>Ga0315287_10003260_pt1 | contig 15642 bp, 19 predicted proteins | sample YL17G11_0_MG_FD_205037 | JGI IMG/M metagenome (GOLD analysis project Ga0315287, IMG submission 205037) | Sediment microbial communities from Yellowstone Lake, YNP, Wyoming, USA - YL17G11_0 | ecosystem: Environmental > Aquatic > Freshwater > Lake > Sediment | place: USA: Wyoming | collected... | reverse complement strand
TTCGACAGGCGCTTGCGCCGGGGCGGCGCGGCGAGACGCGGGCTCACTTCGCCTTCACCCGGCGGAGGAACTTCGAGAAGGCGAGGCGCGAGGACTTCGTCGCGCTCATCCGGAAGTCGCCGTTGCGGTCACGCACGTCGAACCACACGATCCCGGCCAGGTTGGGGATGCTCGTGGAGAGGCCCGCGAGCTGGGAGATCCACAGCTCGCGCTTACCGCCGACCGAGGTCGAGCCGGTCTCGGCGATCCAGAAGGGCTTCGGCGACAGGGCCGAGATCTGCCGGTACGCGTCCTCGAAGAGGGGATCGGGCTCGGTCCATGCCAGGCCTCCGGTGGCGCCGAAGTTGTAGGCGCTGGTGCCGACCAGATCGACCTCCGTCGCGCCCGGGAAGTAGGCCGGGATGGCGTTCTGCGGCGTCGCCGGGACGCTGCGGGCGTAGGGCGCCCACAGGATCCGGATCTTCTTGCCGCCCGAGGCGCGCACGACCTTGCGCACGCGCTTCCAGGCCTCGATGTAGGCGGCCGGGGTGTTGCCGTTCACAGTGCCCGACCAGGCGTACCAGGGGGTGTTGGGCTCGGGCATCGGTCGCAGGATCGGCGTCGGGGTGAGCGTGCGCAGCTGGGCGACCAGCCGCTTGAGGCCGGCGTCCTGGCGCCCCCGGCGGATGGCCGAGAGCCGGAAGCGCTTCTGGTTCGCGCCGTCGCGGCCGCCGTCGGGCAGCCAGGTGACGAGCAGCCGCGACTTCGTGCGCCGCGCCAGGGCGACGATCGGCGGCGAGACCACCTGCCCGCCGGTGACGTAGGTGGAGATGACGCGGACGGCGCGCTGGCCGACCTTCACGCGCACCACCGGGACCCCGGAGGCCGGGTTCTCCTGGTAGACGCCGACCTCGACGGCCGCGGCGGCGGGCGCCGGGCGGGCGGCGGACGGGCCGAGGACGAGGGCGAGGCCGACCAGGACGCAGATCGCCGGGGCGATCGCGAGGCGGGGAACGGCCGGCCGGGCACGCTGGAGGACTCTCATGTGCCGCACCGTATCGGCGCTCCGCGGGGGATCCTGAAGACCCTCCGTGAACCTGAACGGATCCGTCACAGCTTGTTCATACACGCCCCGCGCGGCGGTCCGCGCGGGGCGTGCCCGCGCTCGCCCCGTGGGCCCGAGGTCAGGTGAAGATGATCTGCCCGCCCGCGGCCATCGCGTAGAAGTCGCCGACCGTGATGATGTCGGCGATCTGGGGGACGAAGTCGTCGCGGCTCAAGCCGAACATCTCGACGGACGCCATGCAGGCGTAGAGGCCCGCGCCGGTGTCGCCGATCATCTCGATGAACTCCGGGATCGGCGGGATGTCGATCTCCTCCATCCTCTTGCTCATGAAGTGGGTGGCGAGCGCGGACATGCCGGGCAGGCCGCCCAGCAGCGTCGGGATGTGCATGCCCGGGTTGCCGACGGTCGCCACCTTGACGTGCTCGATGCGCTTGCGGTGCACGGCGTCCAGGCCGAAGAACGTGAAGAAGAGGTTCGCCTCGATGCCCTCGGCGCGGGCGCCGTTGGCCATGATCAGCGCGGGGTAGATCCCCTCCAGGGACCCCTTGGAGACGATGATCGAGACCTTGGAGATCGGCTCCGGCGCGGCGGGCGCCGCCGGGGCCGTGCCGGCGGCCGGTTCGGTGCTCGCCATCAGATGCACCCCTTCGGCTTGGGGATCCCGGCGATGTGGGCGGCCATCTTGGCCGGGCCCTTCGGGAACAGCGCGTAGAGCTCCTTGACGCTGACGCCCGACGCCTTGCCGAGCACCCGCACGGTGGGGCCGGTGCCCTTCTCGGCGTACTCCCGGCGCATGAAGTCGATGACCTGCCAGTGGCGGTCGGTCAGCGTCTCGATGCCGTCGGCCCGGGCGATCTCCTCGGCGATCTCGCGCGTCCACTGCTCCGGGTGCTCGAAGAAGCCCTCCTCGTTGACGTCGACCGTGACGCCCGCGTAGGTGGCGGTGCTCATGGGATCCCCTCCTCCTCATCCGGTGTCGCCCGCGCTCCCGCGGGATCGGGACGGTGCTTGCCGCGCATGGGCATGTCGGCTCCGACGCCGGGGATGTCCCGCCCCGGCAGGAGCGTGTGCCAGTAGAACCACTGGAACATGAGCTTTCCCAGGTGGTTCAGGCGGCTCTCCTTGAGCAGCGGCATTCCGATCGGCCCGGGGAAGTGCCCGGGCAGGGGCTCGGTGTCGTAGTTGAAATCGATCATCAGCGCCTTCGAGAACCCCGTCTCGATGAAGCAGTTCGCGTGGCCGTCGTAACCGGCGTCGAGCGGCCGGCCGTCGAGGAACCGGACGACGTTCTCCGTGAGGACCTCGCCCTCGAAGTGGGTCACGGAGCCGGCCTTGGAGATCGGCAGGTCGGACGCGTCGCCGATGGCGAAGACGTTCTCCCGGACGTGCGACTGCAGCGTCGCCGGGTCGGCCGGCACGAAGCCGAGCTCGTCGCCGAGACCGGGCGAGCGCGCGACGTAGTCGGCCCCGTCGTGGAGCGGGATCACGACGGCGAGGTCGAACGGCACCTCGCGGCCGTCGTAGGCCGTGATCATCCCGCCGTGCCCCTCCGCCCCGTAGGCGACCTCGCCGGTGTTGAACTCCGTCACGAGGTGGACGCCCTTCTCCCCGAGCAGCCCCTCCAGGGCGCGCGAGGCGGCGGGCTTCGTGAAGGCGCCGTCGAGCGGCGTCACGTAGGTCAGCTCGATCGCGTCGCGCACCCCCCGCTCGCGCAGGTGCCAGTCGGCGAGGAAGCAGAACTCGAGCGGCGCGACCGGGCACTTGATGGGCATGTCGATGACGTTCACCACCAGTCGGCCCGCCGTGAAGCCCGCGAGGGCCCGCTCGAGCGCGGCCGCCCCCTCGAGCTCGTAGAAGGTGAAGGCGCTCACCCCCCACCCCGGGCCGGTCAGGCCCTCGGTCTCCTGCGGCGCGAGCGACGCGCCGGTGGCCACGATGAGGACGTCGTAGGGCAGCTCGCGCCCGCCGGCCAGGACCACGGTGTCGCGCTCGACCTCCACGCGGTCGATGGCGCTGCGCTCGTACGCGATCCCCTCGTGAAGCTGGCGCCCACGGGGGCGCACGATGTCCTCCGGCCGGGCGAGCCCGAACGGGACGAACAGGAGCCCGGGCTGGTAGACGTGCCGGTCGTCACGGTCGACGACCGTGATCGATGCCCGGTCGGCCGGCAGGCGGCGCCGGAGCCGGTTGGCCATGAGGGTGCCGCCGGTGCCGGCGCCCAGGATGACGATCCGCGAGGACATGACGGGTCTCCTTCCGACGCCGACTCTCGTGCGCCGGGATCGCGGACGCAAGGGCGAGGCCCCGGACATCGAGGCCGGGGAAAGCCGCAGTGCACCGATCAGCCCGGCGGCGAGGCCACCCCGACGAGCGTTCCGAACGGATCCCGGGAGCTGGGGACCGTCAGACGGCGGTGCCCGCGTGCGACCGGGGGTAGAGCGGGAAGCGCTCGCCGATCGCCCGCGAGCGTGCGCGGAGCCCCTCGAGGTCGCCTTCGGTCGCCTCCGGCCGGAGCGCGGCGACGATGATCTGGCCGATCTCGCGCATCTCCGCCTCGCGGAAGCCCCGGGTGGTCAGCGCGGGCGTGCCGATGCGCAGGCCGGAGGTGACCGTCGGGGGCCGCTCGTCGAACGGGATGCCGTTCTTGTTCACGGTGATGCCGGCGTGCTCGAGCCGGTGCTCGCCCTCCTGCCCGGTCAGCGGCGTCGCCGAGAGGTCGACGAGCACCAGGTGGTTGTCGGTGCCGCCGCTCACGAGGGCGAGGCCGCCCGCGAGCATCTCCTCGGCGAGGGTGCGGCAGTTGTCGACCACCGCCTGCTGGCGGGCGCGGAACTCGGGGGTGAGCGCCTGGCCGAAGGCGACGGCCTTGCCGGCGATGACGTGCATCAGCGGCCCGCCCTGCAGCCCGGGGAAGACGGCCTTGTCGACCTTCGCGGCGAGCTCGGCGTTGCACATGACCATGCCGGCGCGCGGACCGCCCAGCGTCTTGTGGATCGTCGTCGTGACGACGTCGGCGATGCCGACCGGGCTCGGGTGGACTCCCGCCGCCACCAGGCCCGCGACGTGGGCCATGTCGACCAGGAAGCGGGCGCCGACCTCGTCGGCGATCTCGCGGAACGCCGGGAAGTCGATGATGCGCGGGTAGGCCGAGGCGCCGGCCACGATCAGCGCGGGCCGCAGCTCGCGCGCCATGTCGCGGACCTGGTCCATGTCGATGTACTGGTCCGAGCGGCGCACACCGTAGTGGTGGAACTCGTAGAGCTTGCCGGAGAAGTTGACCTTCAACCCGTGCGAGAGGTGGCCGCCGTGCGAGAGGGCCATCGCGAGGACCCTGTCGCCGGGGGTCAGCGTGGCCGCGTAGGCCGCCTCGTTGGCGGTCGACCCCGAGTGCGGCTGCACGTTGACGTGGTCGGCGCCGAACAGCTCGAGGGCGCGATCGATCGCGAGCTGCTCCACTTCATCGACGACCTCGCAGCCGCCGTAGTAGCGCCGGCCCGGCAGGCCCTCGGCGTACTTGTTGGTGAGAACCGATCCGACGGCCTGGAGCACCGCCTGGCTGGTGAAGTTCTCGCTGGCGATCATCTCGAGTGTGTCGCTCTGGCGATCGAGCTCCGCGGCGATCAGGCGGGCGATCGCGGGGTCGGCCTCGGAGATGTCCTGCGACAGGTAGCTGTCGTCGTCGATGAAGCTCACGCGGTCCCCCGGGGTGGTGTTCGTCGCCTCCGAGGGTACACCGTCACCCAGGACGGATGACGCGCACGCCGACCGCGCCGAGGGCGCGCCGGACGGTCTCCGGATCGGGCCCGGGACGCACGAGGACGGCGTCGCCGCCCGCCGCGACCGCGCGCAGGTCGACCACCGCGGAGGCCGTGCCGGGCAGCGTCCCCGCGTCGAGCGCGCGGACCCCCCGGCACAGATCCTGCGGCACGTCGGCGAGCGACGCCGGGTCGGGTCCGCCCGGGTGGTTGGCGCTCGTGGCGACCAGCGGCAGGTCGAGCCCGGCGATCGGCCCGTCCATCCGCGGCGCCCGCAGGCCGACCGCGCCGGGCGCGCCGCCCGCGGCCGCCGCGTAGCGCCCCGCCGGGTCGGGCACGAGGCAGGTCGCGGGGCCGGGCAGCAGCGCCGCGACGGCGGCGCGGGTCGGCGGATCGAGCGCGCCCAGCGCGTCAGCGAGCAGGGAGGCGTGGAACAGGAGCACCTGCACCGGCTGGGCGCGCGGGCGCCCTTTGAGCGCGTAGAGCGCCGTGACGCCGACCGGCACGTCGAGGGCGGCGGCGAGGCCGTAGACCGTGTCGGTGGGCACCAGGACCACCTCCCCCGCGAGCAGCGCGGCCCGCATGTCCGCCGGCCCCCCGCTCATCCCCGGCGCCCGCCCACCACGCGGGCGATGCCGGCCAGGTCGTCGCGATGACCGACCTCCCCGAGGCCGGCGGCGGCCAGCAGCGCCTCGGCCGCCTCGGCCTGGGAGTCGCCCACCTCGATCAGCACCCATCCACCCGGCTCGAGGTGGTCCGGAGCCTCACGGGCGATGCGCTCCACGGCCTCCAGGCCGGTCGGCCCCGACACCAGAGCGCCCTCGGGCTCGAAGGCGAGCTCCGGGGGGGCGCCGGCCAGGTCGCCGGGCGAGAGGTAGGGCGGGTTGGCGGCGATCACGTCGAAGCGGCGCCCGGCCACCGCGGCGAAGCCATCGGACAGCAGCCATTCGACCTCGGCGCCGGGGCAGCGCCCGGCGTTCGCCCGCGCCCGCTCGAGCGCCTCGGGAGAGCGGTCGAGGGCGGTGACGCGCAGGGCCGGGCCCTCGTCGGCGAGCGCCAGGGCGATCGCTCCGCTCCCCGTCCCCCAGTCGAGCACGGTGCCGCCCTCGGGGGCGACGGCGAGCGCCCACTCCACGAGCACCTCGGTCTCGGGCCGGGGCACCAGCACCTCGGGACCGACGCCGAGGCGCAGGCGGCGGAACGCCCGCTCGCCCAGCAGGTACGCGACCGGCTCCCGGCGGGCGCGCCGGCCCACCAGCTCGCGGGCACGGGCGAGCTCGGACGGGGTGAGCGGGCGCTCCGAGTCGGTGTAGAGCTGCAGGCGCTCCACGCCGAGGGCGTGGGCCAGCAGCAGGTCCGCGTCGAGGCGCGGCGAGGTGGAGCCCTTCTCGCGCAGGTACGCGGTGCTACGGCGCAGGATCTCGCCGATGGTGAGGGCGCCGCTCACGCCGCGTGTCAGCGGCGCGCCCGGGCCATCATGAAGGCGGTCAGGGGCCCGGTGAGGAAGTCGTGGACGGCGTCGGTGGCCTCCCGCAGGGCCGCGGCGTCGGAGATCACCTCGCCCTGGGTCTGCACCAGGCGCAGGTAGACCTTCGCCGGCTCGGCGTGCATCGGCTCCACGGCGCACTCCATCGACGACTCGCCCGCGCGGCGCCAGATCCGCAGGCCCAGCGAGACGTCCTCGCCGTCCAGCAGCTCCAGGCGGTCGTCCTCCATCTGGAGGATGTTGTCGACCAGCAGCTCGCGGGCCGCCTCGGGGCTCTCGGCGTCCCAGACCGCGACGAGCGTGATGTCCTCGATCCAGAGATCGCCGATGCCGTAGCGCTCGGCCGCCTCCCCCACCATCCCGACGACCCGCTCGAGGCCCTCGCGATAGCCCATGCCGGTGACCCCGCACGAGGCGATCTGGGTCGGGCGCAGCACGCACTCGGCCCCCTCGGGCCCGGAGAACGTCGCGCCGGAGTCGGCGTGGAACTCGAGCCGCGTCAGCCCGTAGCGCTCGCCGACCGACGCGAAGAAGATCGCGAGGTCCTCGCGCGGGAGATCGACCTCGTCGTGGCGCAGCGTCACCCCGAGGAATTCGATCCGCAGCAGATCCGGATTGAGGGTCATTCCGTCACTCCTCCGTCGGACTGCTCCTCGAGCCGCTGCTGGCGCTCCTGGGCGGTGAGGGCGTCGGTGAGGGCGGTCAGGTTGCCCACGAGCACCTGCTCGCGGAGCGGCACCGTGACGCCGACCCGGTGGTCGGTGACCCGGTTCTGGGGGTAGTTGTAGGTGCGGACCTTCTCCGAGCGGTCGCCGGATCCGATCGACGACTTGCGGGCGGTGGACATCTCCCTCGCGCGCTCCTCGCGGGCGCGCTCGTAGAGCCGGGCGCGCAGCACCCGCATGGCGCGCTCGAAGTTCTGGAGCTGGCTCTTCTCGTCCTGCATCGAGACGACGATGCCGGTGGGCAGGTGGGTGAGCCGCACGGCCGAGTCGGTGGTGTTCACGCTCTGGCCGCCGGGGCCGCTCGAGCGGTACACGTCGCGCTTGACGTCGTTGCGGTCGATGGTGACGTCCACGTCCTCCACCTCGGGCAGCACCGCGACGGTGGCCGTGGAGGTGTGGATCCGGCCCTGGCTCTCGGTGGCCGGGACCCGCTGCACGCGGTGCACCCCGGCCTCGTGCTTGAAGACCGCGAACGCCCCGTTGCCCTTGACCGCGATGGTGGCCTCGCGCAGGCCCCCGGCATCGGCCTCGGAGGTGGACATCAGCTCCACCTTCAGGCCGCGCGACTCGGCGTAGCGGGTGTAGACGTCCAGGAGGTCGCGTGCGAACAGCGCCGCCTCCTCGCCGCCGGCCGCCGCCCGAATCTCGACCAGGGTGTCGCGGTCGTCGTCGGGGTCGGGCTCGATCAGGGCCTCGCGGATGCGCGGCTCGAGCTCCGCGAGCTCGCGCTCGGCGTCGTCGAGCAGCGAGCGGATGTCGTCGTCGCCGTCGCCCTCGGCCAGCAGGTCGCGCGCCTCGGCGACGCGGCCGGTGGCGTCCTCCCAGCTGTCGGCGAGGGTGAAGGCCTCGGCCAGGTGGGACCACCGCCGGTTGACGTCGGCGTAGCGGGAGCGGTCGGCGCTGAGGTCCGGGTCGGCGAGGGCATCCGAGAGCTCGGCGCGGGTGCGCACGATCTGATCGACCAGCGATCGTGCGCCCGTGCTCACGGGGTCACCGCCCGACCCGAGGTCGGGAAGTGCCGCAGGGTTCTACGCTCCGGTGCGCTGGGCCAGCTTGCGCTGGAAGCGCTCGACCCGGCCGCCGGTGTCGATCAGCTTCTGCTTGCCGGTGTAGAAGGGGTGGCAGTTGCTGCATACCTCGACCTTGATCTCCGGCTTGGTGGAGCGCGTCTCGAACTCGTTGCCACACGAGCAGCGGACGTGCGAAACGACATAGCTGGGGTGGATGTCCGCCTTCATGGTGACCTCGCCTCGAATCGTCGGCCGCCAAGGGGCGGCCACATCAGTGGAATCCAGCTTAGACGACCGTGCAAGCACGGCACGGGCCGGGGCGCAGGGCCCCGGCCCGGCGTGCGGCTAGGAGGCCTTGCGCTCCTTCACCAGCTCGATGAGCTGGGGGACGATCGTCTGCAGGTCGCCCACGACGCCGAGGTCGCTGAAGTCGAAGATCGGCGCGTTGGGGTCCTTGTTGATCGAGACGATCACCTGCGAGGTCTGCATGCCGACCTTGTGCTGGATCGCGCCCGACACGCCGCAGCCGATGTAGAGCTTCGGCGAGACGACCTTGCCGGTCTGCCCGACCTGCGTCGGGTACGGGTACCAGCCCGAGTCGACCACGGCCCGGGTCGAGGCGACCGCGCCGCCGAGGGCGGACGCGAGGTCCTCCATCAGCGAGAAGCCCTCGGGCGAGCCGAGACCGCGACCGCCGGTGACCAGGATCTCGGCGTCCTCGATCGAGGGGCCGCTCTGCTCCTCGCGCGCCTGGTCGACCATCACGGCCTTCGCCGAGAAGTCCTCGACGTCGGTCGCGATCTGCTCGACGCTCGCGGTGCCGCCGGACTCGACCGCCTCGAAGGATCCGGCGCGGACCAGGCCGAGCCGGGGCTCGGAGGTCCAGCCGACATCGGCGCGGATCGTGTCACCGAGGGCCGAGCGCTTGCCGATCAGGTTCCCGTTGTCGACCGCCAGGTCGTTCAGATCCCAGTTGAGGCCGGCGTCGAGCCGGGCGGACACGCCGCCCGCGATGTCGGTGGCGAGCACCGAGGCCGCGAAGAGGACGGTGCCGAAGCCCTTGTCCTTCACCAGCCGGCTGATGACGTCCACGCGCGGCTGGGGAAGCGGCGCCGCGAGCGACTCGCTGTCGGCCACGAAGACCTGCTTGGCGCCGTAGCGGCCGGCCTGCTCGGCGAGCGGGCCGACGCCGGAGCCGATCAGCACGGCCGCCGTGTCGGGGTCGAGCGAGACGGCCTTCGTGAGCACCCCGAGGGAACCCTTCTGGATCGACGAGCCGTTGTGCTCGAGGAAGACGAGGGTGCTCATACGAGCTTCCTTTCCACGAGGAAATCGAGGATCTTCTGCGCCGCGGAGCCGTCGTCCTCGATCTTCTGCGCGCCGCCGCGCGACTCGGGCGGGCTCAGGGAGATGACCGTGGTGCGCGATCCGGACTCGCCGGCCCGGTCGGCCTCGACGCCGACGTCGGCGAGCGACTTGACGTCCTGCGGCTTCTTCTTGGCGCCCATGATGCCCTTGAGCGAGGGGTAGCGCGGCTCGTTGAGCGAGTCGGCCACGGCGAGCACGGCCGGCAGCGTGGCGCGGATGCGGTCGTAGCCGAACTCGGTCTGGCGCTTGGCCGTGATGGTGTCACCGGAGACCTCGAGCTCGGAGATCTGCGAGACGACCGGCATCTTCAGGCGGTCGGCGACGGCGGCCCACAGCACGGCCCCGTCGGCGTCGGACGCCTGCTGGCCGAACAGGATCAGGTCGGGCGACTCCGCGGCGAGCGCGGCGGCGAGCACGTAGCTCGTGGCCACGAGGTCCGATCCGGCGGCGGCCTCGTCGGACACCAGGAGGGCGCGGTCGGCGCCCATCGCCAGGCCCTTGCGGATCGAGTCGAGCGCCTTGCTCGCGCCGAGCGACACGAGGACCACCTCGCCGTCACCGGAGGCCTCCTTCAGGCGCAGGGCCTCCTCGACCGCGTTCAGGTCGTAGGCGTTCAGCGAGCGGTCACCCGAGCGGTCCATCCTCAGCGTGCCCGGGTCGATCCGTCGGTTGGGGCCGGGATCCGGCACCTCTTTGACACAGACCGCGATCTTCATTCAGCCCCCCTGCTGAGGTTTTTCATCATGTCCTCGCGTGACTCTAACGCGTCGGCATGCCCGAGTGCGGGCCACGCGCGCGCCCGGGGGCGGGCGTCAGCGGCCCCGAAACTCCGGCCTGCGCTTCTCGAAGAAGGCGGCCATGCCCTCGCGCTGGTCCTCGGTGGTGAAGGCCAGCGCGAAGGCGTCCAGCTCGCGGGCGAGGTGTCCCTGCAGGTCGCCCTCGAGCGCGAGGTTGACCACCTCCTTTGCGGCGGCGATCGCCCAGGGGGGCTTGGTGGCGATCTCCTCGGCGAGGGCGATCGCGCGCTCGAGCATCTCCACCGACAGCGCGTTCAGCGCGTCCGGGCGGTTGAGCGTGAGGATCGCGATCCGCTCCCGGCGCTCCAGATCGACCGACACGGACCGCTAGTGTCCCGTGCCCTCGCCGCGGACCGAGGCCGTGATGAAGTCGATCATCCCCTGGATCGGGGCGCCGGGGGTGAAGACCTCCGCCACGCCGAGCTCCTTGAGGGCAGGGATGTCGTCGCGCGGGATCGTGCCGCCGACCATCACCAGAACGTCGCCGGCGCCCTCGGCCCGGAGCAGGTCGACGACCCGCGGCACGAGCGTCATGTGCGCGCCGGAGAGGATCGAGAGCCCGACGGCGTCGGCGTCCTCCTGGACCACGGTCGCCGCGATCTGCTCGGGAGTCTGGTGGAGGCCGGTGTAGATGATCTCCATGCCGGCGTCGCGCAGGCTGCGCGCGATGATCTTCGCGCCGCGGTCGTGACCATCGAGGCCGGGCTTGGCGATGACGACGCGGATCGGGCGGTCCACAGGGATGGGGGTCCTCCAGGGTCGGACGGTGTCCGAGTATCCCACAGGGGGCGGGGTCCCGGAGGATGGGCGCGCGTATTGTTCCGCTCGTTCCCGAGCCCCCTGGAGGATGCGATGCGCAGCACCGTGAGGAAGTCCGCCGACGTCGCGTCCGCGAAGGCCGATCTGCTCGTCGTCGCCGTGTCCGGGGGGACGAAGAAGCTCACGGGGCCCGCGGCGGACGTCGACGCCGCGCTCGGCGGGCGGGTCGCGGCGGCGGTCAAGGACCGCGAGATCGACGGTAAGCCGGGCTCGGCGACGCGCTTCCACGCGGGCGCGCCGCTGTCGTCGCCGCGCGTCGTCGTGGTGGGCGTCGGCGAGGGCTCGGCCGAGGACTGGCGCGCTGCGGGGAACGCGGCCGCCGGGGTCGCGGGGCGCGTCTCCACCCGGTCGGTGGCCCTCGTGCCGCCGCCAGACGCCGCGGCCACGGAGGTGGGCGCGTTCATCGAGGGCTTCGGGACGGGCGCCTACCGCTTCGACCGGTTCCGCACGAACGACGAGCCGCGGAAGGCCTCAGCCGACCGCATCACCGTGCACTCCCCCTCGGTCCGGACGGCCGACGTCCAGCGGGCCGACCGGGTCGTCGCCGCGGTCAACGGGGCGCGCGACCTCTGCAACACGCCCTCCAACCACCTCACCCCCACCATGCTCGCCGAGCGCGCCAAGGAACTGGCCGACGCCACCCCGGGGCTCACCTGCACCGTCCTCGGCACGTCGCGCCTGGAGAAGCTCGGGGCCGGCGGCCTGCTCGGCGTGGCGCGGGGATCGGCCGAGCCGCCGAAGATGATCGTGCTGCGCTACCGGCCCGCCGAGGCGACGCGCCCGGGCGAGGTGCTCGGCCTCGTGGGCAAGGCCGTCACCTTCGACACCGGCGGCATCTCCATCAAGCCCTCGTCGGGCATGGAGGACATGAAGCTCGACATGGGCGGCGGCGCGGCGGTGCTCGAGGGCGCGGCCCTCGTGGCCTCGCTCGGCCTGCCGGTGGAGTTCATCGCCGTGATCCCGTCCACCGAGAACATGCCGAGCGGCAACGCCATGAAGCCGGGCGACGTCATCACGGCGATGAACGGGCGCACGATCGAGGTGATCAACACCGACGCCGAGGGGCGGCTGATCCTGGCCGACGCCCTCACCTACGCGGCCCGCGAGGGCGCGACCCGGATGGTCGATTTCGCCACCCTCACCGGGGCGATCGTCGTGGCGCTGGGCGAGGTCTACGCCGGCCTGTTCGGGTCGGACGACGACTGGACCGCCCTCGTGCGCGACGCCGGCGAGGAGTCGGGCGACCTCGCGTGGCCGATGCCGCTGCACAAGGGCTACGCGCCGCTCATCGAGAGCAAGGTGGCCGACCTCTCCAACTCCTCCAACAAGCGCCAGGCGGGCTCGATCTACGCCGCCCAGTTCCTGCGCGAGTTCACCGAGGGGGTGCCCTGGTGCCACGTGGACATCGCGGGGACCGGGATGGTGGGCGGCAAGGGCACGGGCTTCGGCGTCCGCCTGATCCTCGGAGTCGCCGAGCGCCTGGCGGCGCCCCCGGCGTGATCGCGGCATGACCGCCTGGGTCGTCCTCATCGGCTTCGCGGTCGTCGTGGCCGGCGTGCTGATCAAGGTGGGCGTCGATGTCGCGCGCTACCTGCGCGAGGACCGCGAGGCGCACGGCGGACGCCAGTCGGCCGAGGCCGCCAGGCGCGCGGGGACCGTGATCGTGATCGTCGCGGTGCTCGTGCTCATGGTGATCGTCCTTCCGCTCATCATCGGCGACTCCTGATCGATCTCGCCCTCCTCTTCCTGACGGGCGTCGCGGCGGGCGCGGTCAACGCCGTGGCGGGCGGAGGCAGCCTGCTGAGCTTCCCGGTGCTGATCGCGACCGGCCTCTCGCCGCTGTCGGCCAACGTCACCAACACCGTGTCCCAGATGCCGGGGTACCTGTCGATCGTGGAGGGCTACCGGCCGCACCTGCGCGGGCAGGGGCCGCGCATCCGGGCGCTCGTGGCCCCCACCCTGGTCGGGGCGCTCGTCGGCGTGGGCCTGCTCGCGCTCGGGGGCGACGAGGCCTTCGAGGCGGTCGTGCCGTGGCTGATCCTCGGGGCCTGCGCGCTCCTGGCGATCCAGCCGCGCCTCGCGGAGCGACTGCGGGCCCGCACGGAGGAGCGGACCGGGCTGTCGGCGCCGCTCGTCCTGGCCGTCGCGGCCGGAGCGGCCTACGCCTCCTACTTCGGCGCCGCCGCCGGCGTGCTGCTGCTCGCGATCCTCGCCGTCGGCATCTGGGACCGCCTGCAGCGCCTGAACGCCCTCAACCGCTTCCTGGTGCTCATCGCCAACGCGATCGCGGTGCCCGTGCTGATCCTGGTCGCCCCCGTCGACTGGCCGTCGGTGGCCGTCCTCGCCCCGGCGACCCTGATCGGCGGAGCGGTCGGAGCCCGGCTGGCACGCCGTCTCGACGACCGGGTGCTGCGCGCCGCCGTGATCGTCCTGGGCGTCGGCGTCGCGGTGTGGCTGCTCCTGAGGTAGGTCTCCGAGGTCCGGGTGGTCTCGGTCCTACTCCAGGCCGGCCCGTCCCAGCAGCTCGTCAACCGCCCCCGAGGGGTCGATCCCGCGGCTCAGGATCCGGTCGATCAGGCCGTCCACGAACTCCGGGTCGGCAGCGGCCTCTACGCGCCGGGCGAGGCGGTCGGCGGCCAGGGCCCGGAGCTGGCGAGCGAGGCCCTCGCGGCGACGGGCCTCCAGGCGGCCGTCCGTCTCGAGGAAGGCGCGGTGGCGCTCCACCTCGGCCCAGAGGTCGGCGACGCCTCCGTCCTCGAGGGCGCGGACGCGCACGATGGGGGGTTCCCATGGGCCGCCGGGCACGAGGCTGAGGGCGTTGGCGAGCTCGGTCACCAGCAGATCGGCTCCGGGACGGTCGGCCTTGGTCACGCCGATGACGTCCGGGATCTCCATCAGCCCGGCCTTGATCGCCTGGACCCCGTCGCCGCTGCCGGGCATCAGCGCCAGCACGACCGTCTCGGTGAGCGTCTGCACCTCGACCTCGTTCTGCCCCGAGCCGACCGTCTCGACGAGGACGACGTCGAAGCCCGCGGCGTCGAGCACCAGCACGGCGTCGGCCGTCGCCTCGGCGAGCCCGCCGAGGTGCCCGCGGCTCGCCATCGAGCGGATGAAGACGCCCGGGTCGAGGAAGTGGTCCGTGAGGCGGATCCGGTCGCCGAGCACCGCCCCCCGGGTGAAGGGGCTGGTGGGGTCGACGCTCACGACGGCAACCCGCGTGCCGCCCGCCCTGAGGTGCCGGATCAGGGCGCTGATCAGGGTGCTCTTGCCCACCCCCGGGGCGCCCGTGACGCCGATGCGCCAGGCGTGGCCGGTGCGCGGGTGCAGTGCGGCGGCCAGCTCGCGCCCCTCGGGGCCGAGGCGCTCGACGAGGCTGATCGCGCGGCCGATGGCCCGGCGCTCGCCGGCCTCGACGCCGGCCATCACCTCCTCCAGGGTCATCTCGACTCGGCCAGCGCCTGGGCGGCGGCCCCGAGGAAGCGGGCGTTCTCCTCGGGCAGCCCGATCGTGACGCGGACGCACGTCGGCGCCCCGAAGGCGCGCGTCGGGCGCACGATCACGCCCTGCTGCAGCAGGGCCGCGTTGAACGCGAGCGCGCGCTCCGCCGACCCGAGATCGAGACAGAGGAAGTTGGCCGTGCTGGGCAGCGGCTCGAGACCCAGGGCGCGCAGGCCCGACGCCGTGATCGCGCGCTCGGAGGCGTTCAGGCTGATCCGCTCGGGCAGGTGCTGGTCGGAATCGGCGAGGCTCGCCACCGCGGCGGCCTGGGCCGGCCCGCTGACGTCGAAGACGTTGCGCACGGCCCCGAGCGCCGCGACCAGGTCGCGCGGGCCGAGCATGTACCCGACGCGCAGCCCTGCGAGCCCGTAGGCCTTGCTGAAGGTGCGCATGCAGGCCGTCACACGCCCCTCGGCCACGAGGGCGGCGCCGTCGTGGCCCCCGGGCGGCAGGTACTCGAAGTAGGCCTCGTCGATCACGGGGAGCGCGTGCCCGGGCAGATCGTCGAGGAAGGCGCGCAGCGGGTCCGCCCCGACGGCCGCGCCGGTCGGGTTGTTCGGGCTCACCACCACGACGATCTTGGTGCGGTCGGTGATCTGCGCGGCGAGGGCGTCCAGGTCGTAGGCGCCGTCGGGCCCGAGCGCGGCGCTGCGGACCGTGGCGCCCTGGATCTGCGCGCCGAGTCGCCAGGAGAGGAACGACGGCCATCCCATCGCGATCTCGTCGCCGGGGTCGAGCAGGGCGAGGCACATCAGCTTGATGAGGCCGTCGACGCCGGCCCCGGGGAGGATCTGGAGCGGGTCGAGACCGAGGCGGGCGGCGAGCGCGTCGCGCAGCGCCCACGATCCGGGGTCCGGGTAGACGCGCACACCCGGTGCCGCCGCGCGCATCGCCTCGATGGCCGAGGGCATCGGCGGGAACGGCCCCTCGTTCGAGGCCAGCTTGATGACCGACTCGACCCCGAGCTCGCGCCGCACGTCCTCGATCGGCCGGCCGGGCTCGTAGACGTCGACACCCGAGAGGGCCGGCCGCACGAGGCCGGCGGGCAGGGCGGAGGGGGCCGTCTGTGGGTCGCTGCTCACGCGCGGCGATCGTAGTTGACGGAACTCACGGGCGTAGGGGTAGATTCACCCGGGCCC
>Ga0315287_10003258_pt1 | contig 15643 bp, 15 predicted proteins | sample YL17G11_0_MG_FD_205037 | JGI IMG/M metagenome (GOLD analysis project Ga0315287, IMG submission 205037) | Sediment microbial communities from Yellowstone Lake, YNP, Wyoming, USA - YL17G11_0 | ecosystem: Environmental > Aquatic > Freshwater > Lake > Sediment | place: USA: Wyoming | collected... | reverse complement strand
CTCCGAAAGAGCTGCTTTCTGTTCATAATGGGATTTCTGAGCGGTCGCCGCCGCTTCGTGTGTATGCCTGGAAAGTGAACCGTACGTCAGCAGGTATTTTACGCCCGATGACTTCACAGCCTCACCGATTCGTTTATGCTCTTCTATGGAATTCTTTCCGAGTTCCAGCATGTCTGCAAGAACCGCGATTTTTTTTCCGGGGGTGCCAATGCTTCCCAGGACACCGAGGGCGGCCATCACAGAATCCGGATTGGAATTATACGTGTCGTTCAACACGATCACGGAATCGAACTTCAACACTTGCATCCTCTTGCTGGCACTGGCGAAGGAACAAAGGGCCTGCTGAATCCGCTTCACCGGAACCTTGAAGGCAAGGCCAACCGTCGCAGCGGCCAACGCATTAAACGCATTATGGTGACCGGGAACAGAGAGCTGTACGCGGAATGGCTTTTTCGATCTTTGCCTGACCTCGAGCTGTACGCAAGCATTTTCGTTGAGAGACTGCACCTTGCCTTTGACGCTTGCAGGGCCGTTGGCAAAGCCATAGGTGATTGACTTATGGATTCCCTTTGACCGCTTCTTTAGATGACCATCGTCCTGGTTCACAAATCCTATCCCTGTCGAGCGTCGATGCTGGCGGAGCCATTCAAACGCCTCACCTTCTGCTTTTGACACCCCATCAAGGGATCCGAAAAACTCAAGGTGTTCGCGGCCGACATTCGTGATCAACACATGCGTTGGCTCAACGATGGAACAGAGGTAGTCAATCTCTCCGAAATGGTTCGTGCCAATCTCGACGACGGCGATTTGGTGCTCCTTCTCAAGGCGAAGGATCGTCTGCGGCACGCCGACATGGTTATTCAGGTTGCCTTCCGTGTTGAGGATGCGGAATTTCGTACGGAGCACGGAGGAAACCATTTCTTTCGTTGTCGTCTTGCCGTTGCTCCCGCCAATCACAAGTACAGGTATCTTGAACTTCTTCCGGTGTGTGTTGGCAAGTTGACCAAACGTGCGGACGGTGTCTTCAACGATGAGCCGCGGGACATTCAGACTGGAGAAGAACATCTGGTTTGGTTCGACCCACTTGGAATCAGCGATGATCGCCTCTGCCCCGGCCTCGACAGCCTTGGTAATAAAATTGTGTCCGTCGAACGTATCGCCGCGAAGCGCAATGAACAGATCGCGATGCTGAATTGTTCGCGAATCGGTGGAAACGCCGGTGAGCACGAATTCTTTTGCCCGCTCAAACCCGAACGCCTGAAGATGTGGAAGAGCGAGTATGTCGTTTGCTGTCAGTTTCATCCGCGAATCAACTCTTCGACGATTTCCCGATCACTGAAATGAATCTTATCCTTGCCGATCACCTGATAGTCTTCGTGCCCTTTCCCCGCGACCAATACCACATCGCCAGACCGGGCTTGTCGCAGAGCGGAGTGAATAGCGGCTCGTCTGTCGACTTCCTGCGTCACGTGCGCCCCACGCGGAATACCCGCCACGATCTCGTCGATGATCCGCTGAGGATCTTCTGTCCGCGGATTGTCTGACGTGACGATGATGATGTCACTCAACTGACCAGCAACGCCCCCCATGAGAGAACGCTTCGTCCTGTCGCGGTCACCTCCCGCGCCGAAGACTGTAATGATCCGACCCCGGCCTTCACGGGGAAGGACATCATGGATTGTCCGGAGACATTTCTCAAGAGCATCCGGTGTATGAGCATAGTCGATGATCGCTGCCCATCCTTTTGGCGACGGAATCCTTTCAAACCGGCCGTGCACGCCCTTCACACTGCGGATTCCCGCTGCAAGCTTGTCCGGTGGATGGCCAAGCGCCAGTCCCGTCGAATAGGCGGCCAGAATGTTGTAGACATTGAATCGACCCACGAGCGGGGTCGTCATTGTCGTCTGCTGGTTCTTGAACCACAGGGTGCAGGAAGTGCCTTCAATCGAAAGTCGGATGTCGGTTGCGCGGACGTCAGCATGTTCTGCAACTCCGTACGAAAAGGTGCGAGCCCGGCTCGATGCTGCGATCTGCATCCCCCAGGCGTCATCAGTATTCGTGATGGCGACCGCGTCTTGATCGAGGCTGTCGAAGAGCATCTTCTTCGCTCTGAAATACTCTTCCATGGAGCCGTGGTAGTCAAGGTGGTCCTGCGTCAGGTTCGTGAACACGGCGGCATCGAATTCAAGCCCATACACTCTCGATTGGTGAAGTGCATGGGAAGAGACTTCCATGGACACCGACTGGCAGCCGGAGTTCGCCATGCGGGCCAGAAGCTCATTGAGCTCTAATGATTCCGGTGTCGTGTGCGATGCGGGGATCACTTCATCACCAATTCTATATTCGATCGTCCCGAGAAGTCCGACTCGCTGACCTGCAGCTTCCAAGATTGCCTTAACGAGGTGTGTCGTTGTTGTTTTGCCATTTGTTCCCGTCACCCCTACCATCGTGAGTTTGCGGGAGGGATGGTTGTAGTAGTTTGCAGACATCACAGCAAGTGCCTTGCGACTGTCGGGAACGACGACCTTGACCACGCCCGAATGCAGGAAAAAGTAGTCCGAGAGCGCCGAATCTTGCTCGAGGACGACGACCGAAGCGCCGTTTCGGATCGCTGACTCTACAAACCGATGACCGTCGGTACCGGTGCCGCGCATTGCGAAGAAGCAATCGCCGCGCTGGATCTTCCGCGAATCGTATTGAAGTTGATGAACATGCACTTCGTGCGTGATCGCGGCATGCCCATAGGTTGTTTCAAACAACTTGCTGACTTGGACGCCTGCGAGAAGCTCTCCCAACCTCATACAATCACAACCACTTTCGGTCTTAGTAAAGAACAGCCGTAACAACCGGCCGCGGTTCGCATGTCAGATGGATTGTTGCCCCCGCCTGTATCTTTTGACCTGCAGCAGGAACCTGGCTGACCACAACCCCTGACCCGCGCACCTGAATATCAAAATCGTCCACGATAAGACGGTTGATCGCGCGCCGGAGGCTCATCCCGCGGACGTCAGGAGCGATCGGCGGTCTACCGGATGCAGCGGCGCCCGTTTCGTTCAGAACGATCTGGACGACATCATCCTTCTCCAGGTGTTTCCCGGGCTCCGGAACCTGTCGCACGACAATGTCCCCCGCGCCGACAGTCTGGCATTTCAATCCGTGGCTTTCAAGAAGCCGGCTCGCAATGTTGAGCTGAAGTGTTCGAACGTCGGGAACCGTGATTCCATTCCTTGGTTGCTGGTCCTTCGGCTGTGGTGTTTTGGTGAACCGACCCGTTGTGTTGATGAGGCGCTCGGCAATCGCGCGAAAGACCGGAGCGCTGACCGACCCACCGTAGTAGCTTCCGCCCTGCGGGTTGTCCACCATCACGAGACACACAACCTGGGGATCTTCGATCGGGAAGAAGCCGACGAAGGAGCCAGTGTAGTTTCCGACGCCGTAGTGTCCGTCGATAACCTTCTTCGATGTTCCGGTCTTGCCTGCGATTCGGACACCCTGAATGTGCGACTCTTTCGCTGTTCCGCGTTCAACAACTCCTTCAAATGCCTGGATAAGCAACGCTGCGGTTTGCTCTGAGATCACTTTTCGGATAATCTGAGGTCTCTGTTCAAATAACACTTCACCGTCTCTGTCCTGGACCTCTGACACGACGTAGGGCTTCATCAGTACGCCCTTGTTTGCAACAGCCGCGTAGGCGAGGGCAATCTGCAGCGGGGTGACAGAAACTTCGTAGCCATAGGCCATCGTTGGAAGCGTTGTTCCAGACCATTCGTTCGGTTTCTTCAAACGCCCCCGCACTTCTCCGGGTAGGTCAATGCCTGTGGGGATGCCAAAACCGAAATTTCTGGCTTGCCTATAAAGTCTTTCAGGACCTATAGTTGGGCCGATTTTCGCCATAACGATGTTGCTAGAAAGCACGATAGCTTCCTGGAAGGTAAGCCACTCATACGGGTGGGTGTCTGTGATCTTCTGCGGCTTTGAGCGCGAGGAGACCGTCGCGAAGTACGTACCGTTCTCAGCATAAAACTTCTTCTCGGGCGTCACCAGACCATTTTCGTACGCGGCGGATGCTGTCACCACTTTGAAAACAGAACCCGGTTCAAAGACATCGGTAACAACCCGATTGCGCGCCGCGTTGATGTCGTACGAACCAAGATCATTTGGATTGATCCCGGGGACATTCGCCAGAGCGAGAATCTCGCCGGTTTTTGGATTCAGCATCACCGCCAGGCCCGCGCTGGCTTTGTTCTTTTGAACACCTCTCTTGAGCTCCTCTTCGACAATAGACTGATAAGCAAGATCGATCGTCAGGATGAGGTGGTAACCGTGCCGCGGTTCGATGCGCGGGTAGTCTACGGATGGCCGTGCACGGCCGAGTCCGTCGCGCTGCATAATGACAGAACCATCTTTTCCCCTGAGGTACTCGTCAAACTCGACCTCAATCCCGGAGATCCCTTTGTTGTCAACATCGGTGAAGCCAAGGAGTGTACCGGCGACAGCGTCGTAGTGATACAAGCGTTTCGGCTCATCGATGGGTACCACACCCGTGAGTTTCTGCGCCTCAATCCGTTTTGCAGCTTCCGGCCGAACATGACGCTCAAGCCTGACAAACCGTTTCAGCGAACCGGATCTTGTCATACTATGCAGCTTGGCCGCGTAGTAAGATCGTGATTTACCAAATGCTGCAGCGAACTGTCGTGCGATTTCATCCGCGTTTTCGCCGACAACTTTCGGGTCAGCCGCGAACGACACAAACATCGAATTCGACGCGAGAACGTTGTTGTTGCGGTCGTAGATATTTCCACGCATGGCGGGCTGGACCACGGTCAGCTCATACTGCTTGCGGGCGATTAATTGATACTTTGATGCTTGTATGAATTGCACCTGCGTCAGTCGTCCCGCGATCACGAGGAAAAAGACAGCGAAGCCCAGCTTCAGCGTGATAAAACGTCCGCGCGCTTTGGGCAGAGTCTCAAACTGCGGAGTTGCTGATGGTTTCTGAATCGATATGTTGTTGTTCTCGGGCATCAATGCTCGTGTGCTGCTTCTTCGACAGTACGGATCTTGTCCTGATCAACGTTGAGCCACCGCGGGACATCGGCTGCGTTTCGCAAACCCAGTTCGTCTTCTGCGCGCTTGCGGATATGTTCAAGACTGGACATTTGGTTGATGTGAGCTTTGAGGATTTCCTGTTCGCTCAGGATGTCCTGGAGTTGCACATTACTCTTGTGTATGTCGTGCACAAGTTGATTCACCGCTATGATGTTGCCGATGTAGAGTACAATCGCCGCCGCTGTTCCCATGAGGATGAGAATGATGCTGAACGGAGAAACCCGGCGTTTCGTGAAGCGGCGATTCGTCGGCGGCAACGTTGTTCCGGTTGGGAGTTCCGCCTGTGGCGTCACAGGCATTGTGCCACTATAGATGAGTTGTCGCTGCTGAGGTTTGATTGAAGGATCTGCTGCCCGCTGGCCCTTCGTTCGCTGATCGGGTTCCATCGCACGCTCGGCAAGGACTTCGGCGCTATTTCTGTAAACTTTTGCCATCAAAGAACTTAAAGGAGCTCCCGACTCGTTTCAATGCATGGTTTGTCGTGTGTCTTCGACACCTATAACTTTTCAGCGACCCTCAGTTTGGCGCTACGCGATCGGGGATTACGACGGCATTCTTCGTCGGTTGCCCCAATCGGTTTCTTTGTTAGGATCTTGACCTTCGGCTGCAATGGAATGTCAGGAACGAGTTTATTTCCAGACGGTTGAACTGAAGCAGCTTCACGTTTCAATGTATCCTTGACGATCCGATCTTCCAACGAGTGATAGGAGATGACGACAAGCCTGCCGCCGCTCTCAAGGAGTGCAATCGCCTGAGCGAGTGCAGTCTCCAAGTTCGTCAACTCGTTATTGACCTCGATCCGTAATGCCTGAAAAACTCTTGCAAGCGATTTCACAAGAAACCTCTCGCCAACAATTCCTTTGACGAGAGCTGTCAGTTCTCCTGTTGTCTGCAGTGGCGAACGGGTCCTGTGATGAACAATTGCGCGAGCAACTCTACGCGAAGCTCGCTCTTCACCGTACATCCACAGAATATCTGCAAGTTCGCGCTCTTCGTACTGGTTGACGACCGTTCGGGCGTCAAGGGCCTGTGTCCGATCCATCCGCATGTCGAGCCGGTCGTCTGAACGAAAACTGAATCCTCTTGATGGCTCATCAAGTTGGTACGACGATACGCCAAGATCGAACAAAATGCCGCTGACGTGTTCAATTCCTCTCTGTGTAAGTGCGGCGGAAATGTCCCGGAAATTGCTGTGGAAGAGCACTGCCCGTCCCTGGTAACTCGACAATCGTGATGTCGCAAATTGGATGGCGTCAGGATCGGCGTCCAGGCCGACCAACATTCCTGTAGGATTAAGCCGTTGAAGAATGGACTCCGCATGGCCGCCTCCCCCAAGCGTGGCATCAACATAAACTCCGCCGGCAGTCGTGATGAGACATGTCAGGACTTCTTCGTGTAGGACCGGCGTATGATACGATGCCAGACGCACAGCCATAGGCCAACTTATGGTGTTGGCTTCAGAACAACCTCGGCAACGGTCTCGTACGTCGCAGGCTGGTTGTTCATGTATGCTTCATAGATCTTGGGATTCCAAATCTCGATGCGTTCGAGAACCCCAAGAATGAGTACTTCGTCTTCGATACCGGCGAACTTCAGAAGATCCTGCGGAATCGACAACCGAGCCTGACTGTCGAGCTGACAATCGATGGCCCACTGAAGCAACGTTCGCACGAAAAACCGGTGTTGGGGATTGGAAGGGGAGAGGCCCCTGATGGACTCTTCGACTTTCGCCCATTCATCCTGCGGATACAGGAAGAGGCACTGCTCATATCCGCGTGTAACAATGAACGTGTCGTTCGCGCCTGGTGACACGTTCTTGCGGACTTTCGCCGGGATGGCGATGCGTCCTTTATTGTCAACTGAGTACGAGTACCGCCCCTTGAACGAAGACATGAAAAGCCGCCTTCAGAAGTGCCTGATTTTATTGGATAAAACCCACCCCATATTCCCCACTTTTCCCCACCCGGGATTGAAATTTAGGGAATTGGCGATTAAAGTCAAGTAAAAAGCGCTTGAAAATAAAGGGTTTATGAATGTGTTGAAGAAAGGGCTGAGAATGCAGGGGATCACGATTCGGCAATATTCCCCACCGAAGACTCAAAAGTGGCAAATTTCAAGTCAATTTGGGGAAAGTACCGCCCGCCAGCGGCAGGCAAGGGGGGGCTAGATCAGATTCAAATCAGAAAAGAGCTGTTCAATATTCTTCACCCCAACGAACTGATGACCCATGAGCCCGGCAGATCGAGCAGCTTCGACATTCTCGGCGAGGTCATCGATGTAGAGAATCTCTCCCGGAGGAAGCGAGATCTGCCCGATGACCCGCGCGAAAATCTCGGGCTCGGGTTTGAACGCCTTCAGCTGGTAAGAAAGAAAGTGTGACGGAATAAACTGCAGCACACGAAATGTTTGAAGACAATAATCGAAGTGGACAGGATTTGTATTGCTGAGGAGACCGAGGGGTACTGATGCGCCGACGCGGCGCACGATCTCTTCCATTCCTTCTACCGGTGCTCCAACGATCGATAAGATCGCGTTTCGGAATTCGTTCGGAGAAAGGTAGTCCTTCCCGCCATGATTGTATTGCAGTCTGTCGTCGCGCCCGTTGAAAAGCAAATCGAGATTGGCAAAGAAATCTTCCGTCGAGTCATCCCCCCTCTCGTACCGCTTCACAACGTCGAAGATTTTTGACTGGTAGTATTTGCGGTTGTCGGGTGTGTCAATCGAAAGGGACCGAAGAAATGCAGCGGGTTCAATGTGCACCAGCACATTGCCTACGTCGAAGATGACGTATGATGGTCGATGTTGTTCCAACGCTCTTATTACCCCTTATGTTGTTCGCTGCTCTTGAACCGTTGAGTTGTTACATGAGGAAATCCCAGTCGTGGAATTCCTGAGCACCGATCTTCACATGGCCAAAGATCTCCCGATCTGCCTCTTTCGGGAGATCATGGTAGAGACGCCGAGCATCACCGCCCGTGATGACACGACCAACTTCGGGCACTATCCGCATAACCAGATTCTCACGGCATCGGTTATCTCAATGACCGCATAGTAACCGCGCGCCGCCGCTCCGCAATTCACCATTTGTGTCTTTCCGATCGAATCGACTCCCCGCGATTCGTGAATATGGCCGCACACTAGCACGTCCGGCTGACAGAGTTCGACAAACTCCCGGATGGCCACGCTCCCAACGTGTTCTCCGATCAGGATTCTGTCGAGGGCTGTTCCTCTGGGCGGAGCGTGCGGCACGAAGATCTTCCAACGGGCAGCGTCAACCTCCCGCCAACCCATGGTCGCGCGTCGAGTAATCTCCGTTTCAGAGATCTCATATGGCGTATTCATCGGCGTGAAAGGAGAACCTGCAACACCGAAAAACCCTGTATCACCGACAACAATTCCTTTCGCATTGATATTCACGTCCAAGGTTTCATATGCCGAGTCGAACGAGGGGAGATCCATGTTCCCCGCGACGGCGAGTACCGGTTTGCCGAACGTCTGGAGGCGCTGGATAACGGAACCGGCCTCTTCGGTTGTTCCGTGGGTGGTGAGGTCTCCGCCGATGATCACAGCATCGAACGAAAATTCCTTTCGCAGAGTTTCCTCGAGTCGGTCGTAAGATCCGTGGACGTCCGTGAACGCAATGATCCGCATCGATAGACTTGCCGCTTTATCGTATGTTCCGGTGGTTTCGAATGCACGCGAAAGCATGAGAAAGATCGTCAGAAGTTTGGAGAATTGAAAATGTCCTCTGGAGCGAGGATTTCACACTTGTATTTGCCTCCAAGCGTGGTTACTTTTCTGTAAGAAATCGGGTGCACGAAAAGGAGTGGGTGTTCTGTGATTACACGCGATTATTTTCTGCGGATGATCCACCAGCTGACGCAGGTAATTGCCAAAGTGCTGAAACTCACCGAGGTGAAACAGTACGACAACGCATTGGAGGAAATCCAGCTCTCGTTGAAACAATTGTTGGGGATGGATCTGCGGCTGCTCACCTCTTTCTCTGACACCGAGTTCATTCGCTTGCTATCGCTCGGGGAGCGTTTTGATGTAGAAAAGTGCGTTGTGACGGCGCAACTCTTGCGGCTCTTGGGAGAGGTGAGGGAGCGTCAAGGCGACGAAAAGGGAAGATACCATTCCTACACAACATCGCTGAGTCTCTTCCTCGATCTGCTGTTCCGGGAATCAGAAACGCTGCCGAAGGAGTACTTCGATGAAATCAATGTGCTGATCAGCAAGCTCTCCTCCTACGATCTGTCGTCAGATCTTCTGCGAAAGCTTTTTCGCTTCTATGGTATCGTTCGTCGGTATGATGCCGCAGAGAATGTTCTCTTTGATCTCGTTGAGCGCGATTCCGGATTTGGCACGGAAGGAGTAAAGTTTTATGAGCGACTGCGGACGAAAAGCGATGAAGAGTTGGAAGGGGGGAATCTCCCGCGCAATGAGGTAGAGGCGGGGATCGCGGAGCTTCTCAGAAAAATGACATAACGAAAAGGCAGAGGTGCGAAATGATAACGACGTTGATATTGCCGAGTGTGGAACATGACAAAACAAACACCGTGGCGGAAATAGATCACGACCATCCCCGTCGTAACGGAGGTATATTCTGTGGCGGGAAGATCTGACCTCGCTGTGATCATCCGCGTGAAGAAGAATGATCAACTGACTTCGGTCGTCACAGATCAAATCAGAAAAGTCGAGGGGATAGAACGGTCGGAGACGCTGATCGCATTCCGGGTCTGCTCGCGATTCGACCTCGAGTCGGCCTTCTCGCTGGGGATGGAGCCGCGTCGCACATGACAAAACGAAATCCCAAAAAGAAAGGGGGCCAAAGGTTGGCGCCCTCAGTTTTGCGTTCGGTACTCTTTCGTCTGTCCGCTGCTTTCTGCCATCTGCAATCTGTTTTCTACTTCCTGCTTCACCCCCAGCTTCTTCTTTGCCTCGTCACTCATCCTGCTCGCGTCCCACTCCGGTTGCCACACAATGCGGACATCAGTATCTCCGACACCGGGGACTTTCTTCAACCGATCCTTCACCTGTTGAGAAATGACGTTGCTTGCCGGGCATCCAGGTGAGGTGAGCGTCATCTTCACTCCGACCCAGTCGTCAACAATCGTAACCCCGTACACCAAACCCAGGCTCACGATGTCAACCGGGACTTCCGGATCGTAACACTCCCGCAAGGCACGGTAGATGTTTTCTTCTGTGATGCCTGTTGCCTGATTGCCCTTCACTGCGCACTCCGTTTTATGTGGATGAAGAATCTGACTCGAATTTCTTGATGCTTGCCACAGGACAGCCCAAGCTGTGAACGCAAGATCCGCAACCCGGATCGAGTACAGTCACATGTGCAAGACAGCGCGGACACCGATCAGAAAACGGGTTCTCAATGACATTTCTGCATTGAGGGCACATGCGCGTTTCGGATCGAAGCTTTGCCTGAAGTGTTATCATATGAGAATCTGAGAGAGAATCCCTCCGACGACAAAAGCAACGATCCATGTCCCGGCCCAAACGGTCAAAGCCTCTTTCCAACCGCGCTCCTTCATCATCACCATCACCGACGCGATACAAGGAGTGAAAAGCGTTATTGTCACAAGCGCGACGACCACCTGGTTTGGCTGAAGCGCCAGGTTATACAGTCCGGCCGCTCCAAAATCTCTCCGCACCATGCCCATCACGAAAGCTGTAGACGCCTCGTGGGGGAGCTGCAACCATTTAGTTGTCAGGGGGTTGAGGAGATTTTGCCATACCGTGAGCAGGCCGGTCACTTGCAGGATACCGACGGCAAGGGCCCCGACAAAGAACCAGGGGGCTGCTTCTTTCATAAAGAAATAGGATCGGTAGGCTGTTTTTCGCGCGACATTGTCGATACGGGGAAGCCGCATAGGCGGAAGGTCAATCAACAATGGAGTGGTCAATCCAGGGAGAATTCGATGAAGGATGGTACCGACGGCGACAAAGATGACAAAAATGGTGATGCTGTAGATGGCCATGGCGCCAAACCCTGCACCGGCCAAAAATGCGGCGACGACCGCAAGCTGAGCAGAACAAGGGACTGCAAACTGAAGAATGGCTGACGCAATTGTCTTCTCCCGCTCACTGCCCAGCAAACGGGTTGTGACAGTAGCCATCGTGACGCATCCGAAGCCCAGGATGAGTGGGATGACGGCGGACCCATTCAGACCAAGTGCGTTGAGACTGCGATCCACAAGTGTTGCAAGACGTGGCAAGTATCCGCTGTCCTCCATGAGAGCAAGAGAGAAATAGAAAGCGATGACGAGCGGAAGGAGAAGGCAGACAAGATAGGTGACTGTCATCGTGACGACGCCGAACTCCCCGACGAGGATCGTGCCGAGCCACGAGGTTGGTGAGACATACTGGGAGACGATGCCCCGAATCCAAGGTTCCCAGAGCTGATTACCAAGCGTTGATTCTGTGAATTTTACAACATCCTGAGCGACGAGTCTTCCGACAAAGAGATAGATGAGGTACAATGCGAATACGATCAAGGGAATCCCGGTCCATGGATTGACCGCCCAGCGGCCAAGCAAGGTGGCAAACCGCGTGCGGACATTCTTCTCAACAAGTACGGCGTTGATCATGATGTTGACGCGATTTCGGCGATCGATGTAGAAAGGTTCACGTTCGTGGCCGGCAGGAACGCCGTGACGCTGAGAGACCGCTTCGTCGCCTTCGAGGATGAGCAGTGCTTCCGCTTCTGATCCGGTTTCGGAGAGCAGAGAATGCAACCGGTGATGAAGATCCGGATCCTGTGACCCCCTGCGCGCCTGGTGCAGTGCCGCATCGATCTGATCAAAGCCGGCGCGTGTGGTTGCAGTCGTCCGGAAAACGGGAACACCGAGAGATGATGAAAGAAGTCTCGTGTCGATCTCGAGGCCGAGTTTTTCCACCTCATCCATGAAGTTGAGGACAATGGCGACTTTCTTTCCCATGTCGATCAGCTGCTGGGTGAGGAAAAGATCACGCTCAAGGTGAGAGGCGTCGACAATGTTCAAAACAATGTCGGCTTGTAGAACCACATCACGCGTGACTGCTTCTTCGTCCGTAAAGGAGGAAATTCCGTAAACGCCGGGTGTGTCGACAATCTCGAGTGACTTGTAGCGACCTTTGATGAACTCGATCGTCGTGCCGGGATAGTTCGAGACATCGACATACATCCCTGAAAGGTAATTGAAAAAGAGGGACTTTCCGACATTCGGATTACCAACGAGAGCGACGCTCAACATCGAGGCGACATCACTGCCCGGATGTCGATGCTTCTCGACGTGGTCATGAGGCGCAGGTTTGTGAATGGCGGATGTGGAATGATCTCGCATGGTCGTGGACTACTCTTTCGCTCGTCCCTCGGCATTCACATAGGCAACGAGGATTGTTCGGGCAAGTGTGGCGCCGATGGCAATCTCCTGCCGATGTTTCTGGATAACCACAGTCCCGCCCGGAAGTCTCTCCAGGCATCGGATGAACTCCCCCTTCACAACACCCAGGCGGATCAATTGAGTGCGGCTTCGGCCTTCCGGTATCTCAATAACAACCAGTCGACTTCCTTTCGGAACCTGGTGCAAAGGGATGGTGCAAGTTTTCATTTTTGAGACTGGATTCCTGAAAATGAGGCAAAAACTTGCATAATTAATATAGGACTAGAATAGTCTTATTATGCCTAATTGTCAATAATCGAATTTGAAAATTGGGCAAAATTAAGCAATCTTAAGAGTAATTCCTTTCAAATTCTGCGATTTCGAGGCAAAGGAAAATCGTTGGCCTGGTCATTGCTACAACACCGATTCAAGTCAATCAATTCCTTCTTGGTGCATGTCGAGCATGGTAAGTCTTTCCGGTAAGATTGTGCTTGTATCCGGCGGCTCGCGCGGCATCGGAGCGGCTGTTGCGAAGATGATGGCGAAAGCTGGCGCAAACGTTGCACTGATGTACGGAACGCGCAAAGAAGATGCCCTTCGTACAGCCCACGAGGTTGCGCGCTGTGGGGGTGAGTGTCTGATTGTTGGCGCTGACGTCGCCCGGTCGGACGACGTTCGGCGTACGGTGAAAGCTGTTCTCGATCATTTCGGGAGAATCGATGTCCTCGTGAACAACGCGGGAATCTGGAAGCGTGGTGTCATAGGCAAGATGACGGAGAAGCAATGGGATGAAACACTTGATATCAATTTGAAGGGAACATTTCTCCTCTGCAACGCGGTTGTACCGGTGATGAAGAAGCAGAAGGGGGGAAAGATTATCAACATAGCAAGCACCGCGGGTCAGCGAGGCGAACCTTTCTATTCGCACTACGCGGCATCCAAGGGTGGCATGATTGCTTTCACGAAAGCGATCGCTGCAGAATTGGCGCCGAGTGGAATTATTGTGAACTGTGTTTCCCCCGGTTGGGTTGACACGGATATGACTTCACGAATTCTTGCCGATCGGCGGAAGCTCTCCGAAATCAACAAACTAATTCCGCGTGGTCGAGTGGCGAGCCCCGATGAAATTGCTGGGCCGGTGGTGTTCCTTGCCTCTGATCTCGCGAACCATATGGTCGGTTCTGTGGTCAGCGTGAACGGTGGGAGCGCGCTTTTCGATTGAGCAGATCTTTGACTTCCGCGCGAAAATCGCTATATTTACATCACTGTCGGCATTTTTCCTGATGCATCAGTAAGAGTTTCGAAGACGAAGAGGATACGATCCTAATACGTACTATATCATTCCAGAAAGGAACCACCGATGAACCGTTATCAAGAACTTCTTGATCTGATTCAAACGTTTCAGAAAGATTTCGAGAAATTCTATGTGAAGGGCAACAAATCAGCCGGGACACGCGTTCGCAAACACATGGCATCACTGAAGCGAAAAGCTCAGGAAGTCCGAAACGAAGTCCAGGAGATCAAAGCAACAATGGCAGGCGGCGAGTCGGAATCCCCCGCGTAGAAGTACTGGAGTTCCTCCAACAGCTCTTAATGGACAAGGTGCCGGGTGTTCAACACCCGGCACTCGCTCCCCTCCGTAGCACCGGAGATGTAGTACGATCTCCCGCCATCAGCAAGTACCACCCGATCTGCTGACACGCTCTTCATCTTAAGCTGTCATTCTCATCACTCAACACTTGTCACTCGTCTAAGAATATGAAAACGTATCTCGTACTCTCCCTGACGATCCTTCTCGTGCTCACAGCGTTTGCCCAAGATCCTCAGCAATCGACTTCGCCCCCACGTATCATCCCCACTCCCCAGCAGATGGTTGTAGCTTCGGAACCATTCAAGCCCTCCTCGCGGACACGCGTTATTCTCGGTGAGCGCACAACGGCAGAGGATAAGTTCGCGGCCGAACAAATCAATGCCCATCTCGCAGAATTGCAGAAGGAAGCACTCTCCATAATCAAAGAGGACGCGCTCAAGAACATCCCCAAAAGCTTCATCTACCTGGGCTCGCCCCAAGGGGCGTTTGCCCGGCAATGGTTGAAAAGCCACAAGGTTTCGTATGGTCCGGAGCTCAAAAACGAAGGGTATCTGGTGGATGTGAGTCAGGACGGCGTGGTCATTATTGGAGAATCGGCAAGGGGGCGATACTACGGGGTGATGACGCTTGTGCAGATGCTTGCCATTCAAAAGAAGAGCCTGGTGATCCCCGGAGTATCGATTCGGGATTGGCCACAGCAGAAAATGCGCGGCATTACGGACGACCTAAGCCGCGGCCAAGTCTCCACCATGGAGAATTTCAAGAAGATCATCCGTTTCCTGTCGCGTCACAAACTGAACGTCTATTCCCCTTACATCGAAGACATATTCGTCTTTAAGAAATATCCGACCATCGGCAAAGGACGCGGTGAGATTACAGCTGCGGAGATAAAAGAACTCGATGCGTATGCAAAACGGTACCATGTGGAACTCATCCCGACGTTTGAGACTTTGGGGCATTGGGAAAACATCCTCGTTCTGCCGGAGTATGTGAAGTATGCCGAGTTCCCGGGGGCACACACGGTCAATGTTTCGGATGAAGTTGTGTACGCGATGCTCGACGACATGATTGGACAACTGAGTGATGCATTCAGTTCACCATACTTCAACATGGCCGCTGACGAATCATGGGATGTCGGACTGGGTGCCAACAAAGATCGTGTTGCTGCCAGCGATCTTGCCACGGTACACGCGGAACACTACAAACGGTTGTTTGACCTCATCAAGAAGCACAAGAAGAATCCGATGATGTACGGTGACGTCATCCTAAACAATCCTACGATCCTCGATAAGATTCCCAAGGATGTGATCATCGTCGACTGGCATTATGGGGCGCAGGATTCCTTCTCCAGCCCGGCCACATTCAAGAGTGCAGGGTTCCCGTTTGTCGTCTCGCCGGCCGTGTGGAATTTTACCGGGCCCTTCCCGAACTATGTCAACACCGTGATCAACGTGCAGAATCTGAACAGAGACGGATTCCGGAATGGATCACTGGGACTCCTGACTTCGAACTGGAATGACTATGGTGGAGAGGCCCTTCGCGAATTCAATTACTACGGCTATGC
>Ga0315287_10003257_pt1 | contig 15644 bp, 16 predicted proteins | sample YL17G11_0_MG_FD_205037 | JGI IMG/M metagenome (GOLD analysis project Ga0315287, IMG submission 205037) | Sediment microbial communities from Yellowstone Lake, YNP, Wyoming, USA - YL17G11_0 | ecosystem: Environmental > Aquatic > Freshwater > Lake > Sediment | place: USA: Wyoming | collected... | reverse complement strand
TGACGGTCGTGCGCGAGGGGAGCCGGCCCTTGCTGGTCGAGCTCCAGGCGCTGGTGGACGAGGCGCAGGGCATGAACCCGAGGCGCGTGACCGTCGGATTCGAATCGAGCCGTCTCGCGCTGCTGCTGGCGGTGCTGCACCGGCACGGAGGCGTCTCGACGGCGGGCAGCGACGTCTTCGTGAACGTGGTCGGCGGCGTCCGCATCGGGGAGACCTCCGCGGATCTCCCGGCCGTGCTTGCCACTCTTTCGAGCCTGCGGGACAAGCCGCTCGCCAACGACACGGTGGTCTTCGGCGAGCTCGGGCTCACGGGCGAGATCCGGCCCGTGCCGTTCGGCGAAGAACGCCTGCGGGAAGCGGCAAAGCAGGGATTCAAGCGCGCGCTCGTGCCGGAGGGTAACGTGCCGCGCAAACCCATCGACGGAATCGAAGTGCACGGCGTAGGCAGGTTGCTCGATGCGCTGCAGGTCGCGCTGTGACGCGAATGCCTACCCGGCGGGCTTCGTAATCGGCATCAGTCGCACCGTCTTCACGGCGTTGTCGCCGGTCTGCAGGATCTCGAGGGAATAGTCGCCGATCCGCAGGCTGGTGCCGGTTTCCGGGATCGTCTCCAGGTATTCGATGATGAGGCCGTTCAGCGTGCGCGGCCCGGTCGTCGGCAGCGTCCAGCCCATCTTGCGGTTGAGCGTGCGTACGCTTGCCGATGCGCTCACCACGTAGCTGTCGCCCTTTTCCTTGTGCACGTCGCGGTGCAGCGAGGCCGGGTCCGAGGTGAATTCGCCGACGATCTCCTCGAGCAGGTCCTCGAGCGTCACGAGGCCCTGCACGTCGCCGTATTCGTCCACCACGAAAGCGACCCGGCGGCGCTGGCGCTGGAATTGCAGCAGCTGCGTGTTGAGGGACGTCCCCTCCGGCACGTAGTAAGGCTCGCGTTCCCGGGCGAGGGCGAGGAGGCGCTCGCGATTGAGCTCGTCCCGCGCAAGCAGGCGCGCCACCTTCTTCATGTGCAGGATTCCGACCAGGTTCTCGAGGTTGCCGTCGTAGCAGGGGATGCGCGTGTGGCGGCTCTGCTGCACGGCCTCGAGCACGTCGTCCCATTCGTCGGACAGGTCGATGCCCGAGATTTCGTTGCGCGGCACCATGATGTCCTCGACGTTGATCTTCTCCAGGTCGAGGATGCTCATCAGCATGCGCTGGTGGCGGTGGGGGATCACGGTGCTCGCTTCCGCGACGACGGTGCGCAGTTCGTCCGAGCTGAGCGACGTGCGGCTGACCTTTTCCGCGGAGATGCCGAGCATGCGCAGCACGCCGTTCGCGACGAGGTTGGTGGCCCAGACGATCGGGTAGAGGATCTTGAGCAGCACCTGGTAGACCAGCGCGGAAGGCAGCGCGAGCCGTTCCGGGTACAGCGCGCCGAAGGTCTTCGGCGCCACCTCGCCGAAGATGATCAGCACCGCCGTGAAGATACTGACGCCGATCGCCGCCGCGGCTTCGCCGCCGATCTGCAGCGCGATCACCGTCACGAGCGCCGCTGCCGCGGAATTCACGAAGTTGTTGCAGATCAGGATCATCCCGATCAGCCGGTCGGGCCGCTCGAGGAGCTTCTCGGCGGCGCGCGCGCTGGTGCTGCCTTCGCGCGCGAGATGACGCAGCCGGTAGCGGTTGATGCTCATCAGCGCCGTCTCCGTGCTGGAGAAGAACGCCGAGAGCGCGATGCAGAGGACGAGGATGCCGATCTGCGAGCCGACGGATAGCTCGGTCACGCGCCTCAGCCCCAGTGCTTGCCGAGGATGTCCTCGAGGATCAGCTTGCTGCCGAAGTAGGAGAGGCCGAGCAGCACGTAGCCCGCAAGCGTCCAGCGCAGGGCCTTGCGGCCGCGCCAGCCGAAGCGCAGCCGGCCGATCAGCAGGATGCCGAAGACGACCCACGCGATCAGCGCGAGCACCACCTTGTGCACGAGGTGCTGCGCGAACAGGTTCTCGATGAAGAATGCGCCGCTCACGAGCGCGAGCGTGAGCATCGCGAAGCCGGCGAGGATGCTCTGGAAGAGGCCGGACTCGAGCGATTCGATCGGCGTGAGGATCTTGAGCCAGCCGAGCGGCTGGCGGCTGCGCAGGCGGCGGTCGACCATCACCTGCGCGAAGGCGAGCGCCATGCCGATGGTGAGGAAGGCGAATGCCGTCGTTGCCATGGCGATGTGGAATGCCAGTTCCCAGCCCGGGCGGCCGACCGAGAACTGGCGTGCTCCCTCGGAGAAGGCCGCTTCGAGGATCGCCGCAATCGCGAGCAGCAGCGCCGCCATGCCGCGGAAGCGAGGGCGCATCGCCATGAGCACGGCGGTGACGGCGATGACGAATCCGACGATTGCCGCGGTATCGCCCGGCGAAAGGGCCGCGGAGGGCGCAATGCGGCGTTCCTGGATGAGCGCGATGGCGTGGACGAGCGCGCCGACTGCGGCGATGGCCACGGCGGCGATGCGGCCGCCCCGGCCTTCGTGGGTGTTGGTCCGATAGACGGTCACCCCGAGCCACACGGCCCCGATCAGGTAACAGGCGACGGCAATCAGTGGCAGCGGCAAGTGCGGGGCCCGCGGGTGGCTGTGGGACACGTGAATGATGCCACGCCGGGACCGACCTGAGGAGGCGCGGTTTTCTCTATAATTCGCGATTCGCGCCGGGCCGCAGCCTGCGCCGACGAGGTTTCCAACGTGTTCGACAAGCTGTCCACCCGTCTTGCTGCCGTCGTCGAGGGCCTGCGCGGTCGCGGCCGCCTTACCGAGGAGAACATCGGCGACACGCTGCGCCAGGTGCGCATGGCGTTGCTCGAGGCCGACGTGGCGCTGCCGGTGGTCAAGGACTTCATCGACGGCGTCAAGGCGCGCGTCGTCGGCCAGGAGATCCACAAGAGCCTCACGCCGGGTCAGGCCCTCATCAAGGTCATCCACGACGAACTCGTCCGCGTGATGGGCGAGGGCGTCCGCCCGCTCAACCTGCGCACGCAGCCTCCGGCGGTGATCCTGCTGGCGGGCCTGCAGGGCGCCGGCAAGACCACGACCGCCGCGAAGATCGCGCTCTGGCTCCGTGAGCGTGAGCGCAAGCGCGTCCTGCTCGTCTCGACCGACGTGTACCGGCCCGCCGCCATGCTCCAGCTCGAGCGGCTGGGCGAGCAGCTCGGCGTGGACGTGGCGCCGGCCGACGCGAAGCAGTCCCCGGTGACGATCGCCACGAACGCGCTCGAAGCGGCCCGCAGCGGCGTCTACGACGTGCTGCTCGTCGACACGGCCGGCCGCCTGCACGTCGACGAGGCGATGATGCAGGAGGTGCGCGACCTGAGCGCTGCGGTGAAGCCGATCGAGACGCTGTTCGTCGTGGACAGCATGGCGGGCCAGGACGCCGTGAATGCCGCAAGGGCCTTCGGCGCGGTGCTCGATCTGACGGGCGTGGTGCTGACCAAGGCGGACGGCGATGCGCGGGGCGGCGCCGCGTTGTCGGTGCGCCACGTCACCGGCCGGCCGATCCTCTTCATGGGCGTGGGCGAAAAGCCCGAGGCCCTGGAAGCGTTCCAGCCGGATCGCATGGCGGCCCGCATCCTCGGCATGGGCGACGTCCTGTCGCTCGTCGAGCAGGTCACCCGCCAGGTCGACCGCGAGGAGGCGGAAAAACTCGCCCGGAAAGTCGCCAAGGGCAAGGATTTCGACCTGGACGACCTGCTGGGGCAGCTGCGGCAGCTCGAGCAGATGGGGGGTATGGCTGCCCTGATGGACAAGCTCCCGGCCCAACTGGCGGCCAAGGCCGGCCAGATGCCCCAGGGGAACGAGAAGGAAATCAAGCGCCAGATCGCGATCATCTGCTCGATGACGCCCAGGGAGCGCCGGTATCCCAAGAACATCGACGGGTCCCGCAAGCGCCGGATCGCAACCGGTTCAGGCACCCATGTGGCCGAGATCAACCGGCTGCTGAAGAACTTCCTGCAGATGCAGAAGATGATGAAAGGCATGTCCGGAAAAGGCGGGATCCGGGGCATGCTGCGGTCCATGGCTGGCCGGATGCCGCCGGGGCTCCGCTGAGCCCGACACAAGCGTTTCTTTTCCCTGTGTTTTTGGGTATAGTTCGCGGCTCTTTTTTGGCCGGGCGCGGCTCGTTCGCCCGCGGCCCCTACTGAGGCATTGGCACAAGATGGTGACGATCCGATTGACGCGCCGCGGTGGCAAGAAGGAACCCTTCTACCACGTGGTTGTGACCGACAGCCGCCGTCGCGGCGGTGGCACGCTCGAGCAGCTGGGCTTCTTCAACCCGGTCGCGCGCGGCGGCAGCGAGGAGCTGCGCCTCGATCTCGCGCGGGTGGACTACTGGCTCTCCGTGGGCGCACAGCCTTCCGAGCGCGTGGCCCAGCTGGTCAAGGGCTACAAGAAGAGCCATCCGGTCGCAGCCGCGGCCTGATCAGGCCGGCGCGCAATGACTGCGCGATCCGGTGATGAAGGCCGTGAGCCGGTCGTGCTCGGCAGGGTGGGCGCTCCATTCGGAGTGCACGGTTGGGTGAAGGTCTTCTCCTACACCGATCCGCCCGAGGGCATCGTCAGCTACCCGGCCTGGGACATCGTGCGTGGGACCGAGATCCGCCGCATGACGGTCCTGGAATCGAAGCGGGCGGGGCAGGGCATCGCGGTCCGGCTCGAGGGCATCGACAGTCGCGAAGCCGCGCAGATGCTCACGGGAGCGGCGGTCCAGCTGGATCGCTCCGAGCTTCCGGCGCCCGAGGCGGGTACGTTTTACTGGCACGACCTCGTCGGCCTCGCAGCGTCCAACCGGGACGGTCAGGCCTTGGGTCGAGTCGAAGAGATTCTCGAGTTTCCGGCGCACCCGGTGCTGGTGTTGCGCGGTGATCGAGAGCGGCTGGTGCCGCTGGTCCCTGAACGCCTCGTGGCGGTGGACCTGGCGGCCGGCACGGTGACGGTGGACTGGCACCCCGACGATTGAGGCGGGGGCCGAGGTGGGACAGTCGTGAAGATCGTGGTCGTCACGTTGTTCCCCGAGTTCGTGGAGCACGCGCTGCAGTTCGGCGTGCTCGGGCGGGCCCTCGAAAGAGGCGTCCTGGCCGTCGAGACGGTCAACCCGCGGCAGTTCGCCACGGACGTGCACAAGACGGTGGACGACCGGCCTTACGGCGGCGGCCCCGGGATGGTTCTGAAGGCCGAGCCCTTGCGGCTCGCCATGTCGGATGCCGCGCGGCGAGTGCCGGCGGCGCGCCGGGTCTACCTGGCGGCAGACGGCGCCCCGCTCACGCAGCGGAAGGTCGCCGAGTTCGCCGCGCTGCCCGAGCTGGTGCTCGTGGCCGGAAGGTACGAAGGCGTGGACGAGCGGTTCGTGGATGCTTGCATCGACGAATCGGTGTCGGTCTGCGATGCAGTGCTGAGCGGCGGCGAACTGCCGGCGCTCGCGGTGGTCGACGCAGTGGCGAGATTGCTGCCCGGAACGCTGGGCGATGCCGAGTCCGCCGTGCAGGAGTCGTTCACGAACGGGCTCCTCGACTGGCCGCACTACACGCGGCCCGAGGTGTGGGCCGGGCGCGAAGTGCCGGCGGTGCTGAGCGGCGGCAACCATGCGGCGATCGCGCGCTGGCGCCTCAAGCAGGCGCTGGGGCGAACGTGGCAGCGGCGGCCGGACCTGCTGGCGGGCCGGGAATTGAGCAAGGAGGAGCGCGGGCTCCTCGACGAATACCTGTCTGGGAAGGGTGAGTTATGACGAACATCATTGCAGCGCTCGAAGCCGAGCGCATGAAGCGCGAAGTCCCCGAGTTCGGCCCGGGCGACACCGTCGTCGTAGAGGTCAAGGTCAAGGAAGGCGATCGCGAGCGCGTGCAGGCCTACGAAGGCGTGGTCATCGCCAAGAGCAACCGCGGCCTCAACTCGTCCTTCACCGTGCGCAAGATTTCGCACGGCGAGGGCGTGGAGCGCGTGTTCCAGACGTACAGCCCCGCGCTCGGTGCGATCACGGTCAAGCGCCGTGGCCACGTCCGCCGCGCCAAGCTGTACTACCTGCGCGAGCGCACCGGCAAGTCCGCGCGCATCGAAGAGAAGGTCTAAGGCCTTCTCGGGCGCGCGCGCATGCTGCGTGCCATCGGCAGGTTCTTCGGCTGGGTCTGGAGCGGCCTCGACGGGCTGCGAAAGATCCTCCACCTCGTCCTGCTGCTGCTGATCTTCGCGGGTCTCAGCGCGCTCTTCTCGCGGCCCATTCCCCTCGTTCCGGAGAACGCGGCCCTCGTCATCGCGCCCGAGGGCCCGATCGTCGAGCAATTCACCGGCGATCCGGTCGAGCGCGCCGTGGCGCAGGCCCTGCGCCGCGGCCCCAGTGAGACCCGCCTGCGCGACCTGGTCGACGCGATCGTCGCCGCCAGGGACGACAAGCGCATCAGCGCCCTGTACCTCGACCTCGGCGGCATGAGCGGCGGCGGCCTCGCGAAGCTGCAGGAAGTGGCGGCCGCGGTGGACGAGTTCCGCGCCAGCGGCAAGCCCGTCATCGCCTACGGCGACCTCTACGACCAGCCGCAGTACTACCTTGCTTCGCACGCCGACGAGATCTATCTCGATCCCCAGGGCATCGTCTACGTAGACGGCTATGCCAACTACGGCATCTTCATCAAGGACGCGCTCGACAAGCTGCTGATCGACTGGAACGTGTTCCGCGTCGGGCAGTACAAGTCGGCCGTCGAGATGTTCACGCGCAACGACATGTCGCCCGCCGAGCGCGAGGAGAGCCAGGCGTGGCTCGGCTCGGTGTGGGGCACGTACAAGGCCGATGTCGCCGAGGCTCGTGAGTTCAAGCCCGAAGTGCTGCAGGCCTACGCCGACCAAGCCGTAACTGCGCTGCGCAAGGTGAACGGCGATCTCGCGAAGATGGCGCTCGACGCCGGCCTCGTGACCGCGCTCGAAGGCCGCTTCAAGGTCGAAGAGCGGCTCGCGGCCATCACCGGCGAAGACGAGGACGCGCACTCCTACAAGGGCGTCGATTTCGCCTCCTACCTCGCCAACGTGCGCTCGGGCGAGGCGCTCGAAAGTACGCCGTCCGACAAGGTCGCCGTCATCGTGGCGAGCGGCGACATCGTCCCCGGCGTGCAGCCCCCGGGCATGATCGGGTCGGACACGCTGGCGCAACAGTTGCGCGATGCGCGCTTCGACGACGCGGTGAAGGCTGTGGTGCTGCGCATCGACAGTCCCGGCGGCAGCGTCTTCGCGAGCGAGGTCATCCGACGCGAGGTCGACGAACTGAAGAAGGCGGGCAAGCCCGTCGTTGCCTCGATGAGCAGCCTGGCCGCGTCGGGCGGTTACTACATCGCCATGGACGCCGATCGCATCGTGGCGAGCCCGGCCACGCTCACCGGGTCGATCGGCATCTTCGCGATGTTCCCGACGTTCAATCGCACGCTCGACAAGTTCGGCGTGCACGTCGACGGCGTGGGCACCACGGCTCTGTCCGGCGAATTCCGGCCGGATCGCCCGCTCGGCGAGCCGACACGCGAAATCCTCCAGCAGAACATCGATCACGGCTACCAGGAATTCATCGCGCACGTCGCGAAGGCGCGCAAGAAGGACGTGGCGCAGGTCGACGCGGTGGCACAGGGGCGCGTGTGGTCGGGCGCGGACGCGAAGAAGCTCGGTCTCGTCGACCAGCTCGGCGGTTACCGCGATGCGATCGTGCTGGCCGCGAAGCTGGCCAAGCTCGGCAAGGATTACGACGTGGTCTTCGACGACCGCGAGCCGGGATTCGGCGAGGCGCTGGGATTGCGCTTGCGTGCCGCTGCGGCGCGCGTGGCCGCGCCGCTGCTGCCGCAGGAAATGGTGCCGAAGTTGCCGCGTGCGCTGGCGCCGGTCGTCGCCGAAATGCAGCGGCTCGAGCGGCTGGCGGATCCGCGCAACGTCTATGCGTACTGCCTCGCCTGCAGCCTGGACTGACCCATGGACCTGGTGGTGCTGCTGAAGGCGGCGATCCTCGGAATCGTCGAGGGTCTCACCGAGTTCCTGCCGGTCTCGAGCACCGGCCACCTGATCGTCGCGGCCTCGCTGCTCGATTTCAACGACGAGCGCGGCAAGCTGTTCGAGATCGTCATCCAGTCGGGCGCTATCCTGGCCGTCGTCTGGGAATTCCGGGCGCGGATCGTTGCTACGTTCGCAGGGGCCGCGCGGGACCGCGCATCCCGGCGCCTGATCGTGAACATCGGCATCGCGTTCCTGCCCCTTGCGGTGCTGGGGCTGCTGTTCGGCAAGGCGCTCAAGGCGAATCTGTTCAATGCGCCCACGGTGGCCGCCGCTTTCATCATCGGCGGGTTCATCATCCTCTGGGCCGAGAGGCGCAACCACGCGGTGCGCATTACGTCGGTGGACCAGATGACGGCGCTCGACGCGCTCAAGGTCGGGCTCGCCCAGGCGCTGGCGCTGGTGCCAGGCACCAGCCGTTCGGGCGCCACGATCATCGGCGGCATGCTGTTCGGGTTGTCGCGGCAGGTGGCGACCGAGTTCACCTTCTACCTCGCCATCCCGACGCTGGGCCTCGCCTCGGCATACTCGCTTTACAAGGAGCGCCAGCTGCTTTCCATGGACGATCTCGGCCTGTGGGTCGTCGGCATGACCGCCGCATTCGTATCGGCGTTCGCGTGCGTTCGCTGGCTGCTGCGATACGTGGCGACGCACACGTTCGTGCCTTTCGCATGGTACCGCATCGCGTTCGGCCTGTTCGTGCTCGCCACCGCCTGGACCGGCTTCATCGACTGGCGCGGCTGAAAACAGGGGACGATAAATAGGGGACATTCTCCCTTTTCGGAGTCACGAAAAAGGAGAATGTCCCCTATTTATCGTCCCCTGTTTTCAGTCGGCGACGAAGCCCTTCCACGTGCGCATGTAATCGACGAACGCGGGCCCGAGGCCCTCGTTGCGCAGGTGCTCGGCGGTGACCGGCAGGGTCGGCGATTGGAATCCTGGATCCGCCTGCACGCGGCGCGGAAAATCATGGCGCAGGACCGCGGCGCGCCCGATCGTCACGAAGTCCGCGCCGAGGTCCAGGCAACGCTGCGCGTCCGGCCCGCTCGCGATCTTGCCCGCCACGCCGAGGCGCACTGCGCCCCGCTCGAGTCCCGTGAAGTACGTGAGCAGGCTGCGGCCCTGCAATGAGGCGTCCATCGGTTCCTTGAACGCATCCCACAGCGACATGTCGATGTAGTCGATGTCGGAGTCGCGCATGAGGCGTTGAGCCACCTCGGCGACCTCGCGCGTCTGCAGGCCGAAGCGCTCGGGCGACAGGCGCACGCCGATGCTGAAGTCCTTGCGGCACCGGCGGCGGACGCCGTCGATGATGTCGAACAGGATCCGCGAGCGATTCTCGAGCGAGCCGCCGTAACGGTCGCGGCGCCGGTTGATCTCCGGGCTGAGGAACGCGCAAAGGATGTAGCCGTGCGCGCCGTGGATTTCGACACCGTCGAAACCCGCGCGCTCCGCCCGGACCGCTGCCGCAACGAAATCCGCGGCCAGCTGTTCGACCTCCGCGAGGCTCAGTTCGCGTGCGCCGGTTTCGGCATCCGCCGACGGGCTGACCGGTGTCGCGCCGATCAATGCCGGTGGCGAGCGCATGCCGGCATGATGCAATTGCACCGCGGCAAGGCTGCCGGCGGCCTTGATTGCCTGCGCGAGCCGTGCGAGTCCTTCGACATGGATGTCGGAGAAGGTCCCGAGTTGCCCGGAGAAACCCTGGCCAATGGCCTGCACGTGCGACGCGCAGGTCATGGTGAGCCCGAACCCCCCGCGGGACCGCATCGTCAGCCAGCGGAACTCGTCATCGGAGAGCGTGCCGTCGGCATGGCTCTGGCAATTGGTCAACGGCGCGAGCATGAACCGATTGCCCATCGCCGGGCCGTGGCGAAACGTCAGCGGGACGAAGAGGCGGGGCATGAGGTCTCGCTCGATGGGGTGCGCGCGTCGCCTGCAGCCCGGTCGGTACGACCGAGCGCGGGCCGCGGGAAACCGGGCAGGGTTCAGTTGACGATCTGGTTCAACTCGCCCTTCTTGTAGCGTTCGGCCATCTTCTCAAGTGTCAGCGGCTTGATCCTGGCCGCCTGCCCGGCGCAGCCGAAGGCTTCGTAGCGCAACTTGCAGATGCCCCTCGCGGCCACCTGCGCGTCGGCCAGGAACTTGCGCGGATCGAACTCGGACGGTTTCTCCGCCATGTGCTTGCGGATCGCGCCCGTCATGGCCAGGCGAATGTCGGTGTCGATGTTGATCTTGCGCACGCCGTGCCTGATGCCCGTGACGATCTCCTCGACCGGCACGCCGTAGGTTTCCTTCATCTGGCCGCCGTGCTTGCGGATGACCTCGAGCCACTCCTGCGGCACGCTCGACGAGCCGTGCATCACGAGGTGCGTGTTCGGGATGCGCGCGTGGATCTCCTTGATGCGCTCGATGGCGAGGATGTCGCCCGTCGGCTTGCGCGTGAACTTGTACGCGCCGTGCGAGGTGCCGATCGCGATGGCGAGCGCGTCGCACTGCGTCTTCTTCACGAAGTCGGCGGCCTGGTCCGGGTCGGTGAGCAGGTCTTCGCGCGTCATGTGGCCTTCGGCACCGTGCCCGTCTTCCTTGTCGGCCTTCATCGTCTCGAGCGAACCGAGCACGCCGAGTTCGGCTTCGACGGTGACGCCGATCGAATGCGCGAAGTCGACGACCTTGCGCGACGTCTCGACGTTGTATTCGTACGAGGACGGCGTCTTGCCGTCTTCCTTCAGCGAGCCGTCCATCATCACGCTCGAGAAGCCCGAGCGGATCGCGCCCATGCAGACCGCCGGCGACTGGCCATGGTCCTGGTGCATCACGACCGGGATGTGCGGATAGGCCTCGATGGCCGCCTGGATCAGGTGGCGTAGGAAGGCTTCGCCCGCGTACTTACGAGCGCCAGCGGAGCCTTGCATGATGACGGGGCTGCCGGTTTCGTCCGCCGCCTCCATGATGGCCCGGACCTGCTCGAGGTTGTTCACGTTGAACGCGGGCAGGCCATAGCCGTTTTCGGCAGCGTGGTCGAGCAACTGGCGCATCGAGACGAGTGGCATGGGAAACGTCCTGAAAGGGATGGGGAAAGTCAGGCGGGGGAGTGCCCCGACCGCCGGACGTGAATTTACTATCCGCGGCGACAACGTGCATTAGGGCTGTACGAAGTCCTGCCGTTGGATCGGGGGGGCGGCGCCAGGCCGTCGAGAGTCGGCTGCTGGAGGAAGGGTCGCTCCTAGGCAGCCCAGTCCAGGATCACCTTGCCGGACTGCCCGCTGCGCATGATCTCGAAGCCTTCGCGGAACTCGCCGACCGGCAGCCGGTGCGTGATGATCGGCGTGATGTCGAGGCCGCTCTGCAGCATCGCCGCCATCTTGTACCACGTCTCGAACATCTCCCGCCCATAGACGCCCTTCAGCATCAGGCCCTTGAAGATCACTTCGTTCCAGTCGATGGCCGTGTCTCCGGGCGGGATGCCGAGCAGCGCCACGCTGCCGCCGTGGTGCATCGTGCGCAGCAGGTCGCGGAACGCCGAGGGGTTGCCCGACATCTCGAGACCCACGTCGAAGCCCTCGACCATGCCGAGTTCCTGCATCGCCGAGTCAAGCGACTGGTGGCCGACGTTGATGGCTTTCGAGGCGCCCATGCTGCGGGCGAGGCCGAGCCGATAGTCGTTGACGTCGGTGATGACGATGTGGCGCGCTCCAACGTGGCGGGCGATCGCCACCGCCATGATGCCGATGGGGCCGGCGCCGGTGATCAGCACGTCCTCGCCCACGAGATTGAACGAGAGCGCCGTGTGCGTGGCATTGCCGAACGGATCGAGGATCGAGGCCACGTCGTCGGTGATCGCGTCGGTCAGCTTGAAGGCATTGAACGCGGGGATCACGAGGTACTCGGCGAAGCAGCCCGGGCGATTGACGCCCACCCCGACTGTGTTGCGACACAGGTGCCGGCGGCCCGCGCGGCAGTTCCGGCAGTAACCGCAGGTGATGTGGCCCTCGCCCGACACGCGGTCGCCGATCCTGAAGCCCTGCACCTCGCTGCCCATCTCGACGATGTTGCCGACGTACTCGTGGCCCACGTGCATCGGTACCGGGATGGTCTTCTGCGCCCAGGCGTCCCAGTTGTAGATGTGCATGTCGGTGCCGCAGATCGCCGTCTTGCGGATCTTGATCAGCACGTCGTTCGGGCCCGGCTTCGGCTCCGGAACGCTCTCCATCCAGATGCCGGGTGCGCGCTGCGACTTGACCAGTGCCTTCATGAACCGATGCCTCCGAAAAAGCCTACTGGATCACGCCGAGCTCGCGGCCCACGGCCGCGAACGCGTCGATCGCCCGGTCGAGCTGGGCGCGATCGTGTCCGGCGCACATCTGCGTGCGGATGCGGGCCTTGCCCATCGGCACGACCGGGAAGGAAAAGCCGATCACGTACACGCCGCGCTCGAGCAGGCGCTCGGCGAACCTCCCGGCGAGCGCGGCATCGCCGAGCATCACCGGCGCGATGGGGTGCTCGCCCGGCACGATGTGGAATCCGGACTCGGCCATGCGCGTGCGGAAATGGCTGGTGTTGTCGCGCAGTCGCGCGCGCAGCTCGTCGCCCGATTCGACCAGGTCGAGTACGCGCAGCGTCGTTGCGGCGATGACCGGAGGGACGCTGTTGGAGAACAGGTAGGGGCGTGAACGCTGGCGCAGCCATGCGACGATTTCCTTGCGGCCCGAGGTGTAGCCCCCCGCCGCGCCGCCGAGCGCCTTGCCGAGCGTGCCGGTGAGGATGTCGATGCGGCCGGCGACGTCGCGATACTCCGGCGTGCCGCGGCCCGTCTTGCCGACGAAGCCCGTGGCGTGCGAGTCGTCCACCATGACGAGCGCGCCGTAGCGATCGGCGAGATCGCAGATGCCCTTGAGGCGGGCGATGACCCCGTCCATCGAGAACACGCCATCGGTCGCGATCAGTTTCACTCGCGCGCCCGAGGCTTCCTTGAGCCGCGTCTCGAGTTCGTCGAGGTCGTCGTTCGCGTAGCGCAGCCGCTGCGCCTTGCTCAGCCGGATGCCGTCGATGATGCTGGCGTGATTCAGCGAGTCGCTGATGACCGCGTCCTGTTCGTCGAGCAGGGTCTCGAACAGGCCGCCGTTTGCGTCGAAGCAGGACGAGTACAGGATCGTGTCGTCCGTGCCGAGGAATGCGCTGAGGCGCGCCTCCAGTTCCTTGTGCACGCTCTGCGTGCCGCAGATGAACCGGACCGACGCCATGCCGTAGCCGTAGCGGTCGATCGCCCGGTGCGCGGCCTCGCGGATCGACGGATGGTTCGCGAGCGCCAGGTAGTTGTTGGCGCACAGGTTGATGAGTTCGCGGCCGTCGGCGAGGCGCACGACCGGCTGCTGCGGCGAGCCGAGCACGCGCTCCGGCTTGTAGAGGCCGGACTGGCGCAGTTCATCCGTCTGGGACGCGAGGCGGTCGAGGAAATTTCGATCCATGGGCAGGGGTCTCCGGCGCAGCCTGCGGATTATAGGCGGCCTATAATCCTCCCGTGGCAATGCAGAAATTCGATGGCGACGAGGGCGGGGGCAGAGGAGCCGGCGGCGCTCCCGCCGATCTTCGCATCGACAAGTGGCTCTGGTGCGCTCGGTTCTTCAAGACCCGCGGGTTAGCGCAGGCCGCGGTCGAGGGCGGGCACGTGCAGCTCAACGGGGAGCGGGTGAAAGCTTCGCGCCACGTCAAGGTGGGCGACCGGCTGCGGGTCACCCGCGAACGGGAGCGCTTTGAAGTCGAGGTGACCGGCATTCCGCAGCGGCGGGGACCCGGTGCCGAGGCCCGGCTGCATTACGTCGAATCGGCGCAGAGCATTGCTGCCCGCGCGCAGGCCAGGGAGTTTGCCCGCTTGTCCGGCCCGGTTTCCGACGGTCGGCCCGACAAGCGCGAGCGGCGCGACCTCCTCAGGATCCGCAAGGGGCAGGATTGAGTCGTCCGGGCTTGTGACGGGCGTCGCATCGATCGTCACATGCACGGTCTAAGGTGGCCCCAGGTTGAAATGGAGTCCTGCCCGTGGCCGGAAGAGAACTCGACGACGACTGGGAGTCCGTGGCGCTGCGACTCGTGGCGGGCCGCGTGGAATCGCTGACGGCCCCGGCTGGCCCGGTCAGCCCGCGGCCGTCCCTTGCCGGTGGCGAAGCTGCGACGGACGAGGGCTTCGGCTGGGAGGAGTCGGTGCTGCGCCGCCTGCGCGCCCGCCTGTTCAGCGACGACTTCGCCGATTGAACCCTGCGCGGCCGCCACGGGCGGCGGACCGCGTGTATCCTCGCGCGACACGCCACGCGCCAGGGTGTCCCGATGACCGCTTCGCTGTCGTCGCGTTCGACGCGGCTGTTCGTACTGCTCACGGCATTTTTCGTGGGCAACGCCGTGGTCGCCGAATTCGTCGGCGTGAAGATCTTCGCGCTCGAGAAGACGTTCGGCCTGCCGCCCTTCGGCTGGGACCTCTTCGGCCAGACCGGATCGCTCAGCTTCACGGCCGGCGTGCTGCTCTGGCCGATCGTCTTCATCATGACGGACGTCATCAACGAGTACTTCGGCCGGCGCGGCGTGCGGCTGATCTCGTTCGCGGCCGCGGGCATGATCACCTATGCGTTCTTCTTCGCATACGCCGCCATTCATCTTGCGCCGGCCGACTGGTGGGTCACGGTCAACGACAAGAACGGCGTTCCGGACATGCAGGCCGCCTACAACTCGGTCTTCGGGCAGGGGCTGTGGACGATCGGGGGCTCGCTGACGGCATTCCTCGTCGGCCAGGTCATCGACGTTGCCATTTTTCACCGCATTCGCATGGTGACGGGCGAACGCTGGATCTGGCTGCGGGCCACGGCTTCGACCGCGGTCTCGCAGCTGCTCGACAGCTTCGTCGTGCTCTACATCGCATTCGTGCTCGGCCCGCAGCAGTGGCCGATCTCGCTGTTCCTCGCCGTCGGCACGGTGAACTACTGCTACAAGATGGTGATGGCGGTGGCCTTGAGCCCGCTGATCTATCTTGCGCGCAACCGCATCGAGAACTACCTCGGTCCGCTGGCAGCGGGGCGCCTGAAGGATGAGGCCGCGGCCGATTAGCGTCTTCCACCTCTCCCGCTTGAGACCCGCCACTTCGCCCGCCTGAGCTTCGACACCTCTCCTGCTTGAGATTCGACACCTCTCCCGCTTGAGATTCGACACCTCTCCCGCTTGCGGGAGAGGTCGCGCCAAGCGCGGGTGAGGGCTCTTCGAAGCGACGCGCACGGCAGTTCCGGTTCGGGTGCCTTGCCGCACTTCATGTCGGACGCCGCAGCGCGAGCGTTGGACCGTGGCGTAACGGCACGCGACGTCGCTCCGAGACAATGTCGCCGCGGTCCCGCTCGCGCAAGGGTCGCCGATCACTCGCCCGTTTCATGCGGGCGAGTGATCGAAGCGCGGTAGACCTTGGAGCGCGGCAAGGCACCCGAACCGGAACTGACCCTGGCCGCGCTGCCAAAAGGTGGACCCTCACCCGGCCTCCCGGCCGACCTCTCCCGTGAACGGGAGAGGTGAGAAAGCTCACCCGGCGTGCGGGCCGACCTCTCCCGTGAACGGGAGAGGTGAGGAAGGCTCACCCGGCCTG
>Ga0315287_10003256_pt1 | contig 15645 bp, 7 predicted proteins | sample YL17G11_0_MG_FD_205037 | JGI IMG/M metagenome (GOLD analysis project Ga0315287, IMG submission 205037) | Sediment microbial communities from Yellowstone Lake, YNP, Wyoming, USA - YL17G11_0 | ecosystem: Environmental > Aquatic > Freshwater > Lake > Sediment | place: USA: Wyoming | collected... | reverse complement strand
CTTGGCCGGGGTGAGTGGAAGCGGCAGGTAACCATAGCCGAACAGCTCGCCGCAGGTGCCCTGCTTGAGATTCAAGCCATCGGGCGGCCAGAGCAGCCAGGGGCTGAGTTGCGCCACACCGTATTTGCCTTTGGGTTGTTCCCAGTCTCTTCCTTTCCCGGCTCCGGGTCCGTTGGCCCACTCGCTGAAATTCGGCGCTACGCCGCCCATGATGAACTTCGGCGTCTCAGTGGCAAACTCCGTGTCGCGCCACCAGCCCAGGCCGCCCTCGACATCGGAATAGAGTTTGATCGGAGGCTGAGGTTCATTCCGGGCGAACATCCACGTGCCGAACAGGCCGGTTTGAAAACGTTGCCCCGGATATTGGTCCAACAAGGGCCAGGCGGCCACATACATGGAGAAGCCGGCGTTGTAGGTTTCGGGAACTTTCTCGTTGGGGACGAGGAGGTAGCCGGCCATCTCTCCTTTCTGAATCGGGCCGGCGGCCTGCGCCGACCAGGCGGCCATCACCACACCGAGCGCTGCCGCCGCGATCCATCGCAGCCGGCCAGCTTGCCGTCGCAGGCCGCTTCTCCTGAATCGAAATCCCCGAGAGTGCTGTCTGTTCATAACGTTGTTTCCGTTTTCTGCTTTGGTGTCTGTTTTCATTTTCTGGTTTTCTTTCAAATCAATCCTGGCTTTGGCTATTGCCTGCGCCAATCAAGGCACAAATCGGGTTCAATGTAAAGTCCATGGCAGGGAGAAAATCGGGTTCCGCCTCACTGCGCGGCGCGCACCCGCACGAAGAGCCGCGGGCCGGTCAGCATCGCCGGGCTCAGGTTCACGGTCACCGTCTCGACTTCCGCCACCGGGGCGCCGGGTGTCTGGACCGCGCCGGTATCCTGGGTCCACGCGACCAGGTTGGTCGAGGTCCACACGGTGTAGTTGAGGCCGGTGAGCGTCTGAGTGCGCCGCGTGTAGTGGAACGTGCCCGCCGCAAGACCGGTGGTGGAGGTGAAGGGATTCCGCGACGCGGCGCTGGTGGGATTGAGGCCCCAGAGGCGTTCGTGGTCGTTGCTCAGACCGTCCCCGTCCAGTTCGGCTTTAGGGTCGCTGAGGTTGGCGCCGGGGAAACTGGCAGCCCAAGCGGCGTAGTCGCCGTTGGTCCCGTAGCTGAGCAGCTCAATCATCCCCCGGCCGAGGGCGTCGCCGACCAGCATGAAGGTCTCGGCGTTGCGGTTGTAGTGGTAGCCCTGGTTGGAGGGCGACTCCGCGACCGTGCGCCAGTAGCCCCGCGTGTCCATGGTCTTGACGTTGCCCGCAAACTCCGGATACTTGCCCCGCTCGCCGCTCACCGCGAGCTGCGCCTCTGCGACCACCAGCCCGTAGCCCGAGGTTCCTGGGTCCCCGCACCCGGTGGCGATCACAAAGGGCGCGTTGGTCTTGATCTTGCCCGGATAACGATTTTCGTAGTATGGCCGCACTTTCTTGATGAGGTTGACCAGGTTGGTCTCGTAGTGGCTGGCGGCGGGCTCGCCCAGATCCTTGTTCCCTTGAAACCAGACGAAGCCGGCGATCTCGAAGCCCTGGGCGGCGTAATTCGTATAAAGCGTGTTGAAGTTGTCGAGCACGTCGGTCACGTTGAAGACCGAGTAAACACTCCAATACGTCGTCCAATTGGCGCCCACCCCCGGCTCCGAGTCCGTGTCAGACGTGTGGGCGGATTTGCTGATGTACACCACGCCGTTGTGGCGGACCTGACAACTGGCGGGATACGCCATGGCCGTCGCCCAGCCCGTGGGCCCCATGTCGGCCTCGGCGAGGAAGTAGTCGTCGTATTGCTTCCCAGCATACCAGACGTAGGGCGAGGGGCTGCCGCCGATGGGCCAGGAGTTGGGGGAATCCCCGTAGCCGGCATAGGTGTTGCCGTTGTAATCGAAACGCGGACTGCCCGGCGGCAGGCAGTCCCAGAGAAGACTGCGGTTGCCGATCGAAGTCTTGATAAGCAGGACCGGTTCATCGAAGTAATAGCCCATGACGTGGCCAAAGCCCAATTCGGGGCCGATGGCGGTCGAGGCGGATCCCTGCCCCACCGTCAGCGGGGCGTTGCCGATGGCGGAGATCACCCCCCGGTACATGACATCGTTGCGGACGGACCAGTTGCCGTTGGTGTCCAGCAGGTTCGGGAACTTGCCCTGCTGTTTCACGATCGTGGTCAAGGTTCCAGGGGTTCCCGCCGGGTTGACGTCGCCCATCCCCACCATGTTGGACTGCCCGGAGAGAAGGAAAACCTTGACCGGCTTGTTGGTGGCGCCGGTCGAGCCGTCCGGTTTGGGCTGCGGATAGGGAATGTTCGGCTTGTCGGCGGGATTGTTCGGGTCGGTGTAGGTGGCGGTGACTTCATACCAATCCCCCGCGCCATCGCCGTCGGTGTCCGCCAATAGCGGGCTGGTTCCGGTGTTGGCCGGGCTGACATAGACACCCGTGTGAGTCTCAACACCATCGCTCAACGCATCGCCGTCCGTGTCGGCTTTCGTCGGGCTGGTGCCGGTGTTGGCCGCGCTGACCCAGATGCCGGTGTTGCTTTCCACCCCGTCGCTCAGGCCATCGCCATCGGTGTCGGGCTTGAGCGGGTCAGTCGGCGGGCGCGTGCCGACGCCGGTGAGTTCGGGGCCGTCGTTAAGCGTGTCGCCGTCGGTGTCGGGGTTGTTGGGAATGGTTCCGCGTTGATATTCCTGCAGGTTGGTCAATCCGTCGCTGTCAATGTCGTCTCCTGGGTTCAGGGCGGTGGCCGAAGGCGGACTGGTATAAGCCAGTTCGTAGGCATCCGGCAGGCCGTCGTTGTCCGAGTCGAACACCACAAAGCGGAACAACGTCCCCGTGAGCGGCGTGCCGGTCGGAGCCCCATCAAGGTACGAATCCACCCGCCAGTAATAGGTGGCCGCGCCGAGAGCGCTGACGACGGTGTTCGTCGTGTTCAGCTCCCCGGTGACGATGCGGATCAGTGCTCCCGCATTGGTGCCGAACCACACGTCCACATACACGTCGGAACCCACGTTCGGAGCGAGGTTGCGCCAGCTCAATTGGACATTGCCGGCGGGGACACTGGCCCTGTCTGCCGGAGATGGACGCATCGGATCTTCCAAATCGAGATGAAAAACCCTGTCTCTGGCCGTGTTGACGGTAATCGTGTTGGTGCCGACGCCCATATCGCCTGAATCATAATAGAGGCCCACGCGCGGGGCATTCGTGTTGCCGGTGTACGAGAGATACGGAATTCCCGTCTGCCAGGCCGTGCCCGACTTCATGGCCACGTCAAGGCCGTAAACCGTGTTCGGCGACAGCGTGACAGGCGAGGCCAGGGTCCAGGTCATGTAGGCACCCACGGCCGTGTCCACAGTCTGGGTGCAGGTCTCACTGGCCACCAGGGTGAAACTTGTTCCCGAGACAGTGCCCACGCGGATGGTGTAGGTCGTGGGTGCCGTCTTCTTCTGAGTCGGATCAATCTTGTAGGTGAGGGCCTTGAGCAACATCGCCGAAGCCCCGTTCGTGAACGTCTGGCCCTTGGCCGCGTTCGTCACGCCGGCCTCGTTGGCCGACTGAAACCACCACTTGTCGGAACCGGTCTGCGGGGCGAGATTCGCGATATCGGTCGCGTCAACCGTTGGTGCGTTGGTGCTGCTAGAGAAGGTTGCGGCGTGTGCCGGTCGGGCGCCCACTGCCACACCGAGCGCTGCGACCGCGATACATCGCAGCCAGCCAGCTAGCCGCCCCAAGCCGTTTCTCCTGAATCGAAATCCCCAAGAGTGCTGTCTGTTCATAAAGTTGTTTCCTTTTGGTGCTTTATCGAGTGTTTTCATTTTCTGGCTTTTTTTCAAGTCAATCATGGCTTTGGCCATTGCCTCGCCGATCAAGGCGCAGACCGCTCTTGCCGCGCAGCTTCAACTTGTGCTTCTGCGCAAGGCCGTCCAGCATCATGGTCACAAGCGTACTGCTCATGCAATAGTCCGGGACACCCAAGGCTTTGCCCGATACAGAATCGTAGTGTTCGCTGATCCCGTTTTTGATGGCGTTGGCAATGGTCTTGTCGGCAATGTCGGTGGCGAGTTCCTTGTGGCCGTAGGCGGCCAGGCCGCTGGCAATCTGGTAGTTGGTCGGAGGCCAGACATCGCCACGCCAAAAGGCGCTGGATTTCCACCGATTGTCGGTGCGATCCACGGTGGGAACGGGAAGCGGGGTCTGCCAGGCGGGCGAGGCCAAGACCTCCGCCATGCGCCTGGCCATCGCATCGGTGGGAACACCGGCAGTCAGCGGAATCCAACTACCGATGGTTGCGACCTGAATCTTCACGAGAGTATCCCGTTTGACGGAGAGGAACGTGCCCGCCGCTTCGTCCCACATGTGCTCACGCATTCCCTTGATCCCCTTGTCAATCCGCAGCTTGCGCCTGGCCGCCATCTCCTTGTCGCCGGCGATTTCCGCCAATCGCGCCAGGCTGCGCTCGCCCAGGATCAGGTAGGCGGTGTTGCCGGGCACGCAGACGTCGGCATACCAGGCGCCTTCGTTGGGGCTTTTGCGTGTGGGGTGGACGGTCATTTGCATGCCATCCATGTTGCATTCGTAATCGAAGGTTTCCCATTTCGCGTGCTGCAGCTTGCCCGTGTAGGCGCCGAGGGTGATCAACCCGTTGCCGTGCAGGTCGCGCTCGCGCCAATACCAGTCGTGGAACCGTTCGAGCCGGCGGAGGCATTGCTGGAGCAGTTCCTTATCGCCGTTGCGCTGATAAACCCGTTCCACGCCCCAGGCCAGGATGGGGATTTGCGAGAACTGCCGGACCTCTTGCGGCGCGGTCTTGATGGCCACCGCGATCATGTCCCGAGCATAGTCCGGCATTTTCTTGTTCCAGCGATCCTGGAAATCCCAGTAGTTCTGGAAAATGTCGCGGATGACTTGCTTCTGGCCGGGCAGAAGGCTCAACAGGTCAACGACGAACATGGTGTCCCAAATCCATTGGCCCAGGTAGTAAGGTCCGCCGGGCTGGACCCAGGTGTGCCGCAGGGGTTCAACCGGCAGACGGAGTTTCTCCAAAATGCACTTGTCAAAGACACGCTGGGCCAAGGCGAGAACTTCCGGGTTGTCCGATTCAAGAAGATGACGGATGTCCAAAGCTTTCGTATCTGTAGCATTGGCCCAATCCGCCAGCACGCCTGCGAACGCCGCACCGCCTGCCATCGTGGCAGCGGTGGTTTTGAGAAAATCGCGCCGCTTCATGGTTTCGCCAGAAGACTTCATGCGAACGGATCCCGGTGCGCGATCATTGCTGCGCCCCGGCTGGGCCTTTGCCGGCATCGGCTGCGCTCTTCTTCCCGGCGGCTTGGGCCTTTTCGAGAGCGGGTTTCAGTTCCGCGAGGGTCGCTTGGGCCTCCTTAACGCGCCGGGCCAGATCATCCCGCTCCAGTTCCTTGCGAAGCTGGTTGGCGACCTGCCTCCTGACCGCGTCCTCGGGCATGTCCTTCAGCGTCGCAATCTTCACGGGAGTTTCCTCGAGAATCCAGTCGTCGCTTCGCTGGCCGGCGAGGGCAACCCCGTGGTTGTTGACCACGTTGCCCATTGGATTTCTCGCCCAGGCATATCGGTAATGAACGGGCGCGGGAACGAACCGGTTCGTGAGAACCAGGATGTTCTTGTCATACTCAACCCGGTTGCGGTCGTTCTTTGTTCCGCCGGTGAACCAGTTGGCATCGGCCGGATAGAAGCGGCGGTCCTCGCCGGCGATGGCAAAGCCGAGCATCTTGCCGTCGCTGTCATCGCGCGTCTTGACGTCCGTGTTCATCGTCAAACGGATCGAGCCGCCTGCGGCCTCGACCTTTTCGATCGTGGGCGGGAGCCAGTAATCCTCGGCGTCCCGGCCCTTGAGCAGCCCGTAGCGCGTGACCAGCGCCCACTTGGCGGCGCGTTCGCCGGCGGGGATCTTGATCTGCGGATGATACCAGGATTTACGGAGGTCGGAACTGCTTGCGAAGCCGACGTTCCTGTCACCGGCGCGGCGCAGGTCCAGGAATGTCCTGTATTGCGCCTCGCGAATGTAAGCCCCAGCGTCATACATCGGCGCGAGGAAGTTCTCCGCCGTCTGCGGCTCGCCGGCGGTGCAGAGCGAGATGATGCAAAACGGGAGCTTCGGATCGTCGAAGTTCGTCCGCCAGGCGGCGATCATCTTTCCGAACACCTCGTAATACATCCGCGCACCGGCGGAGCCGTTGAAGCAGTTGTTGAAGCCCTGATGGAAAACGGCGCCCGCCACGGCCAGTCCCCGGAGCGGCAGGATCACGCTGGCGTAACGACAACCCGGGCGGTTCTTGTCGGCGACAGGCCCCGGACGCAAGTCACTCGGCGGCTGACTGCCGGCCGGGATGGGCTGGCCTTTGGCTTGAAGGCTCTTCATGCGGTTCTCGTAGGCGGCCACTCGCGCCTTCAGGTCGGCCTGCGGATCGAAGGCGGCAATCTTGTCGTCCCACTCCTTGAGCATCGCCCGCGTTTCCGCGCCTTCAATCTTCCGCAGGACGTCCTCAGGCGTCCAAGTTTCGACCGTGGTGCCGCCGACGGATGCGTCGATCAAGCCGATGGGCACGCTGCTGGCCATGAAGACCCGGCGTCCGAAGACGTAACCAATGGCAGAGAACTCCCTCACCGTCTCAGGCGAACAGATGTCCCAGTCGCCCTTGCGAAAGTGCGTGCTGAACCAGTCACTCCACTCGTGCAGGCGCTCGAAACTCCGCACCGAGTCGAAGCCCTTCCCGACCGGCATGGTCAGCAGCCGGATTTGCGGGAAGTTAGCGGAGACGATTTCCAGCTCCCCGTCGTCCACGTTGCGGATGGGAAATTCCATGTTGCTCTGCCCGCCCAGAATCCAGACGTCGCCGACGAGGATGTTCTCCAAAGTCAGGGTCGTGCTCTTGCCCTTGACCGACATGGCCTGCGGGGTGTTGCGGGCGGGAACCGGCTGGAACGTCACCTGCCAGGACCTGTCGCCCGCCGCTTTGGCCGCGGCATGCTGACCGGCGAACGACACGGTCACCTCCTCGCCGGGGTCGGCCCAGCCCCAGATGTTCAGCGGTTTGTCGCGCTGGAGGACCATGTTCGACTGAAAGACGTTGGCGACACACAAGCCCTGGCCAATCGCAGGGACTTCGACTACGTCCTCCTTCGGCATGGCCTTCTTCTCTGCGGCGCCTGCAGCCAGCCATGCCAGTGATGCCAGCAGCAATGCGACAACGTATCGGAGTGTGTGTTTCATTTTGTTCATGACTTTCCTTTCTTTACCTTCAAGGGGCTGAATCTGCACGAGTCTATTCATCGAACTTCACGCTCCAAGCCGCGTCGCTCGTGGTGATGTTCTCCAACACCAGCGTTGCGTAATCGGCGCCGCTTGGGTGCGTGTCCAGATGCGCCTGACCGATCGCCGTGCTGGCGCGAGCAGGTTTGAATCCGTTGCCGGCCAGCACGATCCGGAACGGTTCGCCGCCAACCACCTTGGCCGTACCTGTGAGTTGTCTGGTCGCAGCATCCCATTTCACGTTGGACAGATCCACCCAGCCCTGCAAGACGTGGCGGCTGGTGGACAGCACTTGCGGATGCGGCAGTGCTTTGCGAACCGAAAGCATCGCGCAGGCGGAAGGCTCCAGCGTTTTCTCCACCGTTGCCGTCCCGGGCAACTTTCCCACCAGCGAATCGTTCCAGAAATCGTAAACGTAATAGACCGCGGTTGCGTCCAGCCCGATCGCGCCTGTCGTCACCCGGTCGCCGCTCAAGGGCACCATCACCTGGTCGCTCTTGTTGCCGCTGTTGAACAGCGCCACTTGATGCCACTCGGGCGTCAACTCCAAGTCATACACCTGGGGATCCGCCACGCCGGTGAAGGCGTCCAGTGGCCGGGCCGTGAACGGCTCGCGGTAAGCGGGATAAATGCGCGTGAAATCGTGGACGATCTCCGGCGTGAACAGCGTGAACGACGTGGCCAAGTCAATGCGCCCGCTGGTCAGGTACACCATCGTCAACATGGACCGGCGGATCTCCTTCGAGCAGCCATGCACCTTCTTGCTGTCGGGGTAGTAATTGAACACGGTGCGATTCTTGTACCAGCGCAACCCACCTATCGTGACCATGGCCTGCACGAACTGGTTTGAATCGCTCCAATTGCGCTGCGTGTCCACCAAACCCGCAGTCAGATCCAGACACGGTCGCCCGGACTCGCCAAGATTCCGCTCGTCTATCAGCGCATCAGACCCCAGTCCTTCGCGGCAGAGCCGGAACGATTCGCGGTATGCGGAGGCCGTGGTGGCATGGCGGTCCTCAAACCCGCCTTCAGGCCGCCAGCCGGTTTCCGGGTAATCGAACTTGATCCCGCGCACTCCATCCTTGCGCAGCCGGCTCCAGACATTCCGCATGTGTGCCTGGAACTCCGGGTCGGTGTAATCGTAACTCACCAGCGGCTGATGATGTGAATGTTTGACCTGCAGGCGGCTGATGTCGTTGAAGAGCATGTGCCCGGGGAATGCCCGCGCATAATCGTCCGACGGCAACCCAACCTGGAAATACGTGTACGGAATCCCGTCGCGCTCATTGATTGCTTTGCACCACTTGGCGAAGGTTTCGTAGGGCGGCACAAGATGCCCGAACTGGGACCAGTGCGCGTCGTCCCACCAGCCTTGCTCCGTGTTGCCATCTTTATAGCAATACGAATCCGGCTCCAGCCGGATGGCCACCTTGGTGTACTTGGTCACGCCTCCCTTCTGTGCGGCCTCCAGCTCCCCCACCAGTCTCATGGAATTGTTCACCCCCGGCAGCCCGCTGAGCGCACCGACACCCCAGCCGCAGAGCACTGGGAAGTCATACACGTTCGGCCTGGCCTGATTGGCCAGCCGCATCGCCCGCCCATACTTCTCCAAAGCCGCGAAAGGGTCTGTGGTCGCGACATCCAAGTAGAACGTGTCCTCCGCCCAATACGTCTTCCCGGCATCCACCAACCGCCCCACCGGATCCTGCGCGCTGAACCCAAGCCCGTTGTTGTTGATGCACGTGTATTTGCCGAAGTCTTTGTAGCACAGCCCGCCCCAGACAACCGAACGCCGCTGGCCCTGCGCGGTGCAGGTCAGCATCAGACTGTTGGGCGATATCCGCTCCGGCCCGCCCTTGACCTTCGTCGCCTCCGCCCCCGCTGCGCCATTCAACGTCAGCACATTCTCAAGCGTGGCACCGGGCATCAACTTTGCCCCAATCATCGGCGCGGCGCTCATCAATCGCACATCGCGGGCCGTCTGGTTGCGCAGGCCGAATCCCATGAACACCACACCGGCGTTTTCGTAGAGCGAGTAACTGAACAGATACGTCGGCAATGCCGCCCGCTTCGGCTCGGTCATCGTCACCACTGCGCGCTGGCCCTTGCCGAAGGCATCCTCCACCGGCTCCACCGTCAGCGTGGTCGTCCAATTCTTGAGGTCGTCCTTCTTGGCCGTCTTGGCCAATTCCCCGCCCCAGCCATCCGCCGCCACCCAGGCATTGTCCACCATCACCGCGCCGCTAGCCGCATCGGTGACGGTAATGTTGCGCTTTCCGGAATCCACTTTCAGCGTGACGATTCCGTTGGCGAGAGTGACTTCGTTGAGTTCCTGTTTGGCCATCACGGGCTTCCCTTCAACCAGGGGTTCCTGTGTGCCCCACGCGATGCTCTGCAGCACCACCAGCACACAGAAAACCACGACACACTGTTTCATCGCCATCAGAGGCCCCAAATCGTTCCGAATCGCACTGCGTTCCCTGCGCCCGAACGGCCTGTGAAGCCCAGCCCAATCTGCTCCGGGCTTCACGCGGCAATCCCCTGTCCTCATAGAGCGTGTCTTGAAGTGTTTCATTATTTCTCCTGTCGCCGGGTCGTCTGCAGATTCGCCATCTCCTCGGCGAAGGCTTTGCCCATCAGCGCGAAGGTCTTGGCGCAGCCGAGGTAGTGGTAGCCGGCGTTGGACGCGCCGCGTTTCCAGATCGCGACTTCGGCGGGCGAAATGAGTTCCGCCTCGAACTTCTTCACAAAATCCCGCTTTTGCTCCTCCGTCATCTTGCCATCCGCGTTGGCGTGGTCCTTGTGCTTCGAGTCGAGAAAGTAGCGCATCTGGCGAACCTTCTCGTGCTTCTTGTCAATGGCTGCCAGTTCCTCCGACCAGAACGGCGCGGTTTGCACAGCGACGACATTGCCCTTGAACTCGGGCATAGCCGCGGGCGCTGCCATCGCCCGCCGGAAAGCCACCATATCCACTGACTCGTCCTTGAGTCCGCCCACCCCCATCACGCCGATCACGAAGGGCAGGTTGGGAGCGGCCAGATCCTTGCGCACGTCACGGATGAAGTGTGCGAGCAATTCCGAGTAGAGGTCGAAGCGGTCCGGCTTGTTATGGTTCGGATAGACGTGGCCATCCACCATGTCGTTGAAACCCTGAAGCCAGACAAAGCCCGAGAGTTCGTAGCCCTGTGCGGAATCGTAGTCTGGATAGATGCGTTTCGGGTCGGCAAGCACCTTTTTCACATGCTCCATCATCAGGCGGTAGTAGTGGCCGGTCGCCTTTGCCTTCTCGACTTTCCATTGCTCGAAATCCTTCGGGATGCCATGCCCTTCCTGCTTGGGGTAGTTTTCCAGTTGGAAGGAACTCAGTTGATACGGCCCCGCGCTTGGCGGGCGGAAGTCGGTGTGCAGGCTCTTGCCGCCCCACGCGGCCTTGATGATGAGCACCGGCTCCGCGAGCGCTGCGTCCATCGTGAGACCGAAGGTGAATTCGGGGCCGATCTTGTCGCCGGGCTTCTTGGAGTCCAGGCCCCACATGGAGCCGTAGCCTGCCGTCAGTTTGCCAGTGATCTCGAAGTTCTCTTCGCCGGCGCCGGTGAGATACGAAATCCAAGCGCCTTTGCACACCGTCGGCTTCCCGTCGGCGCCCCTCATCCTTTTGAGCATCGGCGCGGTCGCCGGGGCGTCGCCGATGTAGTCGAACGTCTCTATCTTCGCAGGACCCTCCATGTTCGACTGACCGGCGAGGATGAAGACTTTGAGCGGCTTCGCTGCCGCAGCAGCACAGGGGACTGCGAACAACACGGCCAGGAGGAATGCGGTAATGAGTTGATGTGGGTGTTTCATAGTTCTGGGGTTCGGGGGCCGGACAAGTTACCTCTTCTCCGACTGGATTGTTTTTGTTTCACCGTTAACGCGCAGCTTGACCGTGTGTGGATCAGGAGAAGCCATCCGGTAATGCGTGACTTTCCCGTCTTTCCATTCGATGTCCACGGTGAAGTTGCCCCGAGCGCGCAAGCCGGTGACTTTGCCGGTGGGCCAGGCGGCCGGTAAAGCAGGTAAAAGGTGGATTTCGCCGGTGTGGCTTTGCAGGAGCATCTCGCAGACCGCGGCGGCGTAGCCAAAGTTGCCGTCAATTTGGAACGGCGGATGGGTGTCGAACAGGTTCGGGGTGATCTGGGACTTGAGCATGCCGTTCAGAATCTTGTAGGCGCGGTCGCCATCGTGGAGACGTGCCCAGATGCAGATTTTCCAGGCCCGACTCCAGCCAGTCGAGCCGTCGCCGCGCGCGTTCATGGAAACTCTTGCGGCTTCGGCGAGCTTCGGGGTGGTCAGCGGTGAAATCTGGCGGCCGGGGTGGACGGCGATCATGTGGGAGAGATGCCGGTGCTGGTCCTTCGGACCGTCCAAGTCTTGCGCCCATTCTTGGAGTTGGCCCCACTTGCCGATTTGCGGGCCGAGGAGACGTTTGCGCATGGTTTCGACCTTCCTGCGGAAGCTCTCGTCAACGCCGAGCGCTTGGGATGCCTCGATGTAGTTGGTGAAGAGATCGTAAACGAGTTGCTGCTCGTACGAGTTGCCTTCGGCCCACGGGCCGTGTTCGGGCGATCGGCTTTTCGGGCTGACGAGCGTGCCGCCGGGCCCTTCTTTCAGGGAGTCTTCCCAGAACTCGCACAGTTCCTTGAGGATGGGATAGGCCCGGGTTTCGAGGTATGGCCGGTCCTGACTGAAAGCGTAATGATCCCAGATGTTTTGCGCGATCCACGCGGCGTCGCCCGGCACCCAGTGGTAGGTGGCACCGCCGAAAATACCATTCTCCGAGCGGGTGGCCCAGCCACGCGTGCCGAACTGTTTCCTGGTGGCATCGCGCCGCACCGGAATGACCGAATGCAACCACTCCGCCAGCGGCAGAAAACATTCGCCCAGATTGGCAGCATCGACGAACCAGTAATTCATCTGGACGTTGACGTCACTGTGGTAATCGCAACGCCATGGCGGGTTGTTCTCGTGGTTCCAGACGCCTTGGAGGTTGGCGGGCAGGTCGCCGGGGCGGGAACAACTGATCATCAGGTAGCGCGCGTACTGGAACAGGAGCACTTCCAACTCTGGATCGGAGGCGCCTTTGATGGTGGGATCCTCCTTGTTGCCGTCGTACATGGATCCTTGGGTGGCGACCGATTCCGCACCGCGGTAGGCGACGAGACGCCGGTCGGTCGGGAGTTGGCGGGAAGACTCCGCGGTGGCGCCGAGATCCAGGGTCAGACGGTTGAAGAGCGATTGATAGTCTTGCACATGCGTCGCGAGGAGTTGGTCATACGGCGTCGCGGCGGCCTTGGCCAATCGTGCCGTGATGGCCTCGTGCGGATGCTTGCCGCGCCAGTTCTGACTGCGTTGGTTGACGTAGTCGGTGCCGGCGTCGAGGAGGATGGTCAGCGTGGTGACGTTGGTGAAGACAAGCTGGCCGTCTTTGGCTTCCACCGTACCGCCTTCGTTCAGAACGACGGCCTGCGCCTCGTAATCGAGCGTGATGGCGTATTTTGTATTGCCCTTTGACAAGCTGTGACTGTAGCCGGCCAAGTTTCCGTTCGATGCCAGCCGGTTGCCGGTCGCGCTCGCGGTACCCTTATGCGCATCGGCCAGCGTGAGGGCGCCGGTGTACGCGCCAGGTTTATCGGCGGTGAAACGGAACACCAACACGTTGGCCGGGTGGCTGGCGAACGACTCGCGCCGGTACGTCACGCCGCCTTTGGTGTAGGTGACGGTGTGAACGGCGCGGCGGATGTCGAGTTCGCGACGATACGATGCGGAGGGGGTCGGCTGGCCGAGTTCGATTTCGGCGACCTGAAAGTGCGTTCGCGAACGGTGATCGAAGAAGGTGAATCGGTAGTGCTGGAACTGCTGGTCATTGGTGAAGGTGTATTCCTTCCGCTGATGCCGCGCAGCGAACGGCGGCTCCTGGGAGCGTTTGTCGAGCAGCGTCCAGTTCTGGTTGTCATTCGAACCTTCCAACGTCCACGACTTTGGGTCGCGGTCCGGCAGGTCGTTGCCGGACGTCAAAGCGTATGTGGACGGGACCATGCCGCCGGGGCAATGACCGACCCACACGGCGGGCCGGTTCTGATGTTCCATGCACCACTTCGTGTCGGGCGCGCCATCGATGCTGGCGGCCACGGACTGATTGCCGGGCGAGGCCTGGCCGCTGGTGCATTCAGCGGAGGCGAGGCGGCCGCGGCGGCCGAAATCAATGAACAGATCGCCAAATGCCTGATACGCCCCGGTATCCGATTCGTCGCCAATCCAGAGGCTGTCCTCGTTGAACTGGATGTGTTCCTGTTCGGCGCCGCCAAAGATCATCGCCCCGAGCCGGCCATTACCAATCGGGAGCGCTTCCTTCTCCCAATTCTGCGCCGGTTGGTCGTACCGCAAGGTGGCTGGGGCATTCGCCGCAAGGGTGGCGCCCAGCGGGGTCAGCAGCAGGGCGGTGAGAAATGGGAGCGTGTGTTTCATAGTCCAGGTCGGTTTGGTTGATCTATTCCTTCGGGGCTTGTCGAGTGACGATGGGCACATAGCCGGACTCCATGCCTTTCGGCGGTGTGACGATCAGGGTCGGCGCGATGTCCGCTGTTTTGCCCACGGTGGGAGGTGCCAGGTAGTTCCTGTCGATCGGCCAGTGCTGGTGGATCGCTTCGACCCGCTTTTGCATTCTCTCGCGTTCCTCCGCGGTCATGTCGGCGTTCAAGAGCGCGGGTTGATCCGCAAAACGATACCAATAGTAGGTCACGACCGTGCCGTCGCCGGGTTCGACCTGGAACGGCCCCGCTTTCGGGCCGGGGGATTTCCAACAGCTCGCAGGTTCGTCCGGGGTGAGTTTGGGCTTGGATGGACGGTCGTTGGCCGGCCTTTCGAATCGCACGGCGGCGAGCTTGGTTTCCGCCGGCACTTCGGTCGGGGGAACTGGTATCCATTCGCCCGCGCCACCCTTGCCGGGTGCGGGTGGGTCGAAACGATAGAATTCCGGAATCACCGCCAAGGTGCCGTGTTCCGTGCGATTGTGACGCACCAGATCCATGTCCCACTCCAGGCGCAGGGTCGCGGGGTCGGCGGTGCTTGTTTGGACGAAATCCGTCTTGAGTGACGCCCGCTTTTCCTTTTCCACTCCGGGAAGATTGATGCTCCACGCGAGTCTTGCGTTTCCTCCGAATCCAACGACACGGGAGCCTTTGGCATCGATCACTCCGTCCACGGGCGGGCCTCCCTCGAACCACCGTTTCACGCCATCCCACAACGCGCTACGGTCATACACCGTATGACGGTGCAGGATCAGCGACTTGCCGTCCGGCCCGATGGGAAACTGGGTTTCCGCCAGCCGCAGATAGGTTTTGCCCGTCGCGTCGCCGGCCTGCACGCAGCGGATGGTTTGGGTTTCCATGGAGATCGGCTTATTGGGCCGCGAGGGTCGCGAGTCGAAAAACATGCCGGCGAGCCGCGGATCGTTCACCGTGGCACGCGACCAGAAAAATGGCATAAAGAAAGCGACGGGCCCTTTGAAGTTTCCGGTGCCGAGGAAGAGGGTCCAGCATTGACTACCCGTCGGCACGTCCTTGCCGGCGGTGCGGGTCTTTGCTTCGGCGAGTGGCAGCGGCAGATAGCCATAGCCGAAGAGTTCGCCGCACGTTCCCTGCTTTAGGTTCAGCCCGTCCAGGGGAAAGAGCAGGCGGTTGCTGAGCTGCGCCACCCCATAAAGTCCCATCGGATTCTCCCAAGTGCCTTTGCCGGTGCCGGGACCGTTTGCAATGTCGGAAAAATTCAACGCCACGCCGCCCATGAGGAATTTCGGCGTGGTGGTGGCGAACTCAGTGCTGCGCCACCAACCGAGCCCGCCCTCGATCTTAGTGTATAACTTCATACCGTCCGGCGGCTGCTTGTCGGCTTGCGGTGACATCCATGTGCCGAAAAGTCCCGATTGGAAAGCGCGCCCCGGATAGCTGGCCTGCAACGGCCATGCCGCCGCGTAAAACGAAAACCCGCCATCGTAGGTATCCTCCACGGTCTCGCGGTTGAGCATGAAATAACCTCCAGCGTACCCCTCCTTCAGCGGTGAATCGGCAAGGGCGTGACCCATGGTGGCGACCATGAGCAGAAACAAAAACGGAATCATCGGGGCATTCATGGATATATTATCGTCAGGAAATTGCTCTTCGCTGATTGGTGCTGCGAATGGTGAGGTCAAAGGCCGGCACAAAGTTGTCCGGGTACATGAAGCTTTCCTGCCCGGAGAGATTGAACTGGAGTTCGGTCGCTTGCTTGTAGAGTCCACGGTCAATCAACTTGCGGAT
>Ga0315287_10003255_pt1 | contig 15646 bp, 13 predicted proteins | sample YL17G11_0_MG_FD_205037 | JGI IMG/M metagenome (GOLD analysis project Ga0315287, IMG submission 205037) | Sediment microbial communities from Yellowstone Lake, YNP, Wyoming, USA - YL17G11_0 | ecosystem: Environmental > Aquatic > Freshwater > Lake > Sediment | place: USA: Wyoming | collected... | reverse complement strand
TCTGAAACAACGTTGCCGGGTATTCCTCTACCCCAGAGGTCAATATTATTGAGGTAGGGGGAATAAAGCGCTAGGGAAAGCACTGTGAAAAGGATAAATGCCGTAAAATGCCCTAACTCGCTTCCCTTTAGAATTTTGTAGATTTTATGGGGATAGTACCGCAGCTTTAACATAGAATTTCCAAGTATATGGTGTTTTAGGAAGATTGGAACCTATACATAAATAAGTTATCATGAGCGTTGATATAAATAGGCCGGTGTTGGGGCCGGTAAACGTGAGGCGTCCTATTCCCGGAGGGGATGGTGTTGTATATTATTTGCAAATATTTAGGTGGTCGTAGTTGATGTACGACGGGTCAGGTCATTGAAGAGGTTATCCGCCGCTAATGTCTGTTTTCGAATACGCCCAGTATCTGAAGCTGTTGGCGTCGGGTGAGCCGGTCTTGTAGTCGATCCTGAACCTGGTTTTTTCCCGGTTTATGTATTTTGCAGGTATTGTTATTTCAGCGTTCCTCCAACGGTCTTTCGTGTCTATTCCCGGATTCGACATCGCGCCGACCAGGTTTCCGTCCGCGTAGACTTCGACGGTCTGTTGTGGTACGCTGTAGTCCAACCTCCTCATCAGAAGGAGGTCTCGCGAGGGCATGGACTTCAGTTCGAACGTTTCATAGCCGCGGTATCCTCTGCCGTCATCCGTCACCCTCAGGCCGCCAGGATAGGTGTACGTCCGTGTGATGGGTTGCGTGCCCTGGGATACTGAGTAGTTGTGGGCGTCTTCGTCCGTTGTGTTGCCGACGTCGAGGGTGTCGATTAACGCCATCCCGTTGGGAATCCGCCCGGTTTCAGCCTCTTGGCCGCCTCCTTTCGATGTCGAGTAGATGATGGCTGTCGCCAGGATTATGAGTGCGACGAAGAGTAATGTCATCCTTTGCCTTCTCGTCCTGGCATATCCCCTATGGAGGGTGTCGGCGATCCTGCCGAGCCGTTTAATTGCATTTGCTTCCATATGTCCTGGCGACAACAGCCTGTCCATTGTGAGGCCGGGGATTAGGGTGGTTGTCGATGCTATCAGGCCGAGACGAGCCGACAGGGCGTAGGCTATGATGGCGGCCGCTGTCGCCGTCAGGATCCACCCGATGAGGTTCGAGGTTGTCTGTCCGTAGTAGAGTCGCACATGCTCCGCCGTAGGGTATATCAGCATGAATGCAGGGGATGCGAGGTATATTTTTTCCGCGCCTTCGACTTTCCAGTTTGGGAAGTACGATATCTTCACAAGGAGGGGTTTGCCTATGCAGGTGGTGTTTATGAGGACTTCATCGTCGCGCACTTCCTCGCTTACCCGGCAGTCCTGGTTTAACGGGATTCGAGGGAGGCCGTCAAGCGACTCCGGAACTTCATATTTCAGGTGTAATCCGTCTTCCTCGTCGGTTCTTCTGGTGAATACGAGCGGCACGTCCAGGTTGTCGCCTTTCCTCCACCAGTTAAGTGATATCTTCCGCCAGTTGTCAGTCCGCACCCTGACCGGCTCGTAGGCGGGTAGGGTGACGTATGAGCGGTCGTTTTTCAGCTCGAATACGTCGAAATTCAACCCGCTCGGGCCGTCGTGGAATGCGTTGAGTAGGATGTAGCGGGAGTCGTTCCTTAGTGCCGTGCGCAGCTGGTCGGATATGGCTACCATGTACCGCACATTGTACGCCTTGAGGTGCTCTGTCCCGAGGAGTGTGTTAAACGCCGAGCAGCCGGCCTCCGCCATGGGGCAGGCAGGTGTCGTGGAAATCTCAGACCACATGTAGAATATGAAGTAGGTGGATACCGCGCTGTCCATCAGGAGGCCTTTCATTATCGGTTTCTCGGCGAATAGCGGGACGTTCTCGAACGCCCGCTCCGTGCCGAACGCATTGTTCGCCCGGGAGTATTCGTTCATCACGCGGCCCGGCGGCAGTTCCCGAAGGTAGTCGTTGATGGCCTTGAACGTCGGCCAGGACTTTTTGGACTCGTAGCCTTCGTAGTTCCAGTCTATCCATGTCTGCAGCGGCGCGTGTGCGGTCCAGTCCGTCCATCTTGACAGGTCTGTCAGCGATTTAAGGTCTGTGGCGGGGTGGTTTATCAGTGGGACTGTCAGTATGAGCATGATTATGGGTGCGACCGTTACCGGTTCTATCTTTTTCATGAGTTCTGACGCGCCGTACGCGGCAAGTAGCATTAGGAGGAAGTATGTTGGGATGAAGAACCGGACCGTGTAGAGGGCTTCGGAGGGTATCAGAAGGAAGAGTAGGAGGGACATGGCGATGGAGAACATGATGTAGGTCACCCTCTCATCGCGCCTCCTTATCCAGTATAGTATGCCGACGACGGTTAGGGCGTGGAACGGCGTCAGCGGGAAGTATTCGCCGCCGTAGCCTGCCGTGAAAAGCTGCTTGAGGTCGCCTGACGCCCACCCTATCGGGCTCGTGTAGCTTATCTTGTCCACCATGGGCAGCATCCACCACGCTGATAGCATGAACCCGACCGTGAAAGTCAGACCGAGGAATTTTACGTTTTTTATGGACTCCGCCAGGCGCCTTTTGATTATGAGGTATAATGACGAGGAAACGAGGAACGTGAGGGTGAAGACATGGCTTAATGCCGTCGCAGCGAAGAGGGCGGAAAGGGTAATCACATGTTTTTTTTCACGGATGGCCGCGTATGCGAGGCCGAAGAAGAGGATGGCGAGCGATAGGCTTATGCTGTAGGAGAACTGGCCTGCGAGCGTGCTTTTTATGTTTCCCCCCCAGCGGGAGAACTCCTCAGTGTAAAGGAACGGGAGAGTCAATACGGCCGCTATCTGGGGCGCCGGATATTTAAAGCCTATCCACCGCATCGTCAGGTATGCTGACGGGGGGAGCGTGAATATCCCGAGTATCGTCACGAGCTTGAACGCCACCTGCATCGGCAAGGCGACGCTTACGGCCGCCATTATCAGGTAGGGCAGGGGGAAGTAGAATTGTAGAAGAGGCATGCCCGCGTACCAGTCCGGGGTCCAGCCGAGTATGTCCAGTCGCGGTATCAGGCTCTTTTCGAGGTAGAATAGGATGTAGTTGTGGGATCCCATGTCGCCTCCGGTGGCCGTGTGGTCGGATAATATGAGCGCCGGGTTGAAGTAGCTCAGGAGAAACCAGTAGATTAGAATGAGCAGCACGGCAGATGATATTGTCTCTTGGCTTATGCGATGCCAGGCTGTTTCGAGCGGCTGCTTGTTTCGTTTTCTGATTCTCATCTTCAGGGAGTATGTGGGTTGGGCGGGGGATGTAGGGGGGTTGCGTTCGCGCGTCAGTTTCGCTTCCTTGTGTGCCGGGGCTTCTTCCTCAGGCGGTAATATATTATGGCGGCCAGGATTGCGACTACCGCTGCGATGGGCAGGAGGTTGTTTGGGAGGGGGTTGTCCTGTTTCGTGCCGGTTATCTTCACTTCAGCCCTCGTGGCCGACGCGTGGATTTGGCCGTCCTCCACGTATGTTATTTTCCCGAAGATGACGTATGTGCTGCCTTCCAGCGCGCCTTTGGTGGATATGGTTAGCGGCCGCTGTATTTCCTCGCCTGGGGCGAGGGTCGCCTGAATCCGTGACGGCTCCGCGGACAGTTCGTCCGGGAGTATAATCGTCAGCGTCACGTTGTGTTCTTTGCTGTCGCGGTTGGATATCGTCACCTTGGACTGAGCCGATGCGGATTCTAGGGAGACCTTCTCTATGCCGCCTATGACCCTCGAGGTGGTCGGGGTCTTGTGGTTTATCAGCACAGGGTATATCGACGAGAACGGGTACCTGTTGGCGTCGGCGTAGTTGAGGAGGAGGCCAGCGTAGTCTGTTCCGGGGTATGCGGACTCTAGGGCCTGCACTGCGCTGGCGGCTGTCTTGTTTTCGCCGGGGCTAATCGTCCGGTAGTATACGGTGTTCGATTTGAACCCGTCCGGCAGAAGGAGGGTCGCCCGCACGTCGTACGCTATCTCATCGCCGTTGTTTGTCAGCGTCAGTTGGAAGGCGTTGGAGTCGCCAGATATGATTTCCGGGTATGTTAGCGAAGGCTCCAGCTTTATATTCCTCGCGGAGGCTGATGCTGACAGGATTAGCAGCGCCGCTAGCACCATGACCCAATTTCTCTTTTCCATGACCTAAATTATGAACGTAATTAATATAAACGATAAACGGCCGCTATTTGCCCAGTATGCTGTTGAGCGTCTCCCTGATGTTCGAGAAGCGGTCTATGTTCTTTTTCTTTAGGACGCCGACTATCCGGCCGTTGTCGTCCCGCATGACGATGCGGCCGGAAGGGCTTTCCCGGAATTTCATCGAGACTTCGTCGAAGCCTGCGTTCTTGCTTATGAAGACGATTGGTTCAAGCGGTAATTCCCCGACGGTGAGCTCGTAGAGGTCGAGGCCGTCCGATATGGCCTTGAAGAGGGTTTTGTCCGTGAGGAGGCCCGTGTACGCGCCGGATGCGTCCTTCACGAGCATGGAACCTATGTTCCCCAGGTCGAATGTCTCCGCGGCCCGGGTTATGGGCCAGTCTGTTCCGCATTCGGCGGTAGTCTTCTTCGCGTAGTCGTATGGCGTCCATTTCATCACGTGTGCCTCTTTCGTTTAATCATCTTGCGGCGGTAGAATCCCTCACGTTCGAATTCTTCAAGGCGCATGAGGATGTATTTCTGGGTGTTTTTTAGTTTCGGTATCAGGTTGTATTCGAGCGCGTTGACCCGCCGCCTCGTCCTCCTGACCTCCTCCGAGAGCTCGGTGACGGACTCCTCTGCCGCCGCCAGCTTGACGAGCTCGGTTATGGCGGACTCGTACTCCCCTGCCGCGGCGTCGATGGACGGGTGGGTTGTTATCAAGCCTATCCCGCGCTCGTCAGGCCTCCTTGCCGCTTGCCTGGCCGTTATCGTGGGTAGCTGTATTCCCATGACGTTCCTGCGCAGTATCTCGACTTCTTGGCCTGTGGCGGTGGCGAACGCGGCCGATGAGAGGCTGGCCTGCCCGGCTTGGGCGGCGGAAATCGCGTACGCCGTTCTGGCTTTTTTCATCTGGGCTTGGGCGGCCTCCTCCGTCGCCGATGCCTCCTTCGCGAGCCTCAGGAATTCGAGGATTAGTGTGTCGCGTTTCTCCTTGAGTAGCCTGTGGCCTTTGGTGGCGAGACGGAGACGGTTTCTGACCGAGAGAAGTTCCATCCGTGTGGGGTGCGCGCCTTCCAGTATCGTCTCAGCCATTCTTCGCCCCGGGATGGTATTTCGCAAGGATTTTCTCGTCTATCCGTTTCAGGTCCCTTTCCGGGAGGATGGACAGAAGGCTCCAGCCGAGGTTCAGCGTCTCCTCCACCGTGCGGTCTTCGGTCTCGTCCTGGTTTGCGAATTCCGCCTCGAATCTGTCTGCGAAAGCCAGGTATTTCCTGTCCCTCTCCGAGAGGGCTTCCTCGCCGATGACGGCCACGAGGTCCCTTAGGTCCCTGCCTTCCGCGTAGGCCGCGTACATCTGCTGGGAGACGCTCGCGTGGTCTTCCCTGGTTCTTCCTTCGCCTATGCCGTTTTTCATGAGGCGGGAGAGCGAGGGGAGGACGTCGACGGGCGGGTAGATGCCTTTCCTGTGCATCGGCCTGGACAGGACGAACTGCCCTTCCGTGATGTAGCCTGTGAGGTCCGGTATGGGGTGGGTTATGTCGTCGTCCGGCATGGTGATTATGGGCACCTGGGTGATGCTGCCTTTCCTGTCGCGTATCCTGCCCGCCCGCTCGTAGATGCTGGCGAGGTCGGTGTACATGTAGCCGGGGTATCCCCTCCGGCCGGGGACTTCCTCCCTTGCCGCCCCCACCTGCCTTAGCGCCTCGCAGTAGTTTGTCATGTCGGTGAGTATGACGAGCACGTGGTAGTCTTTTTCGTAGGCCAGGTATTCGGCGGTGGTGAGCGCAGCCCTCGGCGTTATTATGCGCTCTACGGCCGGGTCGTCGGCCAGGTTTATGTACGACACTATCCGCTCTGACGCGCCGCTTTCCTCGAAGCTTCTGCTGAAGAACATGGCCTCCTCGTGCGTGATGCCCATGGCCGCGAACACGACCGCGAACTCCTCCTTCGTCTTCACCTTCGCCTGCCTGGCTATCTGGGCTGCGAGTTCGTTGTGCGGGAGGCCGGCGCCCGAGAATATGGGTAGCTTCTGGCCCCGGACGAGGGTGTTCATCCCGTCTATCGTGGATATGCCGGTCTGTATGAACTCCCGAGGGTATTCTCTTGCGGACGGGTTGATGGGCTGCCCGTTGATGTCGAGTAGCTTCTCCGGCGTCGGGTCGCCTCCGCCATCCCTAGGCCTGCCAGTCCCGTCAAATGTCCTGCCGAATAATTCCAGCGAGACCGGCAGGCGCATGGTCTCCCCCAGAAATAGGACAGCCGTATCTTTTGTGTCGAGGCCGGTCGTGCCCTCGAACACCTGGACTATCGCTTTGTCCTTGTATGCGTCGAGCACCTGGCCCCGCCTCAATGTGCCCGAGGAGTCCCGTATCTCCACTATCTCCCCGTACATGACGGCCTTGGTTTTTTGTACCACGATAAGCGGGCCTTTCACGTCCGATACCGTCTTGTATTCCACGGCGGCCATTTTAGTCTTTCACCCGCCCTGTCATGGCTTCAATCTCCCTTAATTTCTCATTGAAGGTGCTGTCGGCCTGGAACTTCATCCTTGAGAGCTCCTTCACCGCCGGCGACTCCATGATTTCGGACAGCCGCTTCCCCGAGTTCATGGCTTCCTGCGCCGCCACCTTGAAGCGGAGTATCGCCTTCAGCATGCCCATCTGCTTCTCCATCCGGCAGTAGGAGTCGGTTTCGCTGAATGCGTCCTGCTGCAGGTAGTCTTCCCTGAGCATCTTCGCGGCTTCCAGCGTCAGCCTGTCCTTTTCCGGGAGCGCGTCGGCTCCGACTAGCTGGACTATCTCCAGGAGCTCGTTCTCCCGCTGGAGTATCCTCAGGGCCTCGTCTCTCAGGGACTTCCTGTCCGCCCCGACGTTTTTTTCGTACCAGCCTTCCAGGGCCTCCTTGTACAGGCTGTAGCTTGTGAGCCAGTTTATCGCGGGAAAGTGCCTGCGGTCGGCGAGTTTCGCGTCCAGCGACCAGAAGACCCTCGCGACGCGGAGGGTGTTCTGGGTCACGGGTTCGCTGAGGTCGCCTCCGGGCGGGGAGACCGCGCCGACGATAGTGGTGGAACCCTTCGCCCCGTTCAGGCACTCCACCGCGCCGGCGCGCTCGTAGAACGACGCGAGCCTGGCGCTGAGGTACGCGGGGAATCCTTCTTCGCCGGGCATCTCCTCAAGCCGCGCGGAAATCTCCCGCATCGCCTCAGCCCACCTCGATGTGCTGTCGGCCATGACCGCGGTGTTGTATCCCATGTCACGGTAGTACTCGGCTATGGTGATGCCCGTGTACACGGAGGCTTCCCTCGCAGCCACCGGCATGTTAGAGGTGTTCGCGATGAGCACCGTCCGCTCAAGGAGCGGGCGGCCGCTTTTCGGGTCTTTTAGCCTCGGGAAGTCGTCGAGGACTTCGGTCATCTCGTTTCCGCGTTCCCCGCAGCCCACGTAGACTATGACGTCCGCGTCCGCCCATTTTGCCAGTTGGTGCTGGACTACGGTCTTGCCTGCGCCGAATGGGCCGGGTATTGCTGCGGTGCCGCCTTTCGCTATCGGGAAGAATGTGTCAATGGTTCTTTGGCCGGTTATTAGTGGTTCTGTCGGCTGCAGCTTTTTTGTTATCGGCCTTGGCTTTTTAACCCCCCATCGCTGTAGCATCGTGACCGGGCTGCCGCCAACGGCGCATATAGTCTCGTCCACGGTGTAGTCGCCCCCCCGGATGCCTTCGACCTTCCCGGCAAGATGCGGGGGGACGAGTATCCTGTGGGTGATGAGGGGCGTCTCCTCAGTAGTGCCTAACACGGCCCCGGGCCCGACCGAATCCCCGGACCGCACAGCCGGCGTGAAATGCCACCTAGCCTTCCGGTCCAAAGCCGGAGCCTCAAGGCCGCGCCTTATGAAGTCCCCGGACTGCCCCCTCAATGCGACAAGAGGCCTCTGGACGCCGTCGAATATGGATTTCAGGAGGCCTGGGCCGAGCTCCACCGACAGCTGCTCGCCCGTGTTGTGGACCGGCTCGCCGGGCCTGAGGCCAGTCGTGTCCTCATAGACCTGGGCGTACACGCGGTCGCCGTCTATCTTTATGACTTCGCCCATAAGCCGCTCCCCCCCCACACGAAGGAGGTCCTGCATCCTCGCCCCGCGCATCCCGTCGGCCTCCACCAGCGGCCCGCTGACCCGCACTATAATCCCGTCCATCATCTCAGTTCCACGCCCACGGTACCCCTTATTATTTCCCTGACCCGCATATATCCTTCGGACGGCAGCTCCTGGACCAGCGTCCTCTTCCTGAGCTCGTCCAGTCCGGGGCCGAGCGTCTTCGCGGCTTCCACCGTAACGAGGAACACTGCGTCTAATCCCTTGAGCTTCTCCATGAGCCCTTCCGTCCTGGCGTCATACGCCTCCGAGACCCCCCCTAGCCTGAACCCGTCAAGCTCCTCCCCGACGCCTATGACTGCTATCTTCTTCTTCAAGAGACCACCGCCTTCAGGGCGTCAGCGGTTAGGCCGTGCCATTTCCCCGCCAGGATGGCCCTTAGAGTGTACGCTTCCCGCTCCTTCTCCCTGATGAACGAGACCACCGTGTCCACGCTGAGGGGATGAAGCAGCGAGCGGTACTTCGTCTCCTCGTCCACGGCATGCCGCAGCCTGGAGTCGAGCTCTGGGTAGCCAAGTTGCAGGGCTTCCCTTACCGCGCCCGCGTATGGCGTGTCTGCGAGTAGTCTCGCCACACCCTGCCGGTCCTGACCGCCCATCTGCCTGAGCCTGTTGTCGTTGATGTACAGGCCCCCCCCAATCATGTGCCCGGAGGCCTGGACGCCTGAGTCGATGCACCGCATCGTCGTCCTGATGTTCAGCGTGTCCGCCAGCATCCCGGCCTGGTCCGCCATGGCGCCGCTTGATGCCGAGGCTAGACGCCTGATGAAGCCCCGGTCCAGCTCCTCCTCGTATTCGAGTGGGCTCCCCCACTTGACGGCCGCCCCTGAGAGGATGTCCCGGTATGGCGGCCTCAGCTTCTCCGCCAGTTCCTGGTGGGTCTTGGCTTCGGAGCATGACTTGAGCTCCTCGGGCCCTATGAGGCCTGTGGGGAACAGGAGGGGGATGACGCGCTCCGGCGGAAGAGCGGACCTCAACCCCCGCGACAGCGTCTTTATATTGTCAAGGTCCCATCTGCCGTAAACGTGGGCTGCCAGAGCGCACCCGTCTTTTTCCGGTGCGGCGCGGACGAGCTCTTCCACGCAGGACTTGAGCGCGGACGCCACCCCGGCCTCCAGGCCTATGAGGCTCGAGGCCGCAGTGAATCTCCTTAGGTGGGGCCCATAGTCTGTGGAGTCGAGCGATGCGACGACGTCCCTTGGCGTCGCGGCCTGAATCATCGCCTCGAAGTCGCGGGGTTTGATGAGTCGCCCGTGTAGCCCTGACACCAGCCCGAGCGCATAAGCGTATCCGGAGTCGTCTTGAGCCATAGCTGATTTCACCTGAACAGGGTTGCCCCGACCCCGGGTTTAAGGGAGGCCTTCATCCGCTCGATGAGCGGCCCTATGCGATTGTCGACCCTTATGGAGCCGTCCTCGGACTCTATGATGATGCCGAATCCGCCGACGTCTTCTTCTACAAGTTTCACGTCCTTCCTGGGCTGGATGAGCCTGCCGTTTCCGCGGCCTGTGCGGACGACTTTGGCCCCGTCTATCGCGTCGGCGTCCTTTTGGAGGCGGTTGAGTAGTCCGGCCTTCTTCCCCTCCGGCATCGCTTCCAATGCCGCCTTTGCAGCCTCGAAGGCTTCGTCCAGCATCAGGGACTTCGCTTGCCCGACGCGCCTCAGTGCGTCGTTCCTTGCCGCGCCGACTATTGTGCGGCGCCTGAGCGCCGCCGCCTTACCGGCGCGGACGAGAATCTTCTGCTCGGCCTCTTTCGCCGCGGCCTCGGAGTCGAACCTTATCTTCGCTGCCTTCCCGCTGTACTCGGATGACAATTCCTCCGCTAACCTCTTCGACTTCCCCCTTATGTTCGCCTCAAGCTCGCCGTATCCCATCTTACGCTCCGATAACCTTCGCTGACACCAGTATCAGGAGGCCTACCACGAACCCGAGTATCGCCGAGACCTCGCACATGGTGACGTATATCAGCACCTTGAAGGGTATTGCGTTGTTCCGGCCGTATGCCGCGATGGCTGCGGCTGCGGCCTTGCCCTGGGATATCGCCGTGAGTCCGGAGATGCCGACGCATATGCCGGCTGCCAGGCACATGAATCCCTGTACGGTGGTGAGCTGGCCGCCCAGGATGCCGTTGAGTATGAAGGTGCTGACGACGAATGCGTACAGTACCTGCGTCTGGGGGGCGACCTCGAGTATGAGGATTTTCACGAAGTTCTTATCCTGTTCGGCGGTGAGCGCGGCGGCAGTGCTCCCGGATATGCCGAGGCCTGTCGAGGCTCCGATTCCCGCGAGGCTGACGCCTATGGCGGCGCCGAAGGCGGACAGCACGTTTGGGTTCGTCAGATAATCCGTTAGGGTTCCTGTTTCCATGTTTTACCTCCTGAGTATCGTGTGTTCACGGCGCTCCATGAACGGCTGGAACTCGATGCCTCCGCCGTCGTAGAATGCGCCGTAGAATTCTACGTAATGGAGCCTTAGGGAGTGTACGAATGCGCCTATCGGGTTCATAAGTAGCATTACTGAGTGAGTCGTAATAAAAAGTGCCACGGCGATTATGGGGCCGACCAGGGGGATGTTCCAGAGGAGGGACGATAGGAAGTTGAAAGCCATCCCGACGCCGGGGGACGTTAGGTTGAGTGCGAGGAGCCTTGAGTATGACACGAAGTTGCCGACTGAGCCGGGTATGGTAAGGAATGCAAGTATGCCCGACCCCCAGAATAGGAGGATGAATCCGGCGGCGAAGACTGCCAATGCCGCGGCCTTCGACCACATGATGAGCGCCGGGACGGAGGCGAATATGAGGAGCCAGCTCAGGTTGTCGGTTAGGACGCCCTTGTACTCGCGCCTGCTGAGTTTGTCTAGCATGCCGAGGACGTGCCCGAACACTATCTGGAGGACCCCCACAGCCACGGTTATCGACAGGAGGAGGACCGCGTTTGACTTGTAGAGTGGGTCTATCACGACGAATGGCATGTCTCTTGTCGCTATGCCGAGGACGTACTTCGTGAGGAAGTCGGCGAGGTAGCCTCCGGTCATCACCCCGAAGAGTATCGTCGACAATCCGCAGCACATCATTATGTAGAAGAAGTCGTTGACGCCCTTGGAGTATTTCCCGTACCTTTTCCGGAGCATGTACGAGACGGCGGTAGTGATGAGGCCGTATACCGCGTCCCCGGCCATGAACCCGAAGAAGATGACGAATGTCGGCGCTGTTATGGCAGTGGGGTCTATCTGGTTGTATCTCGGAGGGGAGTACATCCTCGTGAGCGACTCGAACGGGGCGAGGAGCGGAGGGTTGTCAAGGAGCGTGGGCGCGTCCTTCGGGTCCGGGTCTATATCGAATGCGCAAAGGCCGCCGGATGCCTCCTCTATCGCATCGACTATCCCGGCCTGTTTTTCCCGGGGGACCCATAGCCTAAGGTAAGACGCCTCCTCCGTGGCGCCAAGCCTTGCGGTGGCCTGGCAGCGCTCGTATTCTATCGAGAGCTGTTCCTTGAGGGCTTCGAGCCCTCGGTGCGAAGTCGCGTGGATGCTGGAGAGCTTCCCAGCCGACTTTGCGGTTTCCGCCTCGATTTCGGCGAGCCGGCTTGCCGTTTGCAGGAACATGTCCTTGGGCGTGCCGTCGCCATCTAGGGGTATCGCTTCGAAGCCGGATGCCCTAAGGGCCTGTTCGAGTTCGGCTTCGCGGCCCCTAAGGACGTTCACAACCAGGGCTGTGCCTCCGGCGGACTGGAGCCTCTCGACTGCGTGCTCGCTTGCGAAAACTTCAGTCAGCACGTCGGTGAGCGTCTTTTCGCCGTCTTTGCTTATCGTCCCGAACGCGGTCTCAAGGTATTCGCCGCTTCGAAGCAGTGACGATGGGACTTCAAGGTCCGCGACCGGCTGCAGCCGCTTCAGCCTATCCTGTAGCCTCGACCCCTCCTCCCTGAAGGCGGCGATGCACCTACCCTCCGACGCCACCGCCAACTCAAGCGGCGCTAACGCCCCTTCGGCCTCAGCCATGATTTTCGAGCAGCTTTCGCGGCCGACTATCATGCGCTCGCGCCGTCTGACGCCGAGCATCTCCTCGAGGAATCCGGCGTCGTCTTTCGAATACGGCTTCAGCGCCTCGGAGACGGCGCTGATGCGAGCTAGGAGGGCGGATAACTCCCCCAGCCTCTCGGACGGCCTGTCTCGGACTAGCGACGAAGCCGTAAGCTCCTCGCCGGAGAGGTTGTCTATCTGCGCCGCGCCTTCCCGGTGGAGCCGCGATATGACGGCATCCTTCCTCTCCCGGCCAACGATGCACTCAATCCGGCACATGCGGACAGGCTTGAGCATTCACGCACCAAATTCCCTGAGTAAATACGCCACAGCATCCTTGGAGTTCCTTGAGCACTTCAGCCGCAGGGAGTCGATCTCCCGCTCGCATTCCGCCATTACAGCTTCGGCTTCCCGCTCAGCCTCAGCCTCCGCTGCCGCCATAATCCCTGAGGCCTCTGATTCCGCGGCAGCCACCGCGGCCTCGAACGCCCCCTTTGAATCGGATTTGGCTTTTTCGAGCGAGACTTCGCCTTCGGTCCTCGCCTTCCCAACTGATGCCTTAGCCTCAGCCTCGGCGGACTTCATTCTGGCCAGCCCTTCCATGACAGGTAAATATTCGATTCGGCTATTAAGAACCCGGTCTACTCCTCTTTCCGGAGTATGCCCTCTATCATCTTGGCGTATGCGCTCCGTGTTATCAGGACTCCGATGAAGACGCCCATTATCGTCGTGAGGGCGAAGCCCTTCAGCATCCCGGCCCCTATGGCGAAGAGTGGCAGCATAGCGGCCACGACCGTTGAGGCGGCGGTGAAGATTATGAAGAATGCCCGCCTAATCCGCTCGGACACGCCGACTGCCTTCTTCTGCCTCGTCCTCTTGAGGCTCTCGTCGGTGATGACTATCTGGTGGTCGACGCCGGTTCCGACGGTGGCGATGATGCCCGCCATCGCCGGCAGGTCCAGCTCCCACTTGATGAGCGCCGCCATGCCGAGGATTATTGTTATCTCGCTCGCCACGGTCACCATCACGGGGACGACTATCCCCATGCGCCTGTAGCGGATGTACATCAGCACCGCCACGACGAGGATGGCGACGAGCCCCGTGTAGAAGCTGTATGAGAGGAATTTCCTTCCGAGGGCCGGCGGGGTCGTCGACTTCGACTCCACAGTCAGCTCGACCGGCAGGTTCCCGGATGTGAGGAGGACCTGGTTCTTCTGGACTTCCTGTATCGCCCCATCCAGGGTCGGCGCCGACCCGGTTATCCGCGCCTCGTAGACGCATTCCCCGTGGGGGTCGAAGTCCAGCCTCGGCGAGCTCTGGAGGCCGACGAGCTTGGCTATCCAGTCGACGTGGGACAGGTTGCCCTGCGGCGTCCTCGTCGTCCTGTATCCCTCCTCCTCGAGCCTGTTCCTCAAGGCGTCGGATATTTTGCTCTCGTCAGCGGCTAGTATCGCCTTCGAGTAGCCTTTCTCCCTGAGCACGGACAGTTTCTGTATGAGCTCGGTCTCGTTGCCGGTGGGAAGTGCCGGTATGACGGACCGGTTCTCTATTATGTCCATGGCGGTGCCGTCGTAGAAGAACCTGTCGCTGTCGCCGGTCTCGGTCAGGTTCGAGAGCATCTGGTAGTCGCTTTCAGAGAAGAGTATGCTCGTGTTCTCCGGCCTGTCGATGAATATGTCCACCGGCCTGCCGCGCTTGGCGTCGCCGACCTGGCCGAACCTGCATGCGCCTTCCTTGCTGTGGCTTACGACAACGCCCCATGAGTAGCCGCCCTGGAGGCGGTAGACCTCGGTCCCTCTGGGCCCGAGGTCGACTGTGATTTCATCGCCTTTGATCGCTAGGGCCCCGTCTATGCGCTCCTCGAACCTCGCCTGCTGCTTGAGTATGTTCTCTATGTTCTCGGCCTCCTGGGGGGTCGCTGCGGCGATTTGTATTATCAGGTACTGGCTCCCCCAGGGGTTCACCGGGATTTCCCTGAGGCCCATGCTGTTAAGCCTGTTCTCGAGTATCTTCTTTTCGATGTCCATGACCTCCGGGGTCACTTCACTAGCGAGCTTGAGCTGAATCTGTGTGCCGCCGGCGAAGTCCAGGCCGTACCTGAGCCCGTTCCCGAACCCGACCGGCTCGGCCTTGTTCACGGGGATGACATTTGACACTAGAAGGAGCGAGATTATGAGGGAGAATGCCAGGAGAATCACCTGGAAGCTCTTTAATGCGGGATTCATCTTCTGCCCCCAAACAGTCTTTTCAGGCTGTAGCCCGGCGACTCAATGTACCATTTTAATATGCCGACGTTGGTTATCCATGTCGCGAATATGTCCGCGAAAAGGCCTATCAGAAGCACCGACGCTATGCTGCTGAGCGTGGTTATCTGTGTCAGGGTCGTCGATATAACGTACACTATAGTCATGACCGTCATAGTCGTGAGAGTCATGGTGATGCCCGTCTTCATCGCGTCGTCCACGAGGACGTAGAAGTCCTCGGCCTTGTTCTTTAGGACCCGGGCGGTGAGGAGTATGTCCGTGTCGACGGAGTATCCGATGAGCATCAGCAGGGCGCCGAGGGAGGCCGGCTCCATCGGGATGCCAAAGAGGCTCATGCCTCCGAGCGCTATCGATACGTCGCATACCGCGGCCTGTATGACCGCCACCGTAGGTATTGCGGTCCTGAACGCGATATAAACTACGATGCCCATGAACAGGAGCGCCACGACTATCGCCTTGAAGCCCTGCTCGCGGAAGGAGCGCCCGAGCGTCGGGCCGACTGAGCGCATGTTGAAGTTCTTCTTAGCCAGGTTCACGGACAGGTTCTCCTTGAAGTGGTAGGTCAGGTAGCTGGATAATTCAGCTTCGTTCAAGTCCATGCCCTCGATAGTCAATGTGCCGTCTGAATAGTTCATGTCGACTTTCTGCCGTATCCTGTTCTCGAGGGCGTCCTTGAACTCCACGGGGGGCTTGGAGGAGAGGACTATTGTCGCGGTGTCGTACTCGGTCAATTCCCCCGTATAGGGGATGATTTTGCCTTTGGAGGGGCCTGAATCCTGAACCACGGTGGTGGTCTGGATTATGACCTTGTCCTTGCCGCTGTCGATGTCGTAGCCGACCCTTACCTTAACGTCCTTGAGTCCCACCGAGGAGAGGTCGGACTCAAGACGGGCGGTGTCATCGGATGAAAGCTTCCTGTCCGTTAGGATGTCTATCCATGTCCCGCCCTCGAAATCGATTCCGTATTGGAGCCCGTGTATGAGTGTGAAGGCGAGCATCAGAACGGTAATCAGCGGCGGCACCCAGGTTAGTATGCGATAGTCGAATCTTTTGGTGAGTTCCTGGTACAGC
>Ga0315287_10003254_pt1 | contig 15649 bp, 11 predicted proteins | sample YL17G11_0_MG_FD_205037 | JGI IMG/M metagenome (GOLD analysis project Ga0315287, IMG submission 205037) | Sediment microbial communities from Yellowstone Lake, YNP, Wyoming, USA - YL17G11_0 | ecosystem: Environmental > Aquatic > Freshwater > Lake > Sediment | place: USA: Wyoming | collected... | reverse complement strand
GGCCGAAATTTATCAAAGCGGTGCTGGCACCCATGCCTTTTCTCAAGCTGGTGCCGACCGGCGGCGTGAGTCCTGAAAATGCGCGCGAATACCTCGCCGCGGGCGCGGTTGCAGTGGGCATCGGTGGGAACCTGGTTTCCAACAAGCTCGTCGCCGCCGGCGCTTTTGACCAGATCACCACTACAGCCCAGGCCTGTGTGGCAGCTGTCCACACTCACAGTTAAACACAAACTTACGGAGGTTTCAAATGAATTCACGCGAACGAATTTTGACCGCCCTCAACCACGAGGAACCGGATCGTGTCCCATTCGATTTGGGTGGAACAGTAGCCACAGGCATCCAGGCCAAAGCGTATCGCCGGCTGCGCCAGTACCTGGGCTTGCCCGAAAAGGAAGTCGTCATCATTGATATGCTCCAGCAGCTTGCGCTGGTGGATGATGATGTCATGCAGCGCCTGGGCGCGGATGTGCGCAACATCTCTCCGCGCTCGACCGCCAGTTTCAAAATCGAATTAAAAGAGTCGCCAGACGGACAATACCGCTACTTTTACGATGAATACCAGATTGGCTGGCGCATGCCCATCGATGGCGGGATGTATTACGATATGTTTGAGCATCCCCTCAGCGGGGAAATCACCTCAGGGACGGTTGACGCCTACAAGCTGCCCGACCCGCTGGACCCGGCGCGCTTTGCCGGTCTGCGGGAAGCCTCTCAGAAAGTGCTTGAGCAGGAAAAACGCGCCCTGGTGATTGGCAACATGTCGGCCGGGATTTTTGAGCTGTTATTGTGGACGCGCGGCTTCAAAGACGGTTATGCCGATTGGGCCGGGAATCCAGAACTATCCAGGAAAATCCTGCGCAAATACATGGATCTCCAGATGGCCTACTGGGAAAAGATGTTTGAGGTGATGCAAGGCATCCCGATCGATGTTGTGCAAATGGCGGATGACCTGGCCGGGCAAAACGGGATGCTGATCTCTCCGAACTCGTATCGCAAGCAGTTGAAACCGTTCCACAAAGAGATGTTCGACTATATCCATTCAAAGTCTGACGCAAAGATTTTCTTCCATTCCTGTGGTTCGGTTCGGTCTGTTATCCCTGACCTGATCGAAGCCGGGGTCGATATCCTTAACCCGGTACAGGTCAACGCGGCCAACATGGATTCGGCTGAACTTAAGCGCGAGTATGGCAAAGATATCTGTTTTTGGGGGGGTGGTGTGGATACCCAAATGGCCTTCGATGAGAACCACACCCCCACTGAAGTGCGCGCTGATGTGCGCAAGCGCCTGACAGATTTCATGCCGGGAGGTGGTTTTATCTTCAGCACTGTCCACAACATCCAGGGCAATGTCCCGCCTGAAAATATCATGGCGATGTGGGAAACCATCCAGGAATATGGCCGGTATTAATCTTGCCAGATAGCAATTGCTTAAATCAGGAGGATCCAATGGTCTCGCAGCGCATTCGTGAAACATTTGAGAAGCGGCGGGGTGTCTTGCGCATGTTCCCTTGCTGGGTACCGCGCGTATTTAACCAACCCGGGCAGCGCTTGCGCCTGCACCCCGATGACTACTTTGCTCTGGGCACCCGTCGCGGGGCGATTAAAGAGCGTTGGTTTTCGTCCACCATTTCCGCCTCCAACGGCCCTTTGGCCCCTTGGGATGAAGGGATGAGCTACGTTTTGGAAGGCGAGGACGGTTCAGCAGACCAGCGCCTGCTTTTTAGGGACGTCATTGCCGAGTTGGGTGCGGATCTGATCGGCGCGGTGTTGTGGCAGCAGTACGAGACCTGGCCGATGTATTCCAAATTTTTTGATTACCGGCTGCCACTTTTTCACCATCTGCATCCGAACGACACCGCCGCCCGGCGTGTCGGCCGCCTGGGCAAACCCGAGGCCTATTACTTTCCCATTCAGCTCAATAATTACCTCGGAGAATTCCCGCTGACCTACTTTGGCTTCAACCCCGGCGTCACCAAAGCGATGGTCAAGGAACGCCTGAAGGATTACGAAGCCCGCGATACCCGCCTGACCGAGCTGTCACGCGCTTACCGCTTGACCCTTGGCACTGGCTGGTACATTCCCGCCGGGACAGTCCATGCCCCCGGCTCGCTGCTGACCTACGAACCGCAGTGGAATAGCGATGTGGCCTCGGTCTTTGAAAACGTGGCATCGGGCGAAGCCCTGGCGCGCCAGTCCCTGGTCAGTGATGTCCCACAAGATCAAATCGACAACGTTGATTACCTGATCGGCCTGATGGATTGGGAAATCAACATCGACCCACTCTTCCAGCAAAAATATTTCCGCCCGCCGCTGGACATTCCACAAAGCGCGGATGGTTTCACCGAAAAGTGGATTACCTACGCCACACCATATTTCTCCGCCAAGGAATTGAGCGTGGCGCCAGGCGCGACAGTCACAGTGAAAGATGGAGCCGCTTATGGATGTATCATTGTTCAGGGACACGGCGTCTTTGGCGATTTCGAGGCCGAGGCGGCTACCCTGCTGCGCTACGGCCAAGCCAGTGCGGATGAGTATTTTGTCAGCGAATCAGCTGCCCAGGCAGGTGTTCACATCTCCAATCACAGCCATTATGAGCCGTTGGTCGTGCTCAAGCACTTTGGCCCCAACCATCCAAATGCCCCCACAACCCTAACCGCTTGAGACCAAAAGCGGGCATCAATAAGCAGAAAATAAAAAACGTAAACAACAAAGGAGAATCAAGATGAACGAAGAATATTCAGCACTTTATAACGCAATTCTCGAAGGCGACGTAGCCGGTGCCCAGGCTGGCGTGCAGGCTGCTCTGGGCGCTGGTCAAGAGCCGGGCACCATCCTGGCCGAGGGCATGATTGCCGCAATGAAAGAGGTTGGCCGACTTTTTGAAGAAGGTGAATTTTTCGTCCCGGAAATGTTAATTTCCGCCCGCGCTATGCAGGCCGGGCTGACCATCCTCAAGCCGCATCTCTTGAGCAGTGATGTGAAATCTGCGGGCAAGGTTGCGATTGGCACGGTCAAGGGCGATTTGCACGACATCGGCAAAAACCTGGTGGCCCTCATGCTTGAAGGCGCCGGATTTGAAATCATCGACCTGGGTGTGGATGCGGCTCCGGATAAATTCGTTGAAGCGGTCGCCAACGGCGGCGCGGATATTGTTGCTTTTTCGGCGCTGCTGACCACCACCATGCCGAATATGAAAGTTACTATCGATGCCATTCAGCATGCCGGGCTGCGCGACAAGGTCAAGATCATCATCGGCGGCGCGCCCGTGACACAAGAATATGCCAACCAGATCGGCGCGGACGGCTTCGCGTCGGATGCCAGCCGGGCCGTCAGCCTGGCCCAATCGTTGCTGTAGACACCGGCTGTCATGCGATGAAATCTCGAGACCGCGTTTTGATGGCGCTCAACCACGAAGCCCCAGACCGCTGCCCTATGCAAATTTCGTTTACGCCCGAATTCGCCTCCCTGCTCCTCAAAGACCTGAAGATGGGAGCGGATAAACTTCACAATCCGCACGGTGGCGGCAACACCTACGAGCTGGAACGCGCCCTGGGTGAGGATCTCCTGCTGACTTCCGTCGGCTGGGCGAATTCCTATTATCAGGGTGCGGAAAACTATGTCGACGAATGGGGCATCGGCTGGCGCTCGGCGGAATATACCACCCCTTATGGGAACGGCTACTACACCGAGATCAACCAGCACCCGCTGGCCGATGACCGCGCCATCGACAGCTACCAGCCCCCCGATCCCACCCGCCCAGAGCTATATCACGAAGCCGAATGGGTGCTGAAAAATTTCAAGGATGAGTATTGGATTGTCGGCGTGACGGTCACGACGATTTTTGAGTGCGCCTGGGGCTTGCGCGGTTACGAACGGATGCTTACCGACTTCGCCCTCAATCCCGACCTGGCCCAGCGCCTGCTCGACATCCCCTATCGCTATCACCTGACCGCCGCCAAGAAACTGACGCAAATGGGCGTCGATATGATCTGGATTGGCGACGATGTCGGCGCGCAGAACGCCATGATCATCTCGCCCAAAATGTGGCGCAAATTCCTCAAGCCGCTGGTGGCGAATTTCATCGCTGAACTCAAGGCCATCAACCCGCAGGTCAAAGTAGCCTATCATTCAGATGGAGCCATCTATCCGATCATTCCCGACCTGATCGAGGTCGGGCTGGATGTGCTCAACCCCATCCAACCGGCCAGCATGGACCCGGTGCGGCTTAAACAGGATTTCGGCGATAAACTCTGCTTCTGGGGTTCGCTGGACGAACAGCATACCCTGCCTTTTGGCTCCGCAGCTGATGTTCAGGCCGAAGTCCAGACCCGGCTGCAAACTCTTGGCAAAAACGGCGGACTGATCCTAGGCCCAACGCATCATGTGCAGCTTGATACTCCCATGCAAAATTTCTGGGCGATGACCAATGCCATCACCCAGACACCTTACCCAAAACCCAAATCCTACGATCGAGGCAAGCCCGCTGGAATTCCAGCAAGAGAAGGGAATATGAAATGAAACGCTACGGTAGGGTCATCAAAGTTATACCGGAGAAGTTGGAAGAATATAAGCAGCTCCATAGCAAAGTCTGGCCGGGTGTGATCCAGATGATCCACGCGTGCAATATTCGTAATTATTCCATCTACCTGAAAGATGATCTGTTGTTCGCTTATTTTGAGTATGTCGGCACCGATTTTACCGCCGATATGGCTAAAATGTCTGCTGATGCCACTACCCAGGAATGGTGGCGGCAAACCGATCCTTGTCAGGAAGGACTTTCCACGCGCAAACCCGGCGAGTGGTGGGCAGGCATGGAAGAGGTCTTTCACACGGATTGAATCCAGTCCGTTTAGGAGCATTGCATGAATTCAAGAGAAAGAATCCTGGCAGCCCTCCAGCATCAAGAACCGGATGGCGTCCCCGCCGACCTGGGTGCAACCCCCAGTTCGGGCATCTCGGCCATTGCGTATGTGAACTTAAAGCAGCACCTGGGCATCCAGATCGGTCACACCCGGGTTTATGACGTCATCCAGCAACTGGCTCAACCCGAAGACGAGATTCTCGACCGCTACCACATCGATGCCATTGACATTGGCCGCGCCTTCAACACGGATGACGCCGCCTGGTATGATTTTGAACTCCCTCAGGGCCTTTCCGTGCAGTTCCCGGCCTGGTTCAGACCGGTCAAACAGCCGAGCGGTGCCTGGGAGGCTTTCGATCACGAAAACATGCGCCTGGCGACCATGCCGCAGGATGCCACCTTTTTCGATCAGACTATTTTCCCTTATGTCGATGGCTATCCTGACAACTACGCTGACCTGGGCTATTGGATGAACAAGGTCCACTGGTCTGGCCTGGCGCTCAGTCCCTGGGATCATGCCGCCGAACCGGGTTTCTGGAGCGAGCTGCGCCAGCGCAGCCTCGAATTACGCCAGAGCTCCGGCCGGGCGCTGATGATGGGCGCGGGCTGCAACCTGTTCGAATGGGGTACCTTCCTGCGCCGCATTGATCATTTCCTGATGGATTTGGCCTCCGACCAGGCCAATGTCGAACGCCTGTTGGACGCCTTGCTCGAAAGACATCTGCAATCGCTCGAAAAGATCTGCCAGGCGGTGGGCGATGTCGCCGACCTGATCCGTTTCGGCGACGACCTGGGCACCAACCAGGGTCCTTTCATGTCCCCGGCAACCTATCGCAAGCTGTTCAAGCCGCGCCATAAACTGATGATCGATTACGTCAAAACCCACAGCCGGATGCGACCGTTCCTGCACTCCTGCGGCTCGATCTACAAACTGCTGCCGGATTTGATCGAGGCCGGGTTTGAGGTCATCAACCCGGTGCAGACCAACACCAAGGATATGCAGCCCGAACGCCTGAAACGCGAATTCGGGTCGAGTCTCACTTTCTGGGGCGGCGGCAGCGACACCCGGCACATTCTCAACCACAGTACGCCTGAACAAGTCAAGGAGGATGTCCGCCGTAATATCGAGACTCTCTCCCCCGGCGGCGGCTTTGTCTTCAACACCATCCACAACATCATGCCCGACGTGCCCCCCGAAAACGTGGTGGCGATGTTTGAAGCGGTTGATGAATACCGTTAATCTCTTTTACAAAAATATAGCATGAACGGGTATGTCAGTCCCTATCCGTTCAGTTTTCCAGTGACGGTCTCTTTCGCCTGAAGGCGACAGCTTCTCAGGCTACGCATGACCCAACGGTCCACGTTAGCGCCTGAAGACCCCGTCCAGGTCTTTGAACCATTCTTAGGACGCATTAACATATTTTACGCGACACAAAGACTCAGGTGTCACAACCAGCGCTATGTTCCGCTGTTCGTCCGTGGCCAGGGGCGGGTCGGCATCCTGATTGTCTCCGGTTTGGATGGGTGGGAAGGCCTTGCCTTGGCGGTCGGCGGACTGGAAGGTGGCTGGGCAAACTCTAGCATCACTGATACTGTTTTTCGCCAAGCGGTGCGGTTACAGCTCATTTCAGCAGCCAGTCAATCGTTTGCAGGAGAAGTTGCTGATAAGGCTTGAACTCCCACACTTCACGAGAATGGCCTGGAGCAATATGAGCCACGCGGCCCTGACCTTCGGCCTTGCTCCAGGCCATGGGGTAAACCACACCGCGGTCAAAGGCGACCATGTGTACATCAACCGCTGGTGTGTGCGTTTCCATGTAAAACTCATCGTGGACGGTGAACGCCTCAATCCCCATCGTCATGGGATGCTTTCCAAAAACGGGATAAACGGTGAAAGTAAACGCCGGGGGATGGGAAACAAAGACTCCGCCGATCAGTTCACCAAGCCTCGGGTCAGACTCGCCCGTGACAGTTGCCGAGTGAACCGCCAGAAGTGCATGGCCTGTGCAAACCCAGTTTGTCAGACAGTCAATTTGGGCGTTGGTGAGTTTTTCCGGGGTATTGTCGTTATAGCCCTCGCGATGTGCAGAGAAACAAGTGTAACTGATCACTAAATCGTAGCGGTTTTCTTCAAGGTGCAACAGACGATCCAGGTCATAGGTGGCTTCGACATTGATACCATGAGGCTCCAACGTAGATCTCATGGCGCTAGCGAAACCATCGAAATCATGCCACAGCCCGCCGAGCAGAATGAGTGCGTTAATTACCGTCATGTAATTATTCCTTTACCAGCTGATTGGCTGCTCCTTGTAATCCATGTAGACATCGTCATCAAGATTCCATTTTTTCATAGCCATATTAAAAATACCTTCAGCTGCTTCATCTGCGTTAATATCAGCCTCAGATCCGCCCATATCCGTCCGCATCCATCCGGGGTGGACAGCCAGAATTTTGAAACCGCGAGGCTTGAGGTGATTCTGCAGGATCTTGGATTGCATATTCAAAGCCGCCTTGGACATGCTGTAGGCAAATTCCGATTCGCGCCAGCAATCAGAGATGCTGCCCGCCTCTGAAGAAATATTGATAATAAGCTTGTGGTCGCCTTTTTCCAGCATAGGAAGAAACTGCTGAACCACGCGGAGTGGTCCAAAAGTATTCACATCAAATGTCTCGTGTAGCGGCAGGCTGGCAAGATCAAGCTCAAGTAGCGGTGTGCGCGTTTCCAGCATCACGCCCGCATTGTTGATCAAGACATCCAGTGCTGAGGTCAGTTTAGCCACAGAGTCAACAGCCTTATGCACTGAGTCCAGCCGTGTAACATCCAAGGCAATGGGAGTGAGTATCTGGGGATAGAATTTGACGAGACCCAACACCTCACTGTTCGAATGATACCAGCCAGCAAACACATCTACCCCCGCATGTAGAAATTGTTGAACCAGTGAAAATCCAAGTCCTTTATCCGCGCCGGTAATTAAGACGTTCTTAATCATATCTATTCTCCTACAAAGAGCGCTGTTTAGCCCGTATGGCTTTATGCTACAAAAATCTTCCTTCATATTCCAAGGTGCCGCGTGGATGTCAGAATAACCCAACCACTTGTAATCCCAGGCTTCGCTTGATCGCATAATATCGCTCCGCAAGCGGCTCAAGCCCATAAAAACTTATACGACGAATTATAACCTTAGCAAGTGGGCTGGACATAGACTGATGCGATTTCTGATCAGACGATCCATAACGCCTGCTACCTTCCCATCCCCGGACTCTCAGCGTAAAGCACAATGATCTTTACCAGTGTTTTCTCTCCCAATTGTGTATCGGCAGTGGCGGAACGCTTCGTGCGGCGATTTACAAGAATTTAATGAAGAGGGTACTGGTACATACAGTAACGGAAAAGAATCAATGAAATTTCCTAATAAGACCTCCTTTTTATGTTGACTTCGGCAAGGACCTTTGCTAAACTAGATAACATTATATTTCTGATACGTCTCATTTTGATCAACTGGTGAAAAACTTGAACGCGTAAATGTTTTGCATCCCATTCCTTCATAAAAGTGAGTGAGTTACAATGCCTACAAAAGTTGTTAAGCCAGTAAAAGCTGGCAAAGCTGTAAAAACTGTAATGGCTGTAAAAGCCTGGGTGGAGAACATCAACATCCCTACCTACCCTGCTCCAGCCGGAGACTTGAACCCACTATTCCTGGAACGACGGAATAACCAGGGTGCCAGCGGGCGTATTTATCCCAATCCGGTCACCGATTACGTCAACAATACCAAAAAGGTTGACCAAACTTATGAAGCCGTATTTATCGAGAATGAATACATTCAGCTGATTATTCTGCCGCAATTGGGCGGGCGGATTTTTGGCGGACTTGATAAAACCAACGGGGTCGACTTTTTCTACCGCCAACATGTGATTAAACCGGCGCTGATCGGTTTGTTCGGCGCCTGGATTTCGGGCGGCGCGGAATTTAACTGGCCGCTGCATCACCGTCCATCCACTTTTATGCCCCTGGATTACCTCATCGAGGCAGGCCCGCAGGGCAGCCGGACGGTCTGGTTGAGCGATCATGAACCTACGCAGCGCATGAAGGGTATGGTGGGGATCTGTATGTACCCCGGCAAAGCGCTGGTGGAAACCAAAGTGCGCCTGTTTAACCGCACGCCCACACCGCAAACCTTTTTATTCTGGGAAAATATCGCCGTCAGCGTCAATGACCAGTACCAGATTTTCTTTCCGCCGGATGTCACGCATGTCGTTTTTCATTCCAAGCATGAGATGGCGCACTTCCCGGTGGCGCGCGAAGTTTACTGTGGCTTCGACCTGACCAAAGGCGTCGACATCAGTTGGCACGGCAATTCGGCCAAAGCCACCTCCTATTTTGCGGGCGAATCAGCCTTTGACTTTTTTGGCGGCTACGACCACGGCAAGCAGGCCGGGTTGATGCACATCGCCAACCATCATATTTCGCCCGGAAAAAAACTTTTCACCTGGGGCAATGATGATTTCTCAAAGGTCTGGGAACAAAATCTGACCGATGAAGATGGCCCGTATGCCGAACTGATGGCCGGCAGCTACACCGATAACCAGCCCGATTTTTCGTGGCTGCGGCCTTATGAAAACAAATCTTTCAGCCAGTTCTGGTACCCCTTCCATGAGATTGGCACGGCCAAACATGCCAATTGCCGGGCGGCCGTCAACCTGACCGTGGAGAAGAACAGCGCCACAGTGGGGATTTATGTCACCGAAACGGTCAAAAGGGCCAGGGTGAGTCTGGCAACTGCCGCGAAAACGCTCTTCGAGCAGGAAACTGACCTCGCTCCAGGCTCCGCCTACCGGGCTGAGATCAAAATCCCCCTGCAATTAAAAGAAACTGACCTGACTTTTCGAATTTGCACCGCCAATGGGGATGAAGTGTTGACCTACACTCCCCAACCGCGGATCGAAAAGCCGCTCCCGACCCCGGCCAACCCGCCGCCTGCTCCCCGTAAAATCGAGACCCTCGAAGGCCTGTACCTGACCGGTCTGCATGTGGAGCAATACCTGCACCCGCTGCTTGATCCGGACGCCTACTGGCGTGAGGCGCTGCGCCGCGATCCAAGTGATTCGCGCTCGAACAATGCCCTGGGGCGTCACCTTTTGCGGCACGGCGATTTTATCAACGCCGAAACCCATCTCAGGACTGCCATCCGGATCCTGACCAGGTTGAATGGCCACCCCTATGACGGCGAACCTTTTTACAATTTGGGCCTGACGCTGCGCTTCCAGCACCGTTTTGATGAGGCTTATGCCGCCTTTTACAAAGCTATCTGGAGTTACACCTGGAAATCGGCCGGTCATTATGCGCTGGCTGAGCTGGACGCGCGCCGGGGCGATTTCAAATCCGCGCTGGAACATGCCGAAAACGCCTGCGCCGATCGTGGAAATCAAAAAGCCCGCGATCTGAAAGCCGCGCTCTTGCGTCACCTCGGCCGTTATGATGAAGCGCTGGCTTTGACGGGCCAGACCCTCCAGCAAGACCCGCTCGATTTCTGGGCGCGCCATGAGAATCTGCTGGTCTCCCGGCAGCAAGGCCAAATCCCAGAGGCGGGCGCGAACTCGCTGCGGGGCGCAGTCGTCGATGCCCAGCTTTACCTGGATATTGCTTTCGATTATGCCAACGCCGGTCTGTGGGCGGATACGATTGGTCTGCTTGAAAGCCTGCTGGAGCGCAATGGCAAGGATGCCCCTGTTTACCCGATGGTGTTGTACACCCTGGGTTATTGCGCCTTCCAAAGCGGCCAGGCCGAAACCGGGCGTGCCTATTACCAGCGCGCCGCCAAAGCCTGCTCGGATTACTGCTTCCCGGTCAGGCTGGAAGAATTGGAAGTGCTCTTGCATGTGCGCGCCGAACAGCCCTCAGATGCGCGTGCCGCTTATTACCTGGGGAATTTGCTGTACGATAAAAAACAATACGAGCCGGCCATTCAACACTGGCAGGACGCCTGTAAACTCGACCCCAGCTTCTCCATATCCTGGCGCAATCTCGGGCTGGCCTACTACAACGTGCGCTATGATGCCGCACAGGCGAAAGAGTGTTATCTGCAGGCATTGAAAGTCAATCCAAACGATCATCGTGTCTTCTATGAACTGATTATCCTGTTAAAAAGAATGGGCGTTGCCCCCGCCGAATGCCTGGCGCTGCTGGAAACGCGGCTAGACCTGGTGGAAGAACGCGATCCGTTGGTCCTGGAGCGTGTCACGCTCTACAACGACCTGAAACAACCCCAAAAGGCGCTTGACATCCTGTTGGCGCGGCGCTTTTTCCCGTGGGAGGGATTGGAAGGGCTGATCGCCGACCAAGTTGCGCTGGCGCACCTGCAATTGGGGCAAACGACTTTGGAGGCCGGTAACCTGCAAGAAGCGTTGGCGCACTTCGAGGCTGGCTGGCACTTCCCGCCCAACCTGGGCGCCGGACGCTGGAGCGCTGTCACCGACATCCCGTGCCAATACTATGCGGGCGTGGCGCTCGCCCGCCTGGGTCAGAAAGACGCTGCGCAGGCCGCCTTCCAGGCCGTCGTCACCGCGGATGACAGCGATTGGTCGCTGGGCTTTTTACCGTCATTACCTTACTACAAGGCGCTGGCGCTCCAAAACCTGGGCCAAACTGCGGAAGCCGGCCAAGAACTGGAAAAACTGCTGGCCTCAGCCAGCGCGGCGCTCAATAGCCCCGATTGCTCGGAGCCGGCCAATTCTGAACCTTTCAGCCTGGATGCCGAAAAACTCAAGTGGATTCAGCAGACTTATTTGATCGGGTTGGCCCACCTGGGTCTGGGACACCACGCTGAATCGCAACTCGCTTTCCAGGAAGTCGCAGCGCGTAATCCGTATCACCCGTTGAGCCACTAACTTTCACCTGATACAATTGGGATAATCTATCAAGCCTCAAATACAAACGAGAGACCGCCATTCAGGCGGTCTCTCGTTTGTATACTACGAGGGCGCGACGTACTATTCCCTTTAAAAATCCCGCTCAATCTCCAACCCGGTCAGCGCATCGTTGGCTACAAAGGTCAGTTTCACGCCCTCGGGAGCCTGGGCCTGGATGCGCAGTTTCTTGCCGTCCAGTTTCCATTCCACGCTGACCCGCCCGCGCGGGGAGGCGACTGCCCCTTTGGCCCAGGTCAGGCCATTTGGCCGGGGGCTGATTTCATAGGCCAGCCCGCCCGCTGCGGTTTGCCGCAAACCCAACAGGATGCGTGGCAGGAAATGCAGCGGCGAGGCTGACCAGGCATGGCAATGGCTGCGGGTGGGGAACTCCGCCGGTTTGTCTTTGCTGGTCGGAAACACCTCCCAAACGGTGGTCGCCCCAGCCGCCAGCATTGGCAGGTAGTTGGCATAGATCGATGCCAGGATTTCATCGGTTTTACCAGCTTTTTCCAGCGCCTCGTAAAGATATTGGATGGCGAACGGTGACCCGACCTTCACCATCCCCTCCGCAGGTTGGAGCATGTTGTTTAGGGCGACGTTATAATTTTCAGGCGCAATGATGTCATACAGCACCGCCAGGAAACTGGTATGCATCGAGGTGCTCGCGCTGAGCATTCCGTCAGCATGGATACTGTCGGGATAAGCCTGGCGGGTTGCATCCCACAGCCCATTCAGGCTGGATTTCAGGCGCCGGCGTAAGTCCGACAGCCAGATGCCATCCTGATGGTCATCCAGCAAGTCGGCCATCTTTTGGGCCGCGTCAATGGCTCCGACCAACAGCATACTATTATGTAACACCGTCGCGTGCCGGTCATCGATTCCCGACCAGTCGAACATATTCCAGAATTGCCCACTGAACAAGCCTTGACCGTCCAGCAGCCCTTCCGCGCCTTTCAGGTTGCGCAGAACTGCCGGCCACATTTCCTGCAGGAAATCCCGGTTGCCGCTGTACTGGTAATAATCCCAAATGGAGATACCCCACAGGAAGCTCCAGGCGGGCAGCAGGCAATCCCAACCGGAGGGCACCTGGCAGCCGATGATGGGATAGCGTTCCAGCGACTGCGCCGCCAGGCGGATGCAGCGCTGCACAATATCCTCCGCGCCGTAGGTGGGAAAATTATAAAGCGCCTCATTGCGCGCATCACCCACCCAGAGCGTTTGTTCAAACAGCGGGCAATCCGTGAAGGTATCTTCCATGCATAGTTTGAGCGTATGCGCCGAGATTGCGTAGATGTGCGCCAGGCGCGGATCGCTGCAATCAAAACACCCCACCGGATTGACCGGATAGGTCGACTCGATCAGCCGGAGATTGCGGATCAGCACGGAGCGGGTTTGCCGGCGCAAGGTGATGAACAGGTAACGCTGTGAGCGGCGCTTGAGCGAAATGAAATGGTTACGGCCCTCGCGGGTGACATACCGCATCCCGTTCCGGTTGCCCCAGGTATGCTGGATGTCGCCCTGCGCGTTGATATATTCCACGCCGAACAGGTCCACCTCCAACCCGGCTTCTGCCTCCAGATCGAGTTCATAATGGCCGACGCTTTGCTGGCCCAGGTCGCAAACCAGTTCGATATCCGCCTCCGGGGCCGGGTTTACCACCGTCAAACTGCCGCCAGCCCCCGATAGCCCAGCCGGGTTCTGCACCCAATCTGATGCGCTGCCTGCCACTTCTCGCGCCAGGAAGGCCGCGTGCGGGTCGATCGCGAACATCGCATTCGTGCCCAGGCAGACAGCCTGTTCGCCGAGGACATGCCGGAAATCCGCCTGATCCTTAACCGTGCCTAACAAACGCGTGATTTCATCGTCATAGTGCTTTTCGAGACGCTCCCGTTCACCATCCTGATCCTGGTTGAACGGCCAGGCCAGATCATCGCCTTGAAAATCGAAATCGGGCATGCGGATCCAACACCACGGGTTTTGGTGCCCGTTATCGAGCGGGTTCAGCAAGCGCAGACCTGCCACCGGATCGACCAGGCGCACCGAACGATCCTTATCGTGTCCAAACAGTTTGGAGGAAAAGGCCAGCACGAAGTGCCGCCCTGCGGGGAGTGAAAAAGTCTCTTCGCCGTTGCTCAAGCCATTCACCGCCACGCTGAAACCTTCTCCCAGGATTTTGATGACCGAGGCTTGCTCCAGTTCCAATATAGTTGCCATCCCGCCTGCATTCCCCACCGACATGTTGGCCTCGATTACGTTTGGGTTTGCCAGGCGCGCCGTGGGAACACAGAAGTCCAGGCTGCTGTCACGCTTAACCAGGTTTGCATCCAAGAATTTACGGAATGGCAGCGGCTTGCGCGTGAGCAGCGCCACATCCCTGGCATGCAGATCCTGCCAGGGGCCTGCCCCGGCCAGGAAAAGCACCTCAGCAGGCTCGAAAATCAGGTTATCTTCCAGGCGGGCATCATAATATTCCTGCGGTTCCATCTGGATACTGACCTTGGGGGTTTGCGCAAGCCAGGCGGGAGCTGCTGCAATCATCCAGTTTCCATCGGTCCCGATCCGCCTTGTGCGCCCATCGGTACAAGTAAGGTCCAATTGCACCAGCAAACCAGCCTGGCGCGGAACCGAGTGGAAATTACCGATGCTCCAATGCCGCGCAATGACCGTAATTTCGTTCAGCCCCTCTTTTATGTAGGGCGTCACATCGAGGAGGTCGAATTGAAAGTGCTCCGGCCAACTCCGGCAAGGCCCGTCGTTCACCCATGCGCTGTTAATCAGCAGCCGGTACCCGCCATCCGTGGTGATCCGCATCATGGCCTGCTCGACTTTTTTAAGCCTGATAACCTTTCGCGCCAGCACCACCTGCTGGTAAGGGTTATATGACCCTTGCTTCTTCCAAATCCATTTGGCCGTCAAGCCGGAAATTTTTGACATAGCCTGCCTCATTGAATAATTGAACCGGGGATAAAAGAAATCCCGGATCGCCTGCCTCCGGGGTTTCTTATTCGATCGTCATCTGCCTGCACAGTCCCTACGTGAGAGCACAGGCGCATTAAGCGGGAGGAAACCCCAGCCCAACGGGATTAGGGCGCCGGAACGAACTTGGCTTGCACCTGGTTGATCGCTTCACCGCGCACATCGATTTCATCCAGCCGGTTTGTGCCCAGGCCGGCATCCGCGGCGAGTTGGATGTGATTATCGCAGCGCACGAAGGGTGAGTCGGGGTTCTTGCCAAGCGGATTGTGGCCCATGACGGCGGTGGCGACCGCATCGGTGGCGACCGGGTTTTTACCGGCAATCATGACGCCGGGTTCGATGGCGGCCAGCGAACCAATCCATGGCCCTTCCCCGCCCATCGTCGTCTTGATCCCGTCGATCAGGCTGAAATTTACAGGGCGGGCGCGGTTGAGATCAACGATAATGCGCGGTAAACGCTGACGGGTTTGCGTCTCAGTGCCGTGGAAACCGGAGCGATACTCGTCTCCTTTATTCAAGGTATAGAAACGGTAAGGCACCAGGCCGTACAGATTCTTCATCGTGTGTGTTACACCTGCCAGGTAATGGTTCTTCATTTTGGATACCGACATGAACACATCGACATTCTCCAGGATCGGGTTAAAGGTAAACTTTTCGTAGATGTGGCTGTTCGGCCCAACCGGGGTTTCGACGAAATCGGCGTAAGGTTTGAAATCGTTCAGGTCGATCAACTTCACATCCAGGTCGCTGGCAATCTCCTCATAGCCCCACTGTTTGTAGGACTCCCATTCGTAGACTGCCTCAACGATAAAGATTTCTTTGGCACCCGCCGCCTGTACCTGCTTGACCAGTGCGCGCACCACCTCGGGGTGGGTGATATAGGTTTCGATCTCCGGGAGGCCCTT
>Ga0315287_10003253_pt1 | contig 15650 bp, 9 predicted proteins | sample YL17G11_0_MG_FD_205037 | JGI IMG/M metagenome (GOLD analysis project Ga0315287, IMG submission 205037) | Sediment microbial communities from Yellowstone Lake, YNP, Wyoming, USA - YL17G11_0 | ecosystem: Environmental > Aquatic > Freshwater > Lake > Sediment | place: USA: Wyoming | collected... | reverse complement strand
ATTTTGGAAAGATTCTAAATTCAGACCCAAGCAAATTTGTTTCTGAACAACACTTTGTTTACGCTGATTTCCCGGTTGATGACGAACTAGCAACTGCCGCTGTTGTTGGAATTCTTTCTGGATCAAGTAAGACAAGTGCAAACTCTGGCGACACTTCAATGACGACCAGAAAGGCGTTTGGTTCTTATGATACTCGTTTTAAGGCACCACAAACACCTTACTTTATCTCACAGCCTTTTGGCGCAACAGAATACGATCTATTCAAGTTTGAAGCGATTGACGATGGTCAATATGCAAATACGCTTTACAAGATTGCTATTACAAATCTTAAAGCATCACTAGATGATTCAAACCCATATGGAACGTTTACTGTTCAAATTAGAGATTGGAACGACACTGACACAAATGCATTGGTCATTGAATCATTCCCTAACTGTTCATTGAACCCACTGTCAGAAAATTATGTTGCAAAACTAATTGGTGATAGAAAAGTTACGTTTAACTTTGATGCAACGATTGAAACAGATCGTAGAATCATAACGTCTGGAAAATATAACAACAACTCTAAGTACGTGAGAATTGTTATGACAGATCAAGTTGAACGAGCACTAGTTCCACAAAAGACGCTACCTTTTGGTTTCCATGGTCCTCATCTTCTCAAGACAAATGACGCATTGACTGACACTGCATTGAGCGCAGCACTAAGACGTCTAGGTGGAACTTTCGATGGTGGAGCAGAAATATCAATGTATGGTTCTATTCTTCCTCCAATTCCATTCAGAACCAAAGTAACAAAGGGCGACGTTCCAAGCGGAGCTGCATGGCTAGGCCTTCCTGGTTCGACTGAACTTACACTTCCATTGTTTTACTGGGGAGTTAAGTTCGAGCGTAACACGCTTCCTCTTAATCCAAATCTTGTCGCAGAGAAAAATAAGCTGCTAGAAAACTACACGAAATTCATGGGAATTTCAAAACTAGACGTGCTTACAACTGGCTCTGGCGGCGACATCATTAACAACAACAAGTTCAGCCTTGCAAAGGTTGCTTTTTCGAACAGTTCACTAACTGATCTTACATCATCTATTAATGATCATATGAAAGAGGCGGCATACATTAGAAATGGTGCGTCAGATCTATCGAATTATTCAATAACAGATCCAGTTCTAGGAAAGCGAGTTACTCTTGCAACGTTGCTAGCTCAGGGGACAGCACCTGAATTTAACAAGTTTTCTACGTTTACAAAGTTCGTTACCTTCATGGGTGGTGGATGGGATGGCGTTAATATTCTTGACAAAGACGCAAGCAAGCTTAGTGATAAAGCTTCTAGCTTTGATGCACTCGGTGGTGCAGAGTCAAATTATATTGCTCCTGGCTTGGGAATCAATCCTTCTGGTGTTGGTTCATCAAACGCGACTGTTGCAACATACAAAACTGCCATCGACATCATGACAGATCCATTGACTGTCAATGTTAATCTACTAACAATCCCAGGAATCAGAGAGAGTTATGTAACAGATTACGCAATGAATAAGGTGCTTGATTACGGTCTAGCATATTACGTCATGGATATCGCTGCATATGATGACTCACTTAACAGAATCTATGATGACTCGTCTGCAAGGCCAAGCGTTGATAAAACTGCAAGCCAGTTTGACGGACGAGCAATTGATAACAACTACGCCGGTACATATTTCCCAGACGTCTTTATTGAAGACAAGACGAATAAGCGTCGAGTGAAAGTACCTTCTTCGGTCGCCGCGATGGGAGCTCTTGCATTTAACGACAGAGTTGCATACCCTTGGTTTGCACCTGCAGGATTTAATCGTGCAGCTCTAGACTTTGTCTCTAACGTAGGTGTTAGACTTAACGTTACAGATCGCGATACACTGTATGATTCACGTATTAATCCAATTGCAACATTCCCACGACTTGGGTTTGTAATCTATGGACAAAAGACGTTGCAAGTTAACAAGTCTGCTCTTGACAGAGTTAACGTTCGTAGACTTCTATTGGAAGTCAAACGAATCATAATTGGAATTGCACAAAATCTTGTGTTTGAGCAAAACACTGCTGAAGTTCGCAATAAGTTTGTTGCTGATTCAACACTACAACTTGGATTTATTCAGATTCAAGCAGGTGTCGAACAGTTTCAAGTTGTTATGAATGAAACAAACAACACGCAAGAAGATATCGATCTTAATCGATTGAATGGTAGAATCGTTATTGTTCCTACCAGAGTTATTGAGTTTATCGCTATTGACTTTATAGTAACAAATAGCGGAGTTAGTTTTATCTGATATAAAAGATCGTAAAGTTTATGAGTCGAAGTGAATATCTAATGATTAGACTGGGAGCATAAGGATGGCACAGCTAAAATTCGGAAGCGCCGGCGTGACGGCAAAAGAAATTGATCTATCTGGACCTCTAGTTCAGGAACCCGTAGGAGTACCAGCAGGTATAATTGGTACTTCTTTGAAGGGCCCGGCATTTGTACCGGTTACGGTTGGTACAATAAGTGATTTTTACGCTAAGTTTGGTAAAACAGATGGGAAAAAATTTGGTCCCCTTGCTGTTACTGAATGGTTGCGTAATGCATCTGCAGTTACATACATCAGAGTTCTTGGTGTAGGCGACGGCAAAACAAGAGTTGAAGATGGTAACTACGCTGGTTCTGTTACATCAGCAGGTTTTACTGTGGGTGAACTTCAACCTCGCACTTCAGATGGTGCTCTTGCAGGAAACATATATGCCAACTCAGGAACGCTTGGTTCGCCTCTTGGTCGCACCTACTTTTTGGGTGCATTCATGTCCGAATCAGCAGGATCAACGATCTTTTCATCGGCTGGAATCCAGGGTGCAAGTAGCACTACACCAGGTGTTAACACAGCACTTCCTATCGTTAGAGGAGTTTTGATGGCACCATCTGGTGTTATTCTAAGATTGTCCTCGTCTGCTGAAGGTACAAACTCTGCGCCTTCATCAACACTTGTTGCAACAGACGGTACTGCAAATGGAAAAATTAACGGTGCAGTTGTTCTAACTGACGGTACAACAGCAAAACAAGAGTTTGTTGTTTTGTTGAATGGTCACAGAGGAACAGATCCTTTGTATCCTAATGTAATTACGGCATCATTCGATATGACAAGCCCAAATTACTTTGCTAACGTATTTAACGTTGACCCATACAAAGCAGAACAAGCAGGTCATTATCTTTACGCTTCCTATGATATTCATCCTGCAACCGCAACTGTTACTGGTTCAGGGCTGGTACTAGCCGGAAAGGGCGCCGGTGCTGTTACTGCTACTGCAGCTGGAAAAGAATCTTCTTCTTTCTTGACAACTGGGTCACAAGCGTATAATGTTGGTGCAGATGTTGCTCCAAATTATGAAACCTTTGTTGATCGATTTAGTCATGCTAAGTCACCATGGGTAATATCTCAAAAGTTTGGTGGTCAAGCTGCCAACCTATTCAGGCTCCATGCTATTGACGCAGGAGCAGATATTTCAACGCTATACAAAATATCCGTTGAAAATATTACGCCATCCACAGATCCTGCAAATCTATTCGGATCTTTTGATGTAATTGTTCGTGACTTTAATGACCGTGACGCAGCACAAATTCCGCTTGAACAGTTCAGAGGCGTAAATATCGATCCAAGTTCTGAACGATATATCTCAAAGGTTATTGGCGATGCCAACGTGTTCTTTGACTTTGATCGTGATGAAACGGCACAGAAAATTGTGCTTGATGGAAATTATGCATCAAAATCAAACCTTGTTAGAGTTGAAGTTGATCTCGGCGTTGAAAATGAAACAGTTGATCCTACTGCAATCCCAATGGGGTTTAGGGGAATTCAACATCTTGTTACGTCTGGTTCAGCACCTGTAACATCTACTGTTACAAGTACTCAACTAGCAGCTGACACATATTTGAAGCGTGCAACTCAACCACCCCTGCCTTTCAGGTCAAATATAACTGCAGGTTCCGGACAAAAAGTTCAAGTTAATCCTCTGTTGTATTGGGGTGTTCAATTTGAGCATATCACAAGTCTATTGACTCCAAACGCTTCAACGTTGAAAAACAATTCGTTGAAATCAGTTGCGAAATATTTCCCCGACTTTGCTACAACGAACGAGAACTTCTCGGTCGGAGACAATGTTGGCGCAGTAGATACAACTGCTCTTGGAATTATCGATGCAGATAGATTTTGCACAAATATGTTTTCACTAGAAAATATTCTAGTTGTAACAAGCTCAACAACATTTGCTGATCCTGCAGCATGGGTTTCTGCACAATATATCAGAGCATCGGTCGGAACAATTGTTGCAAATCCTACGGCAAAAACTAGACTGTTTACGGTTGCTGATCTAATTCAATCAAATAGACGTTTCGCTAAGTTCACATTTGTAATGCAAGGTGGATTTAACGGTGTCAACATCTTTAATCGAGATGAAGTTGAGATCAATAACACTGCAGTAGTTGCTGATATGAACTCTGCAACAAGAAGTAGAGATCAGGGACCAAACGTAAGAGCATATGCAAAGTCTTTGCAGATTATGCAAAACGTTGTCAATACTGACATTCAGCTTCTAGCAATCCCAGGTATTCGTCATCCAATCGTTACAGATGCAGCAGCCGATGCTGTAAAAGAAAGATTTGATGCTCTATACATCATGGACATTGAACAACTTGACAATGACGGTAATGATGTTACGTCAGATACGCAGTCACCATCTGTTTCAACAACGGCACAGAATTTTTCTGATCGTGCAATTGATAACAACTTTGCAGCAGCATACTTCCCAGACGTAGTGCTAACAGATCCAAATACAAAAACCAACCTCATTGTTCCTCCTTCGGTTGTTGTTTTTGGTGCGCTGTCACTAAACGATGCAATCGGTCATCCTTGGTTTGCACCTGCTGGTACAACTCGAGGTGCTTTGTCAACGACGCTTGAGGCTCGAGTCAAGTTGTCTAAGACAAACATGGATGCACTGTATGACGTAAGTCTAAATCCTCTAGTTGCATTCCCAGGGAACGCAAGCGGTGGACAAAATGCAAAGGGTGGAGTAGTTGTCTGGGGACAGAAAACACTTCAAGCCGCAGCAAGTGCTCTTGATAGAGTTAACGTTCGTAGACTTCTAATCGAAATTCGTCGTCAAGTAAGAGATATCTCTCAAACGATCATCTTTGAGCCAAATCGAGCAGCAACGCTTGCAAGATTTACTGCGGCCGTAACACCAAGGTTGCAAGTTATTCAAAGACAGTCTGGCCTAGAACGTTTCAGAGTTATCATTGACTCTTCGACGACAACTCAGGCTGACGTAGAAAACAACACAGTTCGTGGTAAGATCTTTGTTCAACCAACGAAAACTATCGAATTCGTTTCGCTAGACTTTGTTGTTGGCAACAACATTTTAACATAAGAGATTAATATGAAAATTACTCAACGTCAACTACGAGCAGTTATTCGCAGCGTTCTTAAAGAAGAGTTCGACATGTCGTCTGGTCACGGGAGTCCTTTGACCCTAATAGATGAAACTTTGGAAATACTTGCGGAAGCAACACAAGATTTGCATGATCTTGTTGAATCACTTCCGGAAGGAAAAACCAAAATACGTTTTCAAGATCTAGTATCTGGCTTTCAAACGCCAATTTATAAGCCCTTGAAAGCGGCAATAGATTCATTGACTAATGACTACGTAGTCACTCCAAAAAACAAAAAATTAACTAGGGAAAATTAACATGAAAATTACCCAACGACAACTACGAGCAGTTATTCGCAGCGTTCTTAAAGAACAGCTAAATGAAACAACGATGTCTCAGGGAAGAGTTGCAGGCCCGCTTAAGGATTTTGTTTCTCACCTGATTATGGCAAAAAAAGATCTTGGTCTTCTATTTCAACAAATAACAGACAAAACAGCAACTGCACAAGCTGAATCGCTTCTAAGTTATATTGATAGAATTCTTGATGCACTTGATAAGATGCCTCAGCTGACTCAAGATCCTTGGTCAAATCCTGGTCACCGCCGAAACTTAACATGCTTCGTTTGATCACAAAGAAAGCGCTTCGTCAAAGAATTGGTGAGGCGCTTGATTTTAAGATAAATGAATATCGTTCATATGGAACATATAAAAAATGTGTTCCAAGTGTTCAGCACCTTCTTGAGAGCACGAAAATATCGCGTATATCTGAATTGGAGCTACAACAGCTAATTGACGAAGAATTTTATCGTGCCATTCTCGAAGCATCAATTAACAGTTTAGATCAGAGATAGACGATATACTGAGTTATTGCAGCCATAGATTTTGACAACACCAAATTCTTCGGCGACTTGTGCTTCTGATAGGCCACGAGAAGAATCGGCGCGGACCTTAAAACGATTGTAACGTTTATGATTATCAGTCCACCAAAATCGTGGAGGTGTAGTCCCAATTTTTGTAAATCCTGCATTTTCATATGCAACACCAGTACCTCCAAATCTTGTGTCGACATATGTTATTAGATTATTGAAGCCTCTATTAATTGCTTCTTTTTTAACGCCAGCTATAAGTTTGCTAACAAACCCTGCTATTGACGTATTCAACAGCGTACAACAACGTGCAATTTCAAGTGTATTTGCTTCACGATGCAGTGGTTTTCTTACGCTTATACCAGCAACAATCTGATCATTATATTTAAGTCCATAAGAAAATAGAGCGTTTGTATCGCCATCAATGTGATTTGCAGTAAAGAATTCACGACGTTTTTGTATCGATAGTTCGACAATTGAACATTTTCTAGCGTGAATTTTGTTTTTGCTAAGCTTTAGTCGATGAGAAATAATTGATTTGATTATTTCTGGCTTTTCATACCATTCGTCTTCAAAAACGTGGAACAAACTTATGCCTAGCTTTTGACAACGTTCCGTTTTTGTTTGATGATAACGAGCGTCCTTTCCCGATGCAACGTTATGAAAATATAGACCGTTAAATTCAATCGCTAGTTTATGTTGCAAACTATAAATGTCTAGTTCTTGCCGTCCAATAATACCAGCAACATTTCTACCAGCTTTGATACCAAGTGATTCAAACCAGTCAGCGATCTGGTTCTGACCAATAGAACCGGCAGGTGAACAAATGGGACACCTGTCTGTTCGAGCAAAAATTAGTGCAACTTTTGATGTCCAGTTACACGTTCTACATCTGACATGCAATGCAGGTTTTCTATCGTTACGATATGAATCAATACGTTCTAGAGAAAGAGAAACATTGTTTTCAAGTTGTTTCTCAATTTCTTCGTTAGAAAATCGTATATGAGAATATTCTGAAACGGGATCTCTTGCTGCCCAAAATTTAGCTATTCTTGGATCATCTGCAATTGTTTTGCCAGAATGCCATTGTGTCAAATCACCGTTCGAATATTTTTGACTAAGTTCGGAATTCTTTTTCAAAATTCTTTCGTCTGTTTTTGCCGATGAACCTGCATGCCAAGAAGTTCTAGATCCTGATGCGAATGCCTCTTTACTAGCTGTCGCTGCAATTGCTAGTCTTTCATCTGTATCTTTAGTAAGACCCTTTGACCAAGCAGTTCTTCCATTTGCAAATGATTCTTTGACACCAGAACTTATTGCTTCAGAACGTCTTTTAACTCTTTCGTCAGTGTCCTTTGTAAGACCCTTTGACCAAGTTGATCGACCTCGGAGTGACGCAGATCGTTGTTCAATTTGCTTGTCAGCTTCTTCTTTTGAGTAGGAAGAATAAACATTAGCGTTATGCCCAATAACAAATTTGCTATAGCCAATTTTCCAACCATACCAAAGTGTTTGAGTTCCACATTGACACTGGCATTTGTGAGGGCCTCCGTTCAATTTGTCCCATAGTTTTTGGGTTGTAGTTGAGTGCTCATCGTTGAGATGTTTCTCAAATTTAGTCAGAATTTTAGTTGAATATCCATTACAAAGTGGACAAATAACCGGTTCTAGTTTTTTACCTTGAATGGCACCCATATATACTATCATATAGTATTATATTTTGTGACATATGTTCAAGTTAAAATTGTACTAATTGCATAGTTAAGTTTAGACGCTTATTTTGTAAGCGCAAAGGAAATTATGTCAGCAGAAACACTAGACGTCTCGTCAATGATTCCGAATAAGTTTGAACCGAAGCGAAAAAATCGCTGGGTTCTTATGATAGAAGGTATTGACGCATACATTATCAAGACAGCAGCGAGACCTACGATTACAACTGAAGAAATGCCAATTTCTTTCATCAATGCAACAAGGTACCTTGCTGGTAAAACAACGTTTGAAACAATGTCAGTTACATTGCATGATCCTATTGCACCATCAGGAGCACAACAGGCGATGGAATGGATTCGTACTTGTTACGAAAGCGTTTCAGGTCGCGCTGGTTACGCCGACTTTTATAAGCGTGATATTCAACTCAAAATGTTGGATCCTGTAGGAACGGTTGTGGAGCTCTGGGATATCAAAGGTGCATTTTGTACATCTGTTGGGTTCGGTGAGCTTTCATACGAAGGTGGAGAACTAGCTGAAATTACACTTACGATTCGTTTCGATAATGCTGTTTTGCAATTTTTAGATTGCGATTCCACAACACAATCACAAAGGGCCCTAAATGGGCCCTTTCCTATTTCACAATGTTGTCTGGAATTCTGGTCTTACAAAAGAAACATCAGAGGTCGTTGCCGCTGCTTCACAAAAAATAGCTGCAACACTTAATGAAGGGTATTCATTACTCAAAAACAAGCAGCTGAAACTAAAAACGTCAATCGAATTTATGGTTGTTCTAACATTGTTCTAGAATTGCGCTTGTAATACATATTTAATGATATGCATCGTATCAAATCTCTACTGCGAGAACTTGTTCTAGAACATATAGCATCATCACGTCGTAGTATGAAGTTGCCATTTGACCAGATGGCACCATTGTTGACAGATCTAGAAAAACGCTTGTCGCTTGGTGATATGTCAGAAATTGAATTCAATTCAGAATACTCTGACATACTACGTGCTTCCGGCTGGTCAAATTCAGAATTTGAAAACGAAATTGATAGACGTTGGGATTTCGTAGATCATCTACGAAATATACCAGATAAACCACGCGTACAAAACTAGTATATGTTATAAGCACATGAAACGTAACATTCCCAACCGTACCTCAAGACAGGCTAATTCTGACTTCGAGATTATGGCAGAAAGAATTCTTCGTAAATTCCATAAGGTATCTCATCCACTATTTATTGGCGATATATCCATGGACATAGGTGTCAGCCTGGAACGTTGTGAATTGTATATTGACAAGCTTTTTGAACAAGGCAAAATTCGTAAAGCAACAAAAAAAGAAATTGTTCAGTTGGGTGTTTGTGATGATGCTTGTCTTTATTACCTTGTCGGCCCGCGGGAACTAAAATTTGCGTATAGCGTTTTAGTCGGTATTCAATACAAAGCAATAATCCTATTTACGTACTGCACGATATTGTTATTATTGTGTAAGAGGATTATTATACATATGTCTGAAGAACGTGATACGCGTAATGAAGTTTTTAAGGGTGCTGGACAAGTAGAAGCTAAAAATCTTCTACAGCCTGTTGGTGTTCCTTCGGCACAAAGTAGACTAGATTTTAGCATGGAAGTTCCTCTAGAAACTGTTCCATTGCCTTCTGCTGGAAAGACATACCCTGTCGGAACTGCACTTCATGGACTTGAAACAGTTGACATTAAAGCCATGACAGCAAAGGAAGAGGATATCCTTACTAGCAAGGCTCTTCTTAAGAAGGGTACAGTTATTTCTGAACTTATCAAGTCATGTTTGTCAGACAAGAATGTTGATCCACGTGATCTATTGACGGGTGACAGAAATGCATTGATGGTTGCTATTCGAATTACCGGTTACGGTGCGGAATATGATGCGGAACTTGAATGTCAGGAGTGTTCTGTTAAGGCACCACATTCATTCGACCTTTCGATGTTGCCAATCAAACGACTAGAAATTGATCCAGTCACGCCCGGTGCTAATCTTTTTGAGTTCAAGCTTCCATATTGTAAGAAGACAGTTCATTTTAAGTTCTTGACTGGTCGCGATGAAGAAGAACTTGTTGCAACTGCAGAAAAGCAAAAGAAGCTTGGTTTGCAAACTGAAACCTCTGTTACGACAAATTTGCTGTATACGATTGTTAGCATCGATGGCAATGAAGACAGAATGAAAATTTCTAACTTCATTCGTATGATGCCTGCTCGTGATTCTCTTGCTTTGCGAAACTTTATCAGGGAATCAGAACCTGGTATTACAATGAAGCAGGAATCAACATGCCCAGCGTGTGGTCATTCTGAGGAGGTGAATATGCCACTTGGCGTTTCCTTTCTTTGGCCTTCAAGCGGCAGATAAAGTCCAAGTAATACTTGAACCCGCCTTTTTGTTGATGTATTACGGCGGGTTCTCGTATGGCGAGATTTATAATCTTCCAATACCATTCAAACGATGGTTTATTGAGAGGATCGTTAAAGAACTCAACAAGGGTGGCGATGACAAGGGAGGTGGAGATAATCCTCAACCCATGACTAAAGCTTTGCATCAAAACACGCCAGAAGTAAGAGCGTTGCAAGGTAATCAAAGACAACAAACACCAGCCCGTCTTCGACGCTTTACTTAATACTTATTGCCATGGCAAATAAAAAATGGACAAGCGCCGGTGGCGTTGTTCTAGACAGTTTTGAAGAACCTTATAAAATTTTTGTTTGCAAACCATCGAACAATTATGGGCCATGGTGTTTTCCAAAAGGCCGTGTTGATGAAGGTGAAAACCTAGAACAAACTGCTCTTCGGGAAGTTCAAGAAGAAGCAGGTGTCCCGGCAAAACTATTGCCAAATGCTAGTATTGGAAGCGGTGTTGGTTCTTATAGCATTTCTCATTATTTTATGATGATAAGAACCGGCGAAGTTGGTCCACATGATTTTGAAATGGAAGAAGTAAGACTTGTCACTTTTGACGAGGCTGAACAACTATTTTCTTCTGCAGGAAATTCTCGCGATGTTGGTATTCTAAATAATGCTCGAGCCTATCTAGAAAAGAACGTTAAATCTTCTACGAACGAGAATTTTGATATGAGTGAAAAAAAGCAAATTAATGAACTACACGTTAATCTTCTTGGAAAGATATTTTTTACAACTTTGGGTGCATGGCTAGTTGGAAAAGCCGTTAATGCAAAGATTCGAGGATCACAAGAACAAGTCAGGGCTGTTACTGATGCTATGCTTGCTTCAAGAAGATTTCAAGAAGAACTTAAAAGATCAGGTGCAACAGTTGATTCTGTTATGCACAAGCTCGGCGTTAAACATATGTCTGCTCAGGAATTTGAACGTCAACTAGGTATTCCCTGGCCACTGTTAGGACTTGATTTATGTCTGTTGAAAAAGAACAAGTCGACGCAGCAAAAGCTCTTGCTCCGATAATTGCGGCGATGGCCGTGTCGGCGGAAAAGATAAACGAGTCATTTATGGCTCAGGTTGAATCAATGCAAAAACTTACTGAGGTTATGTCTCAGCTTAAGTTGAATGACGTTGTTGACGGACTTAGTGAAGTTTCAAAAAACGTTACTGAACTTGTTGATAAAATGACTCAGCTCAACGATTCTCAACAAGAAACGTTTGAAGACATGTCAAAAATGTCAGTTGAGGCCGGTAAAGAAGTTGTTAATCTTACTACGAATGTTAACAGTGCTAAGTCTGCAACAGAAAGTCTTAATCAATCACCTCTTAGCAAATTTGTTTCTGCATTGCAAGAAACTGGTGGTGTGACCAAACTTGTAACAACGAAATTGACTGATCTTGCCGGAACTATGAAGAAGAAGTTTCCGACAGCATCTGTTACAATTGTTGGTGCATTGTCCGGACTTGCTCAAGGATTTCGAAATGTTATTGCTGTAGGAAAAAGTTTTGGCGGTTTTATTACAAAGACCGTTAGCGGAATTGCAAATATCGCTGGTGCAATTATTGCAATTCCATTTAAAATGTTTAGTGGTTTGATTGACATTGCAAATAAGTCATCAGGTGGTTCAAACGAACTGATGCAAGCAATTGAAGATCTTCGAAAAGAATTTGGTGAACTGGGCCGCGGATCACCAAAAGTCATCATGGACATGGCAGTAAACATGAAGGGGTTTTCTGCTACTGGTCTAGGTGCATTTCAAGTCTTTGGTAATCTACATGAAAGACTACAACAATTTCTAAAGCTTGCTCAGGGCATGGGTCCGATGTTTCAGGCATTTGGAAATGAATTTAAAGAAAACGGAGGCGCCATTCTTGCCTGGCAGAAAGGCCTTGGTTTGTCAGATGAAATGATGAAAACCATTGGTCAAAATGCAAAAACGATGGGAAAGTCAATGTCTTCAGTTTTGTTGCCCATTCAGAAACAGGCAATGGATCTTGGACGAGCATTTGACATAGATTCAAAATTGATCGCCAGAGACATGGTTAAAGCCATGGGAGATCTTAAACACTTTGCTGGTGCTACTGGAAAGGAAATTGGGGCAGCAACTGTTTACGCTAGAAAACTAGGTCTAGAACTACACGACATAACTGGTGTTCTAGATGCGTTTGATACATTTGATTCCGCTGCGGACAATGCATCAAAATTGTCACAGGCATTTGGTGTTAACGTCGATGCAATGAAGTTGATGGAAGCGCAAGATCCTGCATCCGCGCTTGACATGCTAAGGAAATCATTCAAAGACGCAGGTCAAGACGTATCGGGCTATAATCGTCAACAAGTTGCGCTCTTGGCATCCAGCACTGGTTTGTCAGCTGAACAAGTAAAACTTGCACTTTCGTCAAAAAATCAAGGTGTAAGTCTTGATGCAATAACTAAAAAGGGTACTGCGGCAGAAAAGAAAACGCTTACACAAGCTGATGCAATGAAAGACCTTGCAAGTTCAATTGAGCGTATGGTCAAGTCAGGAGAAGCGCAAGAAGGTGGCTTTTTTGAAAGATTCTTTAAGGGTATTAAAGGTGGTTTGCAGTCGTCCGGAGAATTTAGGATGACTATCATGAGCATTAAACAAGCCTTGAATCTAACTGAAAGGGCTGGCGTTGGTCTAGGTAGAGCCCTTTCACAATTGACAGTTGTAAAAGACATTTTGGGACCGATCGTTGCTTTGTTTCAGCCCAAAAAATTTGGAGCGTTGTTTGGAGGTATTTCTATTGAAGTAGAAAAATTTGCAAAAGGTGCATCAACGTTTCAAGACATGATGGACAATATCAAAAAGCATTTTTTCAATTTTTTTGATAAAGAATCGCCTGAAGGGAAAAAACTTATTGGTGGCTTTTCAAGAATGTTTGAATACATTATCAAGGCTTTGTCAAAGGGCATTGCATGGGCAAGTACTACACTTGCTGGATTCATGTATAAAATTGCTGAATTTATAATAAATCCAAAAGCTGCACTTGATGCAGCAAAAGCAACAGGTGGTGCAGCTGCAACTATTATAGCAATGCTAACGCCTCTTAAAGATGCTCTTCTAAATGCATGGATAATTTTGTGGCCTGCAATTCAAAAGCTAAGCATAACCATTTTTAAAGAAATGGGAATTCTTTGGGGTAAACTTGTTAAAAACGATGAGTTTCAAAAGTTTGTGAAGATGGCACTCCCAGCAGTATTTGCAATGTTGTTTGGACCTGCTGTAATGAAAGGCGCACTTTCATTTGCTACAACCACGCTAGCAAAAAGCTTTGGTGAAATGCTGCTTAAGGCAATGACTGGTCCTGCTGTTGATGCAGCCGCTGGTGCTGGCGCAAAAGCAACTGGGAATGTTTTGATGAAGTCGCTTGGTGGACTTTCAAAGTTCTTGGGACCGGTAGCAATTGCTGCTGCTCTTGCCGGTGTTGCGTTGGGTGCAGACTCTGGCATTAAAAAGTATGAAACTGATCTTCTAAAGACGTTTGGAAAAACTGAAGCGCACCTTGCAGCAGGTGCTGCCGGAATTCTTGATGGAATTACGTTGGGATTGCTGCCAGATTGGGCAATGCCTGCAATTGCTTCTGCGATCGCTTCACTAGGAACAATAGTATTTAAGTCGATTGAAAATATACTTGGAAAAAGTTTTACACAACGACTTAAAAATTATTTGTCATCTGTTTTGGATGTTTTTGCAAGCATTGGAAATCTAATAAAGGCAATTTTTAGTGGAGATGAAAAAAACATAGGTGATGCGTTTAAAGGCTTGGGCGAGAGTTTCCTGAAATATCTTGGAAATTATTATGCATTTCTTATTGAAGCAATTCCTACGCTTTATATAAAAATGTTTGAATTTGGAACAAAACTTGTTAGCGTATTTTATAGTGTACTTTCAGATTTGTTTGCAAAAGGAAAAGATATCCCTGTTATTGGACCTATTTTTGAATTGCTTTCAAATTATTTTGGGTTGATGGGTAAACTATTCGGATTTATTTCAGAAAAACTTGGCCTAGTGGGAAAAGCAATTCAAGAATCAGGAATTGTTAACACACTTACAAAAGCATTTGCTGAGATGTGGCCAATCATTAAAAATGTTGGAATAGCAATTTTGGCAGTTATAGGCCTAATTACGGCACCAATCTGGATTCCGGTGATGCTAGCAATTAAGGCCGTTGCTGTAGCAATTGGATTTTTGAAAGATAACTTTGATCTTCTTGCAGATGGATTTATGGATGCACTTCCATATATTATAGCCTTTGGAAAAGGAGTTGCTGTCGGAATAGCAATGTTGTCAGCACCGTTGTGGGTACCTCTTGTTGCTGTAATTAAGATTATTTCGGCATCTGTCGATTTTTTGAGAAATAATTTTGATCTTCTTTCAGACGCGTTTATGGATCTTCTTCCATACATTATAGGATTTGGAAAAGGGGTCGCTATTGGAATGGCAGCGTTGACAGCACCTCTATGGTTGCCTATAGCAGCAGTAATTGCATTGTTTCACTTGGGATTTGATGGAATTTGGAAACATATACAAGATTTTGGTGGATATATCAAAGAAATATTCAAACTTGTAGCATTCAATATATCCAGCGCTTTTATATCAGTCTACGAATCTGGTATGAACGCGTTTAGCAAGCTAAAACAAACTGTAATACAAGCCGTAGATAACATTTGGGATCGGATGAAGCAAGTTTTTTCAGAACAACCACTAGTAATAATGTTCGGTTTCATCACGAGCGCATTTATTAAAGCAATTCAACCGATACTTGATAACCCAATTTTTAAGACTTTGATAGCCTTGGTGAAGAAGACGTTCGGAATTGCATCAGACTCAAAAGTTTTTAAAGGAATTGGTGACAACGTCGCTGGCGGTTTTTCAACTGGTATTTCTGACATGCCAGGTGACATGGCTAAAACAATGGCTGATGTTAATAAAGAAGCCGAGAAAGGTGCTGCAAAAACTCAAGGAGAGGTTGCAAAAGTAGCTATAACTCCTAGTGTTAACAAAGGCGCCAAAGAAGCCAAAAACACAATTTCTCCAACTGCTGACATGGAAAAGTCTGTAGAAGATGTCAAAAAAGTCTCAAGCTTTCTACAAAAACTAGTTTCAGATCCAACTCTTTTGGGAGGCATTCAAAAGGCAATTGATAATCCTATCATGAAAGCCCTTACAAAAACAGAAGGTGCACTGAA
>Ga0315287_10003251_pt1 | contig 15654 bp, 15 predicted proteins | sample YL17G11_0_MG_FD_205037 | JGI IMG/M metagenome (GOLD analysis project Ga0315287, IMG submission 205037) | Sediment microbial communities from Yellowstone Lake, YNP, Wyoming, USA - YL17G11_0 | ecosystem: Environmental > Aquatic > Freshwater > Lake > Sediment | place: USA: Wyoming | collected... | reverse complement strand
GTGAAGATGAATCGCAAGGAGAAGGCAGGCATACACAGGTTGAGATTGAGCGTATTATAGGTGTTTCGCATGATATGTTTAAACATATTCTTGCATTGAATACCTACGTTGAGCCATTTCTTGCCTTGCGTACAAATGATCAGCGTGTGATAATTGAGCAACTTTTAGGAATCACTAAGTTATCTGAAAAAGCTGAGAAACTCAAAGAGGAGGCGAAAGTAACTCGTGAGGAAATTAGAGAGGAAGAATTTCGTATTTCGGCGGCGAGTGAGGCGAATAAACGAATTGAACAAAATATCTTGGCTCTTGAGACAAAGTCATCCGCCTGGGACCGTTCGAAGACGCAGAAAATAGATAAGTTACAATCCTCTATTATGGAGATGCTCAATGTCGATATTGATAATGAGATTGCTTTACATAAATCTAAAAAGGAAGTAGAAGATCTAACAGCCGAACATCGGTCGCTGGCGAAAGAATTGGGTGGGCTAGAAAAAGAAGTAACAGAGATTACAAGAATAAAGACTCGTTTAGAGAAAAATCTAAACAGTTATTCTGCTGAAATTTGCCCAAAATGCAATCAGGCAATGGATGCTGAAACGCATAAGAAATTGCACGAGGAAGATTCCGAGGATCATAGAGATGCACTAAAGAGGCTTAGTGAGAAGGCTGCTAAAAGGGATGAGATTAAAACTCTTGCAGATTCTGTTGCTTCACTAATTCCAAAATTACCCGAAACTTTTTATTTAACTATCGATGAAGCATATGGTCATAAGACAACGCTAGATACATTAGGTAATAGCCTTTCGGCTGAACTTGAATCTACAAATCCATATGTAGACCAAATCGATGCACTTAAGAAGGACGGTTTGCAAGAGATTGATTTCACAAATATGAATAACCTTGTGAAATTGCGTGATCACCAAGAATTCCTAATGAAGTTATTGACAAACAAAGATAGCTTTATTCGTAAGAAGATTATCGATCAAAACTTAGCCTTTCTTAATCATCGTCTTGCACATTATCTTGCAGACATAGGGCTTCCCCACTCGGTCCAATTTAAGTCCGACTTGGAGGTTGAAATTACAATGTATGGAAAGGAATTCGACTTCGACAATCTTTCGCGCGGGGAGAGGACAAGGCTTATCTTATCCCTATCATGGAGTTTCCGAGATGTTTTCGAATCCATGAATTCTCCTATAACCTTACTTTTCATTGACGAATTACTAGACCAAGGATTAGATTCAGCAGGTGTAGAAGCTTCATTAGCTATTCTAAAGAAAATGGGAAGAGAGAGTAAGAGAAACATATTCCTAATTAGTCATCGTGATGAATTAATAGGAAGAGTATCTAATGTACTAAAAGTTGTAAAGGAAGGTGGGTTCACTTCTTTAGAAACTAGTGGCGTTCTGCCGTGATGCTCTTGCATTTATAGAACTTCGTGCTAAACTAGAGCTTCATAATAACTAAAAAGGATTAATTTATGTTCCATAGCTTTCCCGATGGCAGTGTCAGACCAACATGTGTAAATATAGGATGTAATAAACCAGTTACATTAAGCAAAGGAAAACTTACTGACTTACCGTCTAAGAGAATTCTAAGAACAGTATGTATTGATTGTCATCATGCAAGCTATGGAAAAAAGACTCTGAAATCGAATGTCACTTCCCATAAGAAATCTTATTGCGAAAATATAGACGGCAGGTTAGGAGTAAATTGCACTGCTACAAATTTAGATAGTGCCCAATTAGAATTAGATCATATTGACGGAAATCATTTAAATAATGATCCAAGTAATGTTCAAACATTATGTAAGAATTGCCATTCTAAAAAGTCGATTAGTGCCGGGGATTATCGGAAAGCTTGTCGTTCTCATTCATCACCGGGTATTCAGATACAATCGAATTTTTCGAGTATATTTTCACATTTGTTTGATTTTGAGCAACTGACCAAAACTGATCCCAATTTACAAATACCCATCCCTTGTACAGAAGAAATCGGCTAACTTCAAATCCAAGTCCTTCCGGATATAGAACCCATTTATCTTTCCGAGATATCTTAATAAGAATTAAGTTTAAGTCTCCCTCATCCTCGACTTCTTTTTGCTGTGCAATCCAGGAGTCGAGGATTTTCACATCCGCATACCAAAGTTGGTGAAACGGAAAATCTGCATAGCTCTTGCATTCTAAGTTAAAGTGATTCCACCCCATTGGTGGGTGTATATCACCTTTCTTACTCTGCAATTGAGCCTTGTCAATTGTTGCTTTACGGTGTGTATTCTTACCACCCACAAATGCGCCGCTGCTTGGCACGCGAAGGAATGATTCATTATAAGTATCTGTTAGGAATTTAGCAACTTCTAATTCCCACGCATTACCTTTGGCTTTTGATTTGGATGGCATTATATCCCCTGTTTATATTATTTATCGAGATTCGATAAATAATGAAAATGAATAGGAGTCATTATGTCTACAGAAGCATTTGAAGCGGCAGTTGATCATGCCATGTTATACGAAGTTGGTGGGCACTGGCAACTAACTCCCGAGGTTGAAGCTGGCCTTGTAGACACAAGAGAACAGCGAAAAGCTGTTGGATATGTAGATGATCCTTTAGATCGTGGTGGCGAAACAAAGTTTGGTATTGCTAAGAATGCTAATCCAGATGTCGATATTTACAATCTAACATGGGAAGAAGCAAAGGGCATATATTTTCATCGTTATTGGCAGGCAGGACATTGTGGAGAACTTCCATCGAGAGTAGCTGTATTGCATTTTGATGGATGCGTAAATCATGGAATAGGTAGAGCAAATAAGTTTCTTCAACGTGCCCTAGGACTCAATGATGATGGTGCAGTGGGACCACAAACCTTAGGTGCTGCTAATGATGCTGATCCAATTGAGACATGCCTGGCTATTTGTGATCAACGTGAGAAATTCTACAGATCCATTGTTGCTAATAAACCAAACCAATCAAGATTCTTAAAGGGGTGGTTAAGAAGAATTGATGAAATGAGGGCATTTACTTGCGACCCTTCACAGGAGTTTTAAAATGGCTTTAATAATGAATGGTAGAATACTACCTCAAGGAATTAGCATCTCTAATCAGGGTGTCCCAGGGCAAATTGCTTTTACATCAGCTGGTACCACTAATTGGGTAGTACCAGCATATGTAACTAGTATCTCTGCGGTTACTGTCGGCGGCGGTGGTGGTGTTGGACCAAGCGTTGGTGCCGGTGGCGGCGGCGGCCTTTCTTATGTTAATAGCATTTCTGTCACTCCGGGCGAAACATTAATTGTTGTTGTAGGTGCTCGTGGAACAACTACAGGCGGCGGGGCCGGTTCTAGCGGCGGCAATTCTACAGTATCAAGAGGTGTTACTCAGCTAGTCGGCGCAGAAGGCGGCGCACTGGGTGGTGGCGGTGGCACAGGCGGTGCTGGTGGAACCGTATTAACTGGAACTGGTGGTGCTGGTGGTGCTGGTGGATACGCAGCAGGACCTTATGCAGGTGGTGGTGGCGGTGGCGGTGCTGGTGGTTATGCTGGCGTCGGTGGTGCTGGCGGATCGGGGTCTTTAAGTAATGGCAGTGCTGGTGCTGGTGGAGCAGGCGGCGGCGGTGGCGGCAGTGAAGGTAACGGTGGCGGTGGCGATGCTGGCGGTGTAGGTATTCTAGGCCAGGGGGCAAATGGTGCTGGCGGTACCGGAGTTACGTTTCCTATTGGTGGCACAGGTGGTAGCGGCAGTGGCGGCAACTACGGCGCTGGCGCAGGTAGCAATGGCGGGAACGGCTCAATCGGTACATCCACCGTTGGCGCCGTACGCATTATGTGGGGCGGGGGCAGATCATACCCATCTAATGCTGCTGACGTATAAGAAATTATATGATTCGAGATTCTGTAGGCAACTACAGAATCTTAGGTAAAATAACAGTAACAGCAAAAACTGTTCAAGCAAATCAACTAGATAACGGGACTGACGCGCCCCGTGAACGTATAAGGTCATCAGCGTATAGGTTTCATCTAAAGCAAACCCAAGTCTAAAACTACAAATCCAAAAATCAATTTCTGTTAGTGTTTCACAATGTAGGGTTAACGAGCCTAGTTAATAATTTCGTCGGCGTGTCGTTCAGAATAGAGCGCAACAGCCAGGACCATTGGGTGTGCAATGGCAAAATCATATGAACGCAACCTTTGTTGCAAGTAAGATGATTGCAAAGTTTGCTGCGGGTATGTGAAAACAGGGTATGGCCCGCAGGTTGCGTAATTTATCGGCTGAAGGATGATTACAAATGCAACGAGCCCGTATGAAGTTACAACTTCTTAGGCCCCTTCCGAAACGCTATTGACGCGTGTAGTTGACATAATCAATCCAACACTACATAAATATTTCGGTTCAGAGTCTGGCGATACTGTCATGGTTTTCGCTGTCCAAGGATTTGGATACCCTTGGTCTGACTCCTCCGTCATGATATTAAGTCTAATCTGTAATTTACGAAGTAAGTAATTCGAACGAATGACGAAGCGGAGTTTACGAAGCGAGTGATTCGTGAAGAATTCGGTCTGTAAGACCGCTTAATGTTACATCACTTCTTTTATAGATGCGCTTTGTGAGCTTAATGATTTCTGAATTTGTTATTAAGGACAGATCTGAATGTGCTCTTAGTTTAATTCGTCGGATGTCATGGCCGTAGGTTTCGCAGGTAATGACACCAGTGAATTTTGCAAAGTGAAGAGTCACGAATGCATTGAGTCTTAGCTCTACTTCTCCTACTAGATTTAGGAGCCCTTTGTCCGTTTTCGGGTCAATATGTCTAATCAATTTAATCTCACCTTTAGCGATAAAGACTTCGGATATTAGATGGTCGCCCTCTGAAGGTTTTATGTAGATAAATCCAGGTTGGCGAATTATAGCCTGATCAGTAAACAGAATCATATTCAACGTGCGGTAAGGGTACATTGTAACCTCATACGGACTCCACCCGATATGCTGAGCATCAAGAAGCCTTGATAAATCATATACCCAGTGATGCTTAGGATATCTTTCCCAACAATCGATATCATCTTTTGGAATATCTAATTCTATAGTGTCTGTTTTTTTATGCATGATATTTCCTTACATGTACTCCTTAGCGCCCTTATTCTGTTCTTTAATGCGTTTATTGATTACACCAACTAAAATTTCTCTATCTTCGTAACTCATTCCCCAGAGCGAATTCCACTCTACTCCACCTTTCATAAAATAGCAAATATCGGATATTTGCTCTTTTAATGCTTTCCCATCCTTAATATATGAATTTATAAGGTCACCTAACTGCTCGGGTGGTAGAAAAGTTAATGACCTTATGAAAAATTTACTGGATTAAAGTCAATTTCACTTTCCCATTCGTGTTCACACTTTTCACATTTAGCTATAAATGTTCTTTTGATGCCTATATCGTTGATCTCCGTAATCATATCATCAATCTTATCTATACTTTTCTTATCGATATTCTGTAAAAATTCCCTAATAAATTTCTTGTCGGTAACATTTACATTATTCGACTCATCAACAATTCTTATTATACCGGAAGTAATCAAATCAACTTTAGTGGTAGCAACTTCACTAAAGGCTTTTTTAACAATAGCCGATCGTTGTTCATCAGTAAGAGTTCTAGATTCTAATGCCCTTACTAATTTGTCTTGTTCAAATTTCGCATGTAGTCCTTTTAGTAATTCTGGAAATGCATAAGGTTTTACAAAAATAGATAAACCAGAATCTAGATTTACGACATATTCGGGTTCGAGACTTTCCATATTGTCTAATGCATATTGAAGATTTAACTTAAATGTGCTCTCATGACTACAATTTGGGCATTTAAGTGCAGTTTCAAGTGAATCATTATAGGTTGCATATCGAATTGCAGTTATCAGAGTATCAATATCATTTGTTAATAATGCTCGTGGATTTTTAAGTGCAGGAACACAACTATTAAGGACTTCTATTAATGCTTCTCCATTTAATAGTGCATCTGGATTCTTAAGAATAAGTTCATCCCTGCCTGTCATCGGTAACACACCAACTTCGCCGGTATCTGTAAAATCAATAATGCCGGGTCCATAATATGATGTTCCACTGGGCATTTTAAGATACAATTTAATTGCCCTAAAATACTGCTGCAACGGATTAGATTTTTGAATTTGTTGTTCCATAATTCGCCTCTGAAAATATTTTGATAAATAGTATTGATTACTATTTTCACTTATTTATCACGGGACATAACCAACTCTTTTTATGGCTGATAATACTGTTTATATTGCTGGCGTAGCGGATGGTGCATTTGAAAAGGCATTAGGTGAACTGCCGGGCTGGGCCACAGAGAAAGTAGCTAAAAACATTGAGAAAATCCTCGAGGATTCTTTAGGAATTCAGAGACAAATGTTATCTGAAGCCATTAAGTGTTGCAAAGGTGCCGGAGGAGGTGCTGGAAATATTCCTACAGAGGAAATGGGTAAAGTTAAAGGTGCCCTTGACGATCTTCTTAAGAGTCTCGATCATGTAACCAAAGCAAACAAAGATATTGCTGCTGATGCTGCTGCAAAGAAAAAAGTAGCAGATGATGAAAAAGATCAATCGGCTAAGACTAAGGTAATGAGCTATCTTGGCAACAAGGCCCTTGGTGGCCTTGTTGCAATGGGTGGAAAATTAGTAGGTATACAAAAACAATATTATGATACGTCAAACGACTTATTTAAGTCAGGTATTAATTTACTAAATGGAAATGATACTACCACGAGCAGTTTTATATCATTGCAACAAATGATTACCTTAGCAGGTGTCAGATTAGAAGTTTTTGAAAAAGCTGTAATGAAATATAGTTCGTCTGTAAACGCAGTCGGAGTAAAGAAATTCGCATCAACTATAAATTTGGCAGGTAAAGAATTAGCTGAGTTGGGGTTTAAATCGAACGAATGGGGTGAAATAGTAGGCGCAATGATGGAAAGTGAATCAGCCTATTCCGATCTTAGAGGTAAGTCCGATGAAGAACTTGCTGCAAATGCAAAAAGATATGGTGCGCAATTAAAGAATTTAGCATTTTTAACAGGGCAGTCTATTGACAAATTAAAAGAAAGTAGCATAGAGGTTTCGAGAAATTCGGATATGATGGCTGTCGAGGCCGAGTGGGGTGAAGCAGGTGCTGCTAGAATTAAAGAATTGGCCTCAGCTCTGCCCGGAGCAAGTGAAGCAATTGTAGCATTAGCGTCATCTAGTAGTCAGGCAAATGAAGAAATGTATCAGACATTAGTTAAGGCAGGTGCAGGTCCCCAAGCAGATCGCTTTAGAAATACAATAACCGAACTCGCCAACGGAACGATCTCAACTGAGACTGCAATACGCCAAATGGGAGATACTGCTAAAGAGTTTGATAAAGGTCAAATTGCTGCATTAAGGCTTCAGAAGACTGCCGGAACTCAGGGAGCTAAGATATCGCAGGATTTTATATATGGTCTTAGAAAAGTTGCATTTAATACATCGGATGCATCAAAAACTCAATTAGATGCAGCAACTAAAAATCAAGCATCTATTGCTAAGTTTTCTACAGCGGCAGAAGAATTGGCAGCTGAACCTCAACGGGCATTTGTACTACTTGAATCTCAATTAGATGCTGCAACGGCCGGGCTGATCAAGATGAATGAAGCAGTAAATTCACTTATTAAAACCACTTCACTTGAAACGAGAAGTCAGATTGGAATTGGGCTTGAAATAGCCAGTGCTGTATTGGGACTTGCTGTGGCTACCGGAATATTAAAAAATGTAGCGAAAGGGTTCGGGGGATTAATAGGTGCAGGCAAAGGTGGTCCAGTAGGGCCTAGCGGCCCTACTCCACCCGGAGGTAAAGGGGCAGGTAAATGGGCCGGCCGCGCCGCCAAAGGAGCTAAAGGCGGAATCGTTGGTGTAGCAACCGGAATTGCATTGGACGCGGCAAGTGAATCATTAGAAGAATCGGGACATACGACAGCAGCAGCAGCAACTGATATTGCTTCGAGTGCAGCAACAATGGCTGGTACAGGTGCATTGTTGGGTAGTTTTATTCCGATAATAGGTACAGGTATTGGTGCATTAGTGGGTGCCCTAGCTGGTGCAGGGTATGGGACATACCAGAATTGGGACAAATTAACCTCGTCTACATCTAAAGATGAAAAAACAAAGCCTAAAGAAGGCGCACCGACGCCAACACCAACATTAAAAATAAAAACAGAAGGAGTATCGGCACCTCCTGCTAAAATTGATGCAAAAACAACACAGATATCAGTACCTACTACACCAGCATTATCGACAGTCAATAGTCCGGCAGCTATTACTCCTGAAGGTGATCCTAAAGCGAAGAGACCTACAGTTCCTGAAACTGCTGAATCAATAATGGGGCCCGTAATGGATAAACCCGATGGTAATAAGGACATAAATACCGTACTAAGGCATAGTAGTGATGTTCTAGAGGCAATTCTTTTGGCTTCAAATCAGTTGGTAGAAGTGAATAAAGATATACTTAAATATTCGAGAATAAGCGCATGACATGGAAAAAATTCTTTAAGCCCGTTAATTCGGTCTTACCTGTTGCACAGAGAGCAGTTGATAGTACATCTGCTTATGCATCAACGGCCAAATATAGTAACTGGCTTCCAGAAGTATATTCCGGTCCTCCAGATAGATTACAACGATATGCAGTTTATGATCAGATGAATTATGATCATGAAATTAGTGCAGCAGTCGATACAATTGCAGATTTTGGAACAGAACCAGATGAAGTTACAAAACTTCCTTTAATCATTAAGTTTAACGATGATCCTACCCCGTCTGAAATTCAAATTCTAGAAAAGACATTAGGACAATGGGTTAGACTTAATAAACTAACACGCCGTTTATGGAGAATGTTCCGTTCTACACTAATCTATGGTGACCAATTCTTTATTCGTGATCCAGAAACATTTAAACTTTATTGGGTAGATCCTGCTAAGGTTGAAAAGGTTATTGTAAACGAATCTGATGGTAAGAAGATTGAGAGCTACTTCGTTAAGGACATCGATCTTAACATGAAGAGCTTAGTTGCAACAAATCAGCTTAACAAGCTTTCAAACGAGGCATTTGGATCCAACAGTATTATATTCTCGCCCCCAATGCAAGGAAATATGAACTATGTTTCTGGTGGCTATGGTGGTGCAGGTACAGCTAACTATCAAGATGGTGGCGCAACGGCTGTAGATGCCGAACATATTGTGCAATTATCACTCACAGATGGCATGAATGCTGCATGGCCCTTCGGTCTTAGTATTCTAGAACAAATTTACAAGGTTTACAAGCAAAAAGAATTGCTTGAAGATGCTATCCTAATCTATCGTGTACACCGTGCTCCAGAGCGACGTGTATTCTTTATTGACGTCGGTACTATGCCACCTAACAAGGCACAACAGTATCTTGAACGTATCCGTTACGAAGTACAGCAAAAACGTATTCCGAGTAGAACTGGCGGCGGCGCTAATGTGACTGACTCCACATACAATCCTATGTCTATCTTGGAAGACTATTTCTTTGCTGTAACCAGTGAAGGTCGTGGATCTAAAGTCGAGGTTCTTCCGGGCGGGGAAAACTTGGGCGACATTGACGACTTGCGTTATTTCAATAACAAAATGTTACGAGCACTTGGAGTTCCTAGTTCGTATTTGCCGACAGGTCCGGAGGACGGTACTGCCGCAGTGAACGATGGTCGTGTAGGTACAGCCTTTATTCAAGAATTTAGATTTGCCAAGGTTGTGTCTCGCTACCAGCAACAGGTTATTGAACCGATTGACCTCGAGTTTAAGTTATTCTTGAAGCACCGTGGTATTACAATTGACAATAGTTTATTTGAACTCGAATTTACACCACCGCAATCATTCTCCGAATACCGTCAGTTAGAGTTAGACTCGGCTCGTATTAACACATTTACAGCATTGACAGATATTTCGTTTGTATCAAAGAGATTCATTCTTAAAACATACCTCGGCTGGTCAGAAGAACAGCTTGCAGAAAATGAGCGTATGTGGAAGGAAGAGCGTAGTCGCTTAACCAAGACATTTGCACCAGAACAAGGCGGCGTAGGATCTGCACCAGCAGGATTGTCTGACGTCGGAATTACAAGTTCGGGCATTGATGATATGGCACCTGAAGATGATACTGTTGATGATAATATGGAACCAGGCGCAGATACAGGTGCAACCGATGCCGAAGTTGATAACTTCGGTGGGCAGTAAGAGGTAAATAGTAATATGAAAGCCTCTGAAATGCTCGTTGAATTTTATGATCCTGCCGATGATGAATATGGTAAGGCACACATGGATGATACTCGTCGTCCACGCCTTACTATGCTTCATATACAGAAATTAAGGAAGGCAAGAGATGCTGAGAAATATGAAAAGGCTCAGCATCTTGAATTTCTTCCTGATATGTATGGGCAAGCCGCTGCCCCTGAAGGCGGCCTATAAATTAGCTTATTATCCTGCGTCGACCGAGACTAAATAAAGCTACAAATCTGTACTTTCAAAAAAGTGGCTCTTTTACGGCCATTTCCTCCCCTATCACCCGTCTCTGAGTTAAATACACAGAATACCAATAAATGGTATATTGAAAATTAACTAATCAAGGAGAGATTGGGCATGTCACAACAACAAAAGCTTGAAAAGGTACTGGATCTACTATTAAGTGAAGATTCGGACCAGGCCGCTGAACTTCTCCACCAGATCATTGTAGAGAAAGCACGTACTATTTATGAAAGCATCGTAGACGAAGATGTCGACGACGGTGATACTGAAAAAGACGAGCTCGAAGAAAGTGATGAAGTTGGTGGTGAACCAAATAAAGATTTCACAGGCGAAATCGCATCCGACGAAGACGAAGTAGAATCCGACGAAGAAAACGACGGTGAAGCTGGATCCGACGAGGATGATGAAGGTGCTGAAGACGACGGTGAAGAAGGTTTCGGCGGCGAAGAAGCAAGCACAGAAGAGCGCGTTGAAGACCTAGAGTCACAACTTGCTGAACTTCGTGCAGAATTCGACGCACTAATGGGCGAAGAAATGCAAGAACCTAACCATGCAGATCTAGGTGGTGAATTTGGTGGTGATGAAGTAGCACCAGTAGATGATGCAGGCGGAATGCCTGACTTTGGCGGCGGTGCAGAAGAAAAGGTAGTTGGTGAAGTTGTCGCAACTATGTTTGAAAAGAACAAGACCGCAAAGCTTCCTGTAGCTCCACAAGCTAAGAAGCAAGGCAACAAGGTTGCTGAAGAAACAGCGTTTCTAAACAAGACACCTGATACAGGCCAACGCGGTACAGCCAAACTAGTAGGAACTGGTAAGAACACACCGCTAGGTGCTGAACAAAACAAGTCTCCATATACCAATATTCCTGCACGTAAGGACTACGGCGGAAAGCCAACACCAATCGGCGGCGATGGCGGAACTGGTGGTGAATACGGTAAGTGGAACGGCGACTCGGCTAAGGATGACACTCCTTCAGACAACGTAAAGGTTGATCCTAAGAAGAATGGCGTCAAGGCAACTACAGAACCTAAATTTACAGGTGGTGCAGCAGCAGGCCCTGGGTTCACAAAGTCTCCTCTAACAAAGAAGCCAGCGTAAGGATAAACGGTGAAAGTGGCAAATAAACTGTACGAGTACCTATCTTTTGATAGGGCACACGTTCAACTTCTAGAAGAAGATAACAAGATGACTGGTGGTAAAGATCTCTGCATGAAAGGGATCTTTATTCAAGGTGACGTAAGAAACCAGAACCAGCGTGTTTATCCTGTTCGTGAAATTGCCAGAGCCGTTAACTCTATTACTGAAAAATTAAGTGGCGGTCAATCAGTTATGGGCGAGCTCGACCATCCGGAAGAGCTTTCAATTAATTTAGATCGCGTGAGTCACCTCATTACAGAAATGTGGATGGATGGTGCAGATGGATACGGAAAGTTGAAGATTGTTCCAACTCCGATGGGCGGCATTGTAAAGACACTGTTGCAATCGGGCGCAAAGTTGGGTGTATCTTCCCGTGGTTCTGGAAATGTTGGTGATGATGGTGCAGTTTCAGATTTTGAAATTATCACTGTTGACATCGTGGCGCAACCAAGCGCACCAAATGCGTTTCCGAGGACGATTTACGAAAGTCTTTTTAACATGAAGGGTGGTCATAACGTTATGGATACCGCAAGGTCTGCATTAACAGAAGCCGCTGCACAGAAACAGCTTGTTAAGGACCTTCAAAGACTTATCAAAGAGTTAAAAATTTAAGGGGAACTCAAGATGGCAAAGAAAATTGATGAGATCTTGAGCGAAAGCGTTGGATTATCCGAAGAAACCAAAAGTCAGATCGTTGGCTTGTGGGAATCTAGACTAACCGAAGCCCGTGAAGAAGTTGCTGCTGTACTCCGCGAGGAGTTTGCACGTAAGTTCGAACACGACAAGGGTGTTCTAGTTGAATCAATGGATCGTTTCTTAACAGACAAAGTCCGCGTTGAACTCGAAGAATTCGCCGATGACAAGAGAAAACTTGTCGCAGAACGTGTTGCCTACAAGGGCAAGCTAGTAGAACACACAGGAATGTTAAACAAATTCATCACAGAAGCTGTAGCAAAAGAAATGAAAGAATTCTATGCCGAAAAGAAGGCTATGAAGGAAAACTTTGGAAAGCTAGAAAACTTCCTGTTGAAGCAACTTGCTGAAGAAATTCGCGAGTTCCGTGCAGACAAGAAGTCACTTGTGGAACAAAAAGTCAAGATGGTTACCGAAGGTAAGCAGAAGCTACAAGAAACAAAGGCACAGTTTATCAAGCGCGCCGCACAGATTATCGAGTCTAACATTGAAAAGACTCTGCGCTCTGAAATTGGTCAATTCAAGGAAGACATTCGTGTCGCCCGCGAGAACGATTTTGGACGTAAGATTTTTGAAAGCGTTGCTGCTGAATTCATGACCTCGTACCTAAATGAAGGTACAGAACTTAAGAAGATGCAAAAGGTACTTGAAGCCAAAGATGCGCAACTTGCAACACTTAACGAATCAGTTAAGAAGAGCAGAGGGCTCATGGAAGGTCTAGATACCAAGCTAAAAGCAACTCAGGATCTAGTCGAAAGACAGAAAGTCATGGGAGAGTTACTAGCACCATTGTCGAAGGACAAGAAAGCTGTAATGAAAGAATTGCTTGAATCGGTTAACACTAAGAATTTGCAAGGTGCATACAACAAGTATCTACCAAGCGTTCTAAATGAAGCCGCTGTACGTAAACCTGAGTCTGCAAAGACACAGTTAACTGAGGCGACATTGTCAGCCAATACAGGTAATAGAGTGAAGGTCACTCAAGAGGAAGAGTCTAACGATTCTTCAGAGTTAAATCATATTTTGTCCTTAGCCGGAATTAGAAAGTAATTAGGAGAAACTTACAATGGCAACAAAGCTATTTGAATCAAACTGGGGCGCTACCAAAGAAGCCCTTTTAGAAGGTCTCTCAGGAACCCGTAGACAGTCCATGGACGTCGTGTTTGAAAACACTCGTCGTTACTTGGCTGAATCGGCTACTGCAGGTGCCACACAATCTGGTAACATCGCCGTACTAAACAAGGTTATGCTACCGTTAATCCGTCGTGTTATGCCGACCGTTATTGCGAACGAAATCATGGGCGTACAGCCAATGACTGGTCCAGTTGGTCAGATTCACACATTGCGCGTTCGTTACGCAAACACAGCAGCTGGTGTTACAGCTGGTACAGAAGCACTTGGTCCATTCGAAATTGCTAAGGCATATTCGGGTAACGAAGTTGTTGCTGATCCAGGTGCAGCTTCAACAGCTCGCCTAGAAGGTGTTCCAGGTAACAAACTAAGCATCCAAATCTTGAAAGAAACCGTCGAAGCTAAGACACGTAAGTTGTCGGCTCGTTGGACTTTTGAAGCAGCACAAGATGCAAATGCCATTCACGGTATTGACATCGAAGCTGAAATCATGCAAGCACTTGCACAAGAAATCACAGTTGAAATCGACCAGGAAATGCTATTCAAGTTGTCTAGCCTAGTTCCAGTCCCGCCAACAACATTCAACCAAGCCGCTGTATCTGGTACAGCTACATATGTTGGTGATGAAATGGCTGCTCTTGCAGTTATGATCAACCAGCAGGCTAACTTGATTGCTGCTCGTACACGTCGTGGTGCAGCTAACTGGGCAGTTGTTTCGCCAACAGCGTTGACAATTCTTCAGACAGCTACAACATCGAGCTTTGCTCGTACCACAGAAGGTACATTCGAAGCACCTACAAACACAAAGTTTGTTGGTACATTGAACAGCACAATGCGTGTTTATGTAAACCAGTTCGCAAGTGATGGTGAAGCAGTTCTTATCGGCTACAAGGGCCCTACAGAAACTGATGCCGCAGCTTACTACTGCCCATACATTCCGCTAATGAGCGTTGGTCCAGTTATGGATCCACAGACTTTCGAGCCTGTTGTTTCGTTCATGACACGTTACGGCTACCTAGAATTGACCAACACAGCTAACAGCTTCGGTAACGCAGCTGACTACTTGTCGAAGGTCGGAATAGATTCATCCACCTTGAAATTTTACTAAATCGAAAGATTGGTACTGTTTTAGTGCAAAGAAAAAGCCCCTTAATCGGGGCTTTTTCACGGCTATGTTATCTTATCGAATAATGATAAATATACGAAACGGTAGGTACAAACTATATGGCTCAGAAAATTAAAGTTCAAGACGGTATTGTTGTTTATTCAAAACCCAACCCATCTACACCTGTAATATTTCCAGATCCTCTTGCACCTGATGTAGATCTTGTTGTTAATGGTCAGATAGATGTTTCTCTTCAGGTAAGAATAGGTAATGATCCCTTGGCGGATGGATCTATAACAACTACAAATAGTGATATTGGTTTAAAAATTATTACCACAGGGACAGGCGATATTACATTGCAGACCGATCTCGGCGGTGGTATTAAAATAAGAGATGCATGGTGGCCAACAAATGCTATAAATCCCGGAATGTTCTTGGGCGCAAGTTCTCTTAATGTTTTAGAATTTTATTCTTTTGTTATTGGATTTGGCACTGATAGTGAAACACCGTCATCTCTTAATGGGGCGTTTCCTAATGCACAACCTGGTCAGATGGTTTATGGACCGACAGTTGTTTATTTGTGCGTCGCAGCTGGGTTGACACCAGGTACAGCAACATGGAGATCACTTGCTGGAGGATTAGGATATACACCTGTAAATAATAACGGTTCGGGAAACGACGGATCTCCACCGGCAATGACCGGCCCATTAATTCTTAATGCAAATCCAACGGTATCGCTTCAAGCTGCAACTAAACAATATGTTGATACAGAAATTGCAGCAGTTTCCTCGGGATTAAATATTCACGCTGCATGTCAGACCTCAACTACAGCAGCATTACCTGCATGCAATTATAGTAATGGTATTTCCGGTGTCGGCGCCACTCTTACTGCAACAGCTAATGGAGTGTTAGGAACTGTCGGCGGATATGGAGGATTAGTAGTTACATCTCGTGTGTTAGTTAAGAATCAATTAGTAACTATACAGAATGGTATATACGAAGTAACAAGTTTAGGTGTTAATGATCCAGGCGGATCTCCTT
>Ga0315287_10003250_pt1 | contig 15655 bp, 9 predicted proteins | sample YL17G11_0_MG_FD_205037 | JGI IMG/M metagenome (GOLD analysis project Ga0315287, IMG submission 205037) | Sediment microbial communities from Yellowstone Lake, YNP, Wyoming, USA - YL17G11_0 | ecosystem: Environmental > Aquatic > Freshwater > Lake > Sediment | place: USA: Wyoming | collected... | reverse complement strand
GGTACTGCGACGCCCACGCCTCGGGCCGTCCCATCCGCGCCGCCCATCGCGCCGTGCGCGCGTCGGCATCGAGCACGTAGAGCATGTTCACCGTCTGCGGGTGCGCCGCCGACCAGGGCGTGAGGGCAATCCCCGTGCCGAGGCACACGCACGCCACGAGGCCCGCAAGAAGCGCCGGCCACCAGCGCCGCCCCTGGGTGATCACCTCGATCGGGGCGGAGAGCGACGTCAACGCGAACACGGTCAGCAGGGCCAGCGCGACGCCGAACTCCGGCGCGAGCCCCATCGCCGTGACGAGCGTCGCGATAAGCGGCCAGAGGATGATCGCGGCCGGCACGCTGCAGACGGCGACGAGCAGCGCGCGGAGGGCGCCGACCTCCGCGCCGCGCCCGCTCCCCCCTGGCAGCGCGACACTGGCGGCGAGTGATCCCGCGACCGGCCACAGCAGCACGTAGCTGCCGCCGGGTACAAACCACGCAGCGGCAACGCCCGCGACGACCCAGACCAGCGCCGAGCCGAGCAGCAGGCTGTGCGGCGCGAACCACTTCCGCAGCAGGACGTAGATCCCGCACCAGGCCGCCACCACCGTCACCACGAGCAGCGCGGCGTACGGCGCGCTGTCCGCGATGTTGCCGGGCGACAGCCATTCCGAGTGCAGCGCCGTCGCCAGCCGGCTGAACCGCCAGCCCCAGTACCCCGCCGCCGCGCCGACGATCGCATACACGAGACACGCCAGCAGCAGGCCGCCGACCGTGGCGAGCTTGCGCCGTCGCGCCCGCACAACCACCCACACATACAGCGCGAGGGCCCCGATCGCGAGCGGCAGCGCCCACACGACGGGGTACCTGACCACGAGATACACGATCGGCAGCGAGAAGTACACGGCGTCGCGCGTGCGCAACGCCTTCAGATCGGCCGATCCGAACCGCCGGGCCAACGCAAGGGCGGCGGCGCCGTGGTGCTGCAGGCTTCCGCGATCCAGCGTCGCCGGGTTGTCGTGCGGCGTGTGATAGTCCTCGCGATTGCCGATGAAGGCGAAGTTCAGGCCCGCGACGCCGAGCCGCTTGAACACCGAGAAGTCGGTGTCGTTCGGCATCAGCTTGTAGATCTCGTAGGCCAGGGACGTGCCGGTCGGACGGGGCACCGACGCCGCCCAGGCGTCGACCGCGCCGCCGTTGTCGGGGCCGGTCTCGAACATCTGCACGGGGCCGCCCGTGCCGCGCGCCTCGAAGTTCACCACCGCGCGGACGTCCTTCGCCCACGGGTGCTGCTCGACGAAGGCCACCGCGCCGAGCAGGCCCGCCTCTTCGCCGTCGGTGACGAGCACGATGAGATCGTTGCCGAGCGCGCCGCCCGCCTTGATCGCCCGCGCCGTCTCGATCAGGGCGGCCACGCCCGATCCGGCGTCGGCGGCGCCGGGTCCCGCGGGCACCGAGTCGTAGTGGGACGCGAGCAGCACGGCGCCCGTACTCGCCGTCCCGGGGATCCGCACCAGCACGTTCTCGACCCGCCCGACCACGAGCCCGCCGCGCGTCTGCCTGACGGTGGCCATCTGCCGCTCTGCCTTCAGGCCCAGGCGCTCGAAGGCGGCGGCCACGTAGTCGCGCACCCGCGCATGGTCGGCCGACCCGATGGGGTGCGGCCGCTGCGCGATCTGCTCGACATGCGCCATGGCGCGCTTTGCCGAGAACTCGGATGGCGGCGCGGTGGCGGGCAGAGGCGGCGGCGGGCCGCCCAGCCACACGGCCGCCAGGCCGAGGCCGACCACGGCCACGAACATGAAGAGGGCGGAGCCGGCCGGCCTGGATGACGCCATGTGGACCTCCGGAATGCGCGCCGCCTTAGGGCCTGTTAGCGAACAAGGGAAGCAGCAGTCGTTTGCTTACAGGCCCTTATGGCGGGCCCACACGCTCGAGCTGCTGCGTTTGCGCTTCTTCAGAGCCCTGCTTCGACAGGTAGATGCGTACGATCTCGGGCATGTTCCTCGGAGTCAGCCCGCCCGACAGTTTCAGGGTGACGACCAGCCGCCTGGCACCTCCCTCGGCGGCGTCAATTCGATAGGTGCGCGTGGCCGTGATGCCTTCGTCGTAGCGGCGTTCGCTGACGAGGGCACCGTCGTACCACCGCGTCACGGTCTGAATCTCCCCGTCGCCCGAGAGCCGCAGGTGCTTCTTTCCGTCGGGCTCGATCGTCTCCGGCCGCCCCTCGTCGATGGTGACGATCAGGGCCTTTCCGTCAGCGACAGCGACGATGCGCTTCGGCGCCGCGAGTTCGGCCTGCGCGATGCGCCGGTGGCGGGCGATCTTCTCGCGATCGGGCGGTCCGCTGATGCCGCCCGGGGCCGCCATGGCGCCCAGTCCACTGATCGACACGCCCGAGCCGCCGCCGCGGCCGCCGCCTGCGTCGCCGCGGCCTTCCTCTCCCGGTGGCTTCCCGGGACCGCTCGTCGTGCGCTCGTCAAGGCCCCACGTGCCGGCGAAGTCCGCCAGCGCAGGCCGGGACGACTGCGCCCGGGTCGCCGCGCCGGCCAGAACCGTCCCGAAGACGAGGGCGGCGGCCGTGCCGTACACACGCGTTCTCAATCGCATCGATGGCTCCAGACGCAGACAGGCATCGCCACGATTGTCGCTCACTTTCCCCTCGAAGCGGCATGCTTGCGTGAAGACGGGCCGACGCGGCCCGCGCGCCGACTGGCCGTCATCTTGCTGTGTCCTGAATGGCTGGCGGCGGCCGGGAGGCCGAGACGACGGCGAAGTGTCAGCGCCCCGCCCGGCAACGCCCAAAAGACCGGCGCTGTCAGCTGTCTCGCGTCAACTGCCAGACCCGATGGCAGACGCGAAGCCGCACCTGTAGGTGTCGGCAAATCGACACCCCGGACTGTCGGTGGCCCCGCAGAGGAGGGACCACCTGCCGGTCCCGGGATTCCGCGCAAAGGCTGTGAGCGAGGGATGGACCAGAATCATGGCGGCAGCGGCCGACCCGTTCGGCTCGAACCCGGGGCGGCCCATCCCATGCTTGCCGTGGAGGCCCCCGACGGGCGGTGGTGGCGGCTGAACAGCGGTGTCGATCCGATCGGAGAGGCCGACGGCCTCATCTCCGCCCCGCTTTCCGCGGGTGAACCGCAGACGCTGGTCGTGATCGGGCTCGGCCTCGGGTACGTCCTGGACGCGATCGAACGTCGTTCGGAGCACACGCGGGTGCTGGCCGTCGAACCGCTGCAGTCATGCCTGCGGCTGATGTTCGAGCGCCGGGACTGGTCGCGATGGCTCGACAGCGGCCGGCTCAAGGTGCTGGCGGGGCCGGACTACCACGGCGCCGCCCAGGCGTTCACGATGCTGGACCCGCGCGCGGCCCCGCCCACCATCGTGACGCATCCGGTGCTCGCGCGGGCGTTCCGGCAGGAAGTCATCGACGCGCGTCGACTGGTGGCGCGAATCATCAAGGGCGCCCAGGCGAACGAGGAGGCCCGGCGCAGGTTCGCCGGACCCTACCTCCTCAACACGCTCCAGAATCTCCCGGTGGTCTGCCGGGAGGGCGACGTGGCGGCGCTCCACCAGCTCCTCCCGGGCGTGCCGGGCGTGGTCGTGGCCGCGGGCCCGTCGCTCGATCGCAGCCTCGACGACCTCCGGGCGCTTCAGCAGCGCGTGCTGATCATCGCGGTCGATACGGCGCTGCGGCCCCTGCTCGCCGCCGGCATCCGGCCCCACCTGGTTGTGGCGGTCGACCCGCAGGAGGTCAACGCGAGGCACCTGGCGGGGATGACCAACGCCGATGGCGTCTTCCTCGTCGCGGAAGGCAGTCTCCATCCGAGCGCGTTCCGTCCGTTCGCCGGACGCACGTTCTGCTTCAAGGTGAGTCATCATCACCCGTGGCCGTGGCTGGGCGAGCATGGCGCAGACCGCGGCGGGCTTCGTGCCTGGGGCTCGGTACTGACCACGGCGTTCGATCTGGCGTGCATCGTCGGGTGCGATCCGATTGTCTTCGCGGGCGCCGATCTGGCCTACACGGACGGCCTGCTCTACTGCCGGAACACGATCTACGAGCGGAAGTGGAGTCATCTGCCGACCGACGCGGCTCGTGCAGAGGCCGTCAAGCCGCGCATCGCCAACGGGCCGACCACCAACGAGCCCGATGTGCGAGGCGTCGTCGTGGTTTCTGCCCCGCGCTTCGTGCAGTTTCGCGACTGGATCGTCGCGCGCGCGCGCGAGGCGTCTCCGCGCCGCGTCGTCAACGCGACGGGCGCCGGCATCCTGCATGGCCCGGGCATCGAGCAAGCCGAGCTCTCGTCGTTCGCGTGGCCATCCCGCCCGTCCGGCTCGCCCGACGTCCGGCACCAGTTGGCAGAGGCCAGAAAGGCCTCCCGATCCGGGTGCCTCGAGTCGGCCCGGCGACTGGCGCGCGCGATTGGCCAGCGGGACGGCGCGCCCGTGCCCGTCGAGGCGTGGCTGGAATTCTCGGGGGACGGCGCCTCGGCCGATCGGATCGCCGCGGCCCTCGACGGCGCACGATTGTTGCTTCCCGACGCTGCTGACGAGCGTCCACACGCGCATGGGTCCGGTGCAACAGGGGCGCGGGCCTGCGCGATGGTGGCGGAAGCGGCAGAGACGGGTCGTCAGGCGCCCGACGTGCTCGGCCTCTGCCTGATGCACGGGCTGCTCGACGAGGCCGAGGCCGTCGTTCGCGCGCTCCATGCCCGCGGAGACGGCACGATCGTCGACGGCCTGAGCCGGGTGGCCGGTGAACACAAGTGGGCGGGACGGACGCAGCGGGCAATCGACCTGCTGCGCGAGGAGTTCCAGACGGGACGTCAGACGGCGGGCTGGACCGTCCACTATTTGCGCTGGCTGGTGAGCGCCGGACAAACCGGCGAGGCTGAGGCCGTCCTGGAGACCATCCCGGTGGACGCGATCCCGTCCGACACGCACTGGTTCAGCTACGCCGTCTCGCTGTCGAGTCTCGGCCGGATCGACGAAGCCGAGACGGTGATGCGCAGGCTGTACAGCCGGAATCCAGCGCTCAAGGACGGGCTGAGCCTTGTCGCACGCCAGGCCTGTAAAGCTGGACGCTGGTCCTACGCGCTTGACTTGCTGAGGGACGACCACCGGGAAGGCCGGCAGACCGCGGGGTGGTCCATCCTGCTTGGGAAGCGGCTCCTGGATGCCGGGCAGGCGAACGAGGCGTTGGCGGTGCTCGCGTCGGTCAGCCCGGTCGACAATCTGCAGGATGAGCACCGCTTCAGCTACGCCGTCTCGCTGCATCGCCTGGGTCGAACAACTGACGCCGAGGCAACGATCCGCGATCTCGCCCGCCGGGACGGTCAGTACGAAGCCAGGTTCCGGCAATCGGTCGGGGCGTCCGCCGCACAGAACTAGCAGCCCGCAGCATGGTGTCGGAGCCTCGGCCGGTGTGTCGGCGCTGCGGCCGGTGTGTCGGCGGTGCGGCCGGCAGCAGCGGCGTCGGTCCCACCGCGGGCTTCGCACAGCCATCGGCAACGCCGCCAGGGGCCGAAGACGCTCAATCGGGCGCGTTTGAAGGCGGCTCTTGGCAACGCTTCAATCGGCGGGGTGCGCGGATGGCGGCACGTGGATTGCAATTCGTCAGGGCGACGTGACGCGACAGGTTCACGCGCGACCCGGCGCGTCGAAGCCGCGACCCCCTGATGACGGCAATCCTGAGAGGGGACGACGATGGTACTAGTAATCCTGGCTGCTGGAACCGGCACCCGCCTGATGCCGCTCACGAGGAACACGCCGAAGATGCTCCTCGACCTTGGAGACGGCACGACACTGATCGAACGCCAGATCGACAACGCGATCAACTGCGGGAAGGTCGAGGAAATCGTCGTCGTGTCGGGCTACCTGTCGGATCAGATCGAGAGCAAGCTCCAGTGCTTCGCCAAGGTCCTGCCCATCAGGATCGTGTACAACCCGTTCTTCGACACGACGAACAACCTGGTGTCGGTCTGGTGCGCGCACCACGTGCTCTCGGAACGGGACTTCATCATCTCCAACGGCGACAACATGTACCGGGACGAGGTGTTCACGCAGGTGCTCTCGACGGCGCGGGACACGATTCAGCTCACCGTCGATCAGAAGCCGGCCTACGACGATGACGACATGAAGGTCCAGCTGGGCCCGAAGAACGAGCTGGTCCGGGTCGGGAAGGACATCGATCCGGCCGAAACGGACCGGGAGTCGATCGGCCTGGTCGTCGTGCGCGGCGAGCGGAAGCGCAACCAGTTCATCCGCAAGGTCCTGCAGTGCGTGCGGGACAAGCGGTATCTGGGGATGTTCTGGCTCGAGATCTTCAACGGCATCGTGAATGACGGCGGGCTCGTCGACACCATCGAGGTGCCCCGGGACAGCTGGCGCGAGATGGACTTCCACCCTGACGTCAGCGTGATCCGCGATCAGCTCAGCAAGTGCCTGCTCCAGAAGGTAGCCTAAGCCCGATCGCGAGGACGACATGACTTCCACCTACGACGATTTCTGCTCCAGTTCGTGCCTGGCCTTTCGCTGGGTGGCCGACCCGTCCGCCCGGTGGAGGCCCGGTCTGGCACCTGCGTTTCCCGATCGGGAGCCTGGCGCGGCCATCCCCGTGGGGACCGCCGAGGAAGTCGAAAGCGAGATCGAGCGGCTCGTCGCGCAGCAGACACGGGGCACGCGGGCCGGCATCTTCCTCAGCGCAGGCATGGACTCGGCGATTCTCGCGTCGTTCCTGCCGGCCGGCACCCCGGCGTTCACCATCGACTTCTCGGCAAGGGGAGCCGTTCGCGAGTCCGAGCGGGCGGCCGTCTTCGCGGCACGTTACGGCCTCGAGCATCACATCGTCCCGGTCTCGTGGGCCGACTACCTCGAGACGATGGACGACCTGATGCGCCGGAAGCAGGCGCCGCTGCATGCCGTGGAGGTGGCGCTCTTCAAGGCCGCCAGGCTTGCCGCCTCCATGGGCGTGCAGACGCTGGTCCTCGGCAACGGCGCCGACTCGACCTTCGGCGGACTCGACAAGCTGCTGTCGCGGGACTGGACCTTCGACGACTTCGTGAAGCGCTACACCTTCGTCGATCCGCGCACTGTGCTGGCGGCACCGGCTGACATCACGAGAATCTACGAACCCTATCGCCACGGCACCGCCATCGATTACGTCGCGTTCCTGAAGGAGGTGCACGGCTTCGGCGTTATCCAGGCGTTCGAGAACGCCATCGGTGCCGCGGGCTGCGCCATTGCGGAGCCGTTCGAAGACCTGAAGCTGAGCGCCCCGCTCGACCTCGGCCGGATCCGCAGCGGCGACAGCAAGTACATCATCCGCGAACTGTTCAGGAAGCGGTACCCGGGGATGGAAGCGCCGGACAAGATTCCCTTCGCCCGCCCGATGGACGAGTGGCTGGCCGGGTGGGGCGGCCCCCGTCGCGTTGAGTTCGCGTCCTTCGACGTGGAGCGTCTCACGGGCGATCAGAAGTGGATCGTCTACTGTCTCGAACGCTTCATGGCCATCATGGAGCGGCAGTAGGCTCGGCCGTGGTGGACACCCGGGGCACGGTCTCCATCGCCCGCGCGGACAGCTACGCCCCCGAGGTGGTGCGGGAGGCGCTGAGGACCGCCCTGGCCGGCCTCGGCGCGCCGCCGTCAAATCCCCTCGGGAACGTCGTGAGGCCAGGCGACACCGTCTTCATCAAGCCGAACTGGGTCGCGCACGAGTACCGGAAGTCCGCCGGGCGCGACGAGGACGTGTACTCCACGATCACCCACCCGGCGGTGATCCGCGAAGTGGCGGATATGGTGGCCGCAGCACTGCAGGGCTCCGGGCGGCTGATCATCGGCGACAATCCCTCGATCGACGCCGACTTCGGGAAACTGCGGGCGCTGGCCGGACTCGACGACCTCGAACATCGCTACGACGTGCCCTGTCAGATTCGCGATCTGAGACCGCTGCGCTGCGCCGACCTGAAGGACTACGGCGTGAAGGCGAGGATGCAGCCGCAGGCGGGCGATCCAGACGGCCACGTGGTGGTGGATCTCGGCCGGCGTTCGCTGCTGCAGGCGGTCGATCCGCGGCGGTTCAGGGGCGTGTTCACAGACCGCACGGAGACGGTGGCGCGGCACACCGGGACGCGGCAGGAGTACGAATTCTCCGCGTCGCTCTTCAATGCGGACGTCTACATCTCGATCCCGAAGCTCAAGACCCACCACAAGGTCGGGACGACGCTGAACCTCAAGGGCCTGGTGGGGAGCATCCACAACAAGAACCTTCTGGTGCACTGGCGCACGGGCTGGCCGGCCGTCGGCGGCGACGAGTACCCGTCATTTGCGGCGTGGGCGAAGAGCCACTTCACCCGGGTGAAGCAGCGAGGCGCCTGGCAGGGCAACGACACCATCTGGCGGATGGTGGTCGATCTCTACAACGCCTTCAACACCCGGCCTCGCCGGACGCTGTCGATCGTCGACGGCATCCGCGGCGGGCAGGGCGACGGGCCGTTCTGCCCCGTGTCGAAGGATGGCCGCGCGCTCGTCGTGGGCGGGGACCTGCTCGCCGTCGACTGCGTGGCGTCGCGCCTGATGGGGTTCGATGTCGCGCAGATTCACTATCTTCAACATCTGCTGCACGAACGCCGGTGGAATCTCGACGACATCAGGGTCGTCGGCCCGGCAGGGATGAGCGGCACGGGCTTCTTCTCGAGTCCCGATCCGTATCTGGGCTTCGCCCCACCCACCCACTGGCCGAACCTGACCGCGTGGCAGCGGGCGGTTCAGGCGGCGAGCGAGACATGCGTCGCGAGCTGAGGGCGATTCTCGCCACCGCGCACCCTGGCATCGACTTCTACACCAACGGCGTCTGCTGCCCGCAGGCCGCCGTCGTCGTCCTGGTCGCCCGCCGAATCGGTGTCAGCCCGGACCACCTGACGGCGATGTCGCTGGCACTCGCCCTGGCTGCCGCGGCCGTCCTGGTCTGGCGGCCTTCTCCAGTCGGCTGGCTGGTGGCCGGCGCGCTCATCCACGTGTCGTACGTGCTCGACTCCGCCGACGGCATGCTGGCGCGCTGCACCGGCAGGATCTCGCTGTTCGGCTGGCGATTCGATCTGTACGCGGACCGCCTCAAGGAAGCCCTCCTGCTCGGAGGCCTGGCGTGCACCGCAGGGAACGGCGCCGCCGCCTGGGCCCCGGCGGCGGCGGCCGGCTGGCTGTACTCGCTGAAGACGTACCTGACGCTGAACGAGCTGCTGCGGGCGCCGCGACTCTACCGGGTTCCTCCGAAGGCGCCCGTCGGATTCGGAGTGGCGTCGGTCACGGCGCTGCGCCGCGCGCTGCGGTGCGTCGACAGCGTCATCGGCCGGTTCAACTTGGGCGTCTACAACATCGGCGAGTTCTACCTGATCGTCGTGGCCGGCCTGGTCGTCGGGCAACCCGGCCCGATGCTGTGGGGACTGGCCGCCTACGGCCTGGCGGCGGTCGCGTGGAAGACACTGACGCTGCTCGTGCACGGCGCGAACCTCTCGCACCTGTCAGCGACGCTGGATGGTGAGACCTCGGTGGTCATCGCGGGGGCGGGCCAGGCCGGACAGCATGCGCTGGCGCGCCTGTCCGCTCAGGGCCTGACGGTGGCGGCGTTTGCCGATTCGAACGCCTCCATGACCGGCCGCCGCGTCGCGGGCCTCGAAGTGATTGGCTTGAAGGACGTCGCCACGCGGTTCCCGAAACCCGTGGTGCTCATCGCGTCCGTGCACTACCACGACATCGAGAGGGAGCTGCTCGGGAACGGCATGCGGGAGGAACGCATCGGGATCGCGGTGTGACGGCTGGGCGGACGACGGCGGCACGAGCGGGGCCGCGGAGGCGGCGTGACTGGTGCACCGGCGCCCGGACGCAGATGACACAACTATGACCAACGCCCAAGAGCGGATCATCGTCTTTGGAACGGGTGCGCTGGCGACGGCCTACTGCGACAAGGCCCCGGACGACGTCACGATCGTCGCATTCGCCGACAATGCCGTGACCCGGCAGGGCACCCTGTTCCGCGGGTGCCCCGTGATCAGCGCGGCCCAGATCCTGTCCACGCCACACGATGCGATTCTCATCGCGAGTTGCTTCCGCGGGGAGATCGAGTCACAGCTTGTCGAGCAGTTCGGTGTCCCTCCTGACCGGATCCGGCGGTGTCCGAAGGGTCTCGGGAACCCCTACAAGTCCCTGCACCCGTTCGCGCACGACGGCACCAGGCGCCTCGGAGAGCGCGTGGTCCTGATGCTGGCCGAGGTGCTCGAGAGACACGGCATCCGGTACTTCGTGGACCATGGCACGCTGCTGGGACTGGTCAGAGACGGCGGACTGATGCCGTGGGACGACGACATCGACATCTCCGTTCATGAGGACGACCAGGAGAAGGTGCTCCTCGTACTCGCCGAGATCGGGGCGCGCCTGCCGGCGCCGGACAAGGTGGACTGGTACGGTCACTTCACCTGCCAGCGCCGGGGCAAGTTGCTCGGCGTGACGTTCGTGTTCGACCCGTTGCCCGGATCGGATCTCAAGTCCGTGCCGGCGGCGCTCTGGTTCGTCTCGTTCACGAACGGCCTGGCGGAGCAGTTCATCAACCTCGCGCCCGAACGTCACTTCACGTCGGCGGACCGCCTCGAGTTCTGCGGCACCGCGGTGTCGGTTCCCGCCGACTGCGAGCGGTATCTCGAGTACCACTACGGTGAATGGCGGGTTCCGGTGAAGGACGTCCGCCTCTCACAGATCACCAACGTCCGGAAGCACGAGATCGCCGTCGAGAAGATCCCGTTCCGCTTCGAGGAGTACCGAGGCCTCATCGACCGCCCCCCCATGGAGCGGATCGACGAGCTCCGGGGCCGATTCCGGCAGCAGGTCGCCCGCGGCGACGTCGTGGCCGCCTATCGACAGCCGTGGATGGACCTGCCCGAAGACGTGCTCGGCGGCGCCTCGCTGGCGGTCGTGTGCACGAGCACGTGCAACCTGCGCTGTGCTGAGTGCAGGAACCGGATTCCGTTCCTTCCGGCGGGTATGACCGCGGACTTCGCCGATCCCGATTGGATCGCGCGCGACCTCCGATCCCTGGCCGACCTGATCCACGTCGCAAATGCCCGGCTCGACGGAGGGGAGCCCTTCCTGCATCCGGCACTGGACAGAGTCATCACCGCAGTGGCTCAGTCGGGCATCGCCACGCGCGTGCACGTCGGCACCAACGGAACCCTCCCGGTCTCCGCGGCCGTGATCCGGGCGTGCCGGGACGCCGACGCCATCATCGACATCGAGGACTACGGCCTGGACGAGCAGGCCCGCTTGGTGCCGACGCTGATGCGCGCCTGCGACGACGCCGGCGTCCAATACCGCCTGCACCAGTTCGGCCGGATCGAGGACGAGTGGTGGATGATGGGCGACCCGGCGGCGAGTAGCGAGGATTCCACCGAGTCCGTCCACGAGCGATTCCGGCGGTGCCGCTACAACGCGCGCTGGGCCCTGGTCGACGGCCGGTTCTACAAATGCAGCGTCGCGCCGTTCCGCGCGCTCGCCTGCGGCCGAGGCTTAGAGTCTGCAGATGGGGTGGCTGTCCGGTCTGCCGGAGGCCTGGACGCTCGCCGCGATCGGATTCGGGACTACCTGACCAAGACGAGTTTCCTGGAGACCTGTCGATCCTGCCGCGGCTGCGCGTCGGGGCGGACGATGGCCGGTGCGCAACTTGATCGAGAAACGGCGGCCGCCGGGCCTGGCGCAGGTGCGCCAGCGCGACGCGGTCGGCTTCTCCTGTCCCCGGGCGTGCCGCGGCACGTCTGAGAGGTGAACCATGAGCAAGACGTTCGTGAAGTACTACTTTCAGGACCCGGGAACCGGCAAGTGGACCCACTACAAGCCCGGGCGATTCAACGGGTATACGACGCTGAAGATGGATGACGCGTTCACCGCGATGATCCTCGGCAGGCCGGCCCAACGCGGGGTGACGCAGACGCCCGAAGAGGCCTACGTCCTCTACTCGGCCGTTCGCGACACCGTGAAACTCGGCGGGGCGATTGCCGAGGTCGGCGTGAATCGCGGCGGGTCCGCCCGGGTCATCTGCGAGGCCAAGGGCGACACCGCGCTCTACTTGTGCGACACGTTCGAGGGCATGCCCAACGAGAAGGTCGACCTGGGCAAGGACGCCTGGCCGACCGATGTCCGTACGCATACCGCGACAGGGGTGGAGTTCGTGGCCGACTATGTGTCGGCCTTCCCGAACGTGCATTTCGTGAAGGGCGTATTCCCCGAATCGGTTGAGGCACACCAGGCGCTGGGCATGGCCGATCTCAGGTTCCGCGTCGTGCATCTCGACGTCGACTTGTACGCGTGCACGCTGAGCTGCCTCCAGTGGTTCTGGCCGCGGATGCTGCCGGGCGGGCGTGTCATCAGCCACAATTACAGCCTGACCGGCGGACGCTGGGGAAACACCCCGGGCGTGAAGGAGGCCTTCTCCGAGTTCTTCGCCGGACGGGAACACCTGGTCGTCGAAGTGGCCGAGACGCAGTGTCTCGTCGTGAAGCCCTGACGGAGCCATGTCGAACCCTGGGGCGACACTCGTAGCCTCCAAGCCTGGCGCAACTCGAGAGCGGACGTCGCCCGAATCGGCGCCACGTCCGGACGCAACGGCTGCACCGGCACGGCGCCCGGTGCGCACGGCCTACAAGCAGATCTTCCATCACCTGTACGGCATCCGGGCACGGCTCCGCCGGCACCCGGTCGTCGTGTATCACGTCGGGAAGCAGGGCTTCCTCGCGCTGAACGCCCTCCGCGCCCTCGGCGTCAAGCCACTCCATGTCGTCAGTCCCAACGGGGCTCGAATCGGCTCCGTGTACCACGGATTGATCGTCCATCCGGTGCAGACCCTGGCGTCACTGGATCTGGCGTCCACGCTGATTGTCATCGCCGCAGACGACTGCGTTGCGGCCCGCGCCCAACTGGCGGCGGTGGGCGTGCCGGACGGCGACCACCTGGTCTGGTGCGCCGGCCTCCCGGAGGTGCCGCCGCAGGCCCTGTCGCCGATGCTGCCGTCGATGGAACGCCCGGCGGCACGCGCCAGACTCGTCCGGCGCCAGAAGCAGGCAGTTCGGTGGCTCTACCGCATCGTCCCGAAACTGAGCAAGGCCATCTTCGTCGCCCATTTCGTGTGCTGCCAGCGGGGATGGCAGTACGGCGTCACCAGACGAGACAAGTTGAGGCTCGCCGTCCAGGTATTCGCCAACCGGCGGCACTTCCAAAGCCTCAGCCTGCCGACCCAGCACCTGATGATGATCCACGAGTTGTTCGGGGTGCCGAACACCACGCGCGGCGACGTCGTCGAGTGCGGCTGTTTCGACGGGGCCAGCACGGCCAGCCTGTCGCTGGCGTGTCGGCTGGTCGGCCGTACGCTCTGGGTCTGCGACAGCTTCGAAGGGCTCCCGGAACCGGAGCAGCACGAGGCCACGACGATCAGGAGCGGGGCGTCGTTCTATCGCTGGAAGAAAGGTGAGTTCGCCAGCGCCGGAGGACTCGACGGCGTCAGACGCAACGTCGGGCGGTACGGCTGTCTCGACGTATGCCGCTTCGTCAGGGGGTACTTCTGCGACACCCTGCCGGATCTTCCGGCCGATTCGCTCGTGATGGTGTTCGAGGACGCCGACCTCAGGAGTTCGGCGCGGGACTGCCTCACCTCCCTCTGGCCACGACTGCAGTACGGCTGCAGGTTCTTCTCGCACGAGCCCTGGTCGGTGGATGTCGTGTCGCTCTTCTACGACCACGACTTCTGGCGGTCGACCTTCGGCTGCCCGCCGCCTGGCTTCTACGGGGGCGACATGGGCGGATTCCGGTCGCTGATCACCTACTTCAAGCTCGGCTACGCAATCAAACGGGACTTCCAACGCATCGGCGTCAAAGGGAAGTCCGTACGGATCTGCGGCTCACTCTGAGGCAGTCCCGGCACACGCGGGTCCACCGGGCCGCCGCATCGCCGAGTGCCGTGGCCCACTGTCAGACTATCCCCAGCTTTGCCGCCGCCGCCTTGATCGCGGCCAGTTCCTTCATCAGATCCTCGCAGCGCAGGAACGCGTCGCGACCGGGCTTCTGATCCGCCTGGCCGGCCATGCGGACCACGGTCGCCAGCTGATCGATCAGCATCGGCGTCGGGTAGACGAGGTTCGCCGTCACGAGCCGGTCAACCAGCGCCTGGACGGCCTTTCCGCGGGCGGCATCGGCGCGTGCCGCGTCGCCAGCCGCCCGCAGCCTCGTCGCGAGCGCCTGCGCGTCACGCATGGCGTCGCGCAGCGTCAGGAGCAGGTCAACCTGCTCCTGCAGGTCCGCCTGGGTGACACCGGACGCCGCCACGCGGGGATCCACGCGCACCTCGATCGGCCGCGACTGCGCCCACTCGCCCAGCGACAGCCGTACCTGGTACGTGCCTGGCGCGACCAGCGGCCCGGGCGTGTCCGCGGTGCCTGCGTAGCGCAGGTCCCAGCGCACGCGGCTGTGCCACGGCCGCTTCGGCAGCGGCGCCTGCCCGCCGCCGCGCCGCCCGCCGGAAGGGGTCGCGTCGCCGGCATCCGGCTGGCTCGACAGCGTCCGCACCGGCGTTCCCTTGCTGTCGGTGATCTCGAGAGTCACGTCGCTCGAGGGCTCGCCCGCCAGGTAGTAGTCGATCCACGCGCCAGGCGGGGGGTACTCCGGCTGATCCGGGCCGCCCGCGAAGTACGCGTAGCGCATGCGGTACCCGTCGCGCGGCTGGAACAGGTACGCCTCGGTGGTCATCACCATCTGGTGCCGCAGCACGAGCTGGTGCAGCGGCGTCAGGTTGTCCATGATCCAGAGCCCGCGCCCCATCGTCGACAGCGCGAGGTCCTTGCGGTGGACCCGGATGTCGGTCACCGGCGTCGCCGGCAGATTGCCCTGGAACGACTGCCAGTGGCGGCCGTTGTCGAAGGAGACGAACATCCCGAACTCGGTGCCCGCGTAGAGCAGCCCCTCCTGCGACGGGTCCTCGCGCACGACGCGCGTCGGGTGGTCGATCGGGATGCCGTTCCTCCCGTCGGTCAGCTTCGTCCACGTCGCGCCGTAGTCGGTGGTCGCGTAGATGTACGGCTGCAGGTCGTGCTCGCGCAACATGCGGTAGACACTGATGTAGGCCGATCCCTTGCGATGCGGGGAATCCTCGATGGTCTGTACGCGGCCGCCCGGCGGCAGATCGGGAGGCGTGACGCGCTTCCATGTCTTGCCGGCGTCGCGCGACACGCTGATGGGGCCGTCGTTCGCGCCGACCCACAGCACGCCTTTCTCCAGGCGCGACTCGGTCATGGCGTAGATGCTGCTGTAGACCTCTTCGCCCGTGATGTCGCGGGTGATCGGCGTGCCCGGCGTCACCTGCTTGTCGGGCTCGTACGCGGTCAGGTCCGGGCTGATGATCTCCCACGTCCTGCCGTCATCGGTGGAGCGATGGAGAACGTGCGACGCCTGGTAGACCGTGTTCGGGTCGTGCGGCGACACGAACACCACGGTCTGGCGCGGGAAGCGGAACTTGATGTCCTTCGGGTTCTGGCCGTAGCGATTCTGCGGATAGACCCAGTAGTGCTGCTCCTGGCCACTCGCCACCACGTAGCGGCCGACCTCGCCCTTGCACGCGCCCCAGACAATCGACCCGTCCGGCCGCG
>Ga0315287_10003249_pt1 | contig 15657 bp, 12 predicted proteins | sample YL17G11_0_MG_FD_205037 | JGI IMG/M metagenome (GOLD analysis project Ga0315287, IMG submission 205037) | Sediment microbial communities from Yellowstone Lake, YNP, Wyoming, USA - YL17G11_0 | ecosystem: Environmental > Aquatic > Freshwater > Lake > Sediment | place: USA: Wyoming | collected... | reverse complement strand
TGCTGCCTGCAGCTGCTCGATGGTGGGCGTGATATTCAGGGCGGTCGCGGTGTACTCCTGAGCAAAAGCCGACCCCTCCTCCTCCGCGCTGAAGACGTCGAAGGTCTGCTCGTCCCACCTCCAGTCGCCTGCGATATCGACCTTGGTGACCGGATACGGGAGTGGCAGTCGGGGGGTATCGAGAGCCCCGACGGTGACGTCGTAGCTCACCGGCGTCCGCGCGATTGTGTCGGAGAGTCCAGGGGGGCTCGGTAACCCGCCGGAGGCCTGTTGGTCGCTGCCCGCTGCCATCTCCTCGAGCGTCCAGGTTGTGCCATTGAACTTGTCGAGGGTGGCGATCCGCAGGTACTGAGGCGTCTGGGCCGCAGTTGTGTAGAAGAGGACCGCGCTGTCGTCCTGCTGAGTCAGATTGCGCTGCAGGTCGGTGATCGGGTTGATCGTGACGACGGTGCGGGCACTTGTTGACGACTCACCGCTGCCGTCCCCACCACTGCCGTCACCAGAGCCGCCACCGAACCTGCCGTCGTCGAGGCTGGGAAGAATCACCGGGACGATGACGGCAACGGTGAGCGCTGCGGCACCCAACCTGCGGCCCGTGCCGCCCACGGAATGCACCTTCCCGTCGGCTCCTCCGTCGATAGGCCGACCCCAGCGGGACAGTTCGACACGCCCGTCCTCGAGCAGGAGCAGCAACCAGCCGATGCCTGCAGCCAGGAACAACGGCCACGGGACGCCGTCAGGCAGCACCGTTGCCGGCACGAGGTAGAGCGTTAGCAGGGGGATGCCGGCGAGTGCCGCACGTCGACCACTGACCGCAATGGCATCGACCGCCCAGGCGATGAGCGCCACGCCACCGACCACGAGGAACTGAATCCCTGCCGTGGCGGTCACCGGCGCGGTCTCCTGCGTGATCACGGTGTTTCCCTCACGTGCGAGATCGGCGAACATCCGCCAAACGTCGCCATCTGGGAAGACCCCGAACGCCGCGGAGTCTCTGGCAAAGAGCAGCGTCAGCAGCAGCAGCAGAGCCACGCCCTGCGCAGCCACGACGGCCCATGTGGGGAGAGAGAGGGTTCGGCCGGCTGCTCCGATCACCGCGACTGTTGCGACGGCGACCATGGACATGGCGAACCACGGACCGGTGAGCGTGGGGGAGAGTGCGAATGTCGTCAACACGACCGCGACAGCGGCGGCCAGCGTGGGGCGCAACTGGTACGCAAGCTTGCGTCGCATGCTCATGCCGGCACCTCAGAGCCGACGGTGGCAGAGCCGGAGAACCCTCCGGAGAAACCAAGGTGAGCCCAGACGTCACCGAGGAGCTGTCCGCGCCGCAGCGGTACGACAGCCCATCCGGCTGCCCCGAGCAGTGACCAGGCGTCGGCGGTGTCGTCCGGGGAGCTGCCCTCGCGCCATGACGCGGTGTCGAGGGTGACTGCGACCGTGGTACCCATTCCGTGTCTGGCCTGCGCGAGTTGGTCGGCTTCCTTGACTGTGATTGCACCAAGGACGATCACTACCAGACCGTCACTGCCGTGGCGGATCGAGCCGGTGAGGGAGTGGATGCTCGCCGACCGTGAGGGATGCGCTACTGCAAGAGCGTCCAGCAACATGCCGGTCGGGTCGCTACTTGCCCCGTCGTCGACGGCGCTCTTGGTCGTGATCTCGTTTCCGTCGGCGACCAAGCGCACCGCGTAGCCGCGATGTGAAAGGTGCATTCCGATCGAGGCGGCGGCACCGACGGCCCGTTCGAACGATCCCGACAGCGACTCACCGACATGGGCGCTCTGGCGATCATCGAGGATCAACGTTGCGCGGCTCTCCCAGGGCTGTTCCTCCCTGCGGACCATGAGCGCGCCAGACCGAGCCGTTGCCCGCCAGTGCACGCGACGTAGCTCGTCGCCGTGTCGATACTCCCGAACCGCGACATCGTCCTCTCCTGCTGCAGCGATCGAGCGGGCTCGGCTCTCACCGGTGCCGGACCAGTCGCCGGAGAGGGGAACGGAGGGGAGTGGCTCAACACGCGGCGTGACCAGGAGGTGGCGCTGTCCACTGAATGAGCGGTCGAGCTGGCAGAAACCGAAAGGGTCGGTCAGCCGCACCGACAGTGGGCCGATGGGGTATCGCCCGCGTCGATCGGCGTGCACCGTGTAGGTGACTGATCTGACGCTGAGCGGAGCCAGACGATCGACGACGAAGCGAGGCCGAGGGCCGAGGGCGGGGGGCACCGTGTCCTCGACCATGAGCAGCCCGGTGGGGAGGTGGGCGACGTTCTCCAGTCGCACGGTCACGGTGGCGGACTCGCCGGCCGGTGTCCGAGAGGGCTCAACGGTGCGGTCGGACGCGAGCCGGAAGCGAGTACGCGCGACGCTGGCGGCGGCTAGCAGAGGCAGTGCACTCGCCAGCAGGCCGACACGCATGATGTCTTGCTGGTCGAGCATCGCGGCGAGGGCAAAAGCGGTCAGACCCGCCGCCAACAGTGCCCGACCACGGGGAGTAAGTCCTGCTAGTGCGGCGCGCACGTCAGCCGGCCGGTATCGCCGTGCTGTCAACCAACGACTCCACGACCGACACGCTGGTGCGTCGCGCGATCTGGGCCTCAGCAGTCAGCAGGAGACGATGGGCCAGAACCGGAACAGCCAGCGAGCGGACGTCGTCGGGGAGGACGAAGTCGCGGTCGTCGAGTGCTGCAGACGCCTTGGCCGCTCGGATCAGCTGGAGCGTGGCTCGCGGTGACGCACCCAATCTGAGGTCAGGGTGGCGTCGTGATGCGATGACAAGGTCGACTGCGTACTTGTGTACCTCGGTGCTGACGTGCAGGTCGCGGACCTGGTCGATCAACCCTGCGACGTCCGATGCCGTTGCCACGGGAACGATGTCATCGAGTGGGCGACCTGCACCGTGCGCGGCGAGCATGTCCATCTCGGCCGTCCGGTCGGGATAGCCCATCGACAGTCGCGCCATGAAACGGTCCCGTTGGGCCTCTGGCAGCGGGTAGGTGCCCTCCATCTCGATGGGGTTCTGTGTCGCCACCACCATGAAAGGCGTCGCCAGTGGGTACGTCGCACCGTCCACGGTGACCTGGTGCTCCTCCATCGCCTCGAGGAGTGCCGACTGCGTCTTGGGTGACGCGCGGTTGATCTCGTCGCCGATCACGATGTTGGCGAAGACCGCTCCGGGACGGAACTCGAAGTCGCGCGTCTCCTGATTGAAGACGCTGACCCCGGTGATATCGCTGGGCAGCAGGTCGGGAGTGAACTGGATTCGGCGAACGGTGCAGTCGAGTGCTCGTGCCAGTGACTTGGCCAGCATCGTCTTGCCGACGCCAGGCACGTCTTCGATCAGCAGGTGCCCTTCGGCCAGCAGCGTGACCAGGGCAAGGCGGATGGCGTCTGGTTTGCCTTCGATGACGCCCGCAACAGCGTCGCCGATCTTGGTGCCGCGAGCAGACACCCCTGGCGCTTCGGGGGAATCGCCCGCCTCAGCCGGTGAGTGAGCTGAGCCGTCGACCGCAGTCATGGCACATCCATGGAAACGGGGGACAGCACCGGGCCTCCTGTGGGTCGGCGGCGAACTTGTGGGACACCTCGGGATCAAGGTGTCCAGCGTAAGCCGCGCGAGGGGTCGCGGCCGCCTCAAATTGGTCCTCCACTTCACTCCACCGTGGTGATCTGCGATTTCTCCTCTTAAGCAAGCAGCATCGCGGGTCGATGTGGTTGACGGTGGGGGAAAGTGGAGTATGGTGGCGCATCGTGGGTCACAGCGGAGAGGGGAGGCGGAGCCGGTGTTCTTGGGTACGCACTACCCCAAGCTCGACGACAAGGGACGCCTCTTCCTGCCGGCCAAGTTCCGCGAGCCCCTCCAGGGGGGGCTGGTGATCACCAAAGGGCAGGAGCACTCGCTCTTCGTCTTCCCCCGTGAGGACTTCTTCGACCTCGCCAGCCGCTTCGAGAGCGCACCGCTGTCGAGCAAGGGTGCCCGCGACTACGTCCGAGTTCTGCTCTCCGGCGCTTCCGACGAGCTCCCCGACCGCCAGGGCCGCATCACGATTCCCCCGACCCTGCGCGAGTACGCCGGGCTGAGCAAGGAGTGCGTCGTCATCGGAGCGGGCGCTCGGGTAGAGATCTGGGACTCAGTCCGATGGGCGGACTACCTCGGTGCGAGTGAGGGTGCGTACGCCGACCTCGCCGAGGAGGTGCTGCCCGGCATCTGATCTCACCGTCCCTGCGGCGTGGTCTTCCGCCGCTCTGCTTCCTAATCGGGTTGTTCCTGGCGCACTTCCCCGGTGCCAGGCCCCGAAGTCGGAGCGGAGGAAGACCAGGCCAACAGGGCCGAACGATCTCTCGCCAGTCCCACCAGCTCCTTCAGTCCGATCCAGTCCAGTCCAGCTCTATTCAGTCCAGTCCAGCCGCACGTGAAGGGTCGAGCATGAGTGGCACGTTAGGCGTCAGCCCGATCCGCGAGGTCGGTGTCGTTGTCGTTTCGCGGCTCGTGCGGTCGATGCCTGGATACGTCGGGACGCTTCGACGCCGCGGGGGCCTCACGGTGCCGGTCGCGGTTCCGGTTGCGATCGCCGTCACCGTGACCGTCGTCTGGATGACGGTCACACTCGCGGGCATCTGGATCGCCGCATGAGCGAGCCGACCCACGCCCCGGTGATGTGTGACCGGGTCGTAGCGTTGCTCGCCCCGGCGCTGCAACAGCCTGGCTCGATCCTGGTGGACGCCACGGTCGGCCTCGGTGGACATAGCGGTGCGCTGTTGCGCACCTGTCCGCAGGCGCGGCTGGTCGGGATCGACCGTGACCCGGGAGCCCTGGCCATCGCCGGCGCCCGACTGGCCGATGTTGCCGAGCGCACCACCTTGGTCCACGCGGTCTATGACCAGATCCCACAGGTCCTCGCCGACCTGGGTTTGGCGGGGCTTCCGAGCGTTCACGGTGTGCTCCTCGACCTCGGTGTCTCTTCCATGCAACTCGACCAGAGGTCGCGCGGGTTCGCCTACTCCTACAACGCCCCCCTGGACATGCGGATGGATCCGACGGCTGGGCTGACCGCCGCTGATGTCGTGAACGAGTACAGCGTCGCTGAGCTCGCACGCGTCCTACGTGAGTACGGCGAAGAGCGTTTCGCAACGCGAATCGCACGCGTGATTGCTGAGCGCCGTCCCTTGGCAACGAGCGCCGAGCTGGTGGATGCGATTCGCGAGGCCGTTCCAGCACCGGCACAACGCACCGGTGGGCACCCGGCCAAACGCACGTTTCAGGCGCTGCGCATCGAGGTGAACGACGAGTTGGGCGCGCTCCGTCGCGCACTCCCGGCAGCGATCGACGCGCTGGTCGTTCACGGCCGCGTCGTAGTCATGTCGTACCAATCGCTTGAGGACCGCATCGCCAAACGAGCCATTGCCGAGTACCTCGTTGACGATGTGCCGGCCGATCTACCCGTTCCAGGACGGGGCCCCGAGCTCACCCTGCTGACCCGGGGTGCCGAGCGTCCGACCAGCACCGAGGTCTCGGCGAATCCCAGGGCCGCATCAGCACGGGTACGGGCAGCTGAGCGACTCAGGGAGGCGGCATGAGTACCGCCACAGCCACACCTCGATCGGGAAGCCTATCGAAACGGGGTGCGACACCGACGCGGCGCCCCGTCAGTCGCCCTCCCGTCCGCGTCGTCGATGTGCCAGCTGTTCGACCGGCGCGAGCCCCGTTCGTTGTTCTGGTGCTGGTTCTGCTCTCACTCGGACTCGGCGCGCTCCTTCTCCTGAACACTCTGCTGGCCCAGGGCTCGTTCACCCTGCACGAACTCGACGCAAAGGTGGCCAATCTGGCCGACCAGGAGCAGGCGCTGCAGCAGAAGGCGGCTGCGCTTGCCTCGCCCAAGCGGCTCGCGCGGAGTGCGACCGAGCTTGGAATGGTGGCGTCGGTGAACCCCGCATTTCTGCGCGCTGAAGACGGCAAGGTTCTCGGCGCGCCGGTTCCGGCTGCGAGCCCACCCCCCGTGGTTGGATCAGAGACCAGCACAGCAACGGGCCAGGTCAACGAGAACTCGCAGGCTTCCCAGGACAAGCAGTCTCAACAGTCTCAACAAACTCAGCAGGATGACCAGACACGGAAGAACGACGCGGGCAACGGAGGGGCAGATCGGTGACGCAGGCACGACGGCCCGCGCCAGCGACTCGGGGCTCGGCTCGCCCGGTTCGAACTCGGCGGCAAAAGCGCGCCGACCCACGCCGACGTCTGGTGACCGTCGGAGTCCTCGTCGCGATGGTGATGTCTCTCTTCGCAGGACGGCTCTTGCAACTGCAGGGAGTCGAGGCCGCTGCCTACGCTGCCACTGCCGAGGCTGAGCGGCTGCGAACCGTCTCGATCCCCGCGACTCGTGGGGCGATCACCGACGCTAATGGCATCGCCTTGGCCACCACGGTCGACGCGGTCAACGTCACGGCCGACCAGACACAGATCGCCGATCCCCTGGCTGTTGCGGCTGCGCTCGCGCCAGTCCTCGGTGAGCCGATCAAGGCCATCGCGAACAGGGTCGACGGCGACCTGCGCTTTGCCTACGTCGCCAAGGAGATCACCCCGAAGAAGTGGGACGAGATTGCTGCGCTGCGACTTCCGGGCATCTACAGCGAGCCGACGGCCAAGCGGGTGTACCCGCAAGGCTCTCTCGGTGCTGCCCTGCTGGGTTTCGTCGGAAGCGACGGCCACGGGTTGGAGGGTTTGGAGTACAGCTGGGACAAAGCCCTGGCCGGCAAAGATGGGCAAGTGACCTATGAGTCCGCCGCCGGTGGCCGTCAGATTCCGAGTGCCGACTCCGAGACTGAGGAGTCGGTGGCCGGCGTCGATGTTCAGCTGACCATCGACCGAGACATCCAGTTCATCGCTGAGCGAGCCATTCGCGCCAAGGTCAACCAGGCGGCGGCCGACAGTGGAACCGTGGTGGCGATGGACCCACGCACCGGCGAAGTCCTCGCGATGGCCACCTACCCCTCCCTCAACCCCAGCAACCCCACCGCGGCTGCGGACGTTGATCGAGGGAACAGAGCAGTTACCGAGATCTACGAGCCAGGAAGTACGAGCAAGGTCATGACGATGGCGGCGGCCCTCGATGCCGGAGCGGTGACGCCGAATTCGAAGATCGAGGTGCCGCCAATCCTCTATCGCGGTGGCGACGACTTCCACGACCACTCGCCACACGGGACGCTGCACCTGACCGCAACCGGAGTCCTCGCCCAGTCGAGCAACATCGGGATGATCCTGATCGCCGAGAAGCTCGGCAACCAGGCGCTCTACACCTACCTGCGGAAGTTCGGCATAGGGTCCACCAGCGGACTGGACTTCCCCGGCGAGAGTGCCGGCATACTGCCGAATGTCGACGACTGGGGACCGACCAACGCGGCCACGATCGCCTTCGGCCAAGGACTTTCACTGAACGCGGTGCAGTCGACGTCGGTGTTTGCCACGATTGCCAACAACGGAGTGCGCGTGGAACCGACGGTTGTCGCAGGGACTTCGGCTCCAGATGGGTCGTTCAGCCCTGCTCCACCTCCCGAGCGCCATCGGGTGATAAGCGCTCAGAGCGCGACCACCCTTCGAGAGATGATGGAGGCAGTCGTCTCTGATGAGGGCACGGCACCGATGGCGCAGATCCCTGGATATCGGGTGGCTGGCAAGACCGGCACCGCCGAGAGAGTCGACGAGAGCTGCGGCTGCTACCGGGGGTTCACGGCATCTTTCATCGGGTTTGCCCCGGCTGACAAGCCCGCCATCGTTGTCTCGGTCACCCTGCAGGACCCGAAGAACGACCACTACGGTGGAGTGCTCGGGGGACCTGTCTTCAAACGGGTCACCTCGTTTGCGTTGCAGAGCGGGCATGTTCCGCCAACGCCGAGTTCGGCGCCCTCCATGCGACTGATCTACCGCCCCTGAAAGCGGTCTTCGGCCATGTCCACCAACGCGACTCGTGCCCCCCGGCCGACTCCCCAGCCGATCCCACTCGGCGACGTATGTGCTGCCTTGTCAGTCGACTCAGGGTTGGTCGCGGACATAGTGGTCACCGGGGTAACGGTCGACTCTCGCGATGTGCGCCCAGGAGATCTCTTCGTGGCGCTCTCCGGGGAGCACGCACATGGCGCAACCTTTGCGGCACAGGCTGCCGCGTCGGGGGCGGTGGCCGTGGCCACGGACGAGGTTGGTTCCTCGCTGATCGGGTCGTTGCTGCCCTGCCTTGTGGTCGATGACCTCCGCAACCGGACCGGCCAGCTCGCTGCCGAGATCTACCGCCGACCCGCCGACGAGTTGTTGCTGCTCGCTGTGACCGGGACCAACGGCAAGACCACAACGACCTACCTCCTCGAGTCAGGGCTGAGAGCGGCCGGGCATCGGACCGGACTGATTGGGACGGTCGCCACGCTGATCGATGGTGAAGCGTTCGAAACGGTTCGGACGACGCCCGAGGCGCCAGAGCTGCACGCTTTGCTTGCGGTGATGCGCGAACGTGGAGTTACTGCCGTGGCGATGGAGGTCTCCAGCCATGCGTTGGCGATGGGGCGGGTAGACGGTTGCCGCTTCGACGTCGCGGGCTTCACCCAGCTAGCGGTCGACCACCTGGATTTCCATGGAAGTGAAGAGGCATACTTCGCCGCCAAGCAGATGCTCTTCGAGCCTCAGCTGAGCAAGGCCGCCGTGATCGCTATCGAAGACGCCGGAGGGCGGCGCATGGCGAAGGTGGCGCGAACTCCCTCGGTCACGGTCGGGACGAGCCCTACGGCCGACTGGAGGATCGCAGACGTCCGCGAACGTCATGGCGGAGGGTATGAGTACACGTTGTCCCCTCCGCAGGGCCCGGTGCAGGCTGGTCAGGTGCGGCTCATGGGTCGTTTCAACGTGGCGAACGCCGCGCTGGCACAGGTGATGCTCATCGTGGCCGGCATCGAACCTGTAGCAGCTGCAAGTGGAGTGGAGAAGTGCCGAGGAGTTCCGGGTCGAATGGAGCGGATCGGGCCAGATGAGGTTGCTTTGGTTGTGGACTATGCGCATACCGCCGATGCGCTGGGCCGGGCGATCGATGCAGTGACGCCCGATGGTGGTGGTCGGGTAATTGTCGTGTTCGGGTGTGGCGGAGACCGCGATCCCGGTAAGCGCGCACCAATGGGAGCGGTGGCCGCTGCCCGTGCTGCCATCGTTGTGGTGACCGACGACAACCCACGCTCGGAGCGTCCTGAACTCATCCGGCAGGCTGTCCTTGCTGGCACCGAACAGGTGCCAGCCTCAGAACGTGCCGAGGTGATCGAGGTCGACGGCCGCAGGGCTGCCCTGGATCTGGCGGTCAGCCGGGCGCGACCAGGGGACGTCGTCCTCGTTGCTGGCAAGGGTCATGAAACGGGGCAGGAGGTCGGATCCGTGGTCATGCCCTTCGACGACCGAGTTGAGGTACTCGCCGCGTGGGTCGGCATTCACGGGGCGACGGCTGGGGGCCAGGAGTGATTCCGACGAGCCTCATCGATATTGCGGAGGCCGTCGGTGGACAGCTGGTGAGCGTCGCTGATCCCACAGCTGTGGTCGTGCACGTGTGCTCCGACACCCGCGACGTCATTCCCGGCAGCCTCTTTGTGGCGCTTGAGGGGACGCGCGTTGATGGCCACGACTTCGCCGAAGCCGCGGTGGCCTCTGGTGCGGTAGCGGTCCTTGGCTCCCGACCATCCGGATCACCGATGATCGTGGTCCCCGACGTGCTTGTCGCACTTGGCCAGCTGGCAAGGTTTCACATCGACCGACTCACCGACACGACGGTGATCGGGGTCACCGGGTCGGTAGGCAAGACCACGGCGAAGGACCTGATCGCATCGGTGTTGGAGACCGATGGGCCCACGATCTCACCGCCTGGATCGTTCAACAACGAGCTTGGGCTGCCACTGACTGTGCTGTCGGCCGATCAAGACACGCGGTACCTCGTGTTGGAGATGGGCGCTCGGGGGCTGGGCCACATCGAGTACCTCTGTTCGATTGCGCCACCTGACTTGGGGGTTGAGCTCGTGGTGGGCACCGCCCACCTCAGCGAGTTCGGCAGCCGGGCGGCCATCGCCAACGCGAAGGCCGAGCTCGTCCGGGCACTGCCTCCTGGCGGAACGGCGGTGCTCAATGCCGATGATGCCCTGGTTCAGAAGATGGCCGGCGAAACGTCGGCTGCTGTGACGTGGTTCGGCCAGAGCCATGGCGCGCAGGTCAGCGCCGAGGGCCTCTCCTTTGACACCTTGGACCGGGCCAGGTTCACTTTGCGCACACCGGCCGGTTCGGCGCTGGTCGAAATGCAGTTCGTGGGTGGTCACGCCGTGCCGAACGCACTTGCCGCGGCCGCCGTCGGCTGGTCATTGGGTATGGACACCGACGCGATCGCCACGGCACTCTCTTCGGCCACACCTCGTAGCAAGTGGCGCATGGAGGTAACCGAGCGTTCCGATGGGCTGATCGTCATCAACGATGCGTACAACGCCAGTCCTGAGGCGGTGCGGGCAGCGCTCAAGTCGCTCAAGCAGATCGCTGGAAACCGGCGCAGCTGGGCGGTTCTCGGCGAAATGCTCGAGCTCGGTGACCAATCTGGAGCCGAACACGATGCGATCGGACGCCTCGTCGTGCGCTTGGATGTGCAACGGTTAGTCGTCGTCGGAGAAGGCGCCAAGCCTATGCACCTGGCTGCTGGGCTCGAAGGGTCGTGGGGACGGGAGTCCATGTTCGTTCCAGATGTCGCAGGCGCGATGGCGATCTTGCACGAAGAGGTGCGTCCGGACGACGTGGTCCTCGTGAAAGCGTCCAGGGCTGCGGGCCTAGAGGTTGTCGCCGCTGAGCTTTTGGGCGGAGACGTCGAATGAGGCTAGTGCTGGTCGCGGTCATCGTCAGCCTCGTCATCGGGTTCGTGGTGACCCCCTTGTGGGCCAAGTGGCTGAGCACTCGGGGCTACGCCCAATCCATCCGCGACGCCGAGGAGCTGGGCTACGCCGTCCCCGACCACGCAGGCAAACGGGGCACACCCTCCATGGGTGGCGTGGTCATCGTCGCCGGAACAGTCGTGAGCTACGCGGCCGCTCATCTCATCGCCGGTAGCGGTCCGAGCGCGGCGGCGATGCTCGTGTTGTTCCTCATGGTGGGTCTGGCGTCCGTTGGATTCGCCGACGACTACATCAAGATATTTCGGAGACGGTCGACCGGACTGCGGGTCAAGACCAAGCTCATCGGACAGGCCGCGGTAGCGATCGTCTTTGCGCTTCTCGCCCTGCAGTTCCCAAGTGTTGAAGGGCTGACACCTGCCACGCAGTACATCTCGTTTGTCCGCGACACTGCCGTCTTCTTGCCGATTGGCATCTATGTCCTGTGGGTCTGGTTCATGGTGGCGGCCACTTCCAACGCCGTTAACCTCTCCGACGGGCTCGACGGGCTCGCCACCGGAGCGGCTTCGATGGTGTTCGGCGCGTACGTGACTGTTGGGCTGTGGCAGTACAACCAGCGCTGCGCCGATGTCGTGCTTCCGAACTGCTACGAGGTGCGGAACCCCCTTGACCTGGCTGTTGTCGCCGCTGGAGTCATGGGTTCGTGCTTTGGGTTTCTCTGGTGGAACACATCACCAGCGCGCATCTTCATGGGGGACACGGGATCCTTGGCTCTTGGCGGCGCCATGGCTGGCATCGCGATCTGTACCCAGACCGAGCTGCTGCTTCCGGTGATGGCTGGCCTGTTCGTGGCCATCACTGCATCGGTCATCATCCAGATCGTCTCGTTCAAGACGACGGGGAAACGAGTTTTCCTCATGTCCCCGATCCAGCATCACTTCGAGATCAAGGGCTGGCCCGAGGTCCAGATCGTCACCAGATTCTGGATCATCTCCGGTCTCTTCACTGGAGCCGGTTTCATGCTCTTCTACACCGAGTGGCTCGGTGGGGGCGGCATCGGGTGACCGCCTCGTCTGCTGTCTCCGAGTGGCTACGGGCGGCCGACCGAGCAGCCGACTGGTCAGGCGTCCGCGCGTGTGTCGTTGGCCTCGGGAAGAGCGGGTTCGCGGCAGCTGACGCCTTGCTGCGAGTGGGCGCGCGAGTCGAGGTCGTCGAGGCCGCTGAGGTGGCGAGCTCAGGCTCACTGACCGAACGCGCCCAGATCCTCGACACTCTGGGAGCACACGTCCGGCTGGGTGTCCGCGGCGACGCCGGGATCGAGTGCGACCTCCTGGTCCCCTCTCCGGGCATACCCCCGCACCACCGTTGGGTCACAGGTGCCAGGGCCGGGACCGTCTGGAGTGGCGAGCAGCTTGCCTGGAACCTGCGCGTCCCCACCGTTCCATGGCTCACCCTCACCGGAACCAACGGCAAGACGACCACGACCCAGTTGCTTGATGCAATGCTCAGGACCGCTGGTCTGCGGAGCCTTGCCGTCGGCAACATCGGGGTGCCCCTGGTAGAGGCTGTCTTTGCCGAGCCGCAGCCGGAGGTGCTGGTTGTCGAGCTGTCCAGCTTCCAGCTGCACTTCACCCAGACGGTCTCCGCGCACTCGTCGGCGCTGCTCAACATCGCCGAGGACCACCTCGACTGGCATGGCTCCTTCGACGCCTACATCGCCGATAAATCCAAGATCTTCACCAGGGTCGAGCACACCGTCGTCTACAACCATGACGATTCGCGCACAGAGGCGCTGGCCGAGGCTGCTGACGTGATGGAGGGCTGCCGTGCGGTCGGTTTCACCCTCGGTGTTCCTGGACGGGCGATGTTGGGTGTTGTTGACGGAGTCCTGGTCGACCGCGCCTATGGTGCCAACCGCGCCACGCATGCTGAACCGATCGTCGATGTTGACGCGCTTGCGATGGCCGGAGCGCATAACGTCCGCAACGTGTTGGCAGCAGCGGCACTGGCGCGATCGTTTGGAGTGGCTATCGCTGACGTGCGTTCTGGGGCCATCGGATTTGAGGTCGACGCTCATCGCGGTGAGCTTGTGGGGACCTTCGGCGATGTGCGATTTGTGGATGACTCAAAGGCGACCAACGTGCTAGCCGCAGACGTGGCTCTGGCCGCAGCCAGCGGGCAGGTGGTGTGGATCGCGGGGGGACTGGCCAAAGGGGGCTCCTTCGATGCCCTTGTTCAGCGGCACCGGGCCAAGCTTCGCGCCGTGGTGCTCTTGGGCGCTGACCGCTCGCTGATCGCCCAGGCACTCGCGCGACACGCGCCCGAGGTCCCGGTGATCGAGGTGCCGGACGGGGAGACTGAGCCTATGAGTGACGCTGTCCGGATTTCGGCCTCGGTGGCCCAGCCGCACGACACCGTGCTGCTCGCTCCGGCGTGCGCGTCCATGGACCAGTTCTCCGACTACCAGGCCAGGGGTCAAGCTTTCAGTTCAGCCGCGGCCCGGCTCCGCCGCTGACGGATCAGGCATGACCGTCACTTCCCCTCCCGTTTCCTCGACCCCCCGGTCGGGGTTTGGTGCGTCCGTCCGCTCCGCGATCGGCAAGCCGTTGGCGCCGTACTACCTGATTCTCGGCAGCACGGTGATGCTCACCGCACTTGGTTTGGTCATGGTGCTGTCCGCTTCCAGCGTCGAGTCGTACGCGGCCAGCGGGAACTCATGGGCGATTGCGCAGCGCCAGGCGATGTGGGTGGTCATCGGGGTCCCCGCACTCGTTGTGGCCAGCAGGCTCCCCACGTCGTGGTTCCGGCGGCTGGCGTTGCCCATCCTGGTTCTGTCGATCGTGCTGCTGGTCCTGGTTCTCGTCCCAGGCATCGGTGTCAGCGTCAACGGGAACCAGAACTGGATCGAGATCGGCGGCTCCTTCCGCATTCAGCCAGCGGAGGCGGCGAAGTTCGCACTGGTGCTGTGGGCTGCCGATCTGCTCACTCGAAAGCGCAAGCTGCTGCATCAGAACAAGCATCTGCTGATTCCACTCATGCCGGTGGCCGCTGTCATCATCGGGTTGGTGTTGCTGGGGGGAGACCTTGGCACGTCGCTGATCCTCATGGCCATCGTCGCCGGAATGCTCTTCATCGCTGGTGCCCCTCTTCGGGTCTTCCTATGGCTCGGTGCCCCGGCGCTCGCCCTGATCCTGTTCATGACGTTTCAACGCAGCGCCCGACTGTCGCGACTGCAGTCGTTCCTCGACCCGATGGCCGACTACCAGGGGACCGGTTGGCAGGCCGCTCACAGCATGTTCGCCCTCGCCTCCGGCGGTTGGTGGGGCGTGGGACTTGGTGCCAGCCGCGAGAAGTGGGGAAGCCTTCCTGAGGCCCATACCGACTTCATCTTCGCGATCATCGGCGAAGAGCTCGGCCTCGTCGGAACTCTGACCGTCCTCCTGCTCTTCGGAGCCATGATCCTCGGGGCACTGCGCATCGCCCTTGCCACAGACGACCTCTTCGTCCGCTTTGCTGCGGGGGGAATCGTGGTCTGGATCGGGGTACAGATGGTGATCAACATCGGCGGCGTGCTGAGCGTGCTGCCGATCACCGGGGTGCCGCTGCCCTTGGTCTCCTATGGTGGGTCGGCGCTGCTGGCCACCATGTTCGCGCTCGGGATGTTGCTTGCATTCGCCCGGAACCTGCCAGGTGCCCGAGAGGCGTTGAGCGAGCGTCGTGCAGCCAGGTGGCGTCCGCGTCTACCTGGGGCGCGGACTCGGTGAGCACCCCAGACGGCGCCCCGTCGCGACCACTGCGGGTCCTTCTCGCAGGGGGCGGCACAGCGGGACACGTCGAACCATCGTTAGCGCTAGCCGACGCCTTGCTTCGCCGCCATCCGGACGCCGTCGTGACGGCACTGGGAACTGATTCTGGGTTGGAGACGACCCTCGTGCCCGCTCGCGGGATCGAGGTGCGTCTGATTCCGAAGGTCACGATGCCGCGCGCGGACCTGCGACGCTGGTTCGCTGTTCCGACGGGAGTCTGGTCGGCTGTGCGGGCTACCACCTCGGTGATCGCGGAGGTCAGCCCCGATGTCGTTGTCGGCTTCGGTGGCTACGTGGCCCTCCCTGCCTACCTCGCGTCGCGTCGTGCGGGGGTCCCCTACGTCGTGCACGAGGCCAATGCGCGCCCAGGGGTCGCCAATCGGATCGGGGCGCGCTTCACGCCGCATGTGGCGGTGAGCGCGCCATCTACCGTCGCATCCTTGCCCCATGCGGTTCTCGTCGGAATTCCGTTGCGGCGCAGTATCGCCGCACTCGACCGGGTCGCGCTTCGCCCTAAGGCCAGACTCACGTTCGGGCTCGACGCCGATCGGCCGACCGTCCTTGTCTTCGGCGGTTCGCAGGGTGCCAGGACCATCAACGCTGCCATGCAGGGTGCAGCCCGCTACCTGTTGAACGCCGGTATCCAGGTCCTGCACGCGGCGGGTCCGTCCAACACAGTGGAGGTGGACCGCCACGAAGGTGACCCCCCGTACGTTGTCGTCCCATATCTCGACCGGATGGACTTGGCCTACGCGGCTGCCGACCTGGTACTGGGACGGTCTGGTGCGATGACGTGCGCCGAGCTGGCTGCTGTTGGCCTCCCGGCCGTCTTCGTGCCCTACCCACACAGCAACGGTGAGCAGGCAGTGAACGCCCAGCCACTGGTGGATGTCGGCGCGGGACTCTTGATCCGGGACGAAGACCTCTCTGCGACGGTCGTTGAGCACGTCGTCGGCGAGCTCGTCCCTGAC
>Ga0315287_10003248_pt1 | contig 15657 bp, 13 predicted proteins | sample YL17G11_0_MG_FD_205037 | JGI IMG/M metagenome (GOLD analysis project Ga0315287, IMG submission 205037) | Sediment microbial communities from Yellowstone Lake, YNP, Wyoming, USA - YL17G11_0 | ecosystem: Environmental > Aquatic > Freshwater > Lake > Sediment | place: USA: Wyoming | collected... | reverse complement strand
GGGCGGGGGGGCGGGCCCCCCCCCCCCCCCGCCGGGGGGGCCCGGGCCCCCGCCCCCCCCCCCCCCCCCCCCCCCCCCCCCCCCCCCCCCCCACGGCGAGCCGGCAGCGAGCGCGTTGCGTATCGCTGCGCGTCAGCCAACGCCGCTGCGCAGCCTGGCAAGCCGCTGGCGCGTGGCGTTCCTGTTCCGGGTGTCCTGGCCGGGCCGTCGCGCAACACGACGTTGCGCGCGGAGCCCCCATGGATGGGTTCACGGCGTCCCGGCCAGGACACCCGGAACGGGAACTGCCCGCGCCGCGCAACGCGTGAGCGTAAGCAGCGTGCGGAGCGCAGCCCGGCTGCGCCAGCCCGCGCTATTCCTTCGGCTGAACGAGCGTCCCGGCCGAGGCCAGCCGCGTGTGCAGGTTGAACGTCGCACCCGCCACGAGGATGTGCATCTTGAGCCCGAGCATGCAGACCGGCTGGCCCTCGCTGACCACGTCCATGGACGAGTAGCTGACTTCCGACGCGTCCACGACCGTGACGCCGCCGCTGCCCTCGACCTCGACTGTTTCGTCCGGGCCGATGAACGCGGCCGTGTCCTCGTCGAGGCCGATACCGACCGCGAACGGGTTGTACGCAAGTGCGGTGAGCAGGCGCCCGAGGCGGTCGCGCTGCCGGAAGTGCTGGTCGATGATGAAACGATTGGTGAGCCCGAGGCCCGGCGCAAGCCGCACGCTGCCGGAGATCACGGACGAGCCTTCGTCGCCGAACGCGATCATGTGCTCGCTCAGGATGCTTGCGCCCGCGCTGGTGCCGCCCACCGTGACGCCATGCGCGTTACTGGTGCGGATCAGCTTGGCTACCGGCGTGCCGCCAAGCAGCGTCGTGAGCCTGAGCTGGTTGCCACCGGTGAAAAACACGCCGCTGGCCTCCTCGAGACGCTGCAGGCGACCGGGCTCGTGGCAATCCCGGCGGGTGTCGAAGTCCATGACCGTGACGCGCGCGGCGCCGATGTCCCTGAAGAGCTGCTCGTAGCGTGGCCCGGTCTCGTGCAGCCGGCTCGCGGTGGGGATCACGACGATGTCGGCGTCGCTGCCGCCCGAGACGCGCACGAAGCGCTCGAGGATGTGGCGATCGTTTTCCTTGTTCTCCGCGCCGCCGATCGGGATGATCCAGCCGCGCGTCCGGCCTTCAGGAACGATGCTTGGCATCCAGTGCTGCTCCGCGTTGCCTCAGGACTCGAAAGTGCCCCGCCGGACGGCCCTGCCGCCCCGGACGTGCACCGCGCCGCGAATGATGACCGTATCCGCGCCGCCTGTCGCGTCCAGCACGACGAGGTCGGCATCAGCACCCGCCGCTATCCTGCCTTTGTCCGGCAATCTGAGCAGTCGCGCCGGGTTGCTGGTGAACGCCGGCAGCATTGTTTCCAGCGCCATTCCGGCCCCCAGCAGTTCGCGCATCGATGCCAGCAGCGCCCCGGCCGAACCGACGTCCATGCTGCAGACGCGGCCGTCGGTGTCGAAGCACGGCAGGCAACCACCCGCATCCGAGCTGATGGTGACGCGCTCGGGGGGCGCGCCGCTCGCGAGGTAGCGTTGCAGTGCTTCGGCGGCGCCGTAGGCGTCCTCGCCCTCCTCGACCGGAAACGCGGTGATGTCCACCGTGCACCCGGCCCGCGCCAGCTCGATCGCTTCGTCGAGCAACCCGCGACGGCGATTGACGTGCGTGGGATTGAAGACGCGGGCGGGGATCTCGCTTTCGGCCAGCGCACGCCGCACCAGGTCGAGGCCCCGCGGGCCGTCGCCGAGGTGCAGGTGCAGGATCCCGGCCTTGCCGGTCATGAGCCCGGCGACGTGCGCGTCGGCCGCGAGTCGCAGGATCTCGTCGAAGGTCGGCTGGCTCGAGCGGTGATCGCTGATCGCCACCTCGCCCACGCCAAGCAACGCCTCGATGAATACGAGGTCCGCGCGGACGCTGCCGGTAAGCGTGGTCGGTGGGACATGGTAACCACCCGTGTAGGCCCAGGCGTTCAGCCCCTCCTCGCGCAGCGCGCTCACAGTCGCCACCAGATCGCGCGTACTGCGTGCAACGTCGTCGGTACCGAGTAACCCGACGACAGTGGTGACACCCGCAGTCGTGAATCGAGTGAGCGGCACCGGCGGCACACGGGTGCTGAAGCCCGCCTCCCCGCCGCCGCCCGTAACGTGAACGTGCCCGTCTATCAGGCCGGGAATGAGCCTGCGACCCTCGAGGTCGATGACCTCGGTCGTCGCCGCGAGCGCGGTCGGAAGCGCATCGAGGCTCCGGCCCAGCCACAGGACCTTCCCGCCGCCGAGCAGCAGGTCCTGGACACCGAGCGGCTCCGGCGCGAAGACAACGGCGTTGCGAAGTAACAGCATGCGTACAGGCTAGCAGAGGCTCGTTTCAGGGTCTCGCTGCAGCGCGTGACTTGCCGCGGGAGGGCCTGGCCGGCGCGGCCGCTGCCACACGCACGGACTTGCGCGCCCAGCGAACAAGATCTTCGGCATCCTCGATTGTCTCGGCCGGGACCTGGTAGTAGCTCATCGAGTATTCGGGCTTGTCGCGAAAGGGCTGGAATGGCTTCATGCCGCGCGCCGTGAAGTCTTCGCGATTGCTGTCGTCCACCTTCAGGTACAGCACATCGTCGTCGAGCAGGCCGAAGAACAGCTCGTCACAGTAGAGTCCGACCCCGCCGAACATGCGTTTCGAACGGACGCGGCCGAGACCGGCCAGCTGCTCGACCACGTAAGCGAGAAAACTGCTGCTGACGGCCATTGCGTGGACTCCCGGAGTGCCTACTGACGGCACGCGGCCTCGCCGGCGTCGAGTACGCGCCCGCGGGTATCGATGAACTGCCAGGAGTACGAGCCGGCGTCGAGCGTGAGCTTCAGCACACCGTGCCGGGCATAACGGACGCGGCTCTGGTGCACCGGGTTCCAGATCGGGTACAGGCGCGCTCCACCCGTGCCGACGACGAATTCGCGCATGCCGTCGGCCGTCTCGCGACCGGTCGCATCGAGGGGGCCGAACGCCTCGTAGAAATGCTCGTGCCCGTTCAGCACAAGTTCGGCTCCCTGCCCCTCCAGCAGGGCCCAGAACCGCTGCATCTTCGGGGATGGCCCGTGTTCGATCCCGGACGAAAACGCCGGCCGGTGCCAGAACGCCAGCGTGCAACGAACGCCGCTGGTCTCGCGCAGCGTTGCCTGCAGCCACGCGTACTGCCGCTCGAGGGAGCCTCCCTCCTGCTCGCTGTCGAGGCCGATGACCAGCCAGTCGCCGACCCGCCGCGCAAAATAGCCATTGGCCGCGGCACCATCGCCGAAATAGGCCCGGAAGTCGTCGGATCGGCCGTCCACGTAGTCGTGATTGCCGGGCACCACGAGTGTCGTCGCGCGAAACGCGCCCCAGGTTGGCTCGTAGCAGGACTGCAGGGTTTCCGATGTCGCAAACGGATACGCGGTGTCGCCGGGAATCAGTACCGTCGCGCCTGGCTGGATGAGCTTCGCCGTAAGCGCGGCACCGGAACGCTCGGCCGGTTTGCCGCGACATTCTGCAATGTCGCCGGCCGCGTAGACGACGACGGAAGCGGCGTTCGCCGGTGCGGGCGCAAGTGCCGCAACGAACAGCAACAAGGAGGTCGCAATGAGGTGCTTCAAAGTCGGTCGGGCCGCCAGAGGTTGCCGATGTTAAACCGGGAACCGGTCGCGGCGCATAATTCGGGGACATGTACGCCCTGATCCGTCCCGTAAGCCCTGCCATGGCGCGCTGTGAGCTCACGCACCTCGCCCGCTCCCCCATTGACGTGGCACTCGCGGAGCAGCAGCACGCCCGCTACGCCCGGACGCTCGCCTCGCTCGGTTGCCGCCTGGTGGAACTTGCGGCCGATCCCGACCTGCCGGATTCCGTTTTTGTCGAGGACGCAGCTGTCGTACTGGACGAGATCGCAGTCCTGACGCGCCCGGGCGCCGTCTCGCGTCAGCCGGAGGTCGTGTCAGTCGCCGCCGCGCTCGAGAGATGGCGGACGTGCGTGCGCATCGAGGCGCCCGGCACGCTCGATGGAGGTGACGTGCTGCGGGTCGGCCGCGATCTCTACGTTGGCGAGTCCGGCCGCTCTAATGCAGCGGGCATCGAACAACTCGCGTTGGCCATCGCGCCTTTCGGCTATCGAACGATGGGCGTGCCGCTGCGCGGCTGCCTGCATCTCAAGAGCGCCGTCACCTGCGTTGGAACCGAAACCCTTTTGATCAACGACGCGTGGGTCGATCGCGCACACTGGCCGGGCAAGCGGTTCATTGCCGTTGCGACGGAGGAACCCCACGCCGCGAATTCATTGCTGGTCGGCGATACGCTGGTTCACGCTGCGTCGGCGCCGCGCACGCGCGAACGACTGGAAGACGCCGGACTGCGCGTTGTCGCGCTGGATGTGTCGGAGATCGAGAAGGCCGAGGGCGGCGTGACCTGTTGCAGCGTGCTGTTCGAGGCCTGATCCGTCCCCCGGCCCACCGCGGCCGTTACCCCTGCGTCCAGCAGAAGCAGTTGAGCTTGTTGCCGTCGAGATCGCGGAAGTAAGCGGCGTGGAACCCCGGCAGCCCGCGCGGCCCGGGCGCGCCCTCGTCGGCCGCACCGAGCGAGAGCGCCTTCGCGTACATGGCATCGACTTTCGCGTTGCTGTCGACGACGAGCGCGACCATTACGCCGTTGCCGACCGTCGCCGGCTTTTCGTCCCAGGGTTTGCAGACGCCAAGGGAGGGCTTGTCCTGTGCGACTCCCCAGGCGACAAACCGGTCGGACTCCATGAGTCGCCCGGCCCCGATCACGGTGAAGAGTGAATCGTAGAAACTCGTGGCACGCGCGAGGTCGTTGGTGCCAAGGGTGACGTAGCCGATCATCAGTGTCTCCTCGTCGGTTACTGTGTGACGTGCTTGAGCAGGTCCGTCGCACTGACCGGCCCATAGGCATACGTGTCGGTGTGACGGCTGATGTACTGCCGCATTACGAGGCCGCCGGCCATGCCGGTCTTCTTGCCATGCTTCTTCGCCACCTCGTCGACCTTCTTGTCCTGCTCGGGCGTCGTCTCGGGCGAGATGCCTATGTAGTCCCATGCATCGCCGTCCTGGTGGGCGTACCACTGCGATGCGACGACGCCCGCTTCCTTCGCGTAGCTATCCTGCTCGGCAGCCCACTTCAGGAAATCGACCTGCTTCCCCGGAGCGACGTAATAGATCGACACGATGACCGTCCCGGCATCTGCGGCGACTGACGGTGCCGTCGGCAGCATGGCGAACACGGCGGCAGCAGCGACGGCAAACCATGCTTTCTTGAGATTGCTCATGATCCTCTCCCCGATTGATTGTTTGCGGCCGGACGACCGCTTTTTCGGACCCGGTGAGTCTACGCCGTTAACCCCCTGCCACAAGCGGCCCTCCGGGTGGACAATGGATGCACTGCAAGTAGGGTAATCACCGTGTCGGACCAGCTGCCAATCGACCCTGCCGCCGCTTCGCTGCTCAAGCAGATCGAAGGGGCGGAGAAACAATTCCTCTCGGGCGGTCGCCACCGCGAGGCCGACCTCGCGAGCGCGGTGGGATTCTTCCTCGAGTTCCTGCGGGCCTTCGAAAGCTTCGAGGCGACGCAGCCCTGCGTGACCGTCTTCGGATCCTCCCGCTTCGCCGAGGGCCACCCCCACTACCAGCTCGCGCGCGAGATCGGCGCCGGGCTCGCAAGAGCGGGCTATGCCGTAATGACAGGCGGCGGCTCCGGAATCATGGAAGCGGCCAACCGCGGCGCGAAGGAGGCCGGCGGCCTGAGCCTCGGCTGCAACATCCGGTTGCCGCAGGAGCAGGTGCCCAACAAGTACCTCGACAGGTTCATCCAGTTCGAGCACTTCTTCGCCCGCAAGGTGATGCTGGTGAAGTACTCCTGCGCGTTCGTCGTCATGCCAGGCGGGTTCGGCACGCTCGACGAGACGATGGAAATCGCGACGCTGATGCAGACCAACAAGCTCAATCATTTCCCGCTCATCGCTGTAGGCAGCGAGTTCTGGGATCACTTCGACACGTTCGTACGGGAGGCGATGGTGAAGCAGGGCACCATCAGCGAGGAAGAAACACGGGTCATTCACCGCGCCGAGACGGCCGACGAGGTCGTCCGACTGGTCCGCGACGGAAAATAGGAAATAGGGGACATTCTCCTGAAATAGGGGACATTCTCCTTTTCCGCGCGTGATGGCGGAAAAGGAGAATGTCCCCTATTTCAGGAGAATGTCCCCTATTTCCCGTCAGCGGTCGAGAAGAGCGGCCACGCGGTCAAAGCTGCGCGCCCGGGCCGCGTCGCTCGCGGCGACTCCGTCGCGATTGCGCAGCTTGCGACTCGCGCCGCCGTCGAGCAGCGCCTGAACCGTTTCGACACTGCCGGACTGGCTGGCAAGGATCAGCGCGGTATCACCAAGGCGATTCTGGACGTTGGCATCAGCGCCAGCGGTCAGCAGAAGGCGTGTCGTACCTGCATGGCCGCCCGCGGCTGCAAGCGTCAGCGGTGTATCGCCAATGCGCGTCTTCGACGACGCGCTGGCACCAGCACGCAGCAATCGATCCACTACCGCCGTGTACCCTCGCGCCGCCGCGCAGGCGAGCGGGGTAACCCCCTCCTCGTCGGCCGCGTCTACCGCGGCACCAGCCTTGAGCAACAAGGGCAAAGCTGCGACGGCATCGGCGCAGGCAGCGAGCCAAAGGGCGGACCGACCTGCGGAGTCCGCTACCGATGCGCCAGCCCTGGCCTCGAGCAGCATCGTGACGATCTCGGCTTGGTCACGCGCCGCGGCGATTATCAACGGAGTCCTGCCTTGCGCGAGCCTCGCTCCAGCATCCGCACCGGCCGCCAGCAGCGCCCTGGCAATGCGCACGTCGTCGCGCTCGATGGCGACGACGAGTGGAGGCGGATGCCCCGTTCCATGCACATTGGGGTTGGCCCCATTCTTGAGCAGCGCCCCGACGACCGACTCATGCCCGAGCTGCACAGCGAGACCAAGCGGCGTGACGCCGCGTTGATCCGCCCGCGAGGCATCGGCCCCTGCCGCGAGAAGCAGCGAGACCGCTTCGGCAGAGTCCGAGGCAATCGCCACCGCCAGGACGGACTCGCCGCCCGGAGTGCTGGAATTGGGGTCCCCACCACGACCCAGCAGGTCACGCAACCTCGCTGGGTCCCTGCGACTGGCCGCCACAGCCACATCGGGCCAGCCCGCGTAGGCATCAGCCGTTGCGCGAGGCAGGCGATCGACAGGCCCCGCGGAACCGACGACTGGCGGCGTATGAACAGGAGCAGCTCCAGCAGCCCGCAAGTCATTCGACTGCTGCGACCGACCACTGCGTACCGCGTAGGCCATTGCGGTTCTTCCCGAGCTGTCCGCCACGGCGACACTCGCCCCAGCCTTCAGCAGTCGTGCGCATGAGCCGGCCGGCTCAGCGCCACACGCCAGCATCAGCGGCGTAGTGCCGTAGGCATCTGCCGCGTCGATTCTTGCACTGCGAGCGAGCAGCAGTTCGACCGCCGCATCGACGCCGCCAGACGCCGCATGGTGCAGCGCAGTCCGGCCGAATTCGTCGGTTGCGTTCACGCGCTCCGGAGTCGCGAGCGCCTCGAGGGTCGCAATGTCGCCACGTCTCGCAGCCCTCCATAGCGCAATCCGCCGCGATGCCTCGTCAACGAGAAAGTCCTGCGGGCGAACCTCGAGCGGCAGGAGGCCGCGCTGCAACATGTCGACCGCCACCGGATCGCCAAGTTCCGCGGCCCGCTCCAGCCAGCGCTTCGCGCCCGCTGGATCCCGCGGGTCGCTCGTTGCATGCATCACCGCAAGCGCATAGGCAGCACGCGGCTGTCCCCGCCCGGCGGCGGACTCGAACAGTTGGCGTGCCCGCGCCTGGTCCGCACCCGGGACCAGATCGGCGAGCACCATGGCGCCAAGCAAGTACTGCGCCGCCGGGTTGTCGCGAGCCGCCTGCTGCGACAGCAGGTCAGCCGCCCCCGCGTAATCCTTCACGCGAATTGCTGCCTTGGCGGGCTCCAGAGCGTCCGTTGCGCTAACGGACTGCACTACGACCGGCGACGGCGCCGCACCTGCCGTCCAGGCGCAGGTCGACAGCGATGCGACAACCAACAACCTGGCAAGTAGCGATGTGCGATCAGGCAGTCCCATACTTCGTCTCCACTTCGATGCCGATGCCGCGCAGGAACTCAGCTGGCAGGACTCCGCCGGCGCTGACGATGACGGCGTCGTTCGATAGATCGACGTCGCGACCGTCGCTCGCCAGTACCACTCGATCGGGCTCGATGCGCCGCACTTCGGAGCTGAAGAGAACCCTTAGCCGTCCCGTTTTCTCGGCGGCCGCGATGCGCTCTCGATTCCTCGGCTTCGCGCGCGAGAACGAATCGCCGCGATAGGACAGCGCCACCGAGCGGCTGCCGCTCTCGGCGAGGCTCGCAGCGGCCTCGAGCGCGCTGTCGCCGCCACCGACCACGAGCAGGTCCTGGCCGACATACTGATCCGGGTCGACGAGGCGATAGACCACCTTCGGTAATTCCTCACCCGGTACGCCGAGTTTCCGCGGCGTGCCGCGGCGCCCGATTGCGAGCAGCACGCTGGTCGCACGGTACTCGCCGCGGGTCGTCCGCACGGCGAAACCGCTGCCTTCGCGGGTCACGGCCTCGACGCGCTCGTGGTAGTGGATCTGCAGCCCGGTCTTGCGCTCCACTTCCCGCCAGAAATCGAGCAACGCTTCCTTCGCGGTCTGGCCGAAGCGCACCTTGCCGACCATCGGCAGAGTGACGGGGGAGGTCATCACCAGTTTCGCACGCGGATACTGGAATACGCAGCCGCCGAGGGACTCCTGTTCGACGGTCACGAAATTCATGCGGTGCGACATCGCCGTCAGAGATGCGGCGAATCCGGCGGGACCCGCACCCACGATGACGAGGTCGAGACGACCGTCGGCACGCGGTCGCTGCCGGCGTATTGCATCAACGACCTGACGCCCCTGCGACAATGCGTTGCGGATCAGGCCCATTCCCCCGAGCTCTCCTGCAATGTAAATGCCGGGCACCGACGTCTCGAAGTCCGGACTAAGCATCGGGATATCGACCCCGCGCTTTGCCGAGCCGAACACAAGCGAAATGGCATCCACCGGGCACGCACTGCGGCAGGCGCCGTGACCGATGCAGTCCGACGGGCTGATGAGCTGCGCCTTGTTGCCAATGAGTCCCAGCACCTGGTGTTCCGGCTGCTCCGGGCAGGCCTTCACGCACGACCCGCAGCCGATGCAGCGCAGCGTGTCGATGACTGGATGCAGTGATGCCGGCTCGGCGAGACCGGCCGCGACCACCTGCTCCCGCACGGCGACATGCCTGCGCTCGGCCCGCTGGCGACGGCCAACGTACCAGCTCCAGATCAGGGCCAGCGGCGCGCCGTATACGAGGAGCAGCGTGTAATTCATGTCGCGTTGAACTCTAGCCGAGTCCTCCGACGTGCATCACCGGCAACGGCCGCCAAATGAGAATTGCTCGTCAGTAATGCGGTCACCGGTCACAGATTTGACAATTGATGGTGCCACTACGGTGCGTACGACCTGCTCGCGACGTAGCCTCGGGTCTGCCAGCACCACATTGCGGACCAGGGGAGAGACAGCATGCCGACGAGCGTCATCGCGTCGAGCACACGCAGCGGATTCGTACTCGGGCTCTCCGCAGGGCTCGTGCTCGCGTCGGCCGCGTTCCTGGTTCGTGGGGAGCTGGCAGCTCCTGTGGCAGCGACCACCATGGCAGCACCTGCCACGGCGCCCTCCACCGTCGCGACCATGGCAGCCTCCGACACAAAGGCCGGCTCGATGCAGGCGGCGACGCTTGCACTCAAGACCCGACTCGCAGCCGAGGGCGGTCCGGACAGCCAATGGGAACTCCTCGCTCAGTCCTATGACTTCCTCGGCCGCAGCGACGAAGCGAAGCTCGCGCGCGAGCACAAGACATCTGCGTCGACTGACCTGCGCGACGCGATCGCGGTAAGCACGATGCTGCTGCCCGCCGCCCGCGCCATGGCGATCGGCGGAGTTACTGCCCAGACCGGCGCGAATCCCGCAGCGACACTGATCGCCAGCGCCGAGCAGCACCGTCGCAAGCGCGAGTTCAAGGAGGCCTGCGCGGACTACGCAGGCGTACTCAAGCTGGGGGCCATGACCGCCGACACCTGGGCCGACTACGCCGACGCGCAGGCATCGCTCTCCGGGCAGCTCGCAGGCGAGCCTGCGAAGGCAATCGACCGCGCACTGGCGCTCGACCCGCGCCACACCAAGGCGCTCTGGTTGAAAGCAAGCCTGGCCCACGAGCAACACCGCTACAAGGAAGCGCTCACGACCTGGCAGCAGTTGCTGACGCTCGTGCCGCCGGGCTCGTCCGACGCACGCATCGTCGAAGCAAACATGGCCGAGGCGTCGCGTCTCGCGACCATCTGACGCGGCCCGATGAACGCACGACCGCAGCGCAGGGAATTCGCCATTACGGAACCGCCGGAGGCGGTATCGATTGCGGGGCGCGGAATCCGGCCGCTGGTCGAGGTCGCCGCGCCGGCCCGAGTTCCGCCGAAGCCGACAGGGCAGTCTCGCACCCAACGCACGTGGCGAAACCCGGCGTGGCTGTGGCTGCTCGCGACGGCCGCGCTTCTCTATTTCGGATACCACTTCCCGACCGGGCAGTACATCACGCCGCAGACCGGCGTCGGGTACGCGCTCGGGATCCTGGGCGCCTCGGCGATGCTGTTGCTGCTGCTCTATCCGGCACGCAAGCGGGTGCGCGCGCTCAGCTTCATCGGCACGACAAAGCGCTGGTTCCAGGCGCACATGGTGCTCGGCATCGTCGGGCCCGTGCTGGTGCTGTTCCATGCGAACTTCGGCCTCGGCGCCGCGAACAGCAACGTCGCGTTGGCCTGCATGCTCATCGTTTCCGGGAGCGGGCTCTTCGGCCGCTACTTCTACACGCGCATTCACCACGGTCTGCACGGCCGCAAGGCCAACCTGGCCGAACTGAAGGACTACTCCGACAAGCTGCGCTGGGTCACGACCAGCGTCGAGTTTCTGCCGGACCTGGTCGCGCGCATCGAATCCGAGGAGCGCAAGGTCGTCGATCGCTGTGCGCGCCTGCCGCTGCTCGCGCGGCCGCCGGTATGCATGGTCAGCGTCTCCCTCGCGCGCCGTCGCCTGCGTCGCCACGTGCGGCGCTCGCTGCGCTCGTCGCCTTCCGACGGCCGTCATACGGCGCGCAGGCCCGGACTGCTGCAGACGGCCTCCGGATACATAGACGATCGTCTTGCAGCGACAAGGCGGGTGGTCGAGTTCGCCGCATTCGAGCGTCTCTTCTCGCTCTGGCACGCGCTGCACCTGCCCCTGTTCCTGATGCTGCTGGTCGCGGGCGTCGTGCACGTCGTCGCAGTCCACGTCTACTGAGATGGCGGCCGGACAACGATGCCGCATGTGCGCCCGTTCATTGCCCTGGTGGTCATGATGCTCGCGAGCATTGCACCCGGTTCCGGGTTCGGCGCCAGCCTCGAGACCCTGATCATGCCGGGCAAGGTTTCGAGCGCCCACGCCAAGCTCGAACAGGACTGCTCGCAGTGCCACGACCGCGCGGATCGCAACCGGCAGGCCGCTCTCTGCATGAGCTGCCACAAAGAAGTATCCGCGGACGTCCGCGGCCACAGCGGCTTTCACGGACGCCTGCCCGGCATAGATGGCGCGCAGTGCAAGGCCTGCCATTCGGAGCACCTCGGCCGCGAGGCCGACATCGTCAAGCTCAACCGAACGGTCCTGGACCACTCGCGTACTGACTACCCACTCGCCGGCGCACACGCGTCGGCCGACTGCGGCGGCTGCCACAAGGCCGGCAGGAAGTACCGGGAGGCGCCCTCCGGATGCGCCGACTGCCACCGGGCCGACGATCCGCACGGCGGCAAGCTCGGCGCGAACTGCAGCAGCTGCCACGAGCCGACCAACTGGACGAAGGTGCGCTTCGACCACGACAAGACGAAGTTCGCGCTTCGCGACGCCCATCGGGACGTGGCCTGCGCCGCGTGCCACCTCGGGAATCGCTACGCAGGAACGCCTGCCGCATGCGCATCCTGCCACGCGCCGGACGACGTGCATCGCGGCGCCCGCGGCCCGGACTGCGCGAGCTGCCACACGAGCTCGGCCTGGAAGACTTCAAAATTCGACCACGCGAAGGAAGCGCGCTTTCCCTTGCTCGGTGCGCACGCGCAGCTCGACTGCAAGGGATGCCACAAGACACCGAATCTCAAGGATCCCCTCCCCCGCGACTGCGCCGGCTGCCACCGCACGGACGACGCACACGCGACGCGCTTCGGCGCCGCCTGCGAGAAGTGCCACGGCTCCACGGCGTGGAAGCCCGTTTCCTTCGACCACACGCTGGACGGTCACTTCGAACTGCTCGGCGGTCACGCGAAACTCGCCTGCGACGCCTGCCACACCGCGGTCGTGGCGAAGCAGAAGCTCGGTACCGATTGCAGCGCTTGCCATCGGACCAGCGACGTCCACGGCGGCAAGCTCGGTACCGACTGTGCCCGCTGCCACGGCGTGGAGACCTGGCGGAAGGGCATCTCATTCGACCACGACCTGACGCAATTCCCGCTGGTTGGACTGCACGTCGCCGTCCCCTGCCACGCCTGCCACGCGTCACCGTCTTTCAAGGGTGCGGCGGGGGACTGCCTCGGCTGCCACCAGCGCGACGATCGCCACAAGGGGTCGCTCGGCAAGGACTGCGAGAGCTGTCACTCACCGAACGGCTGGGGCCACTGGCGGTTCGATCACGCGAAGGTGACCGGATTTGCGCTGGTTGGCGCTCATTCGAACGCGACCTGCGCCGGATGCCACAAGCAGCCGTCCGACAAGGTGAAGCTCAGCGGCGACTGCGCATCCTGCCACGCGCAGGACGACGTGCACCTCGGTCAGTACGGCCGTCAGTGCCAGCGCTGCCACGGCACGACGACGTTCAAGGGCGCGCGGCTGCAATAGGAGCACAGAGGTGAACAGGCTCAACAAGCTCGTCGTCCTGTGCCTGCTCGCACTGTTCGGCCACGGTGCGTCCGCCCAGGGTGCCGGGACGCTCTTCGACCACGTAACCACCGGTTACGAGCTCACGGGCGCACACAAGCTGCAGGCCTGCGAGTCGTGCCACGTCGACGCCGTGTTCCAGGGCACACCGCGCGAGTGCCTGGCGTGCCATTCACGAGGCTCCCGGGTCGGCGCCACGCCGAAGACGTCGGACCACATCCTGAGCACGGAGCGGTGCGACGCCTGCCACACGACATCCGCCTGGACGCCGGCGACCCGCTTCGACCACGAAGAGACTCGCGGCAGCTGCACGTCCTGTCACAACAACGCGCAGGTGCCCGGCAAGCCGGCCGGCCACATCGCGACGACCATGGAATGCAATGCGTGCCACGGCACGGTCGCCTGGAGTCCGTCGAAGTTCGACCACAGCACCGTCACCGGGAATTGCGCTTCCTGCCACAGCCCCGGCAGCACCGCGACAGCGAAGGGCCCGTCGCACCTGCAGACGAGCAATTCCTGCGAGGCGTGCCACACCGTGGGTGCATGGTCGCCGACGGCCAGCGTCGATCACACCCAGGTGATCGGCAGCTGCGCCTCGTGCCACGACGGCACCCACGCGACCGGACGCGGCGCGAAGCACATTCCGAGCGCGGACACGTGCGACACATGTCATGCGACCTCGGCGTGGCTGCCGGCGCGCTTCGACCATGCCGGGGTCACGGAGCGCTGCGTCGCCTGCCACGACGGCACCAGGGCGACCGGCGTCGGCGCCAGGCACATCAAGGCCACGACCACCTGCGAGGCCTGCCACGGGACGGTGGCCTGGAAGCCGGTGACGCTCATCGACCACGGCAACGTGCTCGGCAGCTGCGCCTCGTGTCACGACGGCACGATCGCCAAGGGCCAGGGCGCCAACCATATCGTCACGCGCGCCGAGTGCGACAACTGCCACGCGACCACGGCGTGGAAGCCAGCGAAATTCGACCACTCGGGCATAGTCAACAATTGCGCAAGCTGCCATGACGGCACGCGCGCGACCGGGCGGGGACCGACCCACCTGCGGACGACGGAGTCGTGCGAGTCCTGTCACGTGATCGCGGCATGGAAGCCGGCCTCAGCCGTCGATCACACGCAGGTGACCGGCACCTGCGTTTCCTGCCATGACGGCAAGACTGCCAAGGGCAAGCACGTCAATCACATCCCGAGCGACAGCGCCTGCGCCACGTGCCACACGACCACGGCCTGGACGCCGGCCCGGTTCACGCACGACGGCGTGACGGCAACCTGCGTCAGCTGCCACGACAACGTCCGCGAGACAGGCAAGAGCACCGCGCACATCAAGTCGAGCGACAGCTGCCAGGCCTGTCATACGACTTTCGGCTGGCGGCCCGTCACGCGTGTCGATCACGCACAGGTGACCGGCAGTTGCTTCTCCTGCCACAACGGCACGACGTCCGCCGGCAAACACGCGGCGCACCTGCAGACCAGCAACGACTGCGCGGCCTGCCACGCGACCCAGGCATGGAAGCCCGCGACGCGGGTCGATCACGGCAACGTCCTCGGCACCTGCACTTCGTGTCATGACGGCCGCCTCGCCGCCGGGCAGGACGCAAATCACATCGTGACCAGTGCCGATTGCGGCGACTGCCACGCGACCACGGCATGGAAGCCAGCCACGTTCAACCACTCGGGCATCAGCGGCACCTGCTCGAGCTGCCACGACGGCGTCAAGGCCGCAGGCAAGCAACCGAGCCATATCCCGACGACCGCCGAATGCGGCAGCTGCCACTCGACTAGCGCATGGGTCCCGGCCCGATTCACGCACGAGGGAATCACCACGGGCTGCGTCACCTGCCACGACGGAGTAAAGCAGACCGGCAAGAGCAGCACCCACATCCAGTCGAGCGATTCCTGCCAGGCCTGCCACGCGATTACCAGCTGGCGCCCGGTGTCACGGGTAGATCACACGCAGGTGACGGGCAGTTGCTTCTCCTGCCACAACGGCACCGCGGCGACCGGTAAGAACCAGACGCACATCCAGTCGACGAACAGCTGTGCGGCGTGCCATGCCACGCAGGCCTGGAAGCCTGCCACAGGCGTCGACCACCGGGAGGTCACCGGAAGCTGCTTCTCGTGCCACAACGGCACGGTCGCGACCGGTAAACCGCTGAATCACATCGTGAGCGGGGACAACTGCGACGCGTGCCACACGCCGTCGGCGTGGAAGCCCGCGAAATGGGACCACACCGGGATAGTGGGACAATGTGCAGGCTGCCACGACGGCGTCAAGGCGACGGGCAAGAGCCTGTCGCACCTGTCCACGAGCAACACCTGCGAGGCGTGCCACGCGGTTTCGAGCTGGCTGCCCGCGACGCGCGTCGACCACGCACAGGTCACGGGAGCCTGCACCACCTGCCACAACGGCACCAGGGCGGCGGGCAAGGGACCGAACCACATTCCGACCACGGCCGAATGCAGCACCTGCCACACGACCCTGGCCTGGAAGCCGGCGAACTTCAGCCATGCCGGCATAGCCTCAGGCTGCGCCACCT
>Ga0315287_10003247_pt1 | contig 15658 bp, 12 predicted proteins | sample YL17G11_0_MG_FD_205037 | JGI IMG/M metagenome (GOLD analysis project Ga0315287, IMG submission 205037) | Sediment microbial communities from Yellowstone Lake, YNP, Wyoming, USA - YL17G11_0 | ecosystem: Environmental > Aquatic > Freshwater > Lake > Sediment | place: USA: Wyoming | collected... | reverse complement strand
TTGTCTCAGTGCGGACGATCAACTCAACTGGACGTAACTACTAAGCAAGCGTCGTACGGTTGAGTGACGGACCTCGCGGATCCTCTGCCGGTCATTCGTTGGGGGAAGACGCGGTGTAACAATTTGGATTTTGACTAAGGCTGCCAGATGGAATGCTTCCCCGCCGTCGGCAAACGCAATCGTGATTTTTTCTTCTGTTTTTGCGACGATGTCTTGCCCGACGAATCCCCGCCGCCATTTTGGGGGCCGAGCGTCAGCGAGTCGGACCGCAGGGATCATCGATGCCCTCTGTGGCGTGAGTCTGCGAGGCTCTGGCCGGATTCCGTTGTCTCGACACTGCGTCGCGCATGCTGAGGATGGTCGGACACGGAGTCATGATCCGCTCCTCGCGTCCGGGGATGTTCCGCAGTCGTGCCGTCGGAAGTAAGAATCGCCGCAGAGGCGATGGCGATTCCCTTAGGCATTTTTGACCGCCAGCAGCATTTCTTTTGCGCGTAGCTCGATCCGTTCAAACGCACCCGCCTTGATATCTTCCGGAACGAACAAGCTGTTGACGAAACCCACAGCTACGGCACCGGCTTGAAGGTAGGCTGAAGCATTGGCCAAGGTGACACCGCTGGTCGGTACAATGTTCAAAAAGGGTAGCGGTCCCAGAGTCTGCTTGATCCAGATGGGGCCCGGACCCGGCTCGGGAAAGAGTTTTTGAAACTGAGCTCCCGCCCGATGCGCTTGAAGCATCTCCGTGGGAGTACTTGTGCCGGGCATCACCGCGACATTGTGTGATTTGGCACGCTGAATCACAGCTTCGTCCATGACCGGCGATACGACAAAGCTCGCTCCGGCTGCAATCACGGCATCAACCTGATCCACGTCCAAGACCGTCCCCGCTCCGATGATCAAGCCTGGTTTGCGAGAGAATTCAGCGATCAATTCGATTGCGCCTGGAATACTCAGGGTGAACTCGATGATTCGAAATCCACCGCGAACGGCCGCTTCCATCGCACGCCGTCCCCCGTGCTGATTATTCGTTCGCAAAATGGCCGATGCCCGCTCCTGCTTGAACTCACGGACAAATGACTCGGCCGTCAGAACCGTTGCTGGTTTGGTGCTCATGGAACTCCCGGAATGGGCTAGAGAAAACCTGGTTCGAAAGACAACGTGTCGTCTGCCAATCGGAAGCAGGATTCAAACGGCAATTTAACCCCTGCCAAGGATAGAAAAATCAGGGATCAGAATCTCAGTCTCTGACTTCAGCCGTGACACTCAGTTGTATGGCGGCATCAAGCGGCATCTCGGCGATTCCAAGAGCGAGGCGGGAGTGCTTGTCTCGCTCACCGAAAACTTGCGAAAAGAGATGCGATGCACCGTTGAGAACATCGGGATGACCGCGGAAACCGGGGGCGCAATGGACGTATCCTTCGAGTCGAACGATTTGCGTCACCCGTTCCAAATCTCCCACAGCATCCTTGAGCTGCGCGATGGCATTGAGTGCACATTGGCGCGCGGCCTGATAGCCCTCCTCAAGACCGATCCCTTCACCCAGTCGGCCCGCAAAAGCGATCTTGCCATCCTTCCATGGCAACTGACCCGATGTGATCACGAGATTGCCGGTCCGTGCCCAAGGTCGATACGCAGCCACAGCGGCTGGCGGTGGTGGTAACTGAATATTCAATTCCCGCAGTTTTTGTTCAATAGACATCAGCCGTTTCCCTACTGTTCCCGGTTTATGACTTCGAATACGTATCCGGTGATCGGTTCAGAGAAAAAAATATCGTTACAAATGGAGTTTACCGTAACGGAACAATTAGCCGGCCGCCATGCTCGACAATCCGTTTTTGCAATGAGGTCCTGTCGCTCCCCGTGTGAAACACGGCCCAATGTCGTCCAATCTCGCGTTCAAACGGCGACGCTTTGAATTCCGCGAGTAAATCATGTGTATCTGTTGTGATCGATCTCTTTCGGGTGACAGATCAAGCCGGACAACTTTTCGTGGGACATTGGTTGGCGCTTCGATCGATTTCCATTTCATGGTTCGGGTGAGAAAATCCGCTGTTGCTTGCACGTCGCGTGATCCAATCGCGAGGTGAGCTATTGACATCGCTGACCCCCTCTTGAAGCTGGGATCTGGGTCCAAAGCCAAGAACTCCAAGACAGGAGTGTTTCCGATCAAACAACTGGACCATCAACACAACCGCAATTCCGGCAACCCCCGAAATATCATCGGACATCACGTTTTCGAGGCAGCGAGGCTCGACAGCGGGAATTGATACGGAGGTCGTTGTTCTCGCTTCTGCCAAGAATCGGCTTCATCGTCACCAACGATCTGTTCTGTGCCCGCATCCCAACGCATTTCCCGACCCAACCGCATAGAGATATTGCCCCAATGGCAGGTCGTGACAGCATCGATGATGCGAGGCGACGTCGGAAACGGGTTCGCTTCGATCCCTGAATCATTCCATGAAATTGTGCATGTGATCACCCGGCTGCTGGCCTTTGGAGAGCCTCGCCAGCGCATCATCGGGCAGCGGATTGTCTTTCATGGCGTCAACCGGTTTGCCCGTCAATTTGACCCGGTTGAGGAATATTCGTCCCTCGGTCCCTTCGATCAACAGACCAGTGTCGAAGACCGGACTCTTGTCGTCGACGAAGAGAATTTCGGCACCGTTGGGGTACGTGCACTTGATGTTGAAGCGAGTGGCAGCCTGGTATCTGTTCGGAATATTTTGAAATTGGCCCCGTGACCTTGGATCGACACGGTTCCCGAGTCGGATACTCCGATGGCCCATTGGGCGATATCCACGTGGTGGACACCCCAATCCGTCACTGGACCGCCCGGGTAGGCATACCAATATCGAAACATGTAATGGACCCGCTCTGGTATATAGTCCACCTTGGGGGCGGGGCCCGACCAGCGATCCCAGTCGAGATGTGATGGCGGTTTCTGTTCCTCAAAGGGGACTCCCGTTTTTGCCTCGCCAATGGCACACGTGATTCGCCGAATTTCGCCCAAACGACCCGCGCGACATAACGCAAACGCATTGAGGAACTTCAGGCCAAACTCGCTCCGTTGTTGTGTCCCGACTTGAAAAACATTGCCACGCTCCTTCACCCCCTGTCGCAGCAACTTTTCGTAATCGATGGTCAGTGTCAGGGGCTTCTCGCAGTAGACATCCTTGCCAGTCGGCATTGCCTTAATGCGACATCTTGGTGTGCTCGTGATCTGGTGTGCAAACGGCCACAGAATCGATCTCTTTCCGGTCAAGAATCGGACGATAGTCGCCATCAATTTGGGCGGAGTCTTCGGTCTTTTGCTTGTGCTGGCCGCCCCTCTGTGAATCGGTTTCGGCAATGGCGACAAGAAACGCCCCATTGGCTATCGCGTTATCGGCGACCGTCGCCCCGCGATAGCCTGTGCCAATGATCCCGAAACGCATTCCATTCCCCGCGGGATCGGCATTGATGCAGGACGTTGACCAGCAGGGCATCGTCAATCCAACTCCCGCTGCGACGGTTGTTGTTTTGACGAACTGACGTCATGACAGCAGATTTTGCCTCATGTCTTTACTCCTCGGAGCACCAAAACCAGATCACGCGACGGCTTGTTGTCGCCGGAATTTGTGAACAGGGGACAGATTCCTTGAGCGGATGCCACCGGTTGCATATTAAACACGGGTCGGCGTTTCTCGTGAAGGGATTCGCCAGCTGCAAGTGCCGCACAATGTTGATTCATTATCGAATCGTGTGTCATTCACGAGCAGGAAATGTTGTCGACTCTTTTGCGTCGATCATGCCGGCGTTTGGAATCGGTGAAGCGCCTGACGGAAGGTGGATTCAGACCCTCCATGGCCGTTTTGCGTCGGATAGAGCGATGAAAACGCGTGCCGAACCAACAATTAGTATGACAATAGGGGTGTGGTTGAACCCTCTTTTACAATCTTTGCATGCTCGTAGGAGAAGCCATTGACACACTCTGCCGGTTGCGAATAAACCCCGGCTCGACATCTCCCTTTCACAATTCGTTCGCGTCTGTTGGAAGTACGGCTTTGCCCAGCGGGTGAAGTGGTGCATCTCCATTTGATTTCCCCTTTCGTTTTTTGCGGCTCTGCGCCGCTGTCTTTGAAGCAATCGCGTTCCGCGGAGCGTCCGCAGTCCGCGCCTTGACGATCCATCGTTCCTCAAAATCACGGTGACTGTATGACGATCGCCCCTCTCGATGTGATTCCGTTCCCGCAACGTGCGGCAAGCATTTCTCCTGTGGAGACACCACCGAGTATCTTGGTCGTCACGTGCGATCCCGATGAAGCGGGCAAGCTGGAGGCTGATGTGCTGGGGACCGGCTATACATGCCGGGTCGTCACCCATCATGAGGCCGCGGCTCAGGCACTGTCCGACCACACATGCGATGCCTGTCTGATCGGATCACTTCCGATCGGAGAAACTGCGGGTGCCTTGGTGGGATTGATCCAACAGAAGGGGCTTGGGACTCAAGTCATCTGTGTGATCGCTTCCGCATCGAGTGGTCATCCGCAATTGTTGCCAGCAGCCAACGGAATCGATCTGCTGCATCAGCCGTATACAGTGGAATATTTCGGTCTGGCGATCACCACCGCCGTTCAGAAGTCGCGATTGCAGAGCGAAAATCGCCGCCTCAAGAGGCAGCTCAATAATCGTAATCTGCGTGAAATGGTGGGGCATAGCACCGCGATGCACGTGTTGCGTCAACAGGTCCAGATGGCCGCCGAACAACAGGTCTCGATTCTTCTGCACGGGGAACCCGGATCCGGTATCGATCTTGTCGCTCAGGCGATTCACGATTCCAGTTCTCGGGCTCATCGTCCGTTTGTCAAACTCGATTGCAGTGTCCTGTCTGCGGAAACGTTGGAACAGGAATTGTTTGGAGAAATTCAAGCGGGTCCGTTCGGGCAGCAGCAGCACCAACCGGGTCGGCTGGAACTGGCGGATGGCGGAACGTTGCTTCTCGAGCAGATTCAGTTTATGGCGTTGCCTGTCCAAAAAGTGCTCGTTTCATTGATTCGCGATCAACGATTTGAACGCGTTCAAGCGGGTGAAAGAGTTCGCTTTGATGTTCGTTTTTCGTGTGGAACACACGTCGACTTGGTCAGCCTCGTCGAAAAGGGTCTGTTCCGTCGCGACCTCTACGAAGCCATCAGCCAGTGTCGCCTCGAACTACCCACTCTGCGTTCGAGGAAGGACGATATTGCACCCTTGACGGAGTCCTTCTTGCGTCGCGTTTCGGGACGCGAAGGGAAGCCGCCACGATCGCTGACCGTCGATGCTCTGCATCTGCTGCAAAAGTATGACTGGCCAGGCAATGTTCGTGAACTTGAAAATGTGATTGAGCGTGCCTGTGCTCTTGACTGGGGCACCAAGCTCACCGGATCGATGATCCAAGCGTGGCTCACCCCACGCGAAATCACCGAGGAAGAAGCGGAGGGGATACCGGGACTGACACTTGCTGAAATGGAACGCAAGCTGATCGAGACGACGTTCAATCGCTTCGCGGGCAACCGTGAGAAGACGGCACGCGCTCTGCAAATCGGCATTCGAACACTCTCTGGAAAACTCAGAGAATATGGCTATCCCCCACGCGGCGGCCCGGGTTCAAACCTGAAAGCTTGGACGCCGACACTCTTCGTGCCAGCGGTGATGGTTGCGGAGGCCGAACAGCGAGCAGCGTGATCGTTTGAGAAACAGAATCAACAGCCCGGCAGCTTGGACGCAGTCGGGCTGTTTTTTTGCGCCCACCCGGCGTTTCCTGATGGGAGATCCGCTGCGGATGTGTGTGGTCTCTCGCGATGCGGGCGGGAGGAACTACAATTCGCCCTCTTGAAATCTTTCGCATCGGTTTCCGGACGCGTTCGCCTCGAACACATGGTAGTCTAGGAAACAACGCCTGTGTCCTTTGCAGACTTTGATCAGTCGGTTTGTCCCCCCCGAATGAATTGTCTTTGCCATGCTGTCGACGTCTCTTTGTCGTCCTGAATTGTTGGCCCCTGCGGGCGATCGTGAGTGCTTGCGTGCGGCCGTTGAGAACGGAGCGGATGCCGTTTATTTTGGCTTGAACTGCGGATTCAATGCGCGGGCTCGAGCGACCAACATCGAGCGGAATGAATTGGGCGATGTCATGGCCTTCCTGCACCATCGTGGTGTCAAGGGCTACGTCACACTGAACACACTGGTGTTTCCCAGTGAACTCAGGGAATTGGAAGATTTGGTGCGACAAATCGCCCGTGACGATGTCGACGCGGTTCTTGTTCAAGACATCGGTCTGCTGAGGCTGATTCGTCTCACGTGCCCGGACTTGCCAATTCATGCGTCAACTCAGATGACTTTGACCAGCGCGGAGTGCATCCGCGTGGCCGCGGAATTGGGAATCCAGCGGGTTGTCCTTCCGCGTGAACTGTCCCTTCGCGAGATTGCCAAGTTGAGACGATCGTGCGCAGTGCCTCTCGAAGCATTTGTTCATGGAGCCTTGTGCGTGGCCTATTCAGGTCAATGCCTGACGAGTGAATCACTCGGAGGGCGGAGTGCCAATCGTGGCCAGTGCGCTCAGGCATGTCGGCTTCCCTACGATCTGATTTGTGACGGCGAGGATATCGATCTCGGAACGCAGAAATATCTGCTGAGCCCACAGGATTTGGCGGCCTATGACCTCACGACGGATCTGATTGCCGCCGGAGTCTCTTCCTTTAAAATCGAAGGGCGATTAAAGACGCCAGAGTACGTGGCCAACATCACCAAACACTATCGTGCTGCCATCGATGCGGCCATGACCGGCATGCCGCGGGAATTCACTGCCGCAGAGGTTCGAGAAATGGAACTCTCGTTCTCTCGTGGATTTAGTCCGGGTTGGTTGAGAGGTGACGATCACAAGATGCTTGTCCCCGGCCAGTCCTCGGCCAAACGAGGCATCTTGTTGGGCGAGATTGTCCGAATCGGCCAAAATTTTGTGGAGGTCCAGCTTGCGGGGCCCGTTGCCAGAGGCGATGGAATCGTTTTCGAAGGTGATCGCGCCGCCGGTGAAGAGCAGGGGGGCCGAGTTTTCGGTATCTCCCGGCGAGACCGACCGATTGACGCGGCAACAGACGGAGTCGTTGCTTTGGAGTTCGCGGGTCTGCACCGTGACCGAGGCATCGAGTTTGTGCGACTGGCGATCGGTCAAAAATTGTGGAAAACCGACGATCCGCGTCTGACGGCTAAACTGCGGCAAACGTTTACGGGGCCCGATCCACTGCGCAAGAGGCCGCTGGATGTCAAAGTCCGCTGCCTCGTGGGACAGCCTCTGCAACTCATCGGAACATTACCCTCGCTGGTTTCCATGGCATCCACAGATCCAACCGAGGAATGCGGATGTGAGCCTTTCGAGACCGGTTTGATTTCGGTGGTCATCACATCCCCGGAACCCTTACCCGTTGCCCGGAAACATCCGATCACGGTCGAATTCCTCCGTGAGCAACTGAGTCGTCTGGGAAACACGGTCTACGAATTGAAGGGGCTTGAAACAGAGATCATCGGCAGTCCGATGATTCCGCTCAGTGTCCTGTCTCAATTGCGGAGGCAACTTGTCGCGCGATTGGACGAGGCGACTCGGCAACCGCGTCCGCGAAATCTCTTCCACGGTGCGGCTCTTACCGCATTGCGTGCCTCGATTGGCAGAGAAGAAGAGCCATTTCCGGTTCCGGAGGCCGACGCTGCGGCGAATGCCGAAGTCAGCAGAACGCGGGACAGGCACGAGCCGCCATCCTCGATCGTGGCACCGCGTTTACATGTCCTCTGCCGAACCTTGGAGCAACTGCGAGTGGTTGCGCAGAATTCGAATCACGAGGGTCTGGTTGAGGAACCCCGTCTAGAACTCCCCGCTCGTTCCGATTCCGGCGATTGGTGTACAGCGATCATCTACGCCGATTTTCAGGACATCCGGCAGTATCGCGAGGCGGTAGCCATTGCTCGACGGGAAAATCGCATAATCTATTTGGCGACACCACGCATTCAGAAGCCCGACGAAGCGGGATTGATCCGAGCGATGATGAAATATTCTGCCGACGGAATGCTCGTCAGAAATCTCAGCGGAATGCGGTTCTGTGCCGAACACAGTGTTCCGTTTGTCGGAGACTACACATTGAACGCAACCAACGAATTGACCTCTCAATTCTTGATCAGCGAGGGATCGCAACGGATCACGGCCTCGTATGACTTGAACCGCGATCAACTGGTGGAACTCGTCACGGCGGCACCGCCAGGTTGGTTTGAAATTGTCGTACACCAACACATGCCGATGTTTCACATGGAACACTGCGTTTTTTGTGCGGTTCTCTCGCCGGGGACCAATAAACACAATTGCGGTCGCCCGTGCGACACGATGCAAGTTCAGCTTCGAGATCGCGTGGGCAGCGAACATCCACTGAAGGCAGATGTCGCCTGTCGAAATACACTCTTCAACGCCGTACCACAAAGTGGCGCCGACGTTGTTGGTACTCTGTTGGAGCAGGGAATTCGAGACTTCAGAGTCGAATGCCTTGAGGAAAGCCCGACTGCGGTCCGTCAAATTCTTGGCCTGTACCGGAATCTGCTCGCCGGCCGTATCCGCAGTGAAGACGTTTGGCGGACTCTTCATGCAGCCAACCGAGTCGGCGTGACACGCGGCACACTGGAACAGCGACGCAATCCGCTCGCCATTCTCTAACAGGCTGTTCCAGAACGAGGGGTTCCACACACACACACACACACGATTCTTGGGTCTTGCCTGAGTTGCCTCGTTTTGGATGAGTCGGTTTTCAAGACGTTTGGAGCAGAGTCACACCGTAACGGGATGACCTGAAAAATGACATCTCTTTTCGGACGGGATGACAGAAGTGATCGGGTGACGAGTTTCCTCTGACAGTCACAAACTAAGGTGGTCAACAAAAAATGTTCAACAATTGGTGTGAGATGGCGATACGATCGGGAGTATCCCTAGTCGTTTGGGATTGTTAATGAATTCGTGTCTACAAAGAATTGCGATCACATCACGCCGGCCATTCATCCACACAGACCAGTAAGAGGAACGCCGAATGCCCATGCCCCCGAATGCGACACGGTCACTGTTCGATGTCATGTCGCGTCGTCGGTTACTTCAGGCGGCGGGAGTCGGTGCACTGCCGGTCGGTTTACCCGGCATGGTCGCCGCTGGTGTCGATCAGACTCGGGGGATTGGTCGAGGCGCAGCCGAGAAGTCTTGTATCTTCATCCTGCTGTGTGGCGGTCCGAGTCACCTTGATACATGGGATCTGAAGCCATTCGCTCCGGACGCGATTCGCGGACCCTATCAGCCAATTTCGACGAAGGTTCCTGGCATGCAGATCAGCGAACTGCACACACAACTTGCGAAGATGACCGACCAATTTTGCCTGATCCGGTCGATGACTCATGTGGGCGGCATCAGCAACCACTTCGACGCGATGCACCACTGTCTGAGTGGTCAAGCAGCCGCGCCGCCCGATGCACCCTACCTGGGGGCAATTTTGGCCAAGGTTCGGCCGAACGAGCGGACCATCGCGCCTTATGTCTGGCTCATTAAATGCGTCGGCGATCCGGTCTTCTGTGCTCCAAACATTGGTACGGGAGGCCATCTGGGATCGGCGCACAGCCCATTGTTCGTCGGCTCGGCATCAAATCATCCGGCGTTGCCATCTTTCAAAGCTCCTGAAGAACTGGAATCGGCAGTCGTCGCTGAGAGAATGCGGGACCGACGTCGATTGCTCCAGGGACTGAGTTCTACGGGCAGCTCCAGCGAAATTCATCGAACCACCACAGACTGGCAAGACCTCCACCACCGTGCGTTTGAATTGACGAGCGGATCGGAAGGACGCGAGCCGTTCGAGCTGAATCACGAACCAACGTCCGTCCGCGAACGTTATGGCATGCACCCCTTGGGACAAAACCTGCTCCTGGCCCGTCGGCTGGTCGAATCGGGAGTGGGATTCGTCACCGTCAATGGATGGACGGGTACGGCTCCAGAGGGCGGCGGCGGAGCACCCAGTTCCAGTTGGGATATGCACGGCGGTGAGATGGGGATGGGTAACGCCTTCGGTCATGGATCGTACGGTATGGGTTGGTGCCTGCCGAAACTCGACCAAGCGCTTTCGGCCCTGCTGAACGACCTCAAAGATCGCGGCATGCTGGAAAGTACGATGGTTGTCTGCGTTGGTGAATTCGGTCGCACTCCCATCATTAATGCCCGCGGCACCAATCCTGGACGGCAACATTGGCCAACCTGCTACTCTGCAATTTTGGCGGGTGGCGGCATCCGCGGTGGAGCTGTCTACGGCGAATCGGACAAGCACGCAGCCTATGTGAAAGATCGGCCTGTCCGTCCTCAAGATCTTGGTGCCACGATCTTCCATGCGATGGGTGTTCCGCTCGATCAACGCCTCGGCAAAGATGGCTTCACTCGTCCACTCTCGACCGGCGAACCGCTGATCGAATTGTTTGGATGAGACGTTATCGTAGAGTCTCAGTCGGAAAGGACTCCGCAGTTGTGACGTCACCGTCAGTGAAAGCAACAACGCAACACACGCTCTCAAGGGCGCTGATCCGCGGATCAAATCGACTGCACGACGTCGGAGTCGGTCCTCGTTCATTCGTTTGGGTGAACGCTTTGGCACCTGCGATCCGTTTTGAGCGTTGAGGAAATATCGGAAAAAAATGGAAAATGCCGTCGATTTCATTTCGATCTACGGCTATTGTAAACCTTCGGTCAAGAAAATTGTTGGTTGTGGCGGGTTGCCGATTCGGTTTGAAAAATTAGGGTCTGTGTGACTGTTCGGGGGTTGATTTATGCTGACGGGGCAGGGCCGATTCGATTCGCCGAGTTTAGCCGACCGCCGGAGTCGGCGCACGTTTTTGAAGATCGGCACGCTCGGCCTGGGCGGATTGACCCTCCCTCAATTATTAAGGGCGGAATCTGCTGCGGGAGCTGGTCCATCGACAAAGTCGGTGATCCTGATTTATCTCGTGGGGGGACCGCCGCATCAGGATATGTTCGACCTGAAACCGCAGGCACCCAAAGAGGTGGCCGGGCCGTGGCGTCCGATCCCGACGAACGTTCCCGGCGTCGAAATCTGCGAAGCGTTTCCACGACTTGCCGGAATGGCGGATAAGTTCACGATTATCCGGTCACTCGTTGGCAATCAAGCCGATCACGATGCGATCCAAGTTTTCAACGGACATCACCCCCGTCGGCCGAATCCGTTGGGAGGTTGGCCGCAATTCGGTTCGATGGTCTCGAAAACACTGGGGCCCGCCAATATTGCGACCCCGCCGTTCATCAGTCTTTGTTACCCCTGCTCCCATGGGCCATACAACGAACCCGGTCCCGGTTTTCTGGGAGCGTCACAATCCCCGTTCCGTCCTATGGGACCGACGCGAGAGGACATGGTTCTCAACGGTATAACACTGGAACGATTGGGAGACCGCCGATCGCTGATGCGCCGTTTCGATCAATTTCGGCGTGATGCTGACGGAACGCACATGATGGAGGGAATGGATCATTTTGCGGAACAGGCCATGGGATTGTTGACCTCGTCGCGACTGGCGGAAGCATTAGATCTGTCGCAGGAAAATCCGCGCATCGTGACGCGGTATGGGACGGGCGATCCCAATGTCTTCATTGATGAGAATGGCGCACCTCGAGTGCCACAAAGTCTGCTGATGGCCCGACGTCTGATTGAGGCGGGTGCACGCGTGGTGACGCTCAACTACAGTAAGTGGGACTGGCACGGCGGTTCCTACAATACGATCTTTAAACGGGAAGAAGAAGAATTTCCGATCTTCGACCAGTGTGTCAGTGCGTTATTGGAAGATCTCCATCAGCGAGGACTCGACCAAGATTGCTCGGTGATCATCGTCGGAGAATTCGGCCGGACTCCCAAAATCAGCTCGATCGTTGGACGTGATCACTGGCCGCAGGTGAACTGTGCCCTGCTGGCCGGAGGAGGGATGAAGCACGGGCAGGTGATCGGCGCTACAGATCGGCTGGCTGGCGAAGCCGTCGCACGTCCAGTGACCTTCGGCGAAATCTATGCGACCCTGTTTCACAATCTTGGCGTCGACACCTCACAAGTGACAATCCAAGATCTCAACGGTCGGCCGCAATACCTTGTGGAAGATGATGCCAAACCACTACCCGAGTTGGTGTGAGTTGACTGATTGGAGTTGATATGGGATTCATCAATATTGACGAGATTCCGCTAATCTCACCGGTTCCCGGCTGCCGGATGAGAACACCGTTCGGCCAGAACATAATGCTGTCTCATCTCGAAATGGACGACGGTGCCGAGGTGCCGTTGCACTCTCATCCCCACGAACAGGGAGGGATGTTAATTCGCGGGCGACTGCAACTCACCATCGGTGACGAAACACGCCTCTGCGAATCCGGAGCGATGTTTTTGATCCCCCCCAACGTCCCGCATCGAGCTGTCGCGGTCGCTGGCCCGGTTCTCGTACTGGATGTTTTCAGCCCTGTCCGTGAAGACTACGCCAAGTTGACCAACAACTACATTCCGCCACTGGAGAACAAGGACGCCGAGACGAGGTAGTCGTCCGTCAGGCTACAGCCGCGAGGATCGAGGTACGGAACGAGACCTTCCTGCCGATGCTCGGATCGAAAGAGGTGAATCGTTCCGGCGTTGACCATTGTTTGAAAAGTCTCTGTTGACACGCCGACAGATTTTATCGCAGTGGCACCGTACATTTAATCACGAGTCGATATCCGTTCTGCTCGTGGTGGATCTGGGATATGATACGTCTGCGCTCGCCACTCAAGAGCGGTCGTATTGAAATCGGAATGACGGATGAGCCCCGTGAATTCTGGTGAATACGGTGCGGACATTGTTTCAGTCGTCTGCGATGCAATCCCAATTCCCTACAAAACGTGAATGGCATAAATCCATGCAAGTGATTCCTCGGCTGACGGAATGGCATTCCGAAATGACGGCTTGGCGACATGAGCTGCACGCTCATCCGCAAACCGCGTTTGAAGAGACGTTTGCTTCGGAGTTCATCGCTTCGAAGCTGCAATCGTGGGGCATTGAAACGCATCGCGGTCTAGCCAAGACTGGTGTCGTCGGGATCATTTCAGGTCGTCGGGTTGCCAGTCCCTCTTCACCGGATGAAAAAAAACTCAAAATGATCGGACTACGTGCCGATATCGACGCGCTCGACATTGAAGAACAGAACGACATCCCGTACCGGTCAATATTTCGAGGCAAGATGCATGCTTGCGGACACGATGGTCATACGGCGATGTTGCTCGGTGCGGCCAGGTATTTGGCCGAGACACGCAACTTCACAGGTTCTGTCTGCCTGATCTTCCAACCAGCCGAAGAGAACGAAGGGGGCGGGCGAGTGATGGTCCAGGAAGGACTTTTCGACCGGTTCCCCTGTGACGCTGTTTTTGGAATGCACAACTGGCCTGGAATCCCGGTTGGTCAATTCGGCGTCTGTTCGGGACCGATCATGGCTGCGTTTGATGTTTTTGAGATCATCGTGCGTGGACAAGGAACGCATGCCGCAATGCCGCATCTCGGCGTCGATCCGATTGTCGTATCCGCTCAAATCGTCACCGCCTTGCAGACAATCGCCAGCCGCAATGTGAATCCGCTCGATCAAGTGGTACTGAGCGTTACTCAGATTCACGGCGGCGACACTTGGAACGTGATTCCCACGGAGGTTAAGCTGCGTGGCACAGTGCGAACGTTCCGGCAGCCCGTGCAAGACATGGTGGAAGCGACCATGCGCCGCATCGTGATGGGGATCGCGGCTTCCTTCGGTGGTTCCGCTGAGTTGCTTTACGATCGCCGATATCCGGCCACAATCAACACGCCACGGGAAACCGAATGGGCCGGCGCGACCGCCGTTGAAATTGCTGGCGTTGATCATGTGGATACCAACGTTGCACCGTGTATGGGTTCAGAAGATTTCGCCTTTCTGTTACAGAAATCTCCCGGCTGCTATCTCTGGACGGGAAATGGCCCGTCCGATAACGGTCGTGTGTTGCATAATCCGAAATATGATTTCAATGATCAGGTGCTTATCATTGGCGCGACTTATTGGTCACGATTGGCAGAAAGATTGTTGAGCTGGCACTGACCTCCCCTCATGAATGACGCCAGTTCTTAAGCCGGGATTTTGCCCTCCAATAGACCAGCCCCGTGCGTTTGCTGAGGCGCAGCCGAAGCGAACGCACGGGGCTGCCACCCCTCCGGCGCCGGGGGCCGGTAGCCCAAGGCACTGTGCGGCCGGATCGTGTTGTAGTGCTGCCGCCACCGTTCGATGAGCACCTTGGCCTCGAGCAGCGTGTCAAACGCTTCCCGTTCCAGCAGTTCGTCTCGGAGCGTTCCATTGAAGCTCTCGATGGTGCCATTCTCCCAAGGTGAGCCAGGCTCGATAGCTACCGCAAGGCCTATCAGGACTAGGTCCGCTTCGGAAATCCGCCACTACTGGGCCATCGCAGACATTCTACTTATTCAGTAAAGCACAATATGCCCTTTTTGTTTCCCGTTGGGCTTCGTGGTGATTATTATGCCCACCTCAGAGCCAACAGAAAGCAAGTCCAAAAAACAAAGGAGAAGAGCTAGAAAGCGACAAGATCGTTTGCGCCGGATCTGCTGAGAGGGTCAGGCACGAATGACAACTTCAATATCTCTTGGCATTTGCTCCACAATCGTGGCGACGACATCACCCTTAATGATCTGGGCAAGTGTTGACCGATTGGTGATTTGCAGAAAAACGCATTTGACTTTCAAATCGTTGGCAGCTTGGATGATTTGTCGGGAAATCGAATCCCCTACTAAATAGATAAACTTTATGGGCACCCCTAAACGATGAGCAGATTCTTGGGCTTGGGCAAAAATTTCCCGGGCCTCTTCATCGTCTTCCAAAGTATGATGCTCAGCTAGAGCCATCAACGGAAATGCAAGTTCCCGGACATAGGTGATTGCAATCCCGAAATTTCTCGCACCGGCCTCCTCTAAGACGGATTGAATCAAGGGCGAAGATTTTGAAACAGAAAGCAAATAGGTTGCCATGGGCGTATAATCACCCTCGAGATCTACCAACGGAACCTGCTCCACTTTTTCGGGAATTATGGCAGACACCATCTGGCCCAACACGATCAAGAAAAATGCTATTCCCACGGAAGCGAGAAAACCAGTTGCACCAACTCCAACGGGTGCGTAAATGGTAAGCACGACAATTCCAGCAAATCCAAGACCACAGAAAAACTGCCCTCCCAGACGCATTGTTGACCCCAAATCGGCTCTGCCTAAAAGTGTGAATAGCCGTGCAGCCAACCCGAAATTTAGTACGGCCAAGGAAAATACCCGGGCCGAGGTCTTGTTCCAAAGCAATGTCAGTAAAATGCACGCCATCACAAATCCGACACTTCGAAGAAGCAGTTTTTCCCATAAAAGCAATGTGAATTGTTTGGTGAAGCCTGTGCAAAAAAGGTTGATGGTTATTGCTGCAACTACCCCCACGGCATAAAGGCCAGCCAACTGCGTCAGATCGGAAAAAATGATCAATAGTACCGATGGGATTAACACGGCAACCGCAAGAGCATACCCCGGAACGCCATGCTTATTCAGCTGGCACAGGATAG
>Ga0315287_10003246_pt1 | contig 15661 bp, 12 predicted proteins | sample YL17G11_0_MG_FD_205037 | JGI IMG/M metagenome (GOLD analysis project Ga0315287, IMG submission 205037) | Sediment microbial communities from Yellowstone Lake, YNP, Wyoming, USA - YL17G11_0 | ecosystem: Environmental > Aquatic > Freshwater > Lake > Sediment | place: USA: Wyoming | collected... | reverse complement strand
CCCCCCCCGTCGGCAAGGCGCTTCTCAGGTCGCCGTTCAGACCCCGCACATGGCCGCCAGCCTCTCCCTCGTCCCGGGGCTCAGCCCCGCCACCGCCGCGCCCCACGCGTGCGGGCCCGCCCCCGCCCTGTAGGCGCGCATCAGCGCCGCCAGCTCCGCCGCGAGCGCCGCCGACCGCAGCGGCAGCCTCCAGCTCGTGACGGCCTCGCAGAGCGCCGCGAACGCCGGCGGCGCGCCCGCGGCGGGGTTGGCCCGCAGCAGCGCCGCCAGCCCCAGGAACGCGTGCTCCTTCTCGACGTCGTCGCGCACCGCGCGCAGGGCCTGGCACCACCGCGACACGAAGGGCGCGTCCGCGCGGGGGGCCAGCGCGGCCGGGGCGACGAGCGAGAGCCTCCCGAGCGAGATGGCCGCGTTCTCGAGAAGCGAGCGCGGCGCGGCGCCGGCGGGGGCGCGGAGGAGGGCGGAGAGCCTGTCGGCGGCCGCCGGGAGCACCCCCGAGGGGGGCAGATGGGCGGCGAAGGAGTATGGGGCGGCGGAGGAGAAGGGGGAGGGCGGCGAGGGGGGGCCGCCGGCGGCGGCCGCTGCTGCGGCGGCGAGCGCGGCGACGGCCGCCGGGAGCGCGACCGCGACCTCCCCCAGCGCCCACGCCGCGTTGTTCGCAGCGGAGACCGCGTCCGCCGCCCCCGCCCTGGCTGCGCTCAGCCCCTCGGTCGCTAGCGCCACGACGTCGGCCGCGGCGGGAGCGAGCAAGGAGGGGCAGCTGCGCGCGAGGTCTCCCGCGAGCGCGAAGGCCGACTGCCGCACGTCCGCGTCGGCGTCGTCGGCGGCCCGCAGCAGCGCCGGCAGCAGCAGCGCGCCGGCCCTCGTCGGCCGGGGAGGTGCTCCTGCGGCTGCTGCTGCTGCTGTCGCTCGTGCTCCTCCTCCTGCTGCTGCTGCGCCATTCTCCAGCGGGGGAGCGTAGGCGGACGAAGCAGCAGCAGCGGGGTCCTCGACGAGGAGGAAGCGGGAGACCGACGGGCCGAGGCCCTCGGCGATGCCCGAGACCAGGTCGAGCGCGCCGACGACGAAGTCCCTCTCGGGGCCCTGCGAGGCCGCGGCGGCGACGGCGGCGGCCACGGCGGCGGCCACGCTCGCGCTCGCCGCCTCGTTCGCCGCCGCAGAGAGGGTCAGGAGGGAGGGGCTCTGATCCGGAGGGGAGGAGGAGGAAGGGGGCAAGACTGCCGCCGCGGCGGAGGCCGCGGCCGCGGCGGCCGCTGAGAGGTCCCCGTCGTCGTCGTCGCCGTCGCCGCCGTCACCGCCGTCAAACATCCGGTCGTCGTCCCGGCCGCCTGGGGAGCACGGGGCCCCGGCGCCGCCTGCGAACGCCCTGCTCGCCGCCTCGGCGGCCTCCCGCATGCTCCTGCCCCTCGCCTCCACCCCCGTGGATAGCACGGCCACGGCCCTCTCGAGGCAGGCGCCCGCGGAGAGCGCGAACCCGGGCCCCATGGTGGCCGCCGCGGCGGTTAGGCACTCGAGCAGCGGCAGCAGCTCGCGGTCGCCAAAGCCGCCGCCGCCGCCGCCGCCCGAGTCGGGCATCGCGCGCATCCGCTCGAGCAGCGCCGGGACCAGGGCCGCGCGCGCGTAGGGCTCGTCGCCCAGGCTCGGCCCCGCTGCGTCGGCCAGCGTCGCGACGGCGTCGTAGAGCATCCGGGCCGGCCTGCGGCCGTAGGAGCGCGCGGCCGAGGCCAGCGCGCAGGCCACGACGCGCAGGCGCGGCGGCGCGTGGCCGCCGAGGTGCTGCTCGCGCGGGAGCGGCTCGAAGAAGAGGGGTGCGCGCGAGAAGGGGTCGGCGGTCCCGAAGCCGCCGCGGGCCGCGGCCTCGGCCTCGGTGGCGGCGGCGCGCGCCCTGTCGGCGTCGCAGGCCGGGCAGCCGCGCCTCCAGAGGCCGCCGGTGGGAGAGCGGCCGCCGCCGCCGCCGCCGCCGTCGGGGGGGCAGGAGGGCTCCGCCCCGTCGGGGCCGTCGGAGCCCCAGGAGATGCTCGCGCCCATCTCCTCGACGAGCGTGGCCAGGCCCGAGCACGCGGCCTCCTGCACGCGCGGGTTCGGGTCCGAGGCCGCGGCCGAGGCCAGCCCCGAGAGGACGGCGTCCAGGAGGTCGGAGGCCGCCCCCTCGGCTCGCGGCGGCGGCGGCGGCGAGGCGCTCCCGCCGTCTCCGCTGGCCGCCGCCTGCGCGGCGTCCGCGGCCGAGGCTCCCGCCGCCAGCGCCAGCCATCTGCAGTACCGCGACAGCGCCCAGCACGCGATAGACCGCAGCAGGGGCCTCGGGTGGCGCAGGCACGGCAGCAGCAGCGCCGCGAGGTCGGGCAGGTGGGGCGCCAGCGCCGCGCCGCAGCCCTCGGCGATGGCGCCCAGCGCGAGCACGGCGGCCTCCCTGCGGCGCCAGGCGAGGCCCGAGGACGGGTCGTCGTCGTCTTCGTCGTCGTCGTCTAGGGTGGAGGGAAGGGAGGAAACTTCGCCGCCGGGCTCCCACCCGGCGCTCCTCCTCTTGGCCGCCCTCCGCCGCCGCCGCTCGGCGTCCTGCCGCTCCGCCCCCTCCGCCTCCTGCTCCTCGACGGCGGCGAGCCCCTCGCGGATCGAGGGGGTGACGAGCGGGAGGAGCTCGTCGCCGAAGGTGGTCGCGAGGACGTCGAGCGCGGCCGCGGAGGCCTTGCGGAGGTTCCACGTTGAGGCGGCGGCGGCGCCCGGGGAGGCGCCGTCGCCTTCGTCGCCGGGCTCGCCGCCGTCCTCGCCGCCGCCGCCGCCGTCCAGGCTCGCGTTCGCCGCCCCGGCGGCTGCGCGCCTGCTCCTCGAGACGAACGGCGCGAGCTCCGAGTCCCGCGTCGGGTCGTGCGCCGCGTAGGCCGACAGCGAGGGCGAGGAGCAGGCGCGGGAAGCGGAGGAGCAGCTGGCCTCGCCGTTGCTCGCCGCCCGCTGCCGCCGCCGCAGCGCCAGCGCCTCGGCCTCGGCCTGCTCCGCCTCGGCGACCTCGTCGTCGCCGTCCTCGTAGACCATGGTGCGCAGCAGCAGCGGCAGCAGCTGCGGGAGCGCGTCCCTCAGCGGGGGGGAGTCCGGCGCGACGTCCGCGAGGGCGGGCCAGAGCTCCGCGGCCTCGAGCGCGACGGCCGGGTCGGGGTCGGCCGCGGCGGCGACGAACGCGGCGACGAGCGCCGCCGCCGCGGGCCCCGCCGCGAGCGCGCCCGGCGCGAGCGCGACCAGCTGCACCAGGCCCGCCGCCCCCGCCCTGCGCCCCCGGGAGCACGAGGCGTCGCGCAGGAGGTCGAAGAGCACCGCTGCGAGGCGCGGGAGGGCCTGCGCGACGGAGGGGGCGAGCGGGGAGGGGGCGGGGGGCGCGCCGGGGAGCGCGAGGTCGAGCGGGGCGGCTGCGGCGTCGCCGGCGCCGGCGCCGATGCCGGCGCCGACGAGAAGGTTGAGCGCCTCGGCGGCGCCGCACCGCGCGTCGTCGTCGGCGACGACCCCGGGCCTGCACAGCGCGACGAGGCGCGGCACCAGGGCGTCGAGCGGCGTCGGGGCGAAGGCCAGGGCCGCGGAGACACCGCGGGGCAGCGGGGCCGAGAGCGCGAGCGGCGAGTCCTCGGCGACGGCGACGAGCGCCTCGAGGGCCGAGACCGCCGCCGCGGTGCCGCCGTCGCCGCCGCCGCCGCGGCCCTCGAGCGCGGAGACCATGGCCGCGAGCAGCTCGGGCCACTCCTCCCCGAGGCCTCCGCCGCCGCCGCCGCCTCCCGTTTCGGAGGAACAGGAGGAGCGGACTCCAACGATCGCCGCGGCCGCGGCGGCGGCGGCAGAGCGGAGCGCCCTCGGCAGCGGCGGGGGGGGCGCGGCGGCCGCGAAGGGCGCGGCGCTCGCCGCCGCCGCCGTCGGGAACAGCAGCTCGAGGAGCTCCGCCCTGACATAGGCGCTGCCGCCTCCAGGGTGCTGCGTTCGCTGCTTCTGCTGTGTCTGCTGCTGGCCCGGGGACGAGGGCGAGGGCGAGAGCGAAGGGGCGAGGAGGCGGGAGCTCCGGAGGTTATTCTTCAGCAAGAGGCCAGCCGCGAGCCTCAGGTCCAGCTGCTGCGGTCCGCAGCCGCCGCCGTTCGCCGCCTCCGCTCCTCCTCCCCCGCCGCTTCCTCCTCCGCGGCTGAAGATGAACGCGAGGTAGTTGTTAAAGTCCGGGAAGGCACGGCACTGGTCGAGCTGGGAGAGGACCTGTCGTTGAGTTTTCGTGAGAGAGAGAGAGAGAGAAGAGGAAACGTGCGCGAGAGAGAGGAAAGAGAGGGTCGGCGACGTCAGCGTCGTCGTCAGCGCTTGCACCTCTTTTCTCTCTTCTATTCTCCTTTGCTGCTGCAGCTGCTACTGTGGCAGCGAAGACGAATCTTTCCCGAAGCAAGAGAGTTCGACATCGCCCTCGTGACCGTCGTCCAAACGGAAGGAGCAAGAAAGAGAGAGAGAGCGACGCGAGCGAAAGTGCGGAAGCATCGTCAATGAGCATGCGTTCTTCGCCGCTTCCTTCCTCGTCGTCGTCGTCAGATGCTGCTGCTGTATTCTCTCTCTCGCTCCGCTCCCTCCCTTCGCCTGCCTCGCTCGTCGCTGTCGCATCGAGGGCATTGTCGCGCCTGCGAGCGAGGTGGCTCGCACGCGGAAGAACGAGCAAGGGAGGACAAGGGCCGGCGGGAGGCGACACCACCCTCTCTTGCCGCCGAAAAAAGGGACGGCGACGGCGTTTTTTGCCTTGATCAGGCCTTCCTTCCCGAGTCCTCTTACCTCCGCCTGGTTCGCCCCGGGCTTGACCGACTGCGACAGCAGGTAGCAGATCTGCTGCACACCGACCTCCACCGGCTGCCATGCTGCTGACGCGGACGGAGAAGAGAAGGAGGAAAAGTAGGCGCCGCCCGACGACGGGAAGACCTGACTTCCCATTTTGTTGGAAAGGACAATCAAGGTCTCGACGCCAGCCGAGATGCCGTCAGAGTCCTCTTCTCCTTCCTTCCTCCTGAGCGCCCGCCTGGTCGCGCGTGTGTGCCTGGAGGGGAGAGTGAGCGTGCCAATCTCCCTCTCTCTCTCTCTCTCACGCGCGCGGCGCCGGTCGCCGACACGCTTCGCACGAGAGAGCGGCGAAAGAGGAAAGAAAAAGACGCAGAGTGATACAGAGGACACCGCTGACGACTCAAAAGCATCACTTTTTGTCGAGAGAACGATTCCTTGTCTCGCTTCTCCCCATCTCCCTGGACGCGCTTTTGAGCCCAGCACCGCAATGGGGCCGGCGCTTAGGCTCGCAGGAGCCGTCTCTGCGGCTGGGGCAACGGCGTGGGCAGCAGCAGTGCGTTGGCTCTTTTGTCTTCGCGTTGTTTTCAATTGACCATCGATCTCGGCCCTCTTTTCTCAAACCTCGACCTCCTGTTCTTCTTTCAAAAAAAAAAACGAAAACCCCTCTCCCGACTCTCTCAAATCAACAGTACGGCCACGACTGGGCCAGCGCCGCCCTCGAGTCCCGCTCGGCCGCCTCAGCGGCGGCCGAGGCCTCCAAGAGGGCGTCGACGCTGGCCTCCTCGGCCTCGGCTGCCGTGGCCGCCGTCGCCGCCCTGAGGCTGGCTTCGGCCGAGGCCTCGACCTCTTTCTCGGCCGCGTGCACGGCGGCGGAGGCGGCCAAACGATCTCTAGAAAAGGCCGAGGCGCGGCGGGCAGAGGCCGAGAGCCTGCTGGCCGCCTCTCTGGAGAAGGAGAGGGGCGAGGGGGCGCGGGCGAGGGCGCTGGCGAGCGACGCGGAGCAAGCAAGGGCGCTGGCCGAGGCCGCGAGCGCGAGCGCGGCCTCGGCCGAGGAGGCCCAGAGGAGGGCCGGGGAAGCGGCGACGTCCCCGCGGCGGTGGTGGAGGAGGAGAAAGCAAGGAGGAGGAGACGAAAGGAGCGTGGAAGAGGTGAAGTAAGACTTGTAAATCTTTTCGCGATTCTTTACTAGGAAGAGTTTTGAAAAAAGAAAGAAGAAGAAAGAAAAAAATCTCAGCCCCCCCCTTTAAATTTCCCCCCTCTTTTCTCCTTCTCTCCCCCCCTTAGCGCTGGCGCTTCGGCAGGTAGTGGTCGTTGTACATCTCGATCGCCTCGAGGATGCACTTCCGGGCGGCGTTGGCGTCGAGGAAGTCGTCGACCTGTTTTTTTTTTTTTCAAGTTGGAAAAAAGGCGAGTTTTTTTTTCCAACCCCGAAGGAAAAACACGAGGCAATTTCCTCGCTCCGCTGTCGCTCCGCTCGAAGGGAACACGAGGCAACTTCTTCGCTCCGCTGTCGCTCCGCTCGAAAGAAAACACGAGGCAACTTCTTCGCTCCGCTGTCGCTCCGCCCGAAGGAAAAACACGAGGCAACTTTTGTGCTCGGGGGGAAGCTCAAAAAAAAAAAAACCCACCTTGACGTCCTTGTTCTCGTTCTTCTTGTAGTCCTCGAAGAACCGCCTGATCTCGTTCAGCCTGTGCTTGGGCAGCTCCGAGATGTCCTCGAAGTGGCGGTACTCGGGGTCGTCAGCGTGGACGGCGATGATCTTGTCGTCGCGCTCGCCCTGGTCGATCATCTGCATCATGCCGATGGGCTTCGCGCGCAGGAAGGACATGGGCACGACGGGTTCCTGCATCAGGACGAGGATGTCGAGCGGGTCGTTGTCCTCGCAGAGCGTCTTGGGGATGAAGCCTGAAAAAAAAGGTTTTTATCCACCCCCCGTGAGGAGGTCAGAGGTCGAGAGAAAAAAAGGGGGTCGAGCTCTCTTTTTCCCTCTTCTTGTTCCTTCTTTTCCCCTCTTCTTTCTCCTCTGATCTTCCTCACCGTAGTTGGCAGGGTAGATCACGGACGAGTAGAGGATGCGGTCAACGTAGAGCATGCCCGTAGCCTGTTTTTTTTTTCATTTCGAGTTTTTTTGGGGGTCGTTGGTGAGACAAGAAAAAACAAGCCGAGAGAGAGGGGGTCGAGAGGGAGGAAGCGTTTTTTTTTTTTTTTTTGAGAGGCAGCAAACGAACGAGGGAGAGAGAGGAAAAAAAGAACAATCGACAGTCAAAGAACTGCCACCGTCTCTCTCTCTCTCCTCAATGCGCTGGCTGAGTGCTGCTTGCTGACTGAGTGCTGCTTGCTCTACTAGGTAGAGCGCGTCAGCTTCTCGGCACATTTGTGTCTCCCGGAGCGCGCGGGAAAGAGAGCGCCGGCGAGAAAGCAAAGGAGGGAAAAGAGACCTCGAGACAACGAAAAGGAAAAAATCGAGCAATCGAGCTCTCGATGGCGGCTGCTCTTCTTCTTCTTCGGGCAGATTCCCCACCCTCCGCTCCTTGATTCAGCTTGCAGAACGGACCTTGTCGAGTTCATACTTGACCTTCGAGCCGCGGCCGATCTCGACGACCGCGTTGATGACTTGCGGGCACGGGGGGCCGCCCTGAAGATTGATTGAGTTTTGAGTTCGAGTTTTTTTTTTCGGTTCATTTTGATAGAGGACGACCCGGTTTCTTTTCGATTCTCTCTTCTCTCTCCCGCGTCCTCTCTCTCCCCCACTGTTCTCTCTCGGGACCCCCTTGTTACCTCCGCCTGGATGGGCAGGTCGTGCCAGGGATGGGCGGCGGGGTTGCGGTTCGCTTGAGCCATGGCGAAAGCCGCGGGAAAGGAGAAAGTCTTGAAAGTTGGGAGAGAAGAGTGTGAGTCAAGGTTTGCCGTCTCTTCTAACACTCTCTCTCACTCTCTCTCTCTCTCTCACTCTCTCTCTCTCTTCTGCGCTCTCTCTATCTTCTGCGCTCTCCTCCACGCCAAAGGCACAACGAAAAAGCACTTATCTCCCTGCCCACATTTCCTCAAAACAAAGAAAGAGATAGGAGAGGAAAACGCTTCGCTTTCTCACGAATATCATTTTGATGTTCCGGTTTTCCCGCGAGCAGCTTCGTTTTTGAAGGCTTTGAGGCGCGCCCACGATTCCGGAGTCCAGGGCTGCGTCAAAGTCCCTCCGGGCAGCGTCACCTCCTGCAGGCGGGGGCATCCCTTGATCAGTAAGTCGAGTGCGGCGTAGATAAGTTCCTCGTTGTAGGAGAGATCGAGGAACTCGAGCGGCTCCAGCGTTGCCGACAAACGCTGGCACGGCGCGGAGGGGCCGCAGCAGGCGAGGTCGAGGTTGAGGCGTCGCAGGGACTCGATCCCCCCCGAGCTCTGCAGGGAGCGCCTCGCCCCGGGGCGCGTGCCCTTGGTTTTTGAGCCGAGGTCGAGGTTTTTCGGTCCCGAGAGCTCGCCCAGCTCTTTGGGCAGTGAAGAAAGGGTGCAGTCGACTGTGAGCTCTTCGAGTTTTTTTCAGACGAAAAAAGGGGAAAAAGACGAGAAACACAAAAACACAAGAGGTGCAAAGCAAAGAAAAGAGATAGAGAGAGAGAAAGGAGAAACGCCGCAGCCGCCTTCCCTGTTTCGTATCCCTTTGCTCTTTCGCTTCCTCTGACGGGAGAACCAGCAGCTTTCCCCCGCCATGGTACGAGTTGACGAGCAAGAGTGGAAAGGTTGTCTCTTCCGAGAAGAAGACTTGATTTGAGCGTCGATGGTTTTTTGATCGCCGACGATGTCGAGATCGTTTCCCAGCTTTTGTCTGCTGCTCTTTCCCCTACTTGAGGGTCGAATCCGATCCCACGACCGCAGCACGCCCACGAATCCGCCCCTTCGATGCACATGCACATCTTAATCGAGGACCGACTCACCCCGAAGTGCCCAAAACGCAAACCTCGACCCCCCCTAAAAAAAACTCTAAAAAAACTCTTTTCAGGCTCTCATCCCCCTCCAGCCCCCGGTCTCCGAGGCGGCCTTCCCTTCGCTCGCACTCGGTTTGGGAGCTTCCGGGCTCACCGCCGCTGCGGCGTTCTTTGTGTGAGTATAGTTGGTGCTGTAGAATGGGGGGAAAGAGAAGAAGGTGTTTCGAAGAACGAGGCATATGCCTCGTTCTTCAATGCCTCGATTCGTCGTTCTCACCAACCTCGACCTCGACCTCCACCTCCACCTCGACCTCGACCTCCACCTCGAAATCGAAAAAAAAAATCACACACGACAGCTACGAGTTCACCAAGCCGCGCTCGGCGCGCTCGGCCGCCGTCGAGCTCCTGCTGGGCAGCTCAGCGTCGCTGGGGATTGGCCTGGGACTCTTCTTCCTGCTTCTGTGGGCGGGGCTCTATTTTTAAGAGCAAAAAGGATCGAGAGAGAGAAAGAAAAGAGTAAAAAAACGAAATGAAAAAAAAACGAAAACGAGAGACTGTCTCTCTGCCTTTTTATCTCTCTCTTTCTCTCTCTCTCCCCGTTTTTTCTTTCTCTGAATAAGTTGATGTTGTTCTTACTGGTGCAATTCTACAATGGGGCTGGGGGGCGGGGGTGAAGGGGATCGGAAAGATTTAAACAAAAGGTGTCGTTTTCGGGAGAGGAAAAAGAATGTCTCTTTCGCCTTCGTTTTTTTCTTTCTCTCTCGCGTCGTTGCTGCTGTCTCTCGCGCCGCTCAAGAGGAAATAAAAAAGTAAATTTTTGCATATGCGCTCAGGTATCTCGAGCACGAAGAAGGGGGGCAGAACTCGAGCTGGATTCCGTTTTCTCTGGTAGAAGAAGAAGAAGAAGGACGACGAAGAAGAAGGACGTAGAAGAAGAAGAAGAAGGTGAAGTTTTCATGCCGCCGCCGCTTCTTCCTCCGCTGCTGCTCCTTATGCTGCTGCTGCTGCCGCGCTCCCGCTCCCCCCTCCCGCAGCCTCGTCAAGCGCTGCCTTGAGGTTGTTCTCGTTCACGCCCGTCGTCGTCTTGAAGAGGGCGCGGTCCTTGTAGACGAAAAAGGTCGGGGTCACTCGCACCTTGTTTTTTTTTTGTTGTTGGTTCCTCGAGAGGGGAGAAAAAGTGAGCGACCGGAAAGGAAAAAAAGAGAAAAACTCCTCACGCCAACGCTCCAACGAAGCTCTCCTCTCCTCTACCCACCTTCATCGCCATCATCATCGCACGCGTCTCCTTCGACTCGTCCCCGGTGACGACGGTGAAGACGGCGTGCGGGTACAGGGCGGCGACCCGCTGATACTTGCGCGCAAAGGCCTTGCAGGGCCTGCAGCCGGCGGACTTGGCCATGAGCACGACGAGGCGGTCCGGGTAGGCCGCGAGCGTGGCGTCGAGCTCCTCGGGGCCGTGGATCTGTCGGTGTTGTTCGGGAGAGGGGGAAGTTTTTTTTGTTTGTGTGCGAGTGAGGGGGGAAGGTGGGAAGAAGGAGAAAAGGCGACGGGCGCGGTCGGTCGCTCCGTGTGTTTTCGACCGCGAGAGGGAAAAGCGCGACGACGACCGGAGACGACGACAGCGACGCGCTTTGGTTGTTCTCTCGAGGTCTCGTTCCTCAAGGCGCCACCATGCCCTGTGTGGTTCTCTCCCGCCGTTTGGCACAACGCTTAGAGTCCTCTCGCCTGAGATCGAGAGAGACAGCAGCAGGGAAAGCGCCGGAACGTGCCGAGCTCCTCCTCTTCCTTTTTTTTTTTTTTGCCACCGATCGAAACCTTTCGAGCGACGGTGACCAAAAAAAAAAGGAATTCAAAAAAAAAACAGAAGACGCACTGCCGTGACCTCTCTCAGGTCCCCGCCTCCGCCTCCCATCGTCCCCGAAGGAGAGGCGGCAGGCGGAGGAAGCGACGCGACGGCGGAGCAGGCCCTCACGGCCAGCGCCCCTCGTCGTGCAGCAGCTGCCGATGCCCTCCGCGGCGGCGACGCCGACGATGTGGCGGCGGCCGACAGAGGCGACGCCGACGACACTGTCGGTGCATGCAGAGCGGGCGCCGCTGGCCGCCTCACGGGCGAGCCTCCCGGCGACGACACCGCCCTGGCAAGAGAGCCCTGAGACGGCGCTCGACGCATCGCGAAGGGGGGGGGGGCTGTCAGAGAGCTGGCGGGGAGGGGAGAGAAAGGCAGACGGAAGAGAACGAGTTGACGAGAGAGCAGGCCGCTCCGAGGGGAGAACTAATGAAAAAGAGGCGTGCTGCTCTCAAAAATTAAAGCGGAAGAAGGAAGGGAAAGACTCTCTCTCGACCTCCACCTCCAAGAAAGAGAGAAAGAAAGGAGATGCCGCCGCAGCAGCCCCCGACGACTCTCTGTCCGCAATTCCCGCTCTATGTTCTTCAGTGAGGGCTGTTTGAACGCGAAAGGCGCGCCGAGATTGGTTTTATTGTTACAGAGAGGACGGATTTTGTTGGTCAAAAAATCATTCTGGAACTAGGTGGACGAGTTTTTTTGTCAAGTGTTTGGAAAGAAAGTGTTGTTTCTGAGTCAAAATTTTGGCAAGGAGGGGAAACCCGTGGTGAAGCAATGCGAGGGAATGCGCGTGTAAAGGAGGAGGAGGAGGGAATCAAGCGGGCGCCCTACCCAAAAAATCTTTTTCTCTCTCTCTCTCTCTGTTTTGTTGTCATTGGAAAAAAAAGAGCCTGGGAAAAAATTGAGGTGGGGAAGTCTTCGCGCTCCCGCCAAGAGAAAAGCGGAATCAGCGCGAGTCTTTTTGAAAGGGACGAGGGACAGGGGTGGGAAGAAACGTGTTGAATCGTCGTTGTTTGAGTTGTGTATCAAAAAAATATTAAATTCTAGGTGAAAAATTGTTAATGTCGGGGAGTGTTGGGGTGTGGTGTTCAGGGTCGAAAGTCAATCCCTCCTGAGCCGCGCCCCCCTCTCGCGCGCCTCGCTCTTTTCAAAAGGAGGGGCAGCGGCAGAAAGAAGGAGCTTGAGCCCGGGAGAGAATTGGTGGGAATCGAAGCGAGGAGGAAGGGGAAGTTTCGCCGTCAAAACGTTTCATTCGACTGCCATTGCCTCGCCTCCTCCCGCTCCCGCGACAGCAGCAGCAGAAGCCTCGGCCGCCTCCGCGGCCCTCCTCGTCGACCTCCTCGCCGCGCGCCGCAGCTTCCAGTAGCGCAGGTACAGAGGGCGCAGCGCCTCCCTCTCGGCGCGCTCGAGCGGTCTCCCCGCGCCGGCCTCAAACGCCGCAGACGCCGACGCGAGCCCCGCCTTGAGGGCCGCCTTCTCCCTCAGCACCTCGGAGAGCGGCATGCGGTCGACGGACGCCAGGGCGTGGTAGCCCAGCGACGCCGAGGAGGAGGCCGCGGCGTTCTCCGCCGACGACACGCGGTGGTGCGGGTGGTGGTGGTGCCGGAGGAGCTGCTGCGCGTGGAGCGGAGGCGACGAGCTCCTCCGCCGCTCGCCGCCGCCCGTCGTGCCCCCTCCTCCCTCCCTGTCGCTGCCGCTCCCGCCGCCGCCGCTGCTGCTGCGCGCGGCCCTCGTCAACGCGCGCAGGGCCATCGCCGCGGCCGCCGCGGCGCGAGGGGAGCGGGAGGCTGTGGCGACCTCGGCGCTCCGCTGCCGGAGCCGCTCCGACTCCATCGCCGTCGCAAAGGCCCCTCCCTCCTTCGGCCGCCGCTTCTCTCCCGCTCCGACGTCCGCCCCTCCCTCTTCGCCTTCGTCGTCGTCGTCCTCTTCTTCCCCCTCGTCGTCGCAGCCGTAGCCGAGGATCTCGGGAGAGGAGGGAGGGGAGGAGCATCCAGGAAACTGCTGCTGGTGGCGGTGGCCGCCGTTTTCGTTGAGGCCGCCCTCGCCGCCGCCGTTCTTCTCCTCGTCCTTGCCGTCGCTGCGCTCGTCGTCGGGGGACTCGTCGCTGTCGATCGGGGAGACGCCGCCGCCGCGCGAGGAGCCCGAAGTCGAGGCCTCGTTGTGGAGGCGCGAGCAGAAGGGGGCGGCAGCAGTCGGTTTGCCGGCGGAACCAACGGCAGCGGCGGCTGCGGGCGCGGCGGCTGGCGTCACCGCCCGAGGCTCCCCCGCCGCCGCCTGCACCGCCGGCGGCGCCGAGGGGCACGGCGCCAGCGGCGCCTCCGCCCAAGCCGCCGCGGCGGCGCTCGGGCTCACCGCGGCGTCCTCGCTCGAGCGCGTGCGCTGCAGCGGGGTCATCATCGTCATCATGGCGTCGGCGGCGGCGTCGGCGGCGTCCGAAGCCAGCGCGGCGGCGGCCTGGGCGGCGGCGGCGGCGTGTGCGGCGCTCTCCGGGAACAGCAGCCCGCGCAGCGAGCCGCTGACGAGCGAGCCCACCAGGTCGTCGAGCTGCGCCACCACCTCGTCGTCGACGTCTTCGTCCATCGCGCCCTCGGGACGCCGCTGGCGCTGCTGCTCCGGCGAGGGGGGGGGAGGGGACCCGGGGGGGGTGAACGGCGAGGCCGCCTTGGCGGCAAACGGCGACGACGAGGCCGCCGCGGCCGTTGCGCACTGCTGCCTCCGCTCCGCGGCGGCCGCGGCCGCGCTCGCGGCGGCGGCAGCGGCAGCGGCGGCGACGCGCTCGGCCTCCGCGGCCCCGGCGCGAGGCGGCGGGGGCTGCTTGGAGAAGATGGATCTGTATTCCGCGATCAAAGCATCGACAAACGCGGCGGCCGCCGGGGCCGCCGCCGCCGCCGCCGCTGCAGCGGCAGCAGCGGAGGAGGGCGATGCGGACGACGACGGCGCTGCGGAGAACGCAGAGACCGCCGCGGCGACCCTCGCGCCGCCGCCGTCCCCCGCGGAGCCGCCGGAAGAGGAGGGGCCGGCCGGCGGCCGCAGCAGCAGAGGCGCAAAGAGCGGCCCCAGCCGCGGCGCGGCCGCGGCGGCCCTCTTCTCCCCCGCGGTCGCCCCCGCCGCCCCAGCCGCCCGCGGCTCCCCCATCCTCTCGTCGTTCTCCCTCTCCCGCCGCTCCCGCTGCGCCGCCAGCGCCGCCGCGTTGGCCGCGGCGCGCTGGTTGAGCTGGTAGTGGTGCAGGAACTCGAGCAGCGGGAAGAGGACCTGCAGCGCCTCGGTGCCCGCCTGCCGCAGCAGCGCCTGCAGCGCGCGGACGCGCGTGGGCGGGTCGGCGATGGAGGCCGCGGCGAGCAGGGGGTGGTAGAGCCTGGCGGGGAGGACGGGCTCCGGGAGGCAGGCGAGCCAGAGGCGGAGGGAGCCGGCGATCTTTCGTTTTTTTTTTCGACGTCCGAGGGTGAGGAACAACACCAGAGAGTTTCGAGAACTGCCTCTCCCTCTTTCCCTCTCTCAACTCAATCGCAAAGAAGCGCTTACCGCTACCGTGTCCTGCGTGAAGCGGAGCGGGGACTGGCCCTGGTCCCACGCGCGGCGGAGGAGCTCGACCTGTTGGAAATGAGGAAGGAAAGAGAAAGTGAATTGAGAGGCAAGAGGGGTTTCGAACAGCGCTCTCTCTCCGTCTAGTCGTCCGTCGTCGACTCTCTCGAGTCGAGAAAAAACAAAAAACAAGAACGCACCTTTCGCGTATCGGGGAGCGTGCTGAACAGGCCCGGCGTCCTCAGCCCTCGGGCGGAGAGGTACCTGAGCGTGTCCCGGAAGGCGGCCGGGACCGCGCCGTTGGCGTCGGCGAAAGCGTCCTGTGTTTAGTTTTGTTTGATTGATGGGGAGAAATTTTTTGAGAGGCTGAGCGACGCTCCTGGCTCGGTGTTGTCGGCGGCGGCAACGCTCTCGCTTCTCGGCGACGGAGAATTCTCCCGGCCGCCGTTCGGGACCTTTCTCCCTCCGCCCGCGCGTTTTTCTCGGTCCCGTCCAGGAAACGCATCCAGCGTTCGCTAATGTCCCAAAAAGAAAGGACAAAGGCCGGGAGCAGCGCTCACGGGAGGCGACGCCCAGGCGACGAGGAGAAATTGCTTGTTCTCGGCCCGTCTCGCTCTTCGAATGCAAGCGAAATGGAAGCGCAACGTTTCGGAACGCGTCCCGTCCCAGAGCGCGCACGGTTCTGGGCGCCGCCCTCCATGCGTCTTGTCTCAGGACCGTGCTTGCTTCTGAGATCAAAAAACGGGGCAAATCAGCGCCGAGAGGAGGCGGAAAGCGACGCGATGGAATGCGTCTCCCATGCGAAAGTTTGAAGGAATTCCCCGAGCGAGGGGAAGGGGGGAGGGTCGAGGCCTTCGCCTCGCGCCCGCGGAACGCGCCCCCTGCGAGCCTATCGCGCGCGCCGTGTCTCACCTGTAGCCTGCGACCGTACACGGGCCGTCGTGAAGTCATGATTGGGAAATGGACTCGCGCGCGGGGGCCGAGTGAATGAAAAGGAAAAAGGAGAAGGAAGTGTGGAAGAGAGAGCTTGCTCGCTTTCCCTTTTTTTTCTCCTGCGAGAGCCAGCGAGAGCCCTCTAATTTTTCACTCCCCTTTTTTCGTGGCCCAGGGCCAGCCCTCTCCGCCTCTTGCTCGAAATCCGCAAAAAAATGACTAGGAAAGAAGTTTTCTTCTTCGTCGACAATTTTTTCCAACTCTTTCACCTCGCTCTCTCTCCACTGCAACCTCCCCCCGCTCGCGCTCGCTCCCGCGTCAAACGCTTCTTCTCTCTCCCTCTCCCTCTCTCCCTTTCTCTCCCCCTCTCCCTTTCTCTCCCCCTCTCATTTTTAAGAAACGTCAAAGAGAAAGACAGCTTCGATAAGAAAGCGTCCTCCCCCTCGCAAAGAAGTCAAGTCTTACAAAACAAATTTATCTCTTTTTGTTTTTTTTTCCCCTCATGCCTCTCTCGCGCCAGGGGGGGGGGGGGCTCCCTCACTCCGCTCTCTTTTACTCTCTCATCCGTCCCCCAGAAACAAAAAAGGTGCGAAAAGGGAACATAAAGCTGGGGATGGCAGGAAAGACTGAAGGAGGAAAGAACCAGAAAGGAGAAGAAGAAGGAAG
>Ga0315287_10003245_pt1 | contig 15667 bp, 11 predicted proteins | sample YL17G11_0_MG_FD_205037 | JGI IMG/M metagenome (GOLD analysis project Ga0315287, IMG submission 205037) | Sediment microbial communities from Yellowstone Lake, YNP, Wyoming, USA - YL17G11_0 | ecosystem: Environmental > Aquatic > Freshwater > Lake > Sediment | place: USA: Wyoming | collected... | reverse complement strand
ACCTTCATCACAGGCTCGCAATAATTCTTTATGACCTTAAGCCTGTCGGGCGAAGTAGTGCCGGATACCAGTATTTCATTTCTGCCTGTAATTCGGCCTGCCATGCGGATGGAACTGCAGGCTGCCTGACCCCAGTCGTAGGTCGGCACATTCACCACATCCACATCAAGCAGTTCGGCCATCAGGCTTTCATACTCAAATAGTGTCTGAAACCGGCCATGGTCTTCGTAAGGTTCACCTGCATAAGCCGTGAGAAATTCGGCCCTGCCGGTTATTTCATCGCAGATGGCAGGCACATAGTGCTGGGCGCATCCCGCCCCGAGAAAACTGAGGTTCTCTTCACACGAGATATTCTTATTTAAAATACCATTCATGTGTTTTCGCAACGCCAGCTCAGACGCAATTGCCGGTGGAATATTCATTTTCCCTTTGAACCTGAGCCGTTCAGGAATATCCTCGTACAATTCATCAATATCTTTTATTCCCAGCTCCTGCATCATCTTATCCTTGTTGGAAGGCGCCGAATTGGGAATGTAGGGATGGATAAAACCGTCTGTTTTTTTCATAAATGAACTCTATTTAGGTTTAAATTCAGGCAATTCCTCCGCCATCTACAACGATATGGGTACCGGTAATCCAGGCGGACATGCTGCTGGCAAGGAACAAGACCGTGTTTGCAACATCTTCCGTATTCCCGATCCTTTCCAGGGGCCTGCCGGTTGCACAGCTTTTTTTATAGTTCTCATCATAGTTTCCACCCAGCTGTTCACATTCACTTTTGAGCATAGGGGTATCCACATCACCCGGGCATACGGTGTTCACCCGGATGTTGTATTTTCCGAAATCAATGGCCATGGCCCGGGTCATATTCAGGGTACCACCCTTCATGGCACAATAGGCAACTGCATTTTCACCGCCCTTGAGTGACCATCCTGAACCTGTATTAATGATGCTGCCACCACCGTTCCTGATCATAACAGGAACAGCAAACTTAGTCAGCAGGTACTGTCCTTTCAGCGAAATATCAAGTGCCAGGTCCCATTCATCGGGTTCAAGGTCCACTGCATTTTTGCGGATGGCCACACCCGCATTGTTGAATAAAACATCAACCCGGCCAAAGTTTTCCACCGTGGTTTCAATCGCTTTCCGGCAATCATCGGCCTGCCGCACATCACACCGGACAAAAATGGCCTTTGATCCCATTTTTTTTAGTTCTGTCACTGCTGATTGGCCATTCTCCGCGTTGATATCGAGAATTACCACTGCAGCACCGAATTCTGCGAGTTTCCTGGCTGTACCAAGTCCGATTCCGGAAGCTCCGCCTGAAATGACCGATACCTTCCCTTCGAGGGATAATAACTTGCGTGCACTTTCAGCTATATTCATAATGTATCCTTTGGATTTAATGAATGAATCCGATAAAAATGATACTTAAAGATAATATCAAATTAATTCACCTGCCAGGTGAGGTCAGAAAATTCGCAGCGGCATAATAGTGAGATTAAGAGAAGGGGTATTCGGTATTCGGTATTCGGTATTCGGTATTCGGTATTCGGTATTCGGTATTAAACCGGTATTTTCAGCAATGCTTTCATACCTTTTCCTTCGGCACTTTCCATTTCCACAATTCCCTTCAAAACCTTTATCCGGTTTATAATGTTTTGCACCCCGGAACCGCTCACTGGTGAATTTACAACTGAAGCTACATCAAATCCTGCGCCATCATCCGAATATTCCACCTGCATCAACCCATCCACATGGTTTAACAATATAACAATGTTTTTACACTGTGAATGCCTGATCGAGTTGTTGATGAGTTCGGTGATTGCCCTGTATAAAATGATCCCGGTGTTGGGAGCAAGTTGCTTCTCGTGGGCGCAATCAAAGTCTATGTTCACAACATTTGTTAATGTAATCCGGTGAATGAACTGTTTTAGGGCTGCATAGAATCCATAGTTCGTGAGCACATGCGGACTGATGTTGTGTGATATTTCCGAGACCCCTTTGATGGCTTCTTCAATCGTACTTTTTAATCTCCCCGTAAGCATATCTTTTTTGGATTCATCTTTTGTCTCCTGGTATACCTGAAAATAGAGCTTTATGGTGGAAAGTACCGGTCCCAGGCCGTCATGCAAATCCTGTGCGATCCGGCTTCTTTCAGTCTCTTCGGTGTTAATGATGGCTTCCATCACTTTTTGTTCGGCTTCCCGGATATGGGTTACATCCCGGAGCATAACAAGATAAACCTCCTGTCCATAATAATCCATGAAGGAAGTCTCCGATTCGATGATGTGTATCTCACCATTCTTAAATCTCACTTTGTATTCATTGGGTGTAAGACTGCCCTGTTGCATCAGTCCGTTCAATCTTTCCTTCATTTTGAAATGCTGGTCAGCTGAAACAAAATCCGTGGCATACAAGATAGTATCTTCATCCAGGGTATAACCTGTCATATCTTTGACCGCACTGTTTGCAGCCAGTATTTTCAGGTCTTTCCCAAATATAAGAATGCCATGTTTGGTCTTGTCGAAGATACTCCGGAAGTTTTTCTCACTCTCCTTAAGCGCCAGATCTGCCTTCTTTCGGGCGGTTATATCACGTACGATTGCCAGAATGTATAGTTGTCCATCCAATTCGATCCGGTTGAGTGAGACCTCTGCATCGAATTCACTTCCGTCATATCGTAAATGTCGCCATTCAAATCGTTGCGGTTCACCCTTCAACGCGCTATGAATTTTCACCATTGCACTTTCTCTTGAATCAATCCCATCGGGTTGTACAGGCGGGGAAAACAAAAAGGGTGTTCCGCCAATGATCTGGTCCTTGGTACAGGCGAAAACTTTAGTAGTCATAATATTGCAGTCGAAGAAAACCTCATCTTTCATGATGAAGATGGCATCGTTCGCATTCTCAAAAATGCTCCGAAATCTGGTTTCACTTTCTCTAAGGGCTGACGTTCGCATTCCTACAAGATCTTCAAGGTGATCCTTGAATTTTTCAAGTTCCCGGTTAGAAATTCCAAGTTCCCGGTTAACATCAATAAGCTTTTCATTGATCGCAATCAGTTTCTCCGATTGGGTGCTAAGTTCTTCCTTTTGTTCCTTCAGCTGTTCGTTCTGTTCGGTAAGAATTAACTCGTATTTTGTGTTTATTACCTTCAGCGTAAAAACAATGGATATAGTAAAAACAAAGATCAGAACCTGCGCCAGTTTGTAGAAAAAATACCTTCCCTCAAAGATTTCAGGAGGTTTCTCAGGATATGAAAAATACGACAGCAAGTTATCAATGGTAACTGTAAGCAAAAAACTGTATACCACCAGCACAAAAAGCATGGTCCGGTCGCTCCTGGCCGGAAACAACAAAATAGGGATTATTGCAGATGCAGTGCATGCAAAAGGATAATAGAAATAATATTCAATGAAACTATTGCCCATCAGAGTAGGCAGTATCACAAGCAAAAACACCGGAAGAGAAGATGTAAGTACCTTTGCGATATATTGAAATGAAAGGGCTGTTAGCGCAAATGACAGTAATCCGGCCAACATCATCAGGAGCAACTTTACAGCGCCTATACCAAAAAACCTGTCTCCAACGTTAAGCAATAAATTGGCTTCGGTCGCCATAAAACCAAGCAGACCGGTTATGACAATAATAAAATTGATCCTGTTAAGAATGGTAACGGTTCGCTTTTCAGGCTCCGGAACCTGTTGGGTACCAATACCTGAAATCCAGCTCCATATTTGCGATATTCTTTTCATTTATTGAACATGTAACTTTTGCCAGGGCCAGGGCCAGAAATACTTTACATCGTAAGTTAATTAAGAAATTGTAATTGCCCAAAAATTAACCAATGATGTTTCGGATCAGTTTCTTATGTTTGAATTAAACGGAACTTTTACCACCAGGGTTACTGTTAATTTTTTTGCCCCAACTGCGCGATATCATTAAAAATCCTTAGATTTGAAATAACACCGTTTAAAATTTCTTCTTTCTTATTGTTTCATTTAAATGGATCTGTTTATGAAACCAAAAACCAGCATTATACTCGCTTTTATGATGTTCCTGCAATATTACATCTGGGGTTCGTGGTATGTCACCATGGGTACCTATATGACGGTGTTTCTAAAATCCACGGGAATTCAAATCGGAGCAGTTTACAGTGCGCTGGCAATTGCCACCATGATCTCACCCTTTTTCATCGGCATGGTTGCTGACCGGTTTTTTGCCGCACAACGGCTAATGGGGGTTCTGCACCTGCTGGGTGCTTTGTTGCTGGTGCTGGCTTCAAGGATTGAAAGCAATACGGCTTTTTACTGGATAATTCTGCTTTACTCCCTCGTTTACATGCCTACCATCGCCCTGTCGAACAGCGTGGCTTTCCGGCAAATGTCCGATCCAGGCAAACAGTTTCCTGTAGTCAGGGTATTTGGAACCATCGGATGGGTGATCGCTGGTTTAATGATCGCCAAACTGGGAATTGAAAAAACGCCTGCCACTTTTCACATGGCGGCCATTATTTCACTGGCCCTGGGAATTTTCAGCTTCATGCTTCCCAATACGCCTCCTCAGGCAAAAACGCAGTCCTCTGCCAAAACAATTCTAGGCATCGATGCCTTTATACTCTTCAAAGACAAACCATACCTGATTTTTTTCATAGCTGCCATATTCGTTTGCATTCCCCTGTCATTCTATTTCGGTTTTGCCAACCTTTACCTGAACCAATCGGGTATGCAAAATGCTGCAGGCAACATGATCATGGGACAGATCTCTGAAGCGCTGTTCATCCTGGCCATCCCCTTCCTTTTCAACAGCATCGGCGTTAAAAAAATGCTGTTGATCGGTATGACGGCATGGATTCTCCGGTATCTTTGCTTTGCCTTGGGCAATATGGATGCCAACCTGTGGATGCTGTATGCAGGTATTATCCTTCATGGGGTGTGTTATGATTTCTTCTTTGTTACAGGGTATATGTACACGGAAAAGAAATCAGGGGAACGGATAAAAAATGCCTCCCAGGGATTGTTCACTTTTGTCACCTATGGCCTTGGTATGTTTATTGGAACCTGGTTCTCCGGTTTTGTCACCAGTTATTATTCCGTGAACCAGGTTTACAACTGGCAGAAAATATGGTTCATACCTGCTTATATTGCCGTTGCTGTGCTGATTTGTTTTATTTTCTTCTTTAAGGAAAAGAAACATATACAGATCGCAGGATCGGATAACGGATACAATTAAGTTGAAGCTTTATAAATGAAACCCCTAATCATTACGATGATGAAAATCTTTAAATCCCCATTGGTTGCACTTCTTGTTATACTCCTCAGTATCTGTTCCTTTGCCCAAACAACCTACCAATACCCGTTCCAGAATCCGCAGCTAACCGTGGAAGAACGTGTGCATGACCTGGTATCACGCATGACCCTGCAGGAGAAGGTAACCCAGTTTTTCAACCATGCTGAGGCCATCCCCCGATTGGGTGTTCCGGCATACGACTGGTGGAATGAATGTCTTCACGGGGTTGCCCGTGCCGGCAAGGCCACCGTCTTCCCGCAGGCAATCGGACTGTCCGCTACTTTTGACGAGGAACTGATGTTCACCATTGCCACTGCAATTTCGGATGAAGCACGTGCCAAGCACCATAATTTCCTGAAAAGCAATGTCAGAAGCATTTATACGGGCCTGACTTTCTGGTCGCCCAACATTAACATTTTCAGAGATCCACGCTGGGGCCGCGGCCAGGAAACTTATGGCGAAGATCCCTACCTTACAGGTCGCATGGCTGTGAACTTTATTAAAGGACTTCAGGGTGATGATCCCAAATACCTTAAAACAATTGCCACGGCAAAACATTATGCCGTGCACAGTGGCCCGGAGTTCACCCGTCATGTGGACAATATTTTTATCAATGACCGCGACCTGTATGAAACGTACCTGCCTGCCTTTAAAGCTGCTGTAAAAGAAGCCAATGTGCAGTCGGTGATGTGTGCCTACAATCGCTTCCGCGACAAACCCTGTTGCGGCTCCGACCTGCTGTTAAGCAATATGCTGCGGAAAGAGTTCGGTTTTACAGGTTATGTTGTGTCAGACTGCGGCGCCATTTCGGACTTTTATAACAAAACGGCGCACAACATGGTTGAAACATCCGTTCAGGCCTGGGGCTGGTCTTTGGCCACCGGTACCGACCTGAACTGTGAGATGGCGCAAGGTTTTCTGGTAAAAAACCTGGATTCCGCCATCAACACCGGCATTATCAATGAAAAAGATATGAATACTTCGTTGGAACGTCTTTTCAGGGCAAGGTTCATGCTGGGCATGTTCGATCCTGATGATATGGTATCCTATTCAAAGATCCCCTATTCTGTCGTCGGATCAAAAGAACACCTGGACCTTACCCTGAAGGCGGCAGAAAAATCCCTTGTACTGTTAAAGAACAATGGGATTCTCCCCCTGAAAAATGTAAAAAAGGTGGCCCTCATCGGACCCAACGCAGATAACTTCGCCATCCTCATTGGAAATTACAACGGTGTGCCCATCAACCCGGTTACCCCGCTCAAGGCATTGCTTGACAGGCTGGGCGCTGCCAATGTTTTGTATACCCCTGGCTGCCCCATAGTTCCCGATGTGTATACCAACCTGGAAATCATCGGTGTGGAAAATCTTTTTCATATTGAAAATGGTAAACGGGTAAAAGGCCTGAAAGCTGAGTATTTCGACAATAATACCTTTACAGGCGATCCAAAGATCACCAGGGTTGACAACACCATCAATTTCTACTGGACCAAATCCCCCTTGAAAGATCTCATAGAGGATCAATATGCTGTGCGGTGGACCGGGATTCTTGTGCCCAAAAACTCCGGCACCTATATATTCGGCGGGAGTGTAACAGTAAAGGTAGATGGAAAAACTGCCGGTGAAAAGGGTATTGCCCTTGAAAAAGGAAAGCCATACAACATCAACGCTGCATTCTCTGTTGCCCCTTTCTGGTGGTCCAATGCTATTGAACCCTCAGCCACCCTAACCTGGGCAGAAACAACCCGCGATTACCGGAAAGAAGCCCTGTCAGCGGCTCAAAAAGCCGATGTGGTGATTTTCTGCGGTGGCATTACCGCAAACCTCGAGGGAGAGGAAATGCCATTGGAAATTGACGGATTTTCGCATGGCGACCGAACCCATATCAACCTGCCCAAAATTCAGGAGGATTTGCTGAAGGAGCTTCACAATACGGGCAAGCCGTTAGTATATGTCAACTTCAGCGGTAGCGCCATGGCGTTGAACTGGGAATCCGAAAACCTTCCGGCCATTGTTCAGGCTTTTTATCCGGGAGAGGCAACCGGAACTGCCTTAACCAGCATGCTTTTTGGTGATTTCAATCCTTCCGGACGCCTTCCGGTAACTTTTTACAAATCGGTGGATGAACTGCCCGATTTCAAGGATTACACCATGGAAGGCAGAACATATCGCTACTTCAAAGGTGCGCCCCTTTGGGGATTTGGATATGGTCTTAGTTATACCACCTTTGTCTATAAGAATCTACAGGTACCATCATCCATTTCAACCGGAAATGAAGTGAAAATTGCCGTGGAGGTTACAAATAGCGGTAACAGAGAGGGTGAAGAAGTGGTGCAGGTTTATGTGACCGACAAGGAAGCTACCGCTCCTGTTCCCCTTCGCTCCCTTGTTGCATTCAAACGGGTATTCCTGAGAGCTGGCGAAACCCGGAAGGTGGAAATCACCCTCAAACCGGAGCAATTTTCGCTGATCGATAACGCCTATCACCGGGTTATTGAACCGGGTCGTTTTATTATTGCCGCGGGCGGACATCAGCCGGGAATATTGCCATCGGCTGATGGAACGGTTATAGAGTCTGAGATTGAATTGACAGGGAATCTTATTTACTTTAAAAACTGATCAGAAGACAGATCGATTGCTATCCGCAGAATCGCAACGAGGCAATTGCTGAGTGTTTGATCCGTGCCTGCAGGATGGAGGACGTATTGTATGTCGGTTTGAAGAAAAACCTGTTTCATTACCGGAATCTTGCAGGTTAATTCCATGGTGGTTTCATTATAGGAATTGTTTCTTAATCCTGCATATGCAACTGCCAGTCCAATGGCATCGTTGCCATGCATATCGAGCAATCCGGAATACCTGAAGCCCAGACCGGCATAATATGGATTAAAATTCAAGGATTTGGGACTTATTCCAAACTGTCCGAAAACCGAAAGGCTTCTGTTTCCCACCAGGGGCTTCCAGATAACCTGGTCAGCGACTACATATAGCCCGTAGTTGTTTCGGTAAACCTGGTCCCTGTCGCTTACAGTATCTGTGTTTTCTTTCAAATGCTGATGTACAAATGCACCAGCTTTGTAAGTGCCGGGGCGACTACCGCCTAATGAATACTGGTATTCCGCAAAAATAAGAAGACCGCTGTTTTCGAAATCCCAATGGACGTTGTAAGGATTGTCTTCAAAATCCGTGGGAGTTCCATCAAAAACGGCCGTCAGCAACGTCGATTTTTTTGATAAGAACCACCTTGCCGAAGCTCCCAGGGAGGTTAAAGGGAATACCGGTGCCGGAATGTTGCTTGAGATCGTGGGGGGGACCCCAAAGGAACTGTTGAGAAACAATGCACCGTTTGAGGTATATGCGAAATCAATATTTAGATCCTGCAAACCTGCAGTTACTTCTACCAGCCGGGTGGTCTGCTTATACCATAATTCCTCCAGAAAAGTATGATTGCCTGCTTCAATATTACTTACTCTCTGAAAATCACCTATATAATTGACCGATGGCATCTCTCCATGGGTATTGCAGGCATTGATAAAGAACTGACCGCCTTTCCACAACCCGGCAGCTTCCGTATTAAAGGCAATCCTGAGATTGGCCATACCCAGATACCAGGTACCTGTTTCAAGCCCGCCTGAAGTGTTGCTCACAACGTCTCCCCTGTAGGAAGCCTGAAACCAGATCATTTTATTTCCGGCATCTGCTGCTGACTGGGACAGAACGGATGGCAAAATAATAACAGCAAGTAAGAATAGAAGTATCGGTTTTTGCATATCTGTTTCGAATTAACAAGAATGCAAAGTTACAACGGATATACTAATTTAAAACATACATGCCTTATGAAACAGAAGTTTTTGTTTTGGTACGCTGTTCGCCAGGTAAAAGAATTATGAATTCTAAATTATCACTAGCGTTTCGATATTGAAATTTTAGGTTCTTTGAAAGTCTTGTCAAATCTGAATTGGCATGATTTTTTAGGTTCAAACGATTTCAAAATATTCACGGTTTTTCTGCAGTTTATCCTCCTCATCATAACATATCGCACCGATGGGGCTTAAATGGGTGTAATTTCCCTTTCCTATAAACATACCGCCACAATGTGGCTCGTTCAGATCTTTCCATAGAACCATGTAGTGGCGACATGTTTGTAGTAACAGAACATCTGCATTCTTGCACAAGCCCCAGCGGGGCGACATGTGAATGAGGGTTCTTCAGCACAAACAACAGCTTCCATTGATTAACTTTGACTAATATCAAAACACTTGTGATAATTTATGAATTTTAAATTATGAATTATGAATGGTAGGTATAGTATATTATTCATATGCGTTTGTTGTAACTGAAAATTTCATAAACCAATCACAGAATTATATAACAATTATCAATGCAAAGGGCTTTACTTTTACCAAAAAAAGCAGTCATGGACAAATCAATGATAAAAACTTTTCCGGTAACAGGTTTAAGCTGTGCCAACTGTGCACTGAATGTGGAAAAGGCGCTGAAACGCCAGCCCGGGGTGTTGAATGCCACGGTAAATTTTGCCGATACTTCGGCCCTTGTTGAAATGATTCCGGGCAGCACCGATGCGGCCACCCTGCAATCGGCAGTACGTTCCATCGGATATGATTTACTTATTGAAGAGAACGGAAAAGAACAGCAGGCAGCAGCGCAACAGACACACTACAGGGTGTTACGGTCCAAAGTGCTCTGGTCACTGGCCCTGGCTGCTCCCGTGATGGTCATTTCCATGTTTTTTATGAATATGCCCTTTGCCAACCTGATCATGCTGGCTTTTACCCTTCCGGTGCTGGCCTGGTTCGGTCGCGGCTTTTTTATCAATGCCTTAAAACTGGCCAGGCATGGCCAGTCCAACATGGATACACTGGTCGCCCTCAGTACCGGCATTGCCTTTATATTCAGTGTGTTCAATACTTTTTATCCGCAATTCTGGCATTCCCGGGGACTGCACCCCCATGTATATTATGAAGCATCTGCGGTGGTTATCGCGTTCATCCTGCTTGGCAAACTGCTGGAAGAAAAAGCAAAATCAAACACTTCTTCCGCCATAAAAAAACTCATGGGGTTGCAGCCCAATATGGTTACACTCGTCGGTGAAACAGCCGACACTGAGGTACCCATTGCCCGGGTAAAACCCGGAGACCACCTGCGGATAAAACCCGGCGATATGATTCCGGTTGACGGCGAGGTTTTTTCAGGATCCTCGTTTGTGGATGAAAGTACAATGACCGGAGAACCTTTGCCTGTGGAAAAGCAACCCGGTGATAAGGTATATTCAGGAACCCTGAACCGCGATGGCAGTTTCGTCCTGGTTGCCCGCCAGGTGGGGTCAGAAACCCTGTTATCAAAGATCATTGAAATGGTGCGAAAAGCCCAGGGCAGCAAAGCGCCCGTTCAGAAGACGGTTGACAAGGTCGCCGGTATTTTTGTGCCGGTAGTGATAACGGTTTCGCTCCTCAGCTTTGTTGCATGGATGCTCGTTGGCGGAAGCAACGGCATCACACAGGCACTGACGGCCATGGTAACGGTATTGGTCATTGCCTGTCCGTGTGCGCTTGGACTGGCAACACCAACAGCCATAATGGTAGGTATGGGAAAAGGTGCGCAACAGGGAATCCTGATCAGGGATGCTGAAAGCCTTGAACGCATCCGCAAGATAACAGCTGTGGTGATGGACAAGACAGGAACCATCACCGAAGGAAAACCTGAAGTAACAGAGATATTATGGATGCTTCCCGATGAGGAAATAATAGTGGTTGAGCCCATACTCATGGCCCTCGAGATGCATTCGGCCCATCCGCTTGCCGAAGCTGTTACAGCATTTCTCAGCACACAAGGTAATCAGCTGATCTCCCTTGCAGGTTTTGAAAACCTCTCGGGCAAAGGTGTAAAGGCAAATGTTGGAGACATTGCTTATGCGGCCGGCAATTTAAAACTAATGGATGAGACCGGTGTTCAGATTAGCGCCACCTCTGCAGAGAAAATTAACCAGTTCCAGGAAGCAGGTTCAGTTGTATGTTTTTCTGCCGGCTCAAGGTTACTGGCAATCATAGCCCTTGCAGATCCGGTGAAACCTTCATCGCGGCAAGCCATTCAGGAACTTCAGCAACTGGGTATCGAGGTATACATGCTCACCGGTGATAATGCCCACACCGCAGAGGTTGTAGCACGCAACACCGGGATCAGCCATTTCAGCGCCAATTTGTTGCCGGCTGACAAAGCTGCCTATATTTCGGAACTGCAAAAACAAGGAAAGGTTGTAGCCATGGCCGGCGATGGAATAAACGATTCCCAGGCACTGGCAGAGGCGGATGTAAGCATCGCCATGGGCAGGGGATCAGATATTGCAATGGATGTAGCCGGAATGACCCTTGTTTCATCAGACCTCCGGCAGATTGTAAAAGCATTCAGACTGTCGGCGATGACAGTCAGTACCATTCACCAGAACCTGTTCTGGGCCTTTATTTATAACCTGATTGGTATTCCGGTAGCAGCCGGAGTATTGTATCCTTTGTGGGGCATTATGCTGAACCCTATGATCGCAGCTGCGGCCATGGCTTTGAGCTCGGTGTCGGTTGTGAGCAATAGCCTGAGGTTGCGGACGAAGAAGCTGTAAGAAGGTGAATGGTGACGTATGACGGGTGACTTTTAAAAACAAATGAGATGTTTCGGTTTCAGGTTGTCCTCAATCGTCCAGAAATGTGCCAATCCATGTACGATTCTGAAAATGATTAAACCGGGACTGTACACGGTGAGTCCGTAACTCTTCAGGAAAGGGCGCTCATTCAGCACTTTTTCTTTTAAGCTCAAGTCCTCTAAAAACTCAACCTCTCCACTAATCCGAAGCATGGTACCAATCATTCCTTCAGGCTTATAAAAACATACTTCTGTTTTAGGATTGGCACACAGCTGGAGGTAAAGCGATTTCATGTCACCTGTCTGGAAGTAAAAACCAGATTCATCGGCAAACCAGAAACCAAGTGCCCGCACCCTGGGCTGGTTTGATTCAACAGTGGCCAGGTAACACAATTTGTTTTCGTTGGCAAACTGAATACAATCATGAATATCTTTTACCATGATGTTGATAATGTTTAGCGTTAGGCTATTATGAATGCAAATTAACCATAATTTCAACATAAATGAAATTATTCCCGTTATACTTTGCCATTATTCAGGTCTAAAAATAAAAGCTGCCTCATGCCGGGTCATACCGATCTTCGGATAATAATCAATTGCCTTTGGGGCGGCCAGCAGGATAAGGGTTGCGCCAGGCACTGCTTCCTGTGTTTTTTTAACAAGTGCCTTACCAATTCCCATTTTTTGAAAGGCTTCACTTACAGCCAGATCTGAAAGATAGGTGCAAAACGTAAAATCGGTCAGTGACCTTGCCACCCCAACCAACTTTCCGCAATGACGGGCCGTAATAACAAGATTTGCATTGCTGCACATTTTTTCTATGCGTCCGCGATCTTCCACCGGCCTCCTTTCACCCAATGTTGATTCATTCAATACAGCCAGAAATTCATCCGGATCGAGAAGTTCCTCCCTTGCATAGGCTATTTCATTTTCCATCAGGGTGGGCAATTATCTCCGTTTTTTTGAAGCCTTTGCCAATTTGTTATATTCGAGTGCCAGTGCTACCCATTGTTTCAGATCTGCATGCCTGGTTACCCCTTCGGGGCCGATAAAAACATATCCTTTCATGGGTTTTCATTGTATGCCATTGGTTATCTCAAAGATTAATCCTTCTGGCTTAAAGCTTTCCTTAAATCATCAATAATTTCTTCCGGCTCTTCGATGCCTACCGAAAGCCGCAACAGGTTGTCGCGAATGCCATCTTCTTCACGTTGTTTTTTTGGTACCAGCCGGTGTGAAGTGGTTACCGGTGCACAAATGATGGTTTCAACCCCGCCGAGACTCATGGAAGGTTTGATCAGCCTGAGGTTTTTTTGAAACTTGTTTATGTCCTGTCCCTCCAATTCAAAAGACAACATTCCTCCGAATCCCATCATTTGCTGCTTAGCTATCGCATGTCCGGCATGGTCTTCAAGACCGGGATAAAAAACTTTTGAAATTTGGGGCAAGCCATGCAGGAATGTTGCAATCTCACCGGCATTTCTGTTCTGTTTCTCAACACGTATGGCCAACGTTTTAATGCTTCGTTCCAGCAAATAACACATCATTGCATTGAGACTGCCACCAAAATTCATAGAAGTTCCCAATATCCTGTCAACATGGGTTTGTGCGGAAACAACGACTCCTGCACATATATCACTGTGACCTCCAAGATATTTGGTGGCACTGTGCACTACTACATCAATGCCCAGGAGTATCGGGTTCTGGTTTATGGGCGAAGCAAACGTATTATCGATCACAGAGATGATCTTATGTGCACGGCATAAAGCGCCTATCCTGGCAATGTCAACAATGGATAACAAAGGATTTGAAGGCGTTTCCACGTATATTACCCGGGTATTATTCTTAATTGCCTTTTCAAAGGTTTCAACCGTGTTGTTTTTAAGAAGGGTGTATTCGATGCCGAATCGTTCAAAATCCTTCATTACAAAATGCTGGGTGCCGCCGTACAATCCATGCTGAAAAATACAATGGTCACCGCTGTTCAGGAAGCTGAGCAGCGTAGCGCTGACTGCTGCCATGCCTGAACTGAAAAGAACACCATTTTCGCCATGTTCAAGAGCAGCGACTTTTTCAATAACTGCTTTCTGGTTGGGTATATTGAAATATCTTGGATAATAGCGTTCCTCCGTATCGAGGTATCCGAAAGAGGTAGATGTGTAAATCGGTGTGTTTATGCCACGGTATCCTTCGTTGTGCAGTCCTTCGTGCACGCATATGGTATGTTTGGATCGTGTATTGTTGTTTTTTTTCATACAAGAAGCTGTCATTGTTGTTATACACCCGGTGTGGTAAGGGCCATGTCATAGATCCCAAGTCTCTTTTCAATGGCGGCAACTTTATCCACCATGGATTCAAAACCGTCTGCTCCAAACAATTCATGTTCCTTTTTTTCAAAGTCCTCCCCCATTGCATAATAAGCATTTCTCGTCAACAGCTTTCGCATTGCAGGGAACAGTACCGTATCCTCCCTGGCCTCATGGGGTCTGTACATGCGGTTAAAAGTTTCGAGCAGTGAAGCAAGTTTATCCGCCGCTTCGGGTTGTTGAACCAAACCTGCATTTGCCCTTTCCAGTATCTGTGCTGTAATTTCTTTCCCTGCATGATGCTGAATATAAAGCAACTGCACGAGATCAACAAGCTTGTTGGCATTGGTGAAAACCGGAAAAACGAACTTTTCTTCAAGCTGTTCATGATAATCTTCAATAAAGGTCCGTATAATCTGCGCTCCTTCATAAAGTGCCTCCGGCTGAAATTGTTCGCGGTTCCTGAGTTTCAGTATGCAGGCATCATATACCAGCATTATCCGGTTCAGTATCCCATGTTCGCGCATCAGGTCCTCGGCCGGCGTAACTTCCTCCCCGTCTCCCTCCTGGCAGGCCATTACAATGCCTGCTCCAATTGCTCCTGTTGCCGTTACGGCCATGATGCCATTCCTCAGAAACAACCTGCGCGAATTGTCAGGCGTAACAGCAAGGCCATTGTTCCTTGTTGTGACAGGTTTCATAATTCCTTTGATTAAATTGTTGTTAAACCAATCTGCTATCTTTTATTCCTGTAAATACAGTTTTTGTCGTCACAATAACCGCATGTATAACTGTCATACGTTACTTCCCTGCCAATGCCGATAAACCCACTCACCGATTTAACCGGCTTCATCAGCATGGTTTCAGACAACCTGATTCCACAAAAATCCTGCGGAAGCAATTCGAATAATTTTTTTTGTTCGCGTATATCCCATCCACAATAACCGGGACTATAACGGTTTGTTATCAGCAGGCCCTCCGATTGCATGGAAGATTTCAGTTCCTCTTGAATAAGGTCCATGGCACGTTCCACCACGATCGATCCAACCGAATCAATCAGATACGCATGAATTGAATGTCCTTTCCGGTTGAATTCCGAGGCCAACCGGCTTATTTCTTGTCCGGCAGTGCAGGCGAAAACCGCAACAGCCGTTGATTTATTAAGGTTTTTGGTAACAATGGCCTCTGTTTGGAATTCTACATCACCTACAAGTATGCATTTGCGGCTGCGGTCAATTTGTACCCCGTTGTAAATTGAATATCCTCCCTGTGGTGAAAGTACCCGGCATTCAGAAAAAATTTCAGCGATGAGTTGCGGAAAGGGTTCGGGTGCACTCCCGGGCTGAAAACCAATATAATCCTCCAGTGAAGCTGCTTCAATACCAAGCTTGGCAAATGTCAGTTGCACCTTGTGCTGAACC
>Ga0315287_10003244_pt1 | contig 15675 bp, 13 predicted proteins | sample YL17G11_0_MG_FD_205037 | JGI IMG/M metagenome (GOLD analysis project Ga0315287, IMG submission 205037) | Sediment microbial communities from Yellowstone Lake, YNP, Wyoming, USA - YL17G11_0 | ecosystem: Environmental > Aquatic > Freshwater > Lake > Sediment | place: USA: Wyoming | collected... | reverse complement strand
GGGATGTATCACTGTTTTAACATCGTCACGGAAAGAAAAGGCTTCCCGGCGGCGGTGTTGATCCGCGCCGTGGAACCGGTGTCCGGCGAGGATATCATGGCCGCCAATTCGCCGGCCGATTGCCCTTTTGCGACCAACGGCCCGGGGAAGTTTTGCCGGGCATTTGGTCTGACACGGGAGCAGAACGGGCTCGACCTGACCGGGCCGACGATATACCTGGTCGAACGCAAGGAATACACGCCGTCGATCGGCGTCTCCCGGCGGATCGGCATCAGCAAGGGCGCCGACAAGCCGTGGCGGTTTTTCGATGAGAATTCCCGGTATGTATCCGTCCCGGTCGTGACGTAACAGAAAGAAAACGAGACGAGGGCGCGTATGGGTATGAAAGTCAGAAAAACGATGATGACCGAACTGCGGTCAGCGACGATCCCGGTTTCCACTTATCAGTTCGTGCTGCAGTACCTCGACCAGGCGGCCGAGATGATCAGCCTTGATCCGAATCTTTTGCGGATTATCAAGGAACCGCGAAAGACGACGATCGTCAAGCTGCCGATCCAGATGGATGACGGGTCGTTTCAGATTTTCACCGGGTACCGGGTCCAGCATTCGACCGTCAGGGGCCCGGGCAAGGGCGGTATCCGGTATCATCCCAACGTCAATCTCGATGAGGTCTCGGCGCTGGCGGCGTGGATGACCTGGAAGTGCGCCGTTATGGGGATACCCTTCGGGGGCGCCAAAGGCGGTATTACGTGCGACCCGAAGAAGCTGTCGCGGAACGAACTGGAACGGTTGACCCGCCGGTACACCGCCGACCTGCTTGACGTGCTGGGACCCGAAAAGGATATCCCGGCGCCGGACGTCAACACCAACGAGCAGATAATGGCGTGGATCATGGATACCTTCAGCATGCATTCGCGCAAGCACGAATCTTCGGTAGTGACCGGCAAACCGATTGTCCTCGGCGGGTCCCGCGGCCGGACCGACGCCACCGGCAACGGCGTCGGCATCTGCATCCGCGAGGCGGCAAAGACGCTGGGGATTGATCTGGCGGCGAGCACGGCCGCGGTGCAGGGTTTCGGCAACGTCGGGTCGATTACGGCCCGGTCGCTGGCGCGCATGGGCGTGAAAGTCATCGCCGTCAGCGACGTCAACGGCGGTCTCGAAAACAAGAAGGGGATCGACGTTGACGCTCTGATCGAATATGCGCACAACAACGACGGCGCCATCGTCGGCTTCCCCGGAGCCAAACCTCTGGACAAGGACAGAATCCTCGAGTACAAATGCGATATTCTGGTGCCGGCGGCTCTGGAAAACGTCATCACCAAGGCTAATGCCGGAAAGGTGAGGGCCAAAATCGTCGGCGAGGGGGCCAACGGCCCCACCACGCCCGACGGCGATGACATTCTGTACCGGAAGGGAATCACCGTCATTCCCGACATCCTCTGCAACGCGGGCGGCGTAACGGTGTCATATTTCGAATGGGTGCAGGATCGGGAAGGGTACTTTTGGAGTGAAAAGATGGTCGGCGATCGCCTCGAAGAGCACATGATGCGGGCGTTCAATGACGTTCACGAAGTGGCCCGGAAGTACAAATGCTCTCTGAGGCTGGCGTCGTACATTCTGGCGGTCCAGCGGGTGACCGAGGTGCTGCTTTTGCGCGGCGTCTACGCCTAAGCGTTTTTCTTTGACAACGGCGCCGGTAGTTTGTATGTAATAACGATTGGAAGTCGTACGATGGGAATGGATATTCGCACCATAATCGTTTCCGTGCCGGTGATTCTCTTTTCGATCACCCTGCATGAGTTTTTCCACGCCTGGACAGCCAACCGGTTCGGCGACCATACGGCGCGAGACATGGGGCGGCTGACGCTCAATCCGCTGGCCCATCTGGACATGATGGGGGCGCTGGTGATGGTCGTCTCCCGGTTTCAATTCGGATGGGCCAAACCGGTGCCGGTCAATCCCTACAATCTCAGAAATCCCCGGCGAGACCACCTCTGGGTGGCGGCGGCGGGGCCGTTGTCGAACTTTGGACTGGCTCTCATTGCCGGCATTATTTTCCGCGTGACGTATGCCGTGGACATGCCGAGGATTGAGGTGATCGACCAGATTTTGGTGCGGCTGGTTCTCATCAACATTTTCCTGGCCTTTTTCAACCTTCTGCCGCTCTATCCGCTCGATGGCTCGCATATTCTCGAAGGCCTTCTGCCGGAACGGTATGGACCGGCCCTTGAGCAGTTTGGGCGAATATCCCCGATGATCCTTTTGTTCCTGATTGTCGGCGGCGCCCTGGTCGGGATATCGCTCATTTCCTTTATTCTGCTGCCCTTCGTGCGGCCGGTCGTATACCTCTTTTCGGGTCTCCAGATATGACGTTACGGCATCTGGCAGGCATCGGCATCGCGATCATGGTTCTTACCTCGTGTGCGCCGCCGCCGCCGATTGACGAAACCACCCTGGCCAATTATCGTCTCATGACCGAACTGCGGCGCGATCAGTTTCGCACCGCCGCATATTTGATCGACCTGCGGGTCGACGACAACGGCGAGAAATATACGATCAAGACGGAAGTCTATTTTTCCGGGGATTCGGTCGGGATTTACGGCCGCGGATACTTCGGCAAGGGCGCCTTCAAGGGGAATATCATCAATGATTCCGTGACGATTTATTTCCCGTCGCAAAATGAGTACTATGCCTCCAGCCTTGAGGGGTTTGGTCGTGGAACGGATTGCCCTGACCGCGGGGAGGCTTTGATCTCGGCCTTGTCATTGCTTTCCGGCCATGACGCCATCGCCAGGAGTGATGATATTGTCGCGCAGTCCCGGCGCGATATCAGGTATCGAACGGGCCGATTCGAACGGACCGTGCGGCTGAACGGCGACGGATTTCCCGAATCGGGCGTCCTAATTGATTCCTCCTGCGGAGATTCGGTTGACATTAAATACTCATATCAAAGCCGGCAATTCCCGTTTTATCAGCCGATAGAGATGAAGTATTCCAGCCGCATTCATAATTTCCACGCCAACGGGTACGTCCGCGAGCAAAAATATAATATTCCCCTGTCCGAAGCAAAATTCGCGGTGACCATTCCACCCTCAGCCGCCCGCTTGGAATCGTTCTGATCGGAGACGCGGCGGAATCGGTGGGCTTCTCAGGTGGTTGGAACCGGCCGATATCCCGATCGGCAACTGAGGAAATTACACCCTGCCCGTTGACCCCCGTGCGGGAATATAGTATCTTGGAAATTCGTGGATAGTTTATATCTCAAAACTTTCCGGTTGATTCGGCCATACTGGTGGCGGCTGGTTGTCTCGTCGATATCGGCGATGCTGTTCGCCGTCCTGTCGGGGGCGCTGATCTGGATGATCGGGCCGCTTTTGGGGACGCTGTTTTCCACCGATTATGCCGAGCTGTCCGGCTTGGGGCGGGTTATGGCGCCGCAGGCGCAGGTGGAAATCGCCGCAGGGCCGACGGCGGAAAAAACCGTTTTCCAAAAGGTCGTCGACTTCCCGGAAAAAGTCAAAGTCTGGCTGAAGGGCACGGTCAATCGTCTGGTTGTCCGGGAAAACAAACTGGACACGCTGGCGCGCATCTGCTGGGCGGTTTTGCTGATCGCCTTGCTCAAGAATATTTTCTTGTACGTTCAGGGGTTTTTCATGGCCTTTGTCCAGCAGTCATTCATTCGCGATATCCGCAATCGATTGTTTGAGCATTACCAGCGTTTATCGCTGGCTTATTTTCATCAAACCCGCACCGGCCATTTGATCTCGCGTGTCACCAACGACGTGGTCGTCCTTAACGAAACGATTGATATCGGGTTCAACCAGCTTGTCGCGGAATCGTTGTCGGTGCTGATTTTCGCCTCGTTTCTGGTCATCCTGAGCTGGAAATTGACGCTTTTGGCGGCGTTGATCCTGCCCGTGATTTTTCTGTTCATTTATAAAGTGGGGCGCAAACTGCGCAAGTACTCGGCCCGGTCGCAGGAACGGATGGGTGACGTCAACGCCGTACTGGAGGAGACGGTTTCCAACATCAGGATCGTCAAGGCGTTTGCCATGGATCATTTCGAGATCAAGCGCTTCGTCCACGCCACGATGCGCTATTTTCGTACGCTCCTCAAGATGACCCGGGTGCGGATGCTGGCGACGCCGATCAACGACATGCTGGCCACCGGCGCCGGCGTGTTCATCCTGTGGTACGCCGGATCGAAAATCCTCTCGGCCCAATCGACCCTTCGCGCCGAGGATTTCATTCTCTTTGTCTTTTCCATGTTTTCCATGATCAAGCCGGTCAAGGCACTTTCCAATATCCACATCAAGGTCCAGGAGGGGATGGCCGCCGCCGGGCGCATCTTCGAGGTTCTCGATACGCCGTCGAAGGTGACCGATCCGCCGCAGCCGATTGCCCTGACCACCTTCCGAGATTCGATCCGCTTCACCGATATCGTCTTTGCCTATGACACCGGGGATCGGGTTATCGATCACGTGACGTTCGACGTGCACAAGGGCCAGGTGGTGGCGCTGGTGGGGCCCAGCGGCGCCGGCAAATCGACCCTGTTTGATCTTCTCCCGCGCTTCTACGATCCCCAGGGAGGGAGTATCGCCATCGACGGCGTCGACATTCGCGCCATCGCCATGCAGAACCTCCGGTCCCTGATGGGTATCGTCACGCAGGAAACCCTGCTCTTCAATGATACCGTCCGCTACAACGTCGCCTACGGCATGGATGGTATCGCGGAGGACAGGCTGATCCGCGCCGCGACCATGGCCAACGCCCACGATTTTATCGTGCAGCTCCCGAAAGGGTACGACACCGTAATCGGCAATCGCGGGGTGATGCTTTCCGGGGGGCAGCGCCAGCGGCTGGCGATCGCGCGGGCGCTTCTGAAAGACCCCCAGATTCTCATCTTCGACGAGGCCACCTCATCGCTTGACACCGAGTCGGAGATGCTCGTCCAGGAGGCGATCAACCGGCTCATGCAGGGACGCACCACGCTGGTGATCGCCCATCGCCTCTCCACGGTCGTCGCCGCCGACAAGATTCTGGTTTTGGAAAAGGGCAGGATCGTCCAGCAGGGGACGCATCAGACGCTTCTGGCCGAAGGCGGCCTGTATGCCCGCCTGTACCTCATGCAGTTTCAGAATGACCATGACCCGCACGAAACATAACATCCTCTTTATCAATTCCATCGACCCCGCCGTCTGGGGGGGATTGGAAAACTGGATGGAACTGGCTGGCCTGGGTCTGGCCCGCCGCGGCCATCATGTCTGGATGGCAGGGCGCCGCGACTCGCATTTTCTCCGCCGGGTGTCGGCTCACCCGGAGATCACGGTTCTGCCGGTAGACATCGGCGGCGATTTCAGCCCAGTGAGCATCAGGCAAATTGCCGGTATCGTGCGGACATACGGAATCGATCTGACGCTGTGCAACTTTGTCAAGGACGTCCGCCTGGCCGGCTTGGCCCGCAAGCTGACCGGCGGCTCTAAAATCATTTGGACGCCCGGTGTCAACCTCGCCAAAAGGTCCCTTTCGCACAAATGGCTCTTTGCCGGTTTTGTTGACGGCGTGATCGTTCCCTCCCGGCACCTGCGCGATGCCATCGTCGCGTCCGGATCTATCGATCCATCCCGGTTCGAGGTTATTCCGGTTGGGATCGACGCTGCCCTGTGGACGGAGGATAGAATCGACAGCCGGCGATTTGTCCGACGGCAATTCCGCTTTCCCGATGATGCCATTGTCTGCCTGACTTCCGGGCGTTTCGTCATACAGAAGGGGCATCGTTATCTGCTGGAATCGGCGCGGGTCTTGGCCGAACGATGTGATAAATTGTTCTTCTTGCTTCTCGGTGACGGCCCCTTGCAGGACGAACTGCAGCGGCAGGTCGGCGAGTCGGGCCTTCGCGAAAGGGTCGTGTTCGGCGGCTTGCTGGATTATCATCAGAAGGCCGTCTTCGGATCAGACATTTATGTGCATCCGGCGATCATCGAACCGTACGGGATTGTGCTGGTCGAGGCCATGGCCGCCGGACTGCCGGTGGTGGCGACGCGAGTGGGAGGGGTTCCGGAGGTGGTATGCGAGGGTGAAACGGCCGTGCTGGTCGATGCCGCGCATCCGGACCAATTGACAACGGCCATTGAACAGCTTTATACTAATTCGTCCATGCGGGAATCAATGGGACGGGCGGGGTTGGAACGGTTTGGCCGGCTCTTTCGGATGGACACCATGATCGACGCAATAGAAACCGCGCTGGATAAGGCGACGGCAGGATGAGAATATCGATCACCAAATCCCTCGAGCATGGCTTCAAACGGTTCTTCTTCTTTCTTTCCCGCGTCTACTTAAGAAAGGGAAGAGGCGATTTCGGCGTCATCGATCCCCGCCGCATAGAGAAAGTCCTTTTTATCCGGCCGGAGAAACTGGGTGACATGGTGATCTCACTGCCGGTGTTTCATAATTTGAAGAAGATGCATCCCCATCTGCAGCTATTTACGATTTGCTCGCCGCGCAACGTCGCTGTCATCCGCGATAATCGCAATATCGCCGCCAATTTTCTGTATACCAAAAACATCTTGCACGACCTGGCCATGATCCGCCGTGTTCGCCGTTTGGGCGCCGACGTCGTGGTCGACATGGTGGGCGACGATTCGGTCACGTCGCTCTTTCTGACCCAGTACGCTTCTCCGGGCGCCCGGCGGATCGGCCTCGGCAAACGCCGGCACCGCCTGTATTACGACTTCAATTATGAGTACCGCACGGAAGACGAAGCTCACGTCATCGACAACACCCTCAAGCTTCTCACGGCATTCGGTATCGCCACCGACGACGCGGAGAGATACGTTCCGCCGACCATCCCCGAAACGTCCCGCCGGACGGCGGAGAGATTCATTACGTCGCTGGACGGTCAGGCTCCGGGAGGGATTATCGGCATCAATATTTCGGCCGGCCGACCGACTCGCGTCTGGCCGGAGGGCAAAACGCACGACCTCATCCGCCGACTTCTGGCCGTCTACCCCACCTGCCGTATCGTCATCTCGTCGGATCCCCAGGACCGCGCTCGCGCCGAGACCATGGCGGAGCCGTATGGCAAACGCGTTGATCCGGTGCCGCCGGGCCTGGGTCTTCTGGATGTCGCGGCGATAATCAGCCGCATGAGAATGCTGGTCACTCCCGACACCTCGCTGGTGCATATCGCGCGTTCGTTTCAAGTTCCGGTCGTGGGATTGTACACCCGCTTCCAGAAGAACTTCAAGCTGTGGCGGCCGTACGGTCAGAAAACCGGGGCGGTTATTTCGGGGAACGATTACAATATTTTCGACATCACCGTCGATGAGGTTGTCAACGCCGCCGTCACCCTTTCGCCGCCGGAGAAAAAACCATGAAGCTTTCGGCCATTATCATAACCAAGAATGAAGAAGCCAACCTGGAGCGGTGCCTGCGGTCGGTGGCGTGGGCGGATGAAATCATTCTCGTCGATTCCGGCTCCACCGACGCGACCGTCGAGATCGCCCGAAGTTTCGACGCCAAGGTGTTCATCCCGGAATGGAAGGGATTCGGGCCGGCCAAGCAGTACGCCCTGGACCAGGCGACCGGCGAGTGGATTCTGTCGATCGATGCCGACGAGGAGGTGTCGTTCACGCTGAAAAATGAAATCCTCCAGCTACTGGAGGATAAACCTCCCTGTGACGGCTATTATGTGCCGCGCAAGACGCAATTTTTGGGGAGATGGATCTTGCATTCCGGTTGGTATCCCGATTATGTCCTGCGTCTATTCAAGAAGTCGTCGGGATCCTTTACGTCGGCGCTGGTGCACGAAAAGGTGGAGGTGAAGGCCCCGACCGGGCGCATGCACAACGCGCTTCTGCATTATTCGTATCCGACCCTCGAGGATTATGTCCGCAAGCTCGATCAGTACTCCACGCTGGGAGCGCAGGATCTTTTTCGAGAAGGGAAGAAATACTCGTCGTATCTTTTGGTCATCAAACCATTTTTGGCTTTTTGGCGCAAATTCCTTTTTTTGAAAGGATGGCGCGACGGCTGGGAGGGATTCCTCATTGCGTATCTGACTTCGACCGGGACGCTTCTGAAATATGCCAAGCTGCGGTCACTTTATGTTGAGGCCGAGAAAAATAGGTAATCTGTCCGGAAAATGACGATGGCGTCACCATCAGTGCTTCATATTGATACCGGGACGTTGCTGCGGGGAGGACAACGGCAGCTTCTGCTCTTGTCAGAGCATCTACAGCGGCTCGGGATCAATCAGGCCATTGCTTCGCCTAAGGCGAGCGAATTGTCCCGGCGAACCATCCATCTGCCGGTTACTCCGGTGTCCCCCTATTCACTTCTTCGAATATTCCGACTTGGGCCGCTGAAAGAGGCGGTGGCGGCTTATGGGATCAACATCATTCATGCGCACGATTCGCATGCCCATACTCTCGGGCTGAGGCTGAAACGAGCCTGTCCGGGGCTGAAACTGGTGGTCACCAGGCGGGTGGCGTTTTTGCCGTCGAGCCCATTGAGCCGAAGGTTCAAGTACCGCCGTGCGGTTGACCGATATATCGCTATCAGCCGCGCCGTGGCGGCTGTTTTGACCGGCGCCGGCGTGCCGGGAGAGAGAATCTCGGTGATTCCCTCGGCGCTTGATATCGATCAAATATTCCGCGCCGAGGCCGACCCAGGGTTCATAGCGCGGATGTTTCCCGGATGCGCCAAGGTGATAGTTTCCATCGGTTCGCTGACGCCGGAGAAAAACATGGCGACCGCCGTGCGCGCGTATTCGTTGGTAGTCAAGCGGTTACCGGACGTGGGCATGATTGTCCTGGGCGAGGGCCCGCAGCGTGGGGCGTTGGAGGATGTGAAGCTTCGCTTGCATCTCGATAATCTTGTTCTGGCCGGCCATAGAGAACCGGTGGCGCCGATTCTCAAGGCGTGCGACCTTTTTCTTCTCTGCTCAACGAGCGAGGGGCTGAATACGTCGGCCATCGAGGCCGCCGCCTGCGGTTTGCCGCTGGTTGTTTCCAATGTAGGCGGGCTGCCCGAAATCGCCGAAGAGGGTTATAATGGTATCCTGTGCCCGCCCGGACGGGCGGAACGTTTTGCCGGGGCGGTCGTCGAGTTGTTAACGGATGACGCGCGGCGCCGAGAGATGTCGGCGCGCGGGGTGAAGAAAGCCGAAACCTTTGATATCCACGCCGCCGCCGAAAAAACGCTGGCCGTGTACAACAGTTTACTTGCCGGGTAGACGAAATCGGCATATAATCAAGCTATGATAAATCTGGCCCAGTTTATCATCCAAGTCGAGTCGTTCAACGCCAATATCGATATTCCCCTGATTCGAAAGGCGTATGAGTTCTCCGAGCGCTCCCATGCCGGCCAGAAGCGGGAGTCGGGGGAGCCGTTTGTGACACACTGCCTTGAAGTGGCCCTGATTCTAGCCGAACAGCATCTGGACTCGACCACCATTGCCGCCGGGCTGATTCACGACGTGGTTGAGGACACGCCGGTGACGATTGAACAGGTCCGCAAGGATTTCGGCGAGGAGATCGCGCTTTTGGTCGACGGCGTCACCAAGCTGGGCCAGGTGGAATACAAATCCCACGAGGAAGAGCAGGTCGAGTATTTCCGCAAAATGCTGTTGTCGATGGCGCGCGATATCCGGGTGATTCTGATCAAATTGGCCGACCGCCTGCACAACATGCGGACGCTCCAGTTCGTCAAGCCGGAGAAGCGCGTTCGCGTCGCCACGGAGACGCGCGAGGTGTATGCGCCCCTGGCGCACCGGTTCGGGACCGCGCGAATAAAGACCGAACTGGAAGATATGGCGTTCAAATACCTTCATCCCGAGGAATACCTGGAACTGGCGCGCAAAGTCGAAATGACTCGTCAGGAGCGTGAAGAGTATATCAAGCTGGTTACCCAGCCGATCAAAAAGGCGCTGGTCGATGAGGGGATCAAGGTGCAAATTGCCGGGCGGGCGAAGCACCTGGACAGCATATACCGCAAGATGAAACTCCGTAACTTGCCGATAGAGCAGATTTACGACCTGCTGGCGATCAGGATACTGGTGTCCACCAAGATGGAATGCTATAAGGTCCTGGGGGTTATCCATGACCTCTGGAAACCGGTGCCGAACCGCTTTCATGACTATATCGCCACGCCCAAACCCAACGGGTATCAGTCGCTTCATACGACGCTGTTCGGGCCCGGCAATCGCATGCTGGAGATTCAGATTCGAACGCAAGCCATGCACCACGTCGCCGAGTACGGTATCGCCGCTCACTGGCTGTACAAGGAAGGCCGCCAGGAGATGGACAAGGGCGATGAGCAGATGAGCTGGCTGCGGGAAGTGCTCGATTGGCAGAAGGACATGACCAACCCGGCGGAGTTTTTGGAGTTTCTGAAAATCGACCTTCTTCAGGAAGACGTCTACGTCTACACGCCGCGCGGCGACCTGGTGCACCTTCCGGCGGGGTCGACTACGTTGGATTTCGCCTTCGCCGTCCACACCGACGTCGGCCTTCGTACTACCGGGACCAAGATTAACGGCAAAATGGCGCCGTTGAATACACAGCTGAAATCCGGGGACGAAGTGGAAGTAATGACGTCTCCGAACCAGACGCCGTCACACGACTGGCTGCGGATGGTCCGGACGTCGAAAGCGCGCGCCAAGATCAAGCGCTGGCTGAAACAGCAAGGGTACGAGCAGTCAGTCGTGCTGGGACGGGAAATGCTGGATCGAGAACTGAAAAAAGCGCATCTGGAGTTTCCTGAAGAGACGGGATTGGACGATATCGCCCAGGGGATGGGGTACGTATCCGGTGAAGCCTTACTGGCGGCCATCGGCGTCGGAACCGCTTCCGCCCAGCAGATCATTACCAAGCTTTCCCCCGATCACGAGACAGTCAAGAAGAAGTCTCTGGTCAAGCGGTTTCTTGACACCGCCCGCGGCGGGAAGGGGATCAAGATCCAGGGGATGGGGAATATGATGTATCGCTTTGCCGGGTGCTGTCAGCCGGTGCCGGGCGAGCATATCATCGGCTTTATCACCCGCGGCCGCGGCATTACCATTCATCGGGCGGACTGCATGACGGCATTGGAACTGGCGCAGTCTCCTGAAAGAGTCATCGACGTGGAGTGGGACGTCGATCGCGATCAGGCGTTTGTCGTCCGGCTTGATATTCTGCTTGAGGACCGCAAGAATATGCTGCGCGATATCACCGAGGCGATTTCGGAGGCCGACGCCAACGTCCGCGGGGCGGAGATTTCCGGGAAAGGGGTGCCCGTCAACGGCGTCTTTGTGGTTGAGATCAAAAACCTATCCCATCTCAATCGGGTTATCAGCAAGGTGAAGAAGGTCAAGGGGGTCATTTCGATCGAGCGTACTAAGGGGGCGGACGTCGATCCTTTTTCCAGCGCCGAAAGCAGCCCCGGCGTATATTGATGGTAAGGTATCATCAGGAAGGAACAAAGGTGACATTGGAAAAAAACTGCCCTCACTGTGGCCAACCGGCTGGCCCGGCCGACAACTATTGCGCCTCTTGCGGCCGGGTCCTCGGCGATTCACGCGCCGGACGTCAAAGTAAACTCAGAGACCATGTCGTCGTCGTGGCGATTCTGGCGGCCGTTGCCTTGGTGTACGTCGCCTACAGCGCGATAATCCCCGATAATGTCGCCACGGAACAACCCACCTCCGGCAGCAACTGGAGCGGCCCGCAGCCGGATATGCAAAGCTTCTTGGAGAACCTGCCGACCGACTTTGCGGCCCTCGTTTCGATGGGTAATGCGCTCATGGATGATAGTCGGTATGAATTGGCGGTGCAGTGTTATACCCGGGCGCTGGAACAGCAGCCGACCAACCCCGACGTGCGGGTCGATCTGGGCGCCTGCCAGCATGCGCTCGGCCAGAACGAAAAGGCGATCGAGAACTTCATGAATGCTCTGGAACGCCAGCCCGACCACAAAATCGCAAAGTTCAACTTGGGAATCGTTTATTCCGGCTTGGGGGACACGGCTCAGGCGCTGGCGTGGTGGAACAAGTTGCTGGCGGAAAATCCTCCTCCGGAATTGAAAAGCCGCGTCGAAACGCTCATGCGGCAAACCGGGGGACATTGAATTGACGGGTTTTATTGCCGCTTGGGCCGACTATACATGGGACATGCTTTTTGAATCATCGTTGCTGCTTCTCTTCGGGTTTGTGCTGGCGGGACTAATCCGATCTCTTCTGACACTGCAGATTCTATTCAGGATTTTTGGCCAGGGGCGCTTCAAGCAGATTTTCACCGCCTCGCTGGTCGGGGTTCCTCTGCCTTTGTGTAGTTGTTCGGTGCTGCCGGTGGCGGCCCAACTGCATCGTTCAGGTCTCTCGCGCGAAGGCACTATCTCGTTTCTGATCTCGACGCCGGAAACCGGCGCGGATTCGATTGCCCTCAGCGTCAAACTCCTGGGGCCGCTCTTCGCCGTCGTCAGGCCGGTGGCGGCATTGATCACGGCCGTTTTCAGCGGGCTTATGGCCGCCCTGTTTATCCCAGGCGCTTCGCAGGCTGCCAGTATCCCGGTCGTGAACCCAAACCAGCCCCAACCCAAGCCATTCGGGAAGCGGCTATGGGACGGTCAGGTATATGTAATGACCGACATGCTGCCGGAATTGGCCTATTATCTCTTCTGGGGATACGCGCTTGCCGGTGTGGTGGCGGCTCTGATCCCGGCCGATTTGCTCAAAAGCGGCTTGTCTCCATGGCTGCAATATGTCGGCGTCGTGGCGGTCGGCGTTCCGGTCTACGTTTGCGCCACGTCATCCACCCCCCTGGCGGCGGTATTTCTTTCGCTGGGAATCCTTCCCGGTGCGGTCCTGGCATTTCTCCTGGTCGGGCCGGCGACAAACCTGACGGCGCTGGTGGTTCAGAAGCGGATTCTCGGCCTAAAAGGAACCGTCTTGATGACGATTTCGGTCGTCGTGACCGCGGTTATCTGCGGGTTGGCGCTCGACACCCTCTGGGGAGGGTCGATCAATTCGGCACTTAGTATCACCGGGACAGAAGCGGCGGAAGGCGGCGGGTGGTATAATTTTGCGGCGGCCATCTTCCTGTCGTTTGTAATGGTATATTATACCGCGCGGCATTATTATAAGAAGGCAAGAAAGAAACTGGCCCGAAAATAAATGGCATCGTGAGTTCATTTTTCGGTCATAGTGTCGTCTGGTTGCGGCGTCAGATCGATGATCTGCTGGACGTCGTGTATCCGCCCGTCTGCGGTATTTGCGGACGACCGGCCGAGTCCGGCGAGCGTCTGATCTGTGAAAAATGCTGGGAGGCGGTCAAGGGGTTGGAGATGCCTTATTGCTCCGGGTGTAAACAATTTCTTCCTGAAACGCTGCGTTGCCCGGAGTGTCGTCCGGCGCCATTAGTGGTTTTTTCGCTGGGATATTTTGACGGGCCTCTCAAGACGATCATCCACGACCTCAAGTTCCATGGTCTGAAGCCGCTGGGGGCGGGATTGGGCCGGAGGCTTGCCGAGGTCCTGTCTTCACGCGCCGACAAGCTCGCTATCGACTTCATCATCCCGGTGCCGTTGCACATCAGCCGGTATTACGCCCGGGGATTTAATCAGGCTGAAGAAATTGCCCGGGAGATTGGGCGCAGGCTTGATCTCGCTGTTCGCGCCGATTTGTTGTATGCGGCCCGTAAGACCAAGCAGCAGGCCAAGTTGCCTGCGGCGCAAAGGGAAATTAACGTTCGAGGTGCGTTCGCCGTACCTGACCGCGCTGAGGAAATCTTAAACGGCGCGACCATCCTTCTTGTTGATGACGTCACCACGACCGGCGCCACTCTTCGGGAAGCGGCGCGGGTTCTGCGAGAGGCGACCGCCCGGCGGGTAGTGGCGGCAGTTGCCGCCACGGCCTTATGAAAAAAGTTGCGTCGACGCCTACAAGACATCATCATTGACGGTATGACGGTCAAGGACGAGTCGGCGGGAAAGGGGGTTCCGCAAATCGAAGATTTCCTCCGCGCCATCGAGGTCGAAGAGGGTTTGGCGCGAAACACTATCGATAGCTATCGCCGCGACCTGTTAGAGTTTTGGACGTACCTGGGCGGCAAACCGATTGCCGAGGTTCCGAAAAACGCCATTATCCGTTACTTGCACGAGTTGTACGGTATTGGGCTGAATCCATCAACGGTCAATCGACGGTTGTCGGCCGTCAAGAAATTCCTTGGTTTCTATATGGGCAAAGACAGCCCGGCGGCAGGGATTTCCGGCCCCCGCCTGACCCGCCGTTTGCCGGTAGTGCTGTCGGTGCGCGAGGTGCAGAAGATACTGCAAATGCCCGATACAAAGGATATACGGCAGATCCGCGACGCCGCCATTCTGGAGACATTGTACGCCTCCGGGATGCGGATTTCGGAGCTGATCAGCCTCGATCGATCGGTCTACGCGCCGGAGATTTCGTATATCATGGTCACCGGCAAGGGAAACCGGCAGCGTCTGGCGCCCCTGGGCAGTTATGCCGTCGCGGCCATCGACCGATATATCCAACAATCCCGGCCGCTGTTGGCCGAAGGGAAAAAAGAGTGCAACCGATTATTTATCACGCGGCGAGGCCAGGGGTTCAGCCGACCCGGCATGTGGAAGCTGATCCACAGCTACATCCTCAAGGCCGGCATCCGCAAGAAGGTGACGCCGCACACGTTTCGGCACTCGTTCGCGACCCATCTGCTGGAGGGGGGGGCCGACCTGAGGGTGGTGCAGGAGCTGTTGGGACACGCCAACATCAACACGACCCAAATCTACACCCATCTGAACCGCGAATACCTAATGGAGGTGCATCGCCAGTACCACCCGCGGGCGATCATCGAAAAGGACACCTGATGCTGCACGTGGCGTCCCACGCCACCGGCGCCAAGGCCGAGTATTACCTCTCCCGAATTCTGGAAGACAAGAAGGTTTCGGTTCACCGCTTCAACTGCATCGAAGAGTTGCTGATCCTGGCCCAGCGGTTCACGCTTGATCTGGTTTTCATCGGGACCGGGGCTTCCGAACGCGATGAACTGCTGAAAATCCTCGACATGATCCGGCGCGTCAAGAACCACACCTATCTGGCCATTATCCCGACCATTCTCTACCATCCCCAGCCGGATGACAATACCCTCACGGCCGCCTACGAAAACGGCGCGGAGGAATTCTTCTCGGAGTCGATGCCGCCGCATATCGCCCGAGTGAAGACGGCCATGCTGGTGCAGCGGGCCGTCCGCGACCTATCCGTCAACCCCTCCAGCCGGCTGCCGGGACCGTCCATCATCGAACGGGAAATCGAACGGCAGATCGAACTGGGCCAGGAATTCGCGGTCTGCTACGCCGACCTCGACAATTTCAAGGCGTTCAACGATTATTACGGCTACTATTACGGCGACCGGGTGATTCAGCTCGCCGCGCGGATAATAAAAGACGTCGTGTTTGACCTCTGCCGCGAGGGATTTGTGGGGCATATCGGCGGCGACGATTTCATTTTTATCATTCCGGCCGACATGGTCCCGAAAATTTGCGAGAATATTATCCGCACCTTCGACACCCTCATCCGCTATCGCTATCACGACGACGATCGCCAACGCGGGTATATCGTCACGGCCAATCGGCGCGGCCAGGAGGAGGAATACGGGGTCCTGACGCTGTCGATTGCGGTGGTCG
>Ga0315287_10003243_pt1 | contig 15679 bp, 21 predicted proteins | sample YL17G11_0_MG_FD_205037 | JGI IMG/M metagenome (GOLD analysis project Ga0315287, IMG submission 205037) | Sediment microbial communities from Yellowstone Lake, YNP, Wyoming, USA - YL17G11_0 | ecosystem: Environmental > Aquatic > Freshwater > Lake > Sediment | place: USA: Wyoming | collected... | reverse complement strand
TACTGTCAATCATGTCAAGTTGGTGTACTAGGATTGCCTCAATGGATGACGGGGTAACGGGGCTACCCCACTCCTGCTTTCCGTGATGGGCCGCAACCAGGTGCATCAGGTGCGCCCGCTCTCTCCTGAACTCCTCGTAGGTGGGGAAGGTCGTATAACTCATCTCTTGTAGGTACCCCTCCTCCCACCATTTGTTGCAGGATTCCAGGATGATCGCCGGACCCATTACCAGGTGGTTGGCGAGGATTCCTTCCGGGGTATAGCCGAAGCTCGGGGTGCTGAAATCATACTCGAAGATCTTGCACAGATCGTGGAGCAGGACGCCGAACATTACCTTGTCTTGGCTGAACTTCCCGCTTCCGTACTTCGTGTTATAATGACTGCAGATGCTGCCGGCCAGCTCGCACATACTCAGGGTGTGTTCCAGCAGCCCTCCATACCAGGCATTGTGGACACCCCTGGCTGCAGGTGCTTTCTTGAATTCTTTCTCGTGCTTAGTAAGGAGCTCCAGGGCGACCGCTTTGGTGAGCGGCTCTTGGAGCGCCCCCGCAAGGTGCATGATTTCTTTCCACATCTCGTCTGTAGAAAACCTAGAATTCTTTGCAAATTCCGTTGCTGGGCGTGTGCTGGGCGATGACGAGGAAACAGTCACCTGAAGCTCGCCATTATAGGTACTTACGCCCCCAGAGGTTGTTATGACTTCTGCAGTCTCCAGGTGCCCATCAGTACTACTGTTGTAATCCCAGACTTTTGCTTTAACGGTTCCGGTTTGGTCTCTTAGAATTAGGTCTACATACGGCTTTCCGTTCTTTGTTACGGCGATTTTTCTTTCGACTACCAGTGTTGTCAGGTTTGAGAACTTCGTCCCATCCTTCAACTCGCTGATTGTTATTGGTATCAGTGACGACATGTGAATCCTCCATAGATTTATTTGTATCCTCTGAATTCTTATACCAAATACCGTGATCAGGGCACCCATGATTTATTCTGGGAACAACCAGTCCGGTCCATCCACAGTGCGGGCAAGTTCTTACTTTAGACTTTTCTGTAAATACTTGTCCATTGATTTTAACATAGTTTTCTCCACTAACTCTACCCTTGTGATCTGTTGTGGTCTTTCCACAGAAACATTGCCCAGCAGTATTTTCGACGTTACCACCACACCCTAAACATTGGTACATAATTACTCCCAGTTGCGTTGTTAGCGTTGACAGGAGATATTTTCAGCGATATGGTCTTTTCGTTAATGGACATTGCGATCTGGTAAATTTTTTTAGGAAGGGCGCAAGAATGAACGACAACATTATTGACATCAAAACTAGAAAACCTCTTTTTGGTCCGGGTCTTAGGTCTAGACTCGAAATAGCTATTGATAGCCAGATGCCAGATTCTGAACAGTCGGCGCAGGTCGTGACAACCATGGAGCAGGTTGTGTGTACTGAGATAGTCTGCTGGGCACGCGATCTCGCCAGTAAGGCCGCCGCTAGGTTGGGAGACAAGCTGTTTAATAAGGGTTGATGGCATATACAATTATTGGATCACGGTTAATCCTCCATGTAAAGAATGTGGATTTGGAATTAGGCGAACCCCGCAGATAAATTGCTATCAGCGGGGTTTTTTATTTCTAGTTTTCAACATATTAGATAGCTACGCCAAGCAGACGTAAGCGGGGGCTGTTAAGGTGAATAAATATTTGGACACCTAACAGATGGAAAGCTATACTGTATTAAAGGGAAAGCCTATCCTTACGCATAAACGTCACCGATAATGGTGGTTTAATATTTGAGGGTGATATGTTTTTTCAACCAGGTTCCTTCAAAGAACGTACTCTCAGTATGGCCTACTTTAATGAGTGGGCAGGCGAAATCGCCAACTCTTTCTTCAATGCAGGAGCTTCTCCAACCGATACTCTAAGTAAGATCGCCCATCAGGAGGAGTTGACACCACACCACATCGAGGTGCTAGCTGCTGAGGCTAACAAGGAAATCCATAGACATAAATATGCTGCCGCAGAAGATAAATACTTCGCGGCCGATTTTCCTATGGCCGACGCACGTAAAGTGATCGCCTCCCTCCAAGCAGATGGTGGAGAAGTAAAAGTCTCCGCCATACTCCCAGAACCGGTAGTCAAACCAAGCAACATGGATATGTTTGCTGCCTTCGGCGTTGCAGAAGAACAACTCAGCAAAACCGCAGAAGTCAGAGGTGAGATGAAGGTTGCTGGTGAGAAACTCGCGCTGATCAACCAAAAAGCCGAAGACCAGATTTACCTCAAGTCGCACAAACTGGCCGCTTCTGAGAACAACTTCATCAAACAGGCCCGTCAACACGTTCTCGATGGAAACACATCCCTCGAGCGCATGCAGCGCCTGGGGGATCTGGATGTCTTCACTAAAAATGCTGGTATGGCAGATATCGCCCGCAAGCCACTGGCCAAACTGGCCTATGTGCTGGGAAGAGAGGGGTTGCTGTCTCAAACTCATACACGGACCGCCTTTCAGTACTTTGTGAAGACGGCAGACGTGACCGCCCCCGAAGAACTCATCTCCAGTTGGCTGCCAGCACAGATAGTCAACGGAGAACATCCTCTTTACATTACCTTGAAAACCTTTAAAGATTGTCGAGATGACTTGGAAGGATCCCAGCGGAAGAATAAGCTCATCCAAGACAAGTTTCATATCTTGAAACAAAGGATACGAGCACTGTGATCTCACTTCTTGAACAATCCGGAATTACCAGAGAGTTTGTCAAAGAAGCGCTCTTGGGCAAGGCACTCATGGTAGGGGGAAGCAAGCTTTTGAGCGGAGTTAGCGGCGCAGCCAAGGCTCTGCCTGGTGGCAGGCTCGGTACGGCCGCAAACGTTTACGGCACAGCCGAGGGCGCAGCATCTATGAATGATGCAGTGAGAATGGGAAGAGAACTGGGCGCACAAGCAGCATCAATGGGGTAAATTATGCAGTACGCATGGCTAGAGCAGTTGGTCAAAGAAGGGCAGGTTCGCCCCGAAATCGCGGACGAAATATACAAGGACTGTAGCTATTTTATGCAGAAATCTGCGGAGTATGTGAACATCAACCCCGATCAGCTTGCTGCCCTGGTTAAAGGTATTAGCCAAGCAACAGGAGGGGCGGTAAAGAAAGCCCCTGCTACTGCGTGGGAAAAAATCGTAACCCGCCTGGCCCCTGTCCAACAGGCCATAGGACTTGCGTTCGGTATTGGCATGCCCGTAGCCTTGGGTGCGTTTGCCGTTAGCAAAATGCCCAGTGTGGTTCTCGGTAGAGAGACCAAAAAACTCCAAGAGATTAAGCTGAAGCTTTTATCCGATCCGGAATTGGGCAAACACAGAGAGAAAGCCGAAGCCCGCTACTACGAGCTCGTACGTCTCTCTCCCCACGCCGCCCTTCAGGAGGGGATCGCCAAGAAACTAATTACGGAACGTCTACATAGTGGATTTACCGCACAGGATGCACAAAGTCTGGCTCTGATTCAGAGCGCATCAAAAGATTACCATCCCGATATGATTCCTAGCATTTCCTCGCATCTAGAAGGCATGTCAGTCAAGAAGGCCTCCGAGAACATGATTCCGGTATCTGGGAAGGTCATGGGAGAGATCTGCGCAGACGTCTACACCCTAATCAAATCAGCTGCTTCCGCCAGGAAACCAGTCAAATACTGGCAAGCTATAAAAGCCATACTGCCAGCAATGGGAATCGTGGCCGGAGCACATCTACTAACCGCCGCAGCGGTGGGCGGAGTGCATGTGGTAGCTGATGCTATCAAAAACAAAAAGATGCAAGATCAACTCCAAAAGAGTTTTACTGATGCCATGAAGCAAAGCGATCCCAATAGGGAACCTCTGCACGCCAATAAAGAGAAAGCCCAACGTGCATTCCAGACGCTGGTACACTTTTCTCCTCATGTGGCGTCAGACCCCTCGGCAGCCAGAGCCTTCATGAACTCGATCGTGTCTCAAGATCTGGGCGCGCAGATCGGGTCTGTGAAAGAGTTGTCCGAGATCGAACGTAACCTTAAGCAAGTGAAGTCGCCCCATCCATTTATCGAAGGCCTGCGCGAAGGCGCAACACTCACCGGTATGGGCAAGGCCATCGGCGGAACATCCAAGGATCTGATGGGGCCGATCATCGGTGCTGGTGAAACAGATCTAGCAGATGCGATGCATATGTACGCGGATAAACCTAAATACCGCAACCTATAGGTTTGACGAGCATGGATAAGCTTCTTACATTTCCAGGTCGGACGGACAAAGGCATTTTCACCTACGTGATCGATGCCGAGAGAGGCTATTTGGAAAAAACCGCCTCCGAATACCATCCGACTATCGCGGCCTATATCAATGCTGCCAAGCCCATTCCAGGAATGACTCAGATACTTCTGACCGCCCTGGGTGCTGGTGAGTGGTGGGGCGATAACGTCAACGGCGATTACTTTCCGCAAGAAGCGCTAGCCTATGAGGGTGAGGATTATGGGTACAAAACCTTTAAGACACTCGCCAAGATCTATAAACATCATGTGAACAAAGACCCGTTCCGATCCTATGGAGATGTGGCGCTTGCGGTCTACAACCCCACCTTTCATCGGGTGGAACTGATCGTACTTTTGGATAATGCGAAGGCTCCGGATATCGAAGCTCGGATGAATAGCGGCGACTATCCTGATTGGTCGATGGGATGTAAGGTCCCTTATGACATATGTAATGTGTGCGGAAACCGCGCCCCTACCCGAGCGCACTACTGCGAGCATGCCAAGTACTATCTTGGAAAGATTGATCCAATCAGCAACAAGAAGGTCTATGTCATCAACACCAGGCCAAAGTTCTTTGATATCTCTATAGTATTGATCGGTGCGGATAGGATTGCCAAGACACTCAAAAAAGTCGCATCCCCTTACGGGAATATCCCTATTCTAAGCTCCGCATATGTGGCAGAGAAAGAGGCAGAACTCAAGCGCGCTGAAATCGAAAAAGAAGTCCCACCCAACCAGCCCCCGGCCAGTGCCGATACTATCAACAAGGCAACCGAGCTGGCAAAGACCATCACCGAAGTAAAGGCGATGGAACCGCCCATGAGCAGGGATCTTCTGAATGATCTGGCCAAGCAGTCGCTACCGCGGAGCATGTCCACCATGACCATCATGGGGATCTTACCAAAACCCCAGGAGTTCCAAAGAATTATACTCATCCGCATGGGTCACCGTAACCTGGCTGACCAGCTCGATGAAAAAAATGTGTGCTTCGATCCCATGTCAGTGCAGGAGCCTACCGACGAGCATCGCAAGATGTTGGATCTGGGCGCCCACAATTTCGATGATGACATCATGGCCAAGCTCACCCCCCTGATGGCAGATCGCAGCTATGCTGCCCCCCATCTGGGTCGGCGGATCGTCATCATGATCAAACAGGGACGGGAATATCCTCTGCCGCAGTTTGTGAAGGTCAGCGCAACGCATGCAGAAGCCAACGGAGAGCGAAAGCCAATAGGGCCGCTACTTCCACTTCTGGCAGCCGCCGGGGCTTACGCTGTTCTGACGCAGAGCGCCCCGCAAGAAGCACTCAAAGGAGTCAACAAGATCCTGTCTTCCAAGGCGGGACTTGTCGCGGCACTGGGCCTCGGCCTGGGGCTGATTCATGGTTTCAATCGTGTGGCCGGTCCCAAACAGACAGGTCAATTCTCCCCGCTCGGGGCCTCCAGCAACCCCGACACCAGTGATGTGTTCTCACGAATCGAAGCCCTAAAACAAAAGCCTTTCGCGAAGGTTGCCCTGGACTACAATCTAGGCTCCGCCGCCAAGAGGCTGTTTTTAGGAGTCCCGGCCGCCTATATGGCATCGGGTGTTCTGCAGAAGCATAGAGAGCTTCGCCCTTATGACGACGAAGGACGGATAAAAGGTTTTATCCGCCGCAACCCTGACGTTATAAGCGCAGCCCTCATTGCCGATGCTATGCTGTCAGCAAAAGGTAGTCCTTTCAGCACGAGATCCCTGTTTCACCACGCCAAGGGGCTTGGTGGAAAAGCAGTTGGACCAGTCAAGGCTAAAGCCATGGGTGTCGCCGAGGATTTAGGAAAGTTCGGAAGCTCTGTTAGCCAGGCAAACGAACTGTGCGGTGAGGAACTTATAAAGACAGCAGATGCTCAGGAATATTTGTCTAATGCCCTTATATGGCCTTTGGCTATGGGCAAAGCGAATCTTCCTGGTAGAATCGTGGGCGGGCTTTTCGACCAGGCTGCTTTAGAGGCGGGATCTCGCCTTATAAAGCGGCATAAAGAAAAAAAGCAAAAAGAGTTATCTTCAGGGAAATCTAAACAGCCTTAAGGAGAATGAATTATGTCAACTTTACAGGAACTTTTGGAGCAAGACATGGGCTTGGGCGAAACCGTTAAGACTGCATCGGTATCTTCAGACGACGAACTAGATCGTCTGGCAGCCGCTCTCGGTCTCGGACTCGACAAAGAAGCTAAAGAGGAAGAGGAAGAGGAAGAGGAAGAAGAAGAAGACAAAAAAGTAGAGAAAAAAGCTTCCGTGGGTCTCGATGGGATGTACAACCGTCTATTCCCAGAAGACGCTCTCATGTCCAAAACAGCAGAAGAGCAGGAAAAAATTGCCTACGAGCAAGATCTTGGAGGCCGTGCGTTTGATTATTATGCTACTCGTTTCGATCGCAGGATTGAAAAGTTGGCAGCAGACATGCTGACCGGCGGCGCAACCATCAGCGCAGCAACCGCAGCAGATCCCGAAGGCAACGTCCATAAGGATCCAACCATCCCACAGGCAACCAAAGACAATCGTCCTGCAGACGCTGGTCAGCCCTCAAGTATCGCTCAGGGAGTTATCAACGAACTGCCCAAAGGCGATGAGCCGAAGACCGTAGGTCACGTTGAGATGCGCAAAGCCGCCCTCATCATGGACGCCGCTCTTCGCAAGCAGTGGCTACTGACCCAGTTGGAAAACTGAGACCTGGTGGTGTGATTTTTAGGAGTTTGCTTTAAGTCGAAAACAAAACATTTAGGAGCATTAATATGAAATTGCATGAACTGAGCCCCGAAGATCAAAAATTGGTGCAGACCGATCTTGGCGAATTTGACAAACTCGCTGAAGAGCAAATGGCAATTGCCGACGAAATGTACACTGTTGGCTTCACCAAGCTTGCAGCTGAAACCGCAGACTATCTCGACGCGATGTTTGAGAAAGTAGCGGAAGACAAAAAAGAAGAGAAGGAAGAAGAGTTGGACGAAGAGTCTGAGAAGAAAGCCGCCGAACTTGGCGCTTTCATCGAAAGAGGATACTTCGACGGTCTTCGGAAACTCGGCGCAGAGCGTCATGGTGATGAACTCGCCTATCTGCTTCCCTTCGTAGAAGAGAAGATCGCAGCCAAAGGCGCAGAAGGCGCACTTGCTAAAGGCTGGAAAGCGTTCAAAGCCTACCATACCAAAGGCAAAAAGCAGTTGGCATCTGGCGGGTCAGCCCTTAAGCGCGCGGTAACTGGCAAGTCAGAAGCCGGCCGTGATCTTGGAAGCAAGAGTCGTTGGGGCGCAGCCAAAGCCGGCCTTAAAGAAGTTGGCAAAGGTGGCGCACGCTTCCTACCCCATGCAGCAGTTGCGGGCGGCGCAGCCTATGGTGGGAAAAAACTGTACGACAAGAACAAGTAGGTAGTACTGGTAGGGGGGACGCAAGTCCCTCCTTTTATCGCAAGTTTTCAAAAGAGGTCGTCTATGACAAAGACTTTTAACGATCTGATTGCAGAAGCAGACCAGATCATAGATAAGCATACGACAAAGACTGCGGCCCAAACTGCGATTCAGCAGGCCGACGATGTCTTCAAACTTGCCGAAGAACTTATCCGTCCTGCGGACGATTCGAAAACGCACATGACCATGATCGAGAAGGTTGCCCATGCGTTCGCGCTTGTGGATACCGTTATCAATCTTCCTGAGATCGTGAAACTCGCTCAGTTTGAAGAAGAGGCCATGAAAAAGGGCATCTCTCCCGATAGAATCGCAGGATACTTTGAGAAGAATGCATCGGCCAAGTTTAAATCGGCGTTGACCCTGCTGGAAGACTAAGGGTGATACATGGATGACCGGGAGATCATGCTTAAGGAGGCGAATCCGCGGATCCTAAAGGGCCTGCGCTTTCTTAGTAACGTGGCTAAAAATAAGGGCGATAAGCTCTTTCCTAAGGCCGAAGCTCTAGAACCATGGTTTAAAAAGCATGTCCAGGGAGCCGATCCCCATAAGGCATGGAAGCAGTACCAGAAGCATGTGATCGAAGGGGGCGATGAGTCTCTACTTCTTTGGCCTTTTAGGGCACTCGCCCAAAAGTTGGTTAAGCCAGAGACCGGAAAAAGGATCGCGCACGCCCGCTGGAAATACATCAGCAAACCGGCTCTAAAAGCCGATGTGGCCCTAGGCGCACAGTTGGAGAAGATTCCCCTAATAGGGAAATCTCTTTTTAGGATTAAGGAAGACATCCCTTGGGGCAAGGGAATGAAAAAGGAGATCTCGCGGCCGTCCGCCTTGGCGCCGTTAATAAAAGTCAGAGATCTTGCCGAACCTATCCTAATCGGTGTAGGATTAGAGAAAGGGCTTAAAACATTGTCAGAATTAAAACAGCAAGGTCAGACAATGAAGGACCAAAAACTACGGGAAAAGGTTGCTTCCGTAATGCTCTCTCTTCATGAGAAGAACAAAGAGCATGAGAAGCGGGCACACGCCCTGAGACTCCTGTGCAAGCAGGCGGAATTGGGATATTCGCGTATGCCACAGACGCACAGCGAACTAGAGACTAAACTAGCCGCGCTGGTAAATGAGGACCTTGTAGTGTTGGAGAAAGCTTTGGAATTAGCTGGCAGTAACATCAAGTTAGGAGAACTAGGGTCGCAAGATCAGGGTTCTGCTCTTACGGCAGCTGAAAAATTTCAAGCTACTATCCTAGGTGACGAATTACTTTAATTTCATGGAGGATGCGATGGTAGTAGCAATTTCGGATATCCGCGTCGTGCCTATCGGCGAGGATCTTACGAAAGAGGACCTCAGTCTCTCTATCTTGAGAGGCACTGAGAAAATGTTCCGGGTGGATAAACCCATAGCGGCGGGCGCACAGTTCCTCAAAGGGGAATGGGCAGTGCTCAACGTTGATGGAAAAGCAGAACGCCCCAGCGCAACACCGGTAGGCCATACCTACTTGGTATTCTGCGGGACCGATCGCTTTGATTCCTATGCCACAGGTCAAGTGACGCTCATTATGAGTCACCCAGTTGTTGCGAAGAGTAGCCGTTATGACACTACTCAGACCTACGCTGTTGGCGACTATTTGACCGTCAACGATCTTGGCGCAGGCCAGGCGTTTGTCACAAAAGCAGGCCCAACTGATCCAAAACTCGCAAGAGTATTGGAAGTTGGAAATGGGTACTTAACCTGGGAAACGTTGGGCGGAGTGTAAGCCAAATCCCGTTAAACTTTGAAGGAGTTTAATATGTACGAAGGTTTAGACGCCACGACGTTTAACAACATGTTCATCGAGCAGTTGGACACCGTTGATGGTATTCGAAAGACAGCAGCAGGCGGCGCCGCTTTCACAAGAGCGAAGATCAGGGAATTGGGCTTTGGACGTAGGGTTCTACCTCCTCAGTCCGTGACTCGTGCCGATCTCCAGCGTTCAACCGACCACGATACACTGATCAAAATCGTGGACATCGAACACGATTCCAAGGCTATGGCGATCAACTTTGCAGCGGAAGCTGACGAGCGCTATATCCAAGGGAAACGTGCAGCGTTCCCGTTCTTCAAGATTGAGTCGGAAAAATTCGTTAAGTCGGAAGGTGAACTTCTGGCTTATGATTATCCGATAACGAAAGTCATCGAAGAAAACAGCGTCAAAGACATCCAGAAAGTCGAAGACGTAAAGTTCATTGAGTATGCCGAAGCAGCCATTTCCATCACCGGAAAGCGGCTTGTTTCGACTGCTACCGCGGTTGACCGTCGGGAAATGAACTCCCTGTTTAAGATGATCGACTACGATCAACTCTTGGCAGACGTTTGTCTCATGAACATCGTTGACTATGACGATTACATGATTCAGCCGGCAACTGAGATTGGTTCTCCGTTGGCATCTGAGATCACGGTAGACGGCTACAAGTATCAGACAATCCTGAAGCGCAAACTTGTTGTGACCAACAAGCACGACATCCTGCTTCCTGGTGAAGTCTGGGCCTTCGCAGAGCCGGCCTATCTCGGTCATTTCTTCATCCTGAATGACGTCAAATTCTGGATCAAGAAAGAAGCCGACCTGGTGATCTGGAAGACTTGGGAATACATCGCCGAAGGTTTCTCAAACATCAAGTCTGTCGCGAAGATTGAACTTGACGTTGCGAATCCAATTCCGGTTGGTGGTACCATTTAAGGTTCTTGCGCTGAGGGGTACGGTTAGTACCCCTCTTTTACACAGCTTTGGAAACTAATTAGGAGGACACATGACTTCGAAATACAAAATTATAAACACCACAATCAAAACCCCCAGAATCAATCCCAGAACAGGAGATGATCTACGCCCTGCGGTAGAGAAGGTAGGACATAACGTCAAACTTAGGATGGGACCTACCGAAGAGATTATGGTGGAAAGACACCGGCCTAGAATCATCGACCGCTTGGACGAGGGGATTTTAAGAGCGCAGCGCGCTGGTTTCATCCGTATCGAAGAGATTGAAAACGTTAATGAGGTGCTCAAGAAGCACACTCTTACTAGCGAGGATAAGTCGGGAGATCTGTTCTTGGCTGACGAGCACGCAGGAATCGCAGATCTACACGCCACAACCTCTCGCAGAGGGGCAAAAGTGGTAGAGATGGGTAAAGACACCTATGCGCAGAACGCTGGTACCGAATCGTCTGAGGCGATTAATCCGGATGGTGACCCGAATTTTCTAGTAAGAGCCGACAAATCGGTGGCTAGGAAAACCAGGCCTGTCAACAGAGAGGAATCCCCGGTTGCAGCTAAGGAGTAGACATGGTTCTTCAGACAATAGACGGAACCTCGAGGATGGAAAGAGCCAAACGGTATCTTAGGCTCTTTTTGCGGGATACCCCGCAGCTGAACCGTCTTATTCGCAAAGAAGAGTCTGATGCCGAGCTCCTTACCTTCGCAATCGAGATGACCATTTCTGACTGGAGTAGTACGTCTCCGTTTATTGACCGGATAGATATCAACAACTATCCGAGTCTTTATCTTTTAATGCACGGCGCAGTTGTTCAACTGCTAAAAACCCAGGGTATATATCAAGCCAGAAACGAACTGCAATATCAAGCTGGAGGGTCCAGCTTCATGCGTTTCAACAAGAGCAGCTACTACATGAACTGGATGATCAATCTGGCTAATGATTACGAAGTTAAGAAGCGCAACATGAAGATCGCCAAAAACATTATGGGTGGTTGGGGCGGCGTTGCTTCAGAATATGATAAAATCGGGTACGCCTGGTAGACGTAGTTAGGGGTAAGTCGTGGGGGGATTTTGGTATGGGTTCGAGAAGAGTGCCGTGACCAACAAGACTATTTATCGAAGCTACATTCATAATCTCTTGTCTGTTCTAAAGGCGAGCAAAGACCCGACGGATAAGGCGGTGCATGGGTGGCTGCACAAGAAGCTTCCTAACTTGGATAAGAAGGTGACCTCGAAGATCAGGGAGATGGGCGAAGCTCCGGCAATCAATTGGGCGCATAACGTCAAACCCATGGAGATAAAGTCGCTTATCCATGAGGCAAAGATTAGAAAGCATGAGCCCGGATGGGCGCGAGATACCGTAATAAAAGCACTGGTGGGGTAAACTATGAATGCGTTTTGGGATGGGTTTGAGAAGAGAGCCGTAGGCACCGGGCTTCTAACCATAGATGCTACCAAAGGTATGCCCGAAGAAGAGCGCGAGGCGATCAAAAGCAAGGTCCCGTGGATTTCCAGGAACTTCCCAGGCGTTATTCCCATGGCACTTGTAGGGGGCGCCGGTGGGCACTCCGTAGCGGATATCGTCCATGGCGGTAAAAATGCACGATTGGCTGGCGGGGCGATAGGGTCCTTAGGTCTTGGGCTGGCAGCAGCGGGCCTTGCGAATAAGCCCTCAAGATTACATCAGGGTGTCCGTGCTAAGTACGAGAAGGTAAAAAACGAGGAGAAGAGAGCTGCCGAGCAAAGCTCCGAGGATAAAACTAATAAAAAGAAGTATACCGGACGCGGGGCAGTGGTCGGGGGAGCATTAGGGGCTGCTGGCCTGGGGGCGGCCATGGGCGGAGTACACGGTTTTGTAGACGGATTGGGGCACCCCGCAAAAAGGAATGCGAAATCTTATACAAAGGCACTCCGGGCGATCCAACGCAAAGAAATACTTAAAGCGATGGCCATAGGCGGGGCAGGTGGCGCAGCGTTAGGTGGGCTAACCGGCTTGGGTATTGGGCATGCTAAGGATAAAGTCGAAAAGTATAAACATGAAAATCGCCATAAAAATTATGGGTGGTTTGGATGGGAAGATAAGCGTGACTGAGCAGAAACACATCCGCACCTTCCGCAGCAAGAAGCTTCATCCTGAGCATGTCAAGCTCCTGAATGAGGCTATCCGGCATAACGCGCGCGGGAAGGAAAAGGATGTGCATATCACCTACCGTAAAGAAAACGGCGAGGTGTCTGAGAGAAAAGTACGCCCCCTGGCGGTTAAAGGAAAGAGCCTGTTTGTGGCGCATTGTCATGAGCGCAACGCAATACGGAGCTTCAGAGTAGAGAGAATAGCCATGGTTAAGAGTGCCTTCTGGGATGGATTTGAGAAGAGGGCAACAAGTTTTATACAGGGTGGAATCAGCTCATTGCAGAATGCTTTCGGAGGTGGGGCTTCAGCATCCCCGCCGCCACCGCCACCGCCACCACCGCCACCACCAGCGATGCCATCAAGCCGGGGGGCTCGTATGTCAGCTGGTTTTAAAGGAGTGTTGTAATGAAAGAATTTTGGAATGGATTTGAGAAGAGGGCATTGTTCCCTACGAAAGCCAGTGAACTCGGGGTGGGCGGGGTATTAGGTAGCCTGGTACCTGGTGGTACTACGGGACATACCCTAATCGGAGAGCGCCCCGAGGGTCACAGCCGTGTAATGGAGTGGCTTAAGCGAATTGGCGGCAATGTGGCTGGTACTGTAGTCGGCGGGGTAGCGGGGGCTGGAGCTGGCGGTACGATCGGAGCTATTCTAGGCAGTCTTGCTGGTAGCAGGACTGAGGGGATTGCGCTAGGGGCTGGTTTGGGAGTGGGCTTGGGCAGTCTTATTGGTCATGTTGGGGGAGAAGCCATCGGGCAAAATTCCGCGATTGGTCAGTATTATGATGAGGAAGGCAAAATTAAACCCGAGTATAAGAAGCACGAAGGCTTTTAGTAAAACTTCGTTACAAACGCAACAATATCAAAAGTTTTAGAGTAGAGAGGATAGCCATGGTTAAGCAAGCATTTTGGAATGGGTTTGAGAAACGAGCTGACGTGAGTTTGATGCTCCCCGTAATATCTCACGGACACCGCTATCCTCTTAAAACCGACGAAAGCAAGAAGAGGTATATCGGCGATCGGGCCACGGAAGGGACTCTAGCAGGCGGAGGGCTTGGTGCTCTCTTCGGGGGCTTTGGAGGAGCGACCGTAGGTGAGATGTCGGGAAATAAAATCTTGAGTAGGAAGGCCTTGAAAACCGTGGTTGAGAAGGGCCACCTTAAACGTTTAGGAAAAGGCGCCCTTATTGGTGGGTTACTAGGTACGGGTGTCGGCGCTTTGGCAGGAAGGCATGTGGGCAAAAAGAGAGGCGAATCCCACGCGTCTATCGGTGAGGGCGTAACAAGTGGGCACTGGACTCCTACGGACGCAAAGGCAGACGCATATAAAAAGTATATGAAGTATCACAACGCCGAGGGGAAATGATCATGATCGCATTTTGGAATGGGTTTGAGAAGAGCGCGGAAGAGAAATCAAACAAAAAAAGACACGCGTTAATAGGTGCCACCGCGGGCGGTTTGGCCGGAGCTACCGGCGCAGGCTTCCGTCCCGGGATGAAGACCAAGGGGACCCCGGGATCGATGTTTTCACAAGCGCTACGCCCAGCCACGAACAAAATGTCTAGGAATATTAGAGGGGATAGGAGGAAGGCTCTTCTTCTAATGGCTGGCATCTTGGGTGCTGGCGGTGCAGCTGCGGGCGGCCTCGCTGGTCTAGCTACGGGTCATCTGGCAGATAAAGCGAAAAAGAAGAAGGGCTAAATGACCTGCGCAGTATCACAACTTAAGAACCTCCGCTTCAAGTCCATCTCGGTGATGGTCTTGTCGATAGAGCATGTCTCGCGTGTGCTGATCCGCTGGCAATTGGAGCCTACTGCCCAAAACCTGGCGAATCTGAGATTCTTTGTGGACCGTGGTGAAAGTCCCGAGGACATGAAGCAGCTTAACGGCACAGGACTCAGCCCTTATGGACTCTATGAGTTTGTGGACTACACTGCGAATATATTCGATCTCAACAAGCTCTATTATTACCGTGTTCGCGCTGTTGAGATGATCTCTGACACTCCCGTCCAAACCTTTACGAGTATCGTCACCACTTGGGATGGGGATCTCGACCTGGTCGGACTCTATATTGTCGAAGAGCATGAGTTTGCTTTTCGGTGGGTCTACGGGATCCCTGTGATGGTCTTCAAGAAGATCCATGACGGGGTCTACTGCCCTGATTGCTGGGATCCAATCCTCAAACGCGGTACCAAGGCTAACTGCACCACCTGCTACGGTACAGGTCGCTTTGGGGGTTATTACCCACCAATAGAAGTGTGGATGAGCCTAGATCCTGACCCGAAAGTGGAGCAGGTGGCCGAGTGGGGCAAGCGCCAAAGCAGCGCATCTGATACTATGTGCACCAATTATCCCCTGCTCACTCCCGATGATATTATCGTAGAGCTTAAGTCCAATCGTTTCTGGAAGGTAGAGTACGTGCGGTATCCGGAAAAAAATCGTACTATTATACTGCAAAGTTTTAAACTTAACGCAGTCAATCCGTCTGATATAGAATACCAGATAACGGTTCCTGAAGACAGACGGAGGGTTATGGTGTCCCAGCTCGAGGAGCGGGAAAAAGAACGGGAGTTTTAACCAAAGAAGTATACTGATAAACTAAAGAAACGTTTGGAGGGAAAAATGAGATATTTTTGGGAAGGCTTCGAAAAAAGGGCCGACGAGTTTGAGTTCAAATCTCCCGAGCAAAAGAAAGAAGAGTCCAAAGACCTTCAAAGAAAGATCATCCCCGCTGCGGTAGCGGCTCCGGCAGCTGCTTATGGCGCTGTGCAGGGAGGCGCTCTCGGTGACTGGGGTGCTTCCAGCTTAAGGGCGAGAGGGGCCGTTGAAGAGCATGCCAAACAGCTCAAAGCCATCGGAGGAAAGGTGTCCGATAAGCAGAAAGAAAAGATGCTAAAAGAGATGAGGAGTATCAACGCCGGTGCAACGCGCGGAGGTCTGATGCATCCTATAGAGCAAGGAAAAGCGCTCCTCTCAAGCCTTGCTAACGAGGCGGTAGGTGATCTGCATCCTGGAAAATTGATGGGAGATAAGAAAATTTTCGGAGCAAAGATCCCAAAATCGACAGTAATACCTTCCGGAACTCCTCTCCTGTCAAAGGGATG
>Ga0315287_10003242_pt1 | contig 15682 bp, 10 predicted proteins | sample YL17G11_0_MG_FD_205037 | JGI IMG/M metagenome (GOLD analysis project Ga0315287, IMG submission 205037) | Sediment microbial communities from Yellowstone Lake, YNP, Wyoming, USA - YL17G11_0 | ecosystem: Environmental > Aquatic > Freshwater > Lake > Sediment | place: USA: Wyoming | collected... | reverse complement strand
ATGAGATTTCCCGCACAACAGACTTGAGTTCGACTCCCGTTGGCATAGTCTGGTGTGAAAGATCAATGCAGTCGTCCCAGTTACTGGGTTTGCTCCACAAAACATAGTTCAGCGATCTCATGTCCCCCCCTTTTCGTATAACGCATTGATTGCAACTTAATTGATGTCCCATTCCCTTGCGAGATGGTCTCTGGAAGCATACCCCTCCGGAATGAACTACCCCGCCGCAAGCAGCGGGGTATCAAAAACTTTAAATTCTGTCATTCCGCACTTGATGCGGAATCCAGTCCGGTCTTCTGGATTCCGGCTTCCGCCGGAATGACGAACTCGCCGCAAGCGGCGGGGAATACAACCCGAAGGGATTTAAACCACACTTTATACAAAACCAAAATACCCTCGATAAGGGACGACAACTCTTGCATCGATGCCCAATAATATCAACAAAGGGGGACAGGACAGTGCCATACATCATCCCCAGGGAGCTATCCACGAACTCCATGATGATGGATGAAAACATCAAGAAACCGACCAATTGCCATTCCTCCATGAATGATTCCCTCGCTTTTCCGTCGATTTATATTTTGATGAATTCGTAAAAAGTCATATTCCGTATGTCGTTCATGCTTCGACAAAGCCTGTGCTGAGCGAACCGTCTACCCTTCGACAAGCTCAGGGCGAACGGTGGGTCGAAGCGCTTGTCCTGAGTGAACCGTTCGTCCCTTCGAGAGCCTCAGGGCGAACGGTTTTTCCGAATGTCCTGAGCGAAGTCGAAGGAAGGGCTCATGCTTCGGCAAGCTCAGCAGAACGGAATATCAATAGGTTACACCGATCACCCTGAGCCGTGAGCCTGTCGAACGGTCGAAGGGTGATGCTGACTTTTTACGAAACCATTATATTTTCAATCCATAGATCCCGGCGGCAATATCCTGTTCCAGGGCAATCTGGGTATTCTCGATCTGAATGACATAAGCGGGAAACTTTTGGCGGATTTTTATCTTTTTCCCGGGCGACACGCCAAAGGAAACCAGCTTGCCGATCAAGACCGGATCATTTTTTCTGATAAAGGATATTCTGATCTCATCGCCCACCTCCAGGGTATCGAGAGATTTAACAAACGTCTTTACGGAATTCTCGGCTCTTTTGCAGCAATCTCCTTCCGGTATCGGGGAACCGTGGGGACATTCCCGCGGGTGGCCGAGCAAGGTGCAGATCGCCTCGGTAAGCCCGGGCGCCAAGGTATGCTCATACTCACAGGCCGACTCTTCCATTTCCTCAAAAGTCATGCCCAGGACATCGACAAGGAGCCTTTCGGCCAGTCTGTGCCTGCGGACGATAGGCCTCGCCTGCGCTTTTCCCTCGGCAGTGAGAGCGACCTCTGTGCCGCTTATTTTAACGAGGCCGCTTTTTTCCAGTTCCGATAAGATTTCATCATCGACAATATATCCGGAGGCGTGCTCATGTTCTTTTTTTACATTTTCTACCGAGCATCGCCCTTTTTCCTCAAAGGTCCAGATCGTCTCGATCACCTCAGCCGTTACATCTACTATTTTCATAGGCCTCCTATTAAAAAGTAATATGATTCCATCGTAAGAAATAGTTCATTATACCGCCGGTCATAATGGCGCAGGCCGTAACCGAAAAAATGATGGCAAGGGCCTTCTTCGAACCCTGCTCTTTGATAATGAGCATGAAGTTTGTTACACAGGGGATAAAAAGTATCGTGACGATCATCGCAACCACCAATTGCAGATGATCCATCATGCCGGCATCCAGCATTTTTTTCAGCACCGCTATCCCTGCCTCGCCCCTGATGAAGCCCATGATCAGGGATTCGGCAAACTGCGGAGGCAATCCCAGAAACCCCCTGACAACGGGCGCAGCAAGATCCTCCACCAAAGCCAGCAGGCCGATCTTTTCCATAAGAAAAAGCCCCAGCGCACTAATGATAAAAAGCGGCAACGCCTCCCGGAGAAACATCAGCGACCGGTAGGACGTCTTTGTTATAACATTTCTCAGGCTCGGGATGCGTATCGGAGGAATTTCCATAATAAAAGGGGAAGACTCCTCACGCATCAGTCTACTCAAGATAAAACCGGAGGTCATTGTCAGAGCAAAAACAACCCCGAACACCACCAGAAAGGCGGCAAAAGAAACCTGCGCCAGAATAACCAGAATCAAACTTAACTTGGCGGAACAGGGAACGCCGAGCGACAGCAGAAAGATGGCAATAAACCGCTCTCTTTTGCTATCCAGCACTCTTGTAGATATCGTAGCCATAGTGACACAGGAAAAGCCGAGCACCATCGGGAGCACCGCCTTGCCGTTGAGCCCGATTTTTCTGAAGAGCCTGTCGAGCAGGATGGAAAGCCGGGAAAAATAGCCTGAATCCTCAATAAACCCGAAGGTAAAGAAAAAAACAACGATGACGGGCAACACCAGACCGAAGGCAGGAATCAGCGCCATGGTGTAGAGACCGTACTCTCCTGCGATCATCTCCCGGACCCATGCAGAAGGGATCATGGCCACAACATTTTTCAGGTGGGGCCCCACCGTGCCACCAAAAAAATCTTCCACCAGGAAATCAACCAAAAAGCCTGCGGCAAATTTACCGACAATAAAATAGAGCGCGGCCAGCAGGATGAAGAGAATCAGGGAGCCAGCAACAGGTGTCAACGCCAGATCGCCTATCCTGTCTAATAAAGGGGTGGATGTCACGGGTGTAAAATAAACTGACTCCGAGTATAAGGCCTCCGCCCAGACATCGTTTGCCCGAAAAATGATCAGATCAAGGGGCCGATGGAATGACCTGCCTGCCTCTTCTATGATATGAAAGGCGGCCTGATTGTCGTTGATCCCGCTTCTCTGCCGCGCCCAGCGCGAGGTCTCGTTGTCGCCGGCGAGAGAAAAAAGCGCCAAGGCCCGTTTTTCCCATTCCGCATAGGGTTGATCCGCCATAAGTCCTGCCAGATTGCGGACAGCATCGGTAAGAATCGCCGGCAATCTGGAAGGGTAAGAGGGTTTCAGTGCCTTGCCCAGAGCCAAAATCACCGAGGCTATGCCCACCCCTTCCGATGCGACCGTCTCAATGGCGGCAGTTCCCAGCATCTCTTCCAGTTTATGCCGTTTAACCTTAATCCCCTTCTGTGCGGCCTCATCAACCATATTCAGGACAAGCACCAGGGGGATGTTAAATTCCGCCAGCAGGGAAGTGAGCGCCAGCGATCGTTTCAGATTCTTTGCGTCACAGACTTGAATAACCAGATCAGGCGTCTCATCGATCAGGATGTTTCGCGCCACCTTCTCATTGTCAGCGTTCGAAAAAAGATTGTATACGCCGGGGAGGTCGATTATTTCAACCTCTTGCCCTTCCACTTTCAGGTCACCCCTTTTAGTCTCGACGACTGTGCCGGGATAATGGGATATGTTGACTTTATTATTGCTCAAGCGGCTGAAGATCGTGCTTTTACCGACATTCGGCAATCCTATCAGCAAAACTCTCTTCAATGTTTATCCCTTCACTTGATGACTTTCGCTTGGGTCATGCCCAAGATGCCCTGCATTGCCCCGTTCCGGGGCATCTCTTGTGAACATCCAATCCGCATCAAATCGTGTGCTCGATCCTGAAAAATCGGGAATTCGTTACGGATCACTTTCGTGGAATCAATTCTCCTCTTTTTCTGCCGGCGTCCCGCCAGCTTCTTTTTCTCCCCCTGCTTCCCCTGTTTCCGTGCCTGGAGTGCTGTCACTTACGTCTTTCGTATTTTCTCTCGTCTCTGACGTCTCCTTATTCAACAACCATTGAACTTGAGATTGTTTTACAATCTCCCTGCACAGAATCTCGGCCTTCCGGGCCCGTTCGGGTTCTTTCTTTGCATAATAACTCAGGATCTTCATTCCGATTTCCCCGCACATAAAGGGTTTGACGATGTAGCCTTCAACCCCGAGCCTCATGCAGGACAGGATATCCTCCCTGCCGGAAAGCCCGGTTGCCATCACGATGGTTGTCTCTTTGTCTTCAAAGACTGTCCTGATCTCTTTCAATACCTGGTACCCGGTCATTTCCGGCAGAAAAATGTCAAGCACGACGATATCGGGATGCCATTCATCATAGACAAGAAGCGCTTCTTTCCCCGAAACGATTACTTTTTTGTCGAAGAGTGCATTGAAAAGCCCTTTGTCATATAGCAGCCGGGTGGTATGGTCATCCTCAGCAACCAGGATCTTGATCTTATCCGTACCCTTCTGTGAGCGCGTTGACCCATGCAAACCATCCGCTTCGTCCTTTGGAACCATGTGGGATTCCTTGTCAATAGCCATCGATTATTGCAGCTCCATCCTGATCAGACGCACACGCTTCGAAAATGCCGCCGGCATCCTCACCTTTCTACCGTTTGCCTGCATATCACCCGGATAATCTTGGCAAGCAGAAAGTTCCATGCCGCCTGTCTGCCATAACCCTGAAGGGATTGCTTATCGTTAGGGATCGATCCAGGGGCAGACATGGACCAGCCGCCCTCGGTCGTCTCCATTTTATTCGATCAACTTCAGTTTCCGCAGTTCGCCCAACAACTTGGCCTTGTCGACGGGCTTGGTCAGGTAGACGTCGCACTGACCCTTGAAGGAGGCTAAGATATTCTTCGAGTCGTCCAGAGCCGTCGTCATGATCACCTTTGCGCCGTAGATGGAAGCGATTCCCCCGGCCTCTTCCACGCGGCGGATCTCATTGAGCGCCGCCTGCCCATCCATTTCCGGCATCATGATGTCCAGGGTGATGAGGTTGTAAGGTTCGCCGGCCTCCACGGCCGTGCGCACAGCCTCCACGGCCTCCTTGCCGTTCAAGGCAACGTTGGTGGGACCGTACTTTTTCAGAATTTCCTGCAAATACAGCCGGCTCGTGAAATCATCCTCTACGATCAGTGTTTTCATGTCGACTTCCTCCTCGGGGATTATTTAGCGTTGATGAATTCGTTCATAAAGTCTTTCAGTCGGGCAACCTGATTCTCCAGCTCGGGCAGTCGAGCCGCGACGGATTTCAGGTCACCGGCCTTGGCCGCTTTCTCCATCTCGAAGGCCGCTTCGCGCAAAGCCTCGCCGCCCACGTTAGCGGACGCACCCTTAATGCTGTGGGCCTGGCGCTCGGTCCTCGGGACATCACCGGCTTCCAGAAAGTCCTTCAGCTCCTCGATCAGCTTAGGGAGGTCCTCAAGAAACCCCCCGATCACCGTGCGTGCCAGGTCCTCGTCATCCATCATGCGGGCCATCATGCCCGCCTTGTCGAAGACCGGCGCCTCCGATGCTTCTGCGGAAACGGGGGCAGCCTCCTCGGGTTTGCCGGTGGCTTGTTTCGGCGCTGCTGCAGCCTCCCGGGGCAGCCATTTCTCCAGCGCTTTGGCCAGGGCCTGGGGGGAAATCGGCTTGGACACGTAATCGTTCATCCCCGCTTCCAGGCACTTCTCCCGGTCGCCCTGCATGACGCCGGCGGTCATGGCGATAATGGGAATCTGGTGATTGCGGACCGCGGACTGCGGATTACGAATTTGGCGCGTGGCCTCGAAACCGTTCATCTCGGGCATCTGGACGTCCATCAGCACCAGGTCGTAGGGAAGGGTTTCAAGGGCATTGACGGCTTCCGCGCCGTTGGCCACGGCGTCCGCGCGCAGCCCCATTTTCTTCAGGATGCCCACGGCCACCTGCTGGTTGGTGATGTTGTCTTCGGCCAGCAGGATACGAACCACGCCCCGGCGCATCTCGCGGATCGTGTGGCGCGTAACCAGAGGCTGCTCCGGCTCCGCCGCGGCGGTCCTGGCCAACACGGCGGAAAGGCAATCGATGATCTCCCTATGCCGCACCGGCTTGACCAGGTAGGCGGCAAACCCGATCTCCTGCATTCGCTTGGCGTCACCCCGTTGGCCCAGGGAGCAGCAAAGCACCAGACGGGTATCCTTGAGCTTTTCATCGGCCTTGATCGCCCGGGCCAAGGCCGCGCCGTCCATCCCGGGCATCTGCATGTCGAGAATAACAACCTGGAAGGGATCGGCGGCGTCTTGGGCCAGATAGAGCGCCTGCAGGGCCAGGGGACCATTCGGGGCCTCTTCCGACCGCACGCCCCAGGCCGCAAACTGGACCGTCAACACTTCGCGGTTAGTGGCGTTGTCGTCCACCACCAGGACATGCACCCCGCGAATCCCGGCCGGGGGCGCGAGGGGGTGTTCCCGCTCGGCCTGCTTGGCAAAACGGGCGGTGAACCAGAACTCCGAGCCGTGGCCTTCTTTACTCACGACACCGACCTCGCCGCCCATCATCTCGGCGAGTTGCTTCGAGATGGCCAGACCCAGGCCGGTGCCGCCATACTGGCGCGTGGTCGAGGGGTCAACCTGGACGAATTTCTCGAACAGGAGTTCCTGCTTCCCGGCCGGGATGCCGATGCCGGTGTCCTTTACCGAAAAGCGGATCAAGGCTTCATGATCCGTCTCCGACACCAGGCTCCCCCGCACGGCGATCTCGCCTTGGGAAGTAAACTTGACCGCGTTACCCGTCAGGTTGGTGAGCACCTGACGCAGGCGGCCGGGGTCGCCGCGAAGATAGGACGGAACGTCCGGCGCCGCGGCACAGATGAATTCCAGCCCCTTCTCATGGGCCCGCTGGGCCAGCATAGCGGCAAAGTCGTCCAGCAGGGCGCGCAGGTCGAAATCCAGCATTTCCAAATCGAGCTTGCGCGCCTCGATCTTCGATAAGTCCAGGATGTCGTTGAGGAGCGCCAGCAGCAATTCGCCGCTGTTGAGCACGATCTCGGCATAGCGCCGCTGGTCCGCGTCCAGTTCGGTGTCCAGCAAAAGCCCGATCATGCCGATCACCCCGTTCATGGGCGTGCGAATCTCGTGGCTCATGTTGGCCAGAAACTCACTCTTGGCCGTGTTGGCAGCCTCGGCCTGCGCGGCCATCTCGTTGGCATGTGCAGTGGCCGCTTTGAGTTGCCGGTTGGCCTGCTCCAACTCGTCTCTGGCCCGAGTCAGTTCTATTTTCTGACGATGCAGCTCGCAGAAGACTCGTAGCTTGCTGATCAAAATCTGCGGAGCCACCGGTTTAAAGAGGTAGTCTACTGCCCCGGAATCGTAACCCTTGAAAACGTGTTGATCCTCTTTATCCATTGCGGTGATGAAAATAATGGGGATATTTTTGGTCTTGTTATTGAGTCGCAACAGCTCCGCCGTCTCGAATCCGTCCATCCCAGGCATCTGTACATCGAGAAGGATGACTGCATAGTCCTGTTTGAGAGACAGCTTCAGTGCTTCGTTCCCGGAATTTGCTGCCACCACTTCCGAAGACGAAATATTCGGATCGGCGGCGCTGGAGATCAGTGCTTCCATGGCTACCAGGTTAGCCGGTACATCATCCACAACTAGAATCCTAACGGTTTCATGCATGTTCAACTCCCATTTTCGGCTGAAAGTTTCGCAGTCACTCGCATAAGCGGATTAACATCGGTCCGATATCACGCAAGGGCAGCACGGCATGCGGCTCAGCCACCCTAATGGCGGATTGAGGCATGGCAACGGACTGGGCCTCCTTCGGCTCTTGAACGATGGTATAACCCCCCAACGACTTGATGCGCGCCAGCCCCCGACTTCCGTCAGCGCTGGCTCCGGTCATCACAACGCCGATCAATTCAGAACCATACAACTCGGCGGCTGTTTCGAAGGTCACATCAATGGCCGGTCGGGAAAAGTTAACGCGCTCATCCACGCTCAAGGAAAAGGTTCCGTCCAACTCCAGCAGCAGGTGATAATTTGGCGGCACAAAATAGGCCACACCGGGCTGCGGCTTGATCTTTTCGTCGGCCTCGCGAACGTCGATCGCACATATGCGTTTGAGAAGTAGATGGAGACGGCTCATCGCCCGCGGGTTGATGTGTTGCACAATCACGAGCGGAACGGGAAAGGCGGCAGGTAGCGAAGGTAACACAATGGACAAAGCATCCAGCCCGCCTGCCGAGCATCCGATCACTACCGCCCGATAGGATTGCGCCGCACCCGCCGTCACGATCCGCCTCCGCGTTTACGGTATATCTTTTCCCGTTCGACCATCACTTCGAAATCGGCGTAGTGCACAGAAAACGCAATCGATTCCTTCGATCCAAGGCAGAGAATCCCGCCCGGCGCCAGACTGTTCACAAACAGACCCAAGACGTGATCCTGGAGTTCCCGGTTGAAATAAATCAGGACGTTGCGGCAAACGATCATGTCCATCTCGCCGAAAACGCCGTCGATAGTCAGATTGTGCTCCGCGAAAGTTATGTTGGTTTTCAGCGATTTTTCCAGAATAGCGGAGTCATATTGGGCATTGTAGTAGTCTCCGAAGGAGCATTCGCCGCCTGCTCTCTGGTAATTCGCCGTGTATTCCTTAATACGGTCGAGAGGATAGATACCATCCCTGGCGCTGTTGAGCACAACCTTATTCATATCGGTAGCGTAAATGTGACAACGTTTCTGCAATCCCGCCTCCTTGAGCAGAATAGCCATGGAATAGACTTCCTCACCGGTAGCGCAGCCGGCATGCCATACCTTGATAAAGTCGCGCGTTTTCAAATTAGGGATAGCGGTCTGGCGAACGGCCAGGAAGAAGGTCGGGTCTCGAAACATTTCCGTAACATTGATGGAGAGGGCACGCAGCACGATCTCGAAGACATCGTCATCGCGAAGCGCCGAATGGATCAGGTCTGTGATCCGGTTAATCCCGGTCGTATCCATGACCTTCACAATACGGCGTTTGACACTGGCACGGGAGTAAGAGCGAAAATCATAGCCGTATTTGCGAAACACCGCATCGAGCAGGAGATCGATTTCGATGTTTTCTATCTCTGCCTGGTTCATTCGCTCATCTATCGGCGATATTTTCGTCATTGATACAACCATACCCGCAGCATCGACAGCAGTTTCTCTGTGTCCACCGGTTTGGCCAGGTAGTCACTGGCTCCGGCCTCTATACAAGCGGCGCGATCGCCCTTCATGGCCTTGGCGGTCAGCGTGATGATGGGAAGGTTACTGAAGCGTTTCTGTTTACGAATCCGGCGCATGGCCTCGTAACCATCCATCACCGGCATCATGATATCCATCAACACCAGATGAATGTCCGGGCTTTCTTCCAGCATATCCAGGCACTCCTGGCCGTTCGAGGCCACGAGCAGCTTCAGTCCCTTTTCCTCCATCACGCTTGTGAGCGCAAAGACGTTGCGCATGTCGTCGTCAACAATCAGAACCTTACGGCCGTCGAAAATCGCCTCCCTGTCGTGCAGCATGCGGATCACGCGCTGTTTTTCCTCGGGCAAATCATTCTCGACCCGGTGCAGGAACAAAGCGGTTTCGTCCAGGAGCCGCTCCGGTGAGCAGACGTCTTTGACCATTACGCGCTCGGCGTATTTATCCAACATGGCCCGCTCCTCGGGTGTCAACTCCTTACCGGTATAAACAATGACGGGGACATAAGGCTCACTTTCGCTTAGACGCATATGTTCCAATAGCTCAATCCCCGACATATCCGGCAGGCCGAGATCAAGGACAATGCAATCGAAACCGCCCTTTTTAATCGCTTTGAGTGCCTCCTCTCCACTGGACGCAGTCACGACCTCGGCGTTCCCGTCAGCCAGAAGTTCCTTGAGACTGTTGCTTTGGATTTCATTATCCTCGATGACGAGGAGTCGCTTGACCTGCTTGGCAAGTACGCTCTGTATGCGACCAAAGACTCCGTTGATCTGATCCAGGCTGACCGGTTTCCTGAGGAACCCGACGGCGCCCATCCGCAATGCTTCCCGCTGTTTCTCATAACAGGAGATGATGTGGACCGGGATGTGACGTGTGTTGAGGTTTTCTTTAAGTTTGGTCAATACGGTCAGGCCGTTCATCCCGCCCGGCAGATCTATGTCGAGTAGAACGGCGCTGGGGAGATAGAGGTCTGCCAGGTGCAGCGCCGGAGCACCTTCCCAGGCGACCAGCGCCTTGAAGCCCCGTTCGCGCGCCATCTCCATCAGCGTTCGCGCGAAGTCCGGATCGTCCTCGATCACAAGAATTGACCGATCTCCCCTGGAGATGTCACGCCGGTCGTCGCGGATATTTTCGACATCGTGGGACTGTGTGATCGGTATCTCGTCGGTGTCTCGGGCCTGTGCCGGCTCACTGCGATCCGCATTGAAGGCCCTATTCGAGCCGATCTCTTCTTTTTCTCCCGCTTCTTCCGGCTTGGCTATCGCTTGGGTCTGCGATACACGCGTCGACATCGGGCTTGCTTCGGTGGACGGCCCGGCATCACTTAAAGCATCTTTTGATTTCTTAACCCGGCCGGCTATGGGTATCACGACCGTAAAGGTACTTCCCTTGCCCTGCGCGCTCTCCAGACGGATGCCGCCGCCAAGGAGCCTGGACAGCTCTCTGCTGATGGAAAGTCCGAGGCCGGTCCCACCGAACTTGCGCTGGATGCTCCCGTCGGCCTGTTGGAAAGCCTCAAAAATCAGCTGCTTCTTATCCTCCGGCACCCCTATGCCGGTATCTGCGACAGAGCAGGCAAGGTAACCATCGGTTTCCTCGATCGGTATGCCGATGACCCGCAGATCATCTTTCGTTGGTTTGCGGATGGTCAGGGCAACGTGGCCTTTTTCGGTGAATTTAATGGCATTGGAGAGCAGATTATTCAGGATCTGGCCAAGGAGGTGCTGATCGGTGATGATCCTCCCGGGGGTCTGCTCGTCGATCTGAACCTTGAATTCCAGTCCCTTTTTCTGCGCCAAGGGCTGGACCTTGGCCTTGACGTCCCTCATCATGCGCGCAAGCTCGATATCTTCAACGGTCATAACGATTTTGCCGGCTTCAACCTTGGAGAGGTCGAGAATGTTGTTGATCAGATTGAGCAGGTCCGCTCCCGCGCCGTTGATGGTGCGGCTGTATTCCAGTTGCTTCTCGGTGAGGTTCTTGCCCTTATTTTCCATGAGCAGGGAAGAGAGAATCATCAGGCTGTTGAGCGGCGTGCGTAGCTCGTGCGACATGTTCGCCAGAAACTCGGACTTGTACTTGCTCGTGACTTCCAGCTCTTTGACCTTGATCTCGATGACCTGCTTGGCCAATTCAATCTCCTGGCTCTTTTCGACGACTTCGTCTTTCTGCTGGCGAAGGTCCTTGGAACGTTCCTCTATCTCCTGGTTGGTGGCCTCAAGTTCCTCCTGTTGAATACGAAGCTGCTCCTCAGATTCCTTAAGCGCCTTGGTCTGTTCTTCCAGCTCTTCATTTGTCTGGCGCAACTCCTCTTCCTGAACCTGTAGCTCCTCGGCCTGCTGCTGCGTGCGTTCCAACAGCGCGGCCATCTTATTCCGGGTCTCTGTGGATTCAATGATGATAGCAACATTCTGAGTAGCCCGATCAAGAAATTGCTTATCCCTCTCTGACAATTCACGAAGCAATCCTACTTCGACCACGCCTTTGACGGCACCCTCATTCAATAGGGGGTAAGCTATAATATTCTTTGGCGAACCAGATCCAAGCCCTGATTGAATGTGAACATAGTCGTCAGGGCAATGCGTCATAAGGATATATTTTTTTTCAAGTGCCACCTGGCCGATTAAGCCTTCTCCAAAGGAAAACTCATTACTCAGCCCCTTTCTCTTTTCGTAGGCGTAACTGCCGACCAGCCTGAGGCGATCACCGTCTCCAGTGATATACATGGCGCCGATATTGGCGCCAAGATGCTCGCAAAGACAAGCGATGACACGGGATGCAAGGCCTGAAATATCCTGTTCGCCCTTCATTCTTTCAAACAAGGTCAGCAGCCCGGATCTCAACCAATCATTATCCTCGGCTTCCTGTCTGTACTTTTGCATGTCATTAAATATTTTATTGAGGAAAAGCAGCAAGCCCAGACAAATGCATGCCGCCACCAGGGCAAAAGCCGGCATGCCCAGTCCGAAATTGCCAAAGAGGAACATGACGGCAATAGATGCCAGACCAGTGAGTATCGCACTGTACAGCTTGATCTTCATGGAACGATCCGATGACCTTTTTTTTTCAGTCGAAGAATTATTCATACGTTACCTACCTTTAGTCTCAATGTGGCCGGCCCTTGAGCAAGCCACGCGGCCATCCTTTCATTCAATCAACTTCAGTTTCCGCAGTTCGCCCAATAACCTGGCCTTGTCGACGGGCTTGGTCAGGTAGACGTCGCACTGACCCTTGAAGGAGGCTAAGATATTCTTCGAGTCGTCCAGAGCCGTCGTCATGATCACCTTTGCGCCGTAGATGGAAGCGATTCCCCCGGCCTCTTCCACGCGGCGGATCTCATTGAGCGCCGCCTGCCCATCCATTTCCGGCATCATGATGTCCAGGGTGATGAGGTTGTAAGGTTCGCCGGCCTCCACGGCCGTGCGCACAGCCTCCACGGCCTCCTTGCCGTTCAAGGCAACGTTGGTGGGACCGTACTTTTTCAGAATTTCCTGCAAATACAGCCGGCTCGTGAAATCATCCTCTACGATCAGTGTTTTCATGTCGACTTCCTCCTCGGGGATTATTTAGCGTTGATGAATTCGTTCATAAAGTCTTTCAGTCGGGCAACCTGATTCTCCAGCTCGGGCAGTCGAGCCGCGACGGATTTCAGGTCACCGGCCTTGGCCGCTTTCTCCATCTCGAAGGCCGCTTCGCGCAAAGCCTCGCCGCCCACGTTAGCGGACGCACCCTTAATGCTGTGGGCCTGGCGCTCGGTCCTCGGGACATCACCGGCTTCCAGAAAGTCCTTCAGCTCCTCGATCAGCTTAGGGAGGTCCTCAAGAAACCCCCCGATCACCGTGCGTGCCAGGTCCTCGTCATCCATCATGCGGGCCATCATGCCCGCCTTGTCGAAGACCGGCGCCTCCGATGCTTCTGCGGAAACGGGGGCAGCCTCCTCGGGTTTGCCGGTGGCTTGTTTCGGCGCTGCTGCAGCCTCCCGGGGCAGCCATTTCTCCAGCGCTTTGGCCAGGGCCTGGGGGGAAATCGGCTTGGACACGTAATCGTTCATCCCCGCTTCCAGGCACTTCTCCCGGTCGCCCTGCATGACGCCGGCGGTCATGGCGATAATGGGAATCTGGTGATTGCGGACCGCGGACTGCGGATTACGAATTTGGCGCGTGGCCTCGAAACCGTTCATCTCGGGCATCTGGACGTCCATCAGCACCAGGTCGTAGGGAAGGGTTTCAAGGGCATTGACGGCTTCCGCGCCGTTGGCCACGGCGTCCGCGCGCAGCCCCATTTTCTTCAGGATGCCCACGGCCACCTGCTGGTTGGTGATGTTGTCTTCGGCCAGCAGGATACGAACCACGCCCCGGCGCATCTCGCGGATCGTGTGGCGCGTAACCAGAGGCTGCTCCGGCTCCGCCGCGGCGGTCCTGGCCAACACGGCGGAAAGGCAATCGATGATCTCCCTATGCCGCACCGGCTTGACCAGGTAGGCGGCAAACCCGATCTCCTGCATTCGCTTGGCGTCACCCCGTTGGCCCAGGGAGCAGCAAAGCACCAGACGGGTATCCTTGAGCTTTTCATCGGCCTTGATCGCCCGGGCCAAGGCCGCGCCGTCCATCCCGGGCATCTGCATGTCGAGAATAACAACCTGGAAGGGATCGGCGGCGTCTTGGGCCAGATAGAGCGCCTGCAGGGCCAGGGGACCATTCGGGGCCTCTTCCGACCGCACGCCCCAGGCCGCAAACTGGACCGTCAACACTTCGCGGTTAGTGGCGTTGTCGTCCACCACCAGGACATGCACCCCGCGAATCCCGGCCGGGGGCGCGAGGGGGTGTTCCCGCTCGGCCTGCTTGGCAAAACGGGCGGTGAACCAGAACTCCGAGCCGTGGCCTTCTTTACTCACGACACCGACCTCGCCGCCCATCATCTCGGCGAGTTGCTTCGAGATGGCCAGACCCAGGCCGGTGCCGCCATACTGGCGCGTGGTCGAGGGGTCAACCTGGACGAATTTCTCGAACAGGAGTTCCTGCTTCCCGGCCGGGATGCCGATGCCGGTGTCCTTTACCGAAAAGCGGATCAAGGCTTCATGATCCGTCTCCGACACCAGGCTCCCCCGCACGGCGATCTCGCCTTGGGAAGTAAACTTGACCGCGTTACCCGTCAGGTTGGTGAGCACCTGACGCAGGCGGCCGGGGTCGCCGCGAAGATAGGACGGAACGTCCGGCGCCGCGGCACAGATGAATTCCAGCCCCTTCTCATGGGCCCGCTGGGCCAGCATAGCGGCAAAGTCGTCCAGCAGGGCGCGCAGGTCGAAATCCAGAACTTCCAAGTCGAGCTTGCCTGCCTCGATCTTCGATAAGTCCAGGATGTCGTTGAGGAGCGCCAGCAGCAATTCGCCGCTGTTGAGCACGATCTCGGCATAGCGCCGCTGGTCCGCGTCCAGTTCCGTGTCCAGCAAAAGCCCGATCATGCCGATCACCCCGTTCATGGGCGTGCGAATCTCGTGGCTCATATTGGCCAGGAACTCGCTCTTGGCCAAGTTGGCAATCCTCGCCTGGGCCGCCAGCAAGTTGGCCTGGGCGATTGCTTCTTTGAGGTCGCGGTTTTTCTGCTCCAACTCCTTCCGGGAACGAGTCAGCTCGATTTCCTGGCGCTTGAGGTTGGTGATGTCCGAAATGGATAGCAAGGCGTGATTCCTGCCTTTCAACACGATGGGGGCCGCGCTAATCGAGAAGTACAACTGTCGCTCCGCGCCGTTGATGATGAGCCGGGGGGCCGATTCGACTCCCCGGATTGTCTCGCCCGTGCGCAGCACCTCCGAGAAGGTCCTTCGTATGGGGCACTTGGGACAGGCTTCGGCGTGGCCACACCCCGCGGCGACATTCGAGGCATGGACGCAGCCCAGACCGTCGCCCGGCTGGCGGTTGAGCATAGCCGCCACATCCTTGCCTACCAGTTGGGTCACCACCGGGTTGATGTGGGTTACTTCACCGTTTTCGTCGATGAGCAGCATGCCTACCTGGGCGGCCTCGTAAATGGCCTGCAGGTTGGTCCGGTCGCTTTCGAGTTCCTCAATTTTTTGGGTGAGTTTGATCATAATGCGATCGGCATGGGCGGCGGCGAACTCCCTTTCGTCAAGGTAGCGCCCCGGGACGGGGATTTTCTCTTCCCCTGACCGTTCCAGGGCCTGGCGGATACCCTCTAAAAGCGTATCCAACGCCACGGGTTTGACCAGATAACGAACGGCGCCGAGTGACCGGAGCAGTTCCTCGTCCTCCGCATCGGTATAGTGGGCGGTGTAAAAGACAAAGGGAATGGCTTTGAGTTTTTCGTCCGTTTTCACTTCTCGGCACAACTGGAAACCGTCCATCCGCGGCATCAGGACGTCCGAGATGATCAGATCAAATACTGCCGACCGGAGTTTCTCCAGGGCCTCGATCCCGTCTCGGACGCTAACAACTTCGTAGCCATTCTTGCTTAAGAAATTTTCCAGAAAATCACGGTCTCTCTGAAAATCCTCAACAATGATGATGCGTTTACCTCGATGATTCATGTAGCCTCTCTTCCCTTTGCCCCAGGAAAAGCCGGATTAGGCACAGCCTTTCTCTGATGTTCCTTGGTTCGGCGCCTAGTCGCCAAGTTTTCTTAAACCATCATTACCACGATCTATCCAGCCAATGAAAGCGTGCAGAAGTCCCGCAGGCCCCGGAAGA
>Ga0315287_10003241_pt1 | contig 15683 bp, 27 predicted proteins | sample YL17G11_0_MG_FD_205037 | JGI IMG/M metagenome (GOLD analysis project Ga0315287, IMG submission 205037) | Sediment microbial communities from Yellowstone Lake, YNP, Wyoming, USA - YL17G11_0 | ecosystem: Environmental > Aquatic > Freshwater > Lake > Sediment | place: USA: Wyoming | collected... | reverse complement strand
GCAACCCAATGTAATTGAGGAACTTGGCTGCGTAAGAAGGATCGCTTCCGGTGTCATATCGATTTCGCCAACCCCCGTTCGTCGTGACTGTAGAGCCCGGAAGAACCCGGCCACTGCGGCCAGGAAACACGGTGCTCCACTTTCGAACCCCCAAGGACAATACCACGATGCGATTCATGGTTCTGGTCAAGGCCAGCGCAGGCTCGGAGGCAGGTGTCCTCCCCGACGAGAAGATGATCGGTCGCCATGGGGAAACCGCGTGAAGAAGGGGGCCTGACCGCCCGCCGCTGCCTTGCACCGGCGGAGGCGCCCGGCCGACTTGCCCGCTCTATTCATTCTTGTCCAAGTGCGCGACCACAGGCGGGAGGATAGCAAAATGGTGGACTCAAGACGTATCGCAGGGCTCCTGGGCCCGACAATTATTGCATTAATCATGTCCGAGAACGAATTCGTGAACCCTCATCTCTATGACAGCCAGATTCCTCCCGTGGTTTACCTCTCAGGCACGTTGCTCTTCATTGCCGGGCTTTCGGTCGTCCGTGCCCACAATCGATGGACGCGCGGCTGGCCTGTCCTCGTAACACTCACGGGTTGGTTTGCCATCGTCCTCGGCTTGTTCCGGATGTTCGCCCCAGAGACCTATGAGCAGGGCGCCCAGGGAAATAGCACCGCCCTCCTGGCGGGAGAAGGCGCCCTTCTCGCAGTCGGGGTCTTTCTGACCGTCAAAGCCTATTCAAAGTCCACCAGTTCCGAGCCGGATGGTACGTGACAGCGACCCTGCCGCCTTCAGTCCCGCCGCCTGGCTCCCCTGACCTCGCCGCGATGGCGCCGGACAGCGGCGTGCGCGCGCCCCCGCCTTCGGTGACGAGCGATTGCGACATGCCGCCGCTGACCGGAAAGCCCCGGCCCAACCCCGCGACGAGGTCGGACGCCGGCCGCGCGAGGGTCCGGTGAGACCCCGATTGGGTGCGCGCCCAGCGGAAGCTTATCACAGCCGCCCCAGGGTGAAGATGACTGTGAGGGGCATGGCGCGCCAGAAGAGCTCTCGAGGCCACTTCCCCGCGGCGATGAGGGCTGGAATCGTGGTGACGGGTTCATGGATCAGGAATGACCCGAGGCCAGCGTTGCACTTCAAAGTTGATATCAGGGCCGATACTCCTGCTGCCGTTCCAGTGAGACCGCGAATGCGCGAAAGGACTGACCCCGATGGAGCGTGAGCTGTATACGCGACTGCTGATCGCGTGGGGGAGTGTTGGCGCCGCCTCGTTCATCGCGCTGCAGTTCCTGACGGCGCCCTACGGACGGCACAGCCGGCCCGGTTGGGGACCGACCATCCATCGTACCGCCGGGTGGGTGGTCATGGAATCCCCGGCGGTGGTCGTCTTTCTCGGCTGTTACCTCATGTCCGACCGGCGGACGGACCCGGTCGCCGTGTCGTTTCTCCTGCTCTGGCTGCTGCACTACGTGAATCGCGCGCTGGTCTATCCCTTTCGCCTGTGTGGCGGCCAGTTGCGCATGCCCGTGAGCGTGATGGCGATGGGGTGCAGCTTCAACGTGATGAACGGCTACCTGCAGGGTCGCGGGCTCTTCACCCTCGGTCCTGCGCGCGGGGTGGAGTGGTTCAGCGATCCGAGGTTCATCGTCGGCGCGCTGCTGTTTCTCGGTGGATACGCGGTCAACCGGCAATCGGACGCTATCCTGCGGGGCCTCCGCGCCCCGGGCGATACCAGCTACCGGATACCGTACGGCGCCGCGTTCGGCCTTGTCTCCTGTCCCAACTACCTGGGCGAGCTGGTCGAGTGGCTGGGCTGGGCCATCCTCACCTGGTCACCTGCGGGTCTCACCTTTTTCCTGTGGACAGCAGCGAACCTGGTACCGAGGGCGCGATCGCACCACCGGTGGTACCGGGAGCGCTTTCCCGCGTATCCGGTCGAGCGGAAGGCGGTCATTCCTTTTCTCTACTGACCCGGCTTCAGCAGGCCCTGTGGCTCCAGTACCCGACCCGCAAGCCCTGCTCGGTGGCAACAACCGCGATCCAGGTATCGGAAAAGGTATTGAAGCCAAGTGCCTCGAGCTGCTCGTCGGAACAAGGCCGGGTACTGCTCACTACTAGTTCTTCGCCCATGACCGGCCGGTGATACGCCAGCCAGCCGGGCCTTTCTGCAGGGCAAAGGTGAACATGGAGCCGGTCTCCTTGACCGGCCTCCCCTGCTTCCTGAATGTGCAGTTTGAGGGAATGACGACATAGGCATAGCCTGCGCTGATATCGACGTGCCGGGGAGTGCCGAGGGTGACGACTCCATCGGTAATCGCATTCTTCTTCGCGTCGGTGTCGTAGTCGTTCATCCACGTCATGCACGCCCCGGCACCGTGTCACTCGTGGGGCGGAAACTCGTCGATGATGGAGGTCTGGGCAGCACACGCCGCGGCGGCCGTCTTTGTGTCGCCCTTGTTGAAGCCGCCCACGAGCTGATTCACGGTCACCATCACATCGGCCTTGTCATCTGCGGCAGTCGATCCTGCCACGGCAACCACGGCGAGTGCGACAAGCAGATGTACATGTGTCCTTGCCCCTTTGCGAGTTGGATTGTGCGAACGCGGCGCGGTCTCGCGGCGTGATCACCGCCGGTGCGCCGCGTATTGTTGTGCCTCTCTCAGTGCAGGCCGTCGCCTCCCACTATCAGCAACGATGAGAAGCTGCTGATAGAAGGTGCGCGCCGAAGAATCGTCGCCGAGCGCGCGAGCCGCGCGAGCGGCGCCCAGCAGGCCGTTGAAGCGCCCCGGGTAGAGTTCCATGGAGCGCTGGTACGCCGCCGGGGGGGCAGGTTCGCACCGCTTGCCCTCGTGAGCCGGGCTGCATACTTGCTCCGGGCGGCCTGCGAGAAATCGTAACTACTGCGCATGGGTCCTCCTTCAGAAAGGGTCAGACTGGAGGCTATTTGATCACGGTGCCTTGTCGGCGCCATCAATCAGCCTGCAAATATGCTTTAGTCTCGCGGGGGGCAACGAGTGTTACCTATGTCCTTGATTGCTCACCGGAAGGCTCATACCCAGCGCCGTACCCGCGTCTGATAGGCCAGATACGTCTCACCAAACTTCGCTGCAAGGTATCGCTCCTCCCGCATGATAACTCCCCATTGCAGGAGAGCCGCCAGGGGCACAAGGAGCAGAAACGGAGCGAGGCCGTTAATGAAGAATCCCACGCCAAGGAAGACCCCGAGGCCGGCCAGGTACAGGGGATTCCGAGTCCGGCGATACGGCCCGTCGGTGACCACCGCGAGGGTGGGCTGATCGGGGCGGATATTGGTGCCGGCCCGCCGCAGGGCTCTCTGTGCCGAAAAGCCTAGAGTGCCGCTGAGCACGAACAGGACACTCCCGATCGTCCGTGCCGGAATCGGTGGGAGCAGTGGGATGGGGTGGAGCCAATCGAGCAGGGCACCGAGCAGCATGGCCCCACCCAGGAGGATGGGAGGGAAGACCAGGATGTCCGGGGTGTCGGCTGCGCGCCTCAAGGCTGGGATGTCCTCGGTCACGGATGCCGTCTTATGATCTACGGCGAAGGCGCGGCGCCTCGTCAAGAAGATCACGACCAGCGGCACCTTCCTCCGGTTCCACCACCGCCTGCCTTTCATTGCCAACAGCCTGACGCATCAACCATGTACCGGTTTACGGTGTCAACGATGTCCCCGGTCGCTCAACCTTTCCATACGACTCAGGCCGGTCGTCCTACGACCGTTAAGCTAGGTACCCGGCACAAAGCCGGCAAACACAAAGTGATATACCTGCCGTTGAGCATCGTAGCCCGCATTGAAGGTCCGGGGATACGCCCCGGCCATCCCGGGGATGTTGGGAATGGGCAGAGTGAACGGGCGCTTCTCCAGCAGCAGCGCGCGTGTCAGCATCGGCTCGATGAAGACCGGCTTGCTGTGGTAGTAGCCGATGACCATGGTCCCGCGGAACGGGACCGTGTCCTGCAACTCGGCGGCCGGCAGGGAATGCATGCCCATGTGCGGAACGCAGAGGCCGACAAGGGTGCTTACACCTGTCATCTGGGCCATCTCGGGTGGCAGTGTCAGGTCGGGCAAGGCGTATCCTGGGGGGAGAGCGGATGGCTTGGACGCGTCGGCGCAGTCGATGGCGACCTGCTCGTCGGGCGAGACCGTGTAGAAATGGAAGTCAAAGTGTGGCACCAGGTACGGCCCCGGTGGATGCCCGGTGGCTTCCCAGTACACCGTCAGCTCGGTGAGCCCGGTCTGCGGGTTGGCCGACTCGGGCAATCTCAGCCTCGCGACCGGTGCCGGGGGCCAGCCCATCGGGGCTTCCTTCGGCGCGTTCTCGATGCTGGCCACTGGCACGGTCGCGCCGGCCTCAACCACGGTCGTCCCGCGCATCCGTACCCAGGTGCAGACCTGCGCCTGGAACACGTCGGCGCACTCACCTTTCACCTCGACGACCGGCACTTCCTTCGCCGCGCAGGCACACAGGATGGCGGTGAGCGCGAGGAGAGCATGCGGGCGGTAGCATCGAAGCATTGTGTTTCTCCTGGAGAGAGGGCTGTGATCATCGCAGCCCGGATAAGGGCGCAATCCACGCTAGGCCCACGGCGTAGGTGGCGCTCTCCTGCGGGGGCTTGAGCCGGACATCGCTTGCGGCGCGCCCACGATCTTACCCCTCACCCCGGCTGCGCGATTCGTCGCCAGGCTTCAGCGCAGGCCCCGCTCTTCGGGCGAGCAGTAGGGTCGCCGTGGCCGATCCGCCACCCAAGAGTACGAAGATCGTCAGGTTGGCCAATGCGGTCGAGACGGACCACGCGTGATAGGCGTTTACCGCAAGGACCCCAAAGAGGAGAAGTCCGCCTCCAGCACCCAGCGCGGCGAAGCGGGGGAGCGAGAGCTTGTCGAACGGACGACCGCGTGCGGTGATCGCCAGAAAGCCAGCGAAGGCCATACCGATCGGGAAGGCCCAGATTGAGCTTGCGATGACCAGCCGGATCATCTCGAGACCACTTTCGCTCCCAGGGAGCAGCCACACGAGCCCGGCAATCATCGAAGCGACAACGCCGACACCCGCGGCGAAGGTCAGTCCCGTGCCGATCATCCCACGGATAACCCTCAGCCAACGGGGCATAAATGACCTCCGTGCGCGGTGTAACTTTGCGCTGCAAGTAGGCTGACCGACGGAGCGGTGTCAACGATGGTCTCGGGTTTTTCCAGCCAACCCAAGCTCCAGATCGGCGTCGCGACTCGCTCACTTCGACTCAGCTCTTTGGCGCGCCGGGGTAATACCCCGTCAGGCGCCATCTAACGGCCGGCGCGGCGTCAGTCCGGAGTTTAAGCTGGACGCGGTGCGGTTGGTGACGGAGAGCGGCCGCCCGCTGAGTGAGGTGGCTCGGGAGTTGGCGGTGCGGCCGGAGCAGCTGCGGGGGTGGAAGCGGCAGCTGGAGGCGAAGTGACCTTCACAACCAAGACGGCCAGAGTTGCCTGACGCATTGCACATGTGCGGCGGCGGCGCTTGCCGCGCGAGCGGCGCCTTAGCGCGCGGCCGGCGAGCACCATTTGCTTGTTAGGTAGCGCCGCGCGCTCAGCTCGCCAGCGCCGCCGCTACCGCCTTTGGATTGCGTGCCGCCACCCGCAGCAGCGCCCGGGCCGGGCCCTCGGGTTGGCGACGCCCCTGCTCCCAATTGCGGAGGGTCGCCGCGCTCACTCCGATCATGAGCACAAACTCGGTCTGGGTTTGACCGAGCTGCGCCCGGATCTTTCGGACATCCGCGGCGGCGAAGCGTGTCACGCGGCGCGGGGCCAGTTCCCCCCGCCGAATCCGGCCCGCCTGTTTCACGCTCAGAACCAGCTTCTCGAAGTCCTGCTTCTTCATAGCAACGCCATGCTTCGGGTTCCTCAAGGAGGGTCCGATGCCGTGGCAGGAGGAGTCGACCATGCAGCTCCGTCGCCAGTTCGTCCAGGACGTGCAGAGCGGGGCCACGCCCATCACCGAGCTCTGCACCGCGTACGGGATCAGCCGCAAGACCGGCTACAAGTGGCTGGCCCGCTTTGACGCCGATGGCGCCGCCGCTCCCCGCAGGGCGGGACCGAAGGCAAAGTGCCGCAGCGTAGCGGTTCCGTGGTCAACGATGGCCACGCTGAGCGCAGTGGCCAGCGGTGGCAGCACGAAGACGACCACGTACCAGCGTACCAGAATCCGCCAGGCACCGAGGGACACCAGGAGTCGGCGTATGCCAGGGCGCCCCTCAGTGCGTGAAGCAATGACGAATCCCGCGATGGAAGGACCCCATCCACCGAGGAAGGCGAGCGGGGCGAAGAGCCATAGCCACCCCGGCGGATGCCCCGAGTACACCACGGCGGCACGAGGGCCTGCGCATCAGCCACGAGACGATCTACCAGCACATCTGGGCCGATCGGCGCCGCGGGAGCACGCTGTACCGGCAGCTGCGCGGCGCCCAGAAGCGGCGACGGAAACGCTATGGGCGCTACGATAGCCGCGGGCGCCTCGCGGGGAAACGGTCGATCACGGAGCGGCCGGCCATCGTCGCCGCGCGGACGCAGCCGGGGCATTGGGAGATCGATACCGTGCAGGGCGCGAGCGATCGTCACTGCGTCCTCAGCCTGGTGGAACGCACCACCGGGTATCTCGTGCTCGGCAAACTCCGCGCGAAGAGCACCGTTGAAGTGACGCGTCGGTCCACGTCGTTGATCGCACGGGAACGCCAGCCCGTGCACACGATCACGGCGGATAACGGCACCGAGTTCCATGACTACGCCACCATCGAGCGACGCACCGGAACCCAGTTCTATTTCGCCACGCCGCATCATGCCTGGGAGCGCGGGACCAACGAGAACACCAACGGCCTGCTCCGCCAGTATCTCCCCAAGGGCCAGAGCATGGCCCACCTCACGCAACGCGACTGTGATGTGCTCGCCCGCAAGCTGAACAGCCGGCCGCGCAAGCGGCTGGGCTACCGCACCCCGGAGGAATGCTATGACCTATAGAGATGGGCGCCTCACCCGCTTCCGAGGCCAACGTTGCACTTCAAACTTGATGTCAGGTGGCCCGCGCGGCGGAGCTCTCAGCCCAGCGGCTTGAGCTGCGCAATCTTGGCCGCCTGCTTCGACCGCAGCGCATGCCACAAGTCCCAGTCCTGCTGCAGGCCGAGCCAGAAGTCCGCACTCATGCCCGTCACCTGAGCCAAGCGGAGCGCCGTGTCCGGCGTGACCGACCGCTTCCCGCGGATCAGCTCGTTCAGGCGAGGGAACGAGACACCGAGCTGGATGGCAAAGGCCGACTGTGTGAGGCCGAGCGGCTGCAGAAACTCCGCTGCCAGCATGGCCCCCGGATGGGTGGGGGCCCGCCGGGTGGGCAGCCGCCGCGCCACCAGCGGACGCGGCCTAGTGATAGTCCGTGACTTCGACGTCGTCGGCATAGCCGTCCTCCCAGCGAAAACAGATGCGGTACTGCTCATTGATGCGAATGCTGTGCTGCCCCGCCCGCGTTCCCGACAGGCGCTCCAGGCGATTGCCAGGGGGAACGGCCAACTCGCCCAGGGTCCGAACGCGGTTCAACTGGTCAAGCTTGCGCCGCGCCACCACCCACAGGGCCACGGGGCAGGCCCGACGCGCGCGCCGACTGTCGACCCCGTCGAAGAGATCCTCGGTCGCGTGGTCGGCGAAGCCGCGTATCATGGGTAGTATTATAACGCATGGCGGAATCGGACGCCATTAGCGTACCGACGTGGCCATATGACGCGTTGCACATGTGCTGCGGCCGCGGCCGACGGCCACCGTGTGCTTGTTATGCGTCAGGCCCGCATCAGCATAGATTCCACTGATCCCAAGGAGGCCACATGCAAATTCAGTTTACCGCCGTATTCCGGAAGGTCCCGGACGGTTATGTCGGCTTCGTCGAGGAGCTGCCAGGCGCCAATACCCAAGGCGCCACCCTGGACGAGGCGCGTCTCAACCTCCAGGAAGCCGTAGAGCTGGTGCTCGAGGCGAACCGCACCCTGGCCGAGCAGGAACTCGGCACTGCGGATGTGATTCGCGAGCCTCTCCGCCTTACGGCGTGAAGCGCACGGCTGCGAACTCCTCCGCGAAGGTGGCAACCACTCGGTTTTCTTGAACCGGGTAGCGCGTAAAGTGGCCACCATACCCCGCCATCGTGAGATCAACGAGTTCCTCGCGCGCAAGATCTGTAAGGACCTCGACGTACCCCTCTCCTGACGCATAACGGCTACGCATGAACTGCGGGCCGAGGCTCGTGCAGTCGGACTTGACGATATCCGGCGCGCCGAGGCACAGCAGGTCCATGCGCTGGTCAGGCGGCACCCTGTACACGCAGCAGAATGCGGCACGGGAGGGACGGCGCGCCGATCGGCAGTGAGCTGTACCCGGTTTGGAGGACACCTCATCTAGGTGTTCTTGTTCAGACCGGAGGTTCATATGCGTTCCAGACGGCGGTTCACGCGCGAGTATAAGCACGAAGCAGTGCGGTTGGTCACCGAGCGTGGGGTGAGCATCGCCCAGGCGGCTCGGGACTTGGGGGTGCACCCGAACAGCCTCAAGAAGTGGCTGCACGAGTATCGGGCTGATCCCCAGCATGCGTTTCCGGGCAAAGGCCAGCAGAAGCCCGAGGCGGCGGAGCTGACGGCCCTACGTCGCGAGGTGGCGACGCTGCGCATGGAGCGTGACATCCTAAAAAAAGCCGCGGCGTACTTTGCCAAGGAGTCGATGTGAAGTTCGGCTTCGTGGTGAAGCACCGAGCGACGTGGCCGGTCCCAGTGTTGTGCGAGCCGCTCGGAGTCTCGCGCAGTGGGTACTACGCCTGGATCCGTCGGGGGCCCAGCGCCCGCGCGGGTCGCCATGCGGTGGTGGGCGCCGCGGTCCGCACGAGCTTCTTGGATAGCGATCGCACGTACGGGGCCCGGCGCGTGTGGCACGATGTGCTCGAGGCGGGCCACCGGTGTGGTCTGCACCAAGTCGAGTGCCTCATGCGGTCGCAGGCCCTGCGTGCCCGCCCCCGCCGCCGCGGCTTGCCCGCCGATCGTGGGGCGCGGTCCAAACTCGCGCCGGCGGCGAATATTCTCGATCGCCAGTTTACGGCCTCGGCCCCCAATCAGAAGTGGGTCGCCGACTTCACGTACGTCTGGACGGTCGAGGGGTGGCTCTATGTCGCCGTCGTCTTGGATCTCTTCGCCCGCCGCATCGTGGGCTGGGCGATGCACGGGGAGATGACCACCCAGCTCGTCACCGATGCGCTGCTGATGGCCATCTGGCGGCGGGGCCGCGGCCATGCGATCCTCCACCATTCCGATCGCGGCAGTCAGTACACGGCCGAGACCTTCCAGCGGCTGTTGCACGATCTCGGCGTGACCTGCAGCATGAGTCGCGCGGGGAACGTCTGGGACAACTCCGCCATGGAGAGCTTCTTCTCCTCGCTCAAGACCGAACGGACCAGCCGCCGGACCTATCGCACCCGCCATGCGGCGCGCGCCGATGTCTTCGAGTATATCGAGCGCTTCTACAACCCGCGACGGCGGCACTCCACCCTCGGCTACGTGAGTCCGATCACGTACGAAGCACAGGCCCAGGTAGCTTAGGCACCCGTCCACCGAACCGGGTACAGCTCATGTCTCCACTGTAGCGACAATGATGTTGCGTCCCATTGGCGTTCTGGTAGCGAAGGCTGTGTGTGAGTAGCCGCGGCATAACGCGTTGCACATGTGCCGCGACCGCGGCTGACAGCTCACCATGTGCTTGTTATGCCTCACGTCGCCGGATCCAGCGACGCGGATGCCGCCGCGAATGAGCGAGGGCGACGACCCGGACCCGATCTGGATCTACATGGAAATAGACGCCAAAGGGGTAGCGTGGCAGCAGGGCGCGTCGCAGCGTCTCGTGAACACGCGCAAAGGACTCCGGTCGCTCCCGAATCGCCGTGAGCGTGACTTCAACTGTATCAAGAAAACGCGCCGCAGCTTGGGGAGAGCGTGCGGCGTACCAGGCATAGGCTTCGTCGATGTCCGCCTCAGCGAGAGGACGGACGACCAAGCGGTGCATCAGCGCCGACGCTGCTCGATGCGCGCGCGTACGTCCGCCCAAGGCGAGCCGGCATCCGGATCCCGCTCCAACTCCGCGAGCCGGCGATCAAGCTCCGCGGCCAACGCGGGCGAGATCGGAGCTGCCACACCGTCAGATGCGAGGGAATCCCAGACTTCCTCGAGCAGCGCGAGGCGCTCGGGCACGCTCAGACGGGACAGGTCTACTGGTGAAGAGGCCATGCTTGAATCTTAGGATCCCGAGGATGAACCGGCAACTGGCCGTGAGGCATAACGCGTGGCACATGTGCTGCGGCCGCGGTGGCGGCGCGAGCGCGGCGACGGATCAGGCTCTTAGCACAGGCCGCGCTCGTGCCGCACCAAGACCCGCGGCCGACAGCCACCATGTGCGTGTTATGTGGCCCACGCCCTGACCGCCAGGCGTGCCTACTTCAACGCGATACCTCCGTAGCTCACGTCAGTCACGCGCATGGCCCCAACGCCTCCTGCTGCAGCCGTGTCCAGTACGACGGTCACCTTGGTCCAGGTGCCGGGGGCAAGCCGGTTCGCCAAGAGCAGCTTGCGGGTCGTGGTAAGGCTGCCTTCACTTGAGCCCCAACTGACTTTGGCCTCGACATCCTCTAGCGCCGCGGCGGTCGTGTTGCCGATGGTCAGAGATGCCAACAGACCCTTCTCCGATGCTACCACTTTGTCGAGGCTCAGGGTGAGCTGACCGATGTCGGTCGAAACGAAATCGAAAGGTCCTCCAGGCGTCAGATCGGCTGATGTCTGGTGGATAGCCTCCAATTCGGCAACTCGCTCGTCAAGGGAATCGACCGTGGCTTGAAGGTCGGCGTCCGAATCGGCTCGCAAACCCGTGCCGCAGCCAGTGAGGAGAAGTAGCGCGAACATTCGTCGCCACGGCTTGAACCACGATTTCACTTGGGGCCTCCGCACATTGCCTTAGAGTTCGTTGGACCTTGGGCCACATAACGCGTTGCACATGTGCTGCGGCCGCGGTGCGCGGCGCCAGCGACGCGACTGAACAAGCTCCTAGCACAGGCGGCGCGGGCGCCGCAGAACCACACGCGGCCGACAGCTCACCATGTGCTTGTTATGTGGCGCTAAAATCGCCTCAACAATTGATCGTACTCCGCGTGCGAGCCGATCCAGAACCACACCAGGGTGTCGTCCTCCCGCACCGCGAGCGCCCGATACCCAAGTCCGACGCGCGCGGAGTAGATCGGACGCTGCGCGTGCACCTGCTTGAACCGGAGGGCGGGATGGCTGGGATCACGGGCAAACGTTTGATAGGCGAGTCGGGCTTGGGCACGCACATGCGCGGGCAGGGCCGCCAGCGCCTCGCGGAACCGGCGGGTCGTGCGGGAGGTCAAAGCCGCTCGGGATCGAGTGGCTGCGTCTGCCCGCCACGCAATTCTCCGAGGGCTTCGTCGGCGAGCTTCGAGAGCGCGTCAGGACGCTGGCGGAAGCTGTCATCCCAGAGGGGTTCAGTGGCGACCTCATCGAGGATCGCCGCCGCGAGTGCATCTTGGGCCTCGGCCGGGAGCTTGGCCGCTTCGGCAAATGCCTTTTCGAGCAGTTTGGTCATGGTAGCCTCCTAGCCCAAATCTAGCCCAGCACCCGCCGGAGACGGAAACTTGATTGCCACATAACGCGTTGCACATGTGCTGCGGCCGCGGTGCGCGGTGCCAGCGACGCGACTGAACAAGCTCTCAGCACAGGCGGCGCTGGCGCCGCAGAACCACCCGCGGCCGACAGCTCACCATGTGCTTGTTATGTGGCGTCCAGATAGAACTCTACTTGCACAACGGCGCGTACCCCAGGACGGCGCGAACTACCGCCAGAATGCGTCGATCGTCAGGTGTACAGAAATAGTCTGGCTGAAGGGAGCCTGAGACGCCGTACCGAGTGCCATCGAACCATTCGATCACGACGGCATAGCCGTCATCAATAACGATACTCGACGGCGGTCGCATGGGTTGGCGTGGAAGCTCCTTTAACCCAGCCGCGGTGGCGGCGCGCCACAGCGCGCCTGCGGAGTCCACCGGGAGGCGGGCCTGGCGCGGTGCCTGGGTGCTTTGCACTGGGTAGTACTGATCACCCCTCCATTCCCCTGAGACCTCATGCAAGCGCGTGAGTCGTGTGCCGGTCACGCCGAAACCGCTCCATAGCCGAAGCTCGCGCCCTGCTTTCGCTGACTCAGCGAGCGTCAAGTCGGGTAGTCCCAACGCGAGCGCTTCCTCACGCGTTTCTTTCCAGAACGCGGGCATGCTGTCCGAGGATGCATCCGAGGCCTGCGCCCCTACGAGAGCAGGCATAGCCAACAGAAGCATGGTCAGGGCAACCTGCATTACAACCTCACGTGGAAAGCCACATAACGCGTTGCACATGTGCTGCGGCCGCGGTGGCGGCGCGAGCGCGGCGACTCAACAGGCTCCTAGCACAGGCCGCGCTCGTGCCGCACCACCACCCGCGGCCGCCAGCCACCATGTGCGTGTTATGTGGCGTTGCCAAACAAAGCGACTCCTATGCACGAATCCGCAGGCTACTGCTCAGTGACTTCAACGAAGAAGGTCGCCTCGGTCGCGCCCAGTTTGTATAGGCGATACTTGATCGCTATCTCGCCTGAGTTCAGGATCGCCTTGGCCTTGCACCTACGCTCCAGCTTCGCCTCATTGTACGACACCTCGGACTGACGCCGCAGAGCAAGGAGTCGGTGGTTTACGAGTCGCGAACCCACCGAGTTCTCGATCGCATCGCGTACTGCTGACTCCGCATCAGCCGAGTCGCAAGCGGGAAGAGCGGTTGGGGACTTTAGAAGTATTGCGCAATAGCCTATGCCAAAGAGACACAGGAACGCGAGAAGCACACCGCCGACCACACCGAACCATCGTTTCGCCGGTGCCCCGCCGTCAGCGGTCGATGTCTGAGCGGGTCGGAGCCGCGACACGCGCGCCACCCTTTCCCGCCGCGCCATTTCTTCTTCGAGAATCGCCCAAGCCTCGGGGGGCCAAGTCTCGGCGCCCTTCCCGACAATCTGAGCCAGTTCCGCCGTGCTCATTCGCGCGACATGCCGGCGAGATTCCGCGATTTCCTCAGGCGTCATCATTAACTCCCTTGGCGCCACATAACTTCCACTTCAACCGCGTTTGTTTGGACCCTGTTCGCCACGTAACCGGTGCCGCCACTCATGCGGCCCCGCGCAATTCAGGCATGTACCTTACGCAGCTCATCTTACATGCCGGACGGTTGATCTGCCAGAACGGCGCTGCGAAGGCAGTCAGTGGGCATGGGTCGATTGACCCATGCCAAGTCCCCACATTCCAGCCCCTGGTTACCGCCGGTCCAACGGACTCCTCACCCCCAACCCGCCACGATTCAGTACGTGCGTGTAGATCATCGTCGTCGTCACACTGTGCCCCAGGAGCTCCTGCACCGTCCTGATGTCATAGCCATCCTCCAGAAGGTGCGTCGCAAACGAGTGCCGGAACGTGTGACACGTCACTCGGTGCGTGAGTCCAGCCCGCCTCCCCGCCTGCGCCACCGATCGCTGGATCACCGTGGGGTGCAGGTACATCCTCCACTCCCTCGCCCGCGCCCGGCCCGGCGGCACATACCGCCGCCCCGCCGGAAACACCCACCACCACGGCCACGCTAACGCCATCCCCTTCGCCTTCCGCTCGAGCGCCTCCGGCAGTGGCACCGCCACCCCCCGACGCACATCCTCGAGATGCTGTACCTTCACCCCCTCGAGATGGGCCCTCAGATCACGCTCCACCACCCGCGGGAGCATCGTCACCCGGTCCTTGGCGCCCTTGCCCCTCCGTACCGTGAGCTGGCCCTTCTCGAACTCGACATCCTTGACCCGGAGCGTGAGGCACTCCATCAGCCTGAGCCCGCTGCCGTACAACAGCCCCGCCACCAGGCGGCTGGTGCCCTTCGTGGCGTCCAGCACGATCCCCACCTCGTCCCGCGTCAGCACCACCGGCAACCGCTCCGGCGCCTTCGCCCGCACCAACCCGTCCAGCCATCCAAGGTCCCGCCGCAGCACCGAGCGGTACAGGAAGAGGATCGCACTCAACGCCTGCGTCTGCGTCGATGCACTCACCCGTCCCCGCTCGGCGAGATCCGTCAGGAATGCGGTGACCTCCTCCGGCCCAAGCTCATTGGGATGGCGCATGCCATGAAACCGGACCAGGCCCCTCACCCACAACACATACGCGCGCTCCGTCGCCCGGCTGTAGTGCCTTGCCCGCAACGCCGAACGCATCTGCGGCAGGAGGCGCGGCCCGCCAGCCGTCGGCGTCCCAGCCTCCCCTGACGCAGCCACCCCCACCCCAGACACCCGGCCCATTCCACTCGCCATGGGACCCTCACGGAAATCCCCGACGCTGGGCTGGCGACGCCTCCCGACCGGCATCCGATTGCCGCCGGCCGTGGCACTCGATCGCAGCGTGGAGGAGTATCCTTCACCATGGCGACGAAACCGGCGGTGACCCGACTCCCTCCGCCCACCCCCGGTGTCCGCGAGGACAGCGCGCTCGACGGCTACCGGAAGCTGGCCTGGGGATTCGACGAGATGTTCCGCGTCCCCGGAACCCAGTTCCGCTTCGGGCTCGACTCGATCATCGGGCTCGTGCCCGGCGTCGGCGACATCACCGTCAGCGCGCTCGGCGCCTATGCCCTCATGCTGGCGTTCAGGCTGCGCGCACCCGTCCCCGTGCTGTCACGCATGCTGCTGAACATCACCGTCGACACGGTGTTCGGCGCCATCCCACTGATCGGTGACCTGTTCGACGCGACCTGGAAGGCAAACACGAAGAACCAGCGGGTGCTGGAAGCGTGGCTGGCCGACCCGATGCGCACCACCCGGCGAAGCCGCTGGGTGGTGCTGGTGTTCGGCCTGCTGTTCCTCACCCTGGTGACGGCGTCGCTCTGGCTGGCGTGGACGGTGCTGAGCTGGATGGTTGGGGTGCTGAAGAGTTAGGAGTTGCTCCGTGGCATCGGCTTCAGGATTGCGAACGCCGCCCCGGCGGGATCGGTCATCACCGAGAAGCGCCCCGCACCCGGGATGTCCATGGGCGGCTGCATGACCTGCGCCCCGAGGGTCGCGGCAAGCGCCGTCGTGACATCACAATCGCTCACGGCGAAATAGGGCAGCCAGTGGGACGGCATTGGCCCCATCTCCGGCGTGAGCTGCATCCCCCCGCCCACGCCCGTCCCCTCGCGCTCGAAGGTGGTGTAGTCCTTTCCCGGCATCGGCATCACCTTCGTCGTCCAGTCGAAGAGCTTCGCATAGAACGCGGTGCCGCCCGCGAGATCGGTGGACATGAGCTCGTTCCACACAATCGAACCGGGCTCGCCGCGCAGGCCCACGCCCGGATTGTTCTTCGCCTGCCACACCGCGAACACCGCGCCCTGAGGATCGGTGATGATCGCCAGCCGGCCATGCTCGGCGGCATCATGCGGCCCCATGACCACCTTGCCGCCAAGCGCAGTGGCCCTGGCAGCCGCAGCATCGGCATCGGCCACGGCCACATACGAGAGCCAGTGCGGCGGGACGCCCATCTTCAACTGGTCGGGCATCAGCTGGTACATCGCCGCGACATCCTTGCCA
>Ga0315287_10003239_pt1 | contig 15684 bp, 14 predicted proteins | sample YL17G11_0_MG_FD_205037 | JGI IMG/M metagenome (GOLD analysis project Ga0315287, IMG submission 205037) | Sediment microbial communities from Yellowstone Lake, YNP, Wyoming, USA - YL17G11_0 | ecosystem: Environmental > Aquatic > Freshwater > Lake > Sediment | place: USA: Wyoming | collected... | reverse complement strand
ACGCGGCACGCTAGGCAAGGCAGATACGCGCGATGGAGCCATGCGGCGTATTCGGTACGTCTCCCGCGCCTTGGAAAGGCAGACACGCGGCGCGGAGACGTACCGAATCCACCGCCTGCACCACCGCGCCTGAGTAACCTTGCCGCGCAGCGGCAAGGCACAGGCGCACGCAGCTTCAGCGCGCGACCGTTGCAGCTCTGGACCCTATCCGGTTACTGGCGCCGTGCGGATCGGCGGGCGTGGGCTGATGGCCGCATCTGCATGCACTCGTTCACGCCCGGCGAGACGCTCAGGCGCTGCCTCGCCAGCGGCGGATCCGGGGCCTTTTCCAGAGCGCGTGTCTGCCTTTCCAAGCTCTGGAATAGGCCCCGGATCCGCCGCAGGAGCAGCGGCGACCTGCAACGCGCACGTCGATCAGCGCTTCATCCACTCCGCCACGAAGTCCGGCAGGTCGGTCGACACCTTCGACTCGAACCGCGGCGCACGCTTCTCGAGGAACGCACGCACGCCTTCCGCACCGTCGTGCTGGCTCAGGTGCCACATCGCCAGCGAGTCGACGCGATGCGCCTCGAGCGGATGCGACTGCGCGCTGTTGCGGTAAATCATCTGTCGCGCCAGCGCAGCTGCCACCGGCGAGCGGTTGTCGATGAACCTGTGCGCGAGCTTGCGTGCTTCATCCAGTAACTGGTCGGCCGGCACGGCGGCCTTGAGCAAGCCGGCACGAACGCCTTCAGCGGCGTCGAAAGGTTCAGCCGCGTAGACCCATTCCAGTGCCTGCGGAATGCCGACCAGTCGCGGCAGGAACCAGCTCGAGCACGCTTCCGGCACGATGCCGAGCCGGCCGAAGACGAAGCCGATCTTCGCGCCGTCAGCGGCGAGGCGGATGTCCATGGGCAACGTCATGGTGGCGCCGATGCCGACAGCAGCGCCGTTGATGGCGCCGATCACCGGCTTCATGCACTCGTAGATCGCGAGTACGACACGTCCGCCGGTGTCGCGAACGCCGCGCAGGATCGCGGGATCGTCGAGCTTGTCGTGCATGTCGGCCAGCGTTGGATGCAGCGTTTCGTCGAGACCGAACACGTTACCGGTCGCGGCAAGATCCATCCCCGCGCAGAACGCGCGTCCGGCTCCCGTCACGACAATCGCTCCGACCTGGTCGTCCGCGCTGGCGCGCCGGAACGCATGCTCGAGTTCGTCGGCCATCGTGACCGTGAAGGCGTTCAGGCGCTCCGGCCGGTTGAGCGTGAGCGTCAGGACACGGTCGGTCACCGTGTAATCGATGGTCGTGTAGGTCATGGCGGTGCGCGTTGCAGCCCGGAGCGGGCACGCCATTGTAGTCGGCGCAAACGCCGGGTCGCGCCGCTGAAAAACCAACGGGAACAGGTGGTTGAGGCGGGGGAGTGCTAAAGTACGGCGGAAAACAGGAGCCATGCTCCCGCTTTCGGCGCGAAACAGGGGAATGCCCCCTGTTTCGGAAGTGGTGCCCAGGAGAGGACTCGAACCTCCACGGTGTTACCCGCTAGTACCTGAAACTAGTGCGTCTACCAATTCCGCCACCTGGGCTTAGGTCGCGGCAGGGCCCCGGGGGCCGTGCTGGAAGGTGGCGCAATTTACTGGCGGCCCCCCGGACTGTCAATGTAAGGAACGATGCGTAGAGATAGAAACAGGCGCGGTTCGGCCAAGACCCCGCGCGAAAACACGACGCAACCGCGCAGCCGTGCTGCGGCGCGCGCGCCCCAATCCCCTGAATCCGCAGTCATTAACGTCCTGCGCAAGGCGGCCCGGCCGCTGCGTCTGGACGAAGTCGCGGCGGAATTCGGTCCAGCCGGCGCGGTGCAGGCCGAGCAGGATCTTGCGCAACTGGTGAAGCGCGGCGAGGTGATGCTGAATCGCCGCGGCCAGTATTGCCTGCGCGAACAGATTGCAGGCCTGGTCGTGGGCACGGTGCAAGGCGCGCGCAATGGCGATGGCCAGCTGCTGCCCGACGACGGCTCCGCGGCCATTTACCTGCCCGCGGCGCAGATGCGCGAAGTCATGCACGGTGATCGACTCGCCGTGCGCATCGAGGTGACGCGCTTCCGTGGCAAGGCGCAGGGCACGGTCGTCGAAGTGCTCGAGCGGCGCACCAAGGAAGTGGTGGGCCGCCTGCACATCGAATCGGGCGTGGCGTACCTGACGCCCGACAACCCGCGCATCCCGCATCGCGTGCTGGTCCCGAGCCAGCAACTCGGCGCGGCCGTGGACGGCCAGATCGTCATGGTCGAACTCACTCACCAGCCTTCGCGCACGTCGGGACCGGTCGGCCGTGTGTCCCGGATTCTCGGCGACCACGGCGCACCCGGCATGGAAACCGAGATCGCCATTCACTCGCACAGCCTGCCGTGCGAATTCCCGGCGGCCGTCGTGGCCGAGGCTGAAGCCTTTGGCACCCGCATCCCGCAGGACGCGATCGCCGGTCGTGAAGACCTGCGCAACATGGATCTCGTCACCATCGACGGCGAGGACGCGCGCGACTTCGACGACGCCGTCTGGTGCGAACGCAAGAACGGCGGCTGGCGCGTGATCGTCGCGATCGCGGACGTCGCGCATTACGTGCGGCCGGGCAACCCGCTCGACGTCGAGGCGCGTGAGCGCGGCACGTCGGTTTACTTCCCGAACCGCGTATTGCCGATGTTGCCCGAGGCGCTGTCGAACGGCCTGTGCTCACTCAAGCCCGACGAAGATCGCCTGTGCCTCTGCTGCGAGTTGCGCGTCGGCGAGGATGGCCGCATCACCCGCTCGCGCTTCTTCGAGGGCGTGATGCGCTCCGTGGCGCGACTCACCTACCGCGACGTGGGCGAATTCCTCGAGAAGCCTGCGGCGAAGCACTCGCTGCAACTCGAGCGCCTGCGCGAGCGGCTGCTGGCACTGCACGGCGTTTACAAGTCGTTCATTCGCGCGCGGTCGGGACGTGGCGCGCTCGAACTCGACACGCCCGAGCTCAAGCTCAAGTTCGACGAGCAGGGCAAGGTCGCGGCGCTGCTCGAATATCCGCGTAACGATGCGCACCGTCTCATCGAGGAATGCATGATCGCGGCCAACGTCGCGGCCGCGCGGTTCCTCGATCGCTACAAGGTGCCCACGCTCTATCGCGTGCACGGCCTGCCGGAACTCGATCGCCTGGAAACCCTGCGCACGTTCCTGCGCGAATTCGGACTCTGGCTGCCGCCGCCGGACGAGGTCACGCCGGACCACCTGCGCGACCTGCTGCAGAAGATCGGTGACCGGCCCGACGCCGGGCTCATCTCGACCGCCGTGATTCGCACGATGCCGCAGGCGGTGTACCAGCCTGGCAACATCGGTCACTTCGGGCTCGCGCTCGAGCACTACGCGCACTTCACCTCGCCGATCCGTCGCTACCCCGACCTGGTGGTCCATCGCGGCATCCGGCAGGTCCTGCGCGAAGCGGACCCGCAGGAACTCATCGAGTGGCACGGCCCGTTCCCGGTGCTGGGACAGGATTGCTCGTTCCGCGAACGCCGTGCGGACGAGGCCACTCGCAGCGCCGTGGCGTGGCTCAAGTGCTTCTACATGCAGGATCGCATCGGCGAGGAGTTCGACGGCATCGTTTCCGGCGTCGTCGACTTTGGTCTCTTCGTGCAGCTCGAGGGCCTGCAGGTGGACGGGTTGCTGCACGTCTCCGCGCTCGGCGCGGACTACTTCGGTCGCGACAGCTCGGGCTTCCGCATGATCGGCCGCAGCTCGGGCAAGATTTTCAGGCTCGGGGACCGGCTGCGTGTGCGCGTGACGAACGTTTCGCTGGACGACCGGCGCGTGGATTTCGAACTCGCCGGTGAGATGGAAACGCCGCGCAGGCCGACGGCAGGGCGCTTCCAGCGCCAGGGCGGCGGCCGGAGGCGTCGCTGATGCCGCGCCGGCACGATCCGCGTGATGCGCATCGCGGTGGCGGACAGGATCGTCGATCGCCGGGCGCACAGAACGCGGCCAACGTCGCGTATGGCATTCACTCGGTGCGAGTGCTGTTGCAGCGTTCACCGCAACGCGTGCGCCAGTTGTGGCTGTCCTCGTCGCGCGATTCTGCGTCGCGCCTGCAGGAACTGCGTGCGCTGGCCGAGCAGGCGGCGATTGCCGTCGTCGAGGCCGACGACTCGCAGCTCGACCAGCTGGCCGACGGCGAGCGGCACCAGGGCGTGATCGTCGAGCTGGCGCCGCGCGCGGGCGATCCGGAAACGCAGCTCGAAGAGGCGCTGGAAGCGATCGGCGACACGCCGCCGCTGCTGCTGGTGCTCGACGGGGTGACCGACCCGCACAACCTCGGCGCGTGCCTGCGCAGCGCGGACGCGGCCGGCGTGGCGGCGGTGATCGTGCCGCGCGACCGGGCAGCCGGCTTGACACCCGTCGTGCGCAAGGTGGCTGCAGGTGCTGCCGAGACCGTCCCGCTCGTGCAGGTCGTGAACCTGGCCCGCACGCTGCGTGAACTCAAGGAGCGGGGCGTGTGGCTCATCGGCACGTCCGACGACGCTCCCCGTACGCTCTACGACCTCGATCTCAGCGGCCCCACCGCGCTGGTCCTGGGGTCCGAGGGGGAGGGCATGCGGCGCCTCACCCGCGAAGCCTGCGACGAACTGGTGTCGATCCCGATGGCGGGTGCCGTCGAAAGCCTCAACGTGTCGGTCGCAGCGGGGGTCGCGCTGTTCGAGGCGGTCCGGCAGCGCCGCACCCCTAGCCCCTAACCCCTTCCTCAGTTACAATGCGCGGCTCCGTGCAGCCCTCAGGGCATGCACGGTTGTTCCAACTCCTTGTCGCACCTGCTTTTTCTGGTTCCAGGGCGACAACATTCCGCAAGGAGATTCAGTCGATGCGTCATTACGAAATCGTATTCCTGGTCCACCCGGATCAGAGCGAGCAAGTCCCGGCCATGGTCGAGCGCTATCGCGGGATCATCACCGCGGCCGGCGGTTCGATCCATCGTTTCGAGGACTGGGGCCGCCGCCAGCTCGCGTTCCCGATCGCCAAGGTGCACAAGGCGCACTACGTCCTGATGAACATCGAGTGTGACAAAGCCACGCTCGACGAACTGACGGGCAGCTTCCGCTTCAGCGACGCCGTCATCCGCAACATCGTCATCGCCATGCCGGCTGCCGTCACGGAGCCGTCGCCGATGGCCCGCGCCGAAGAAGAAGGCGCGCCGCGCACAGACGAAGGCCCCATCGGTACCGGGGACAGCGAAGAAGCCATTGGCGCGGGCTGAGCCCCGTCAACGCCTCGTTTCGCGCTGCTGCTGCACTGATCAACACATTTACCGGGTGACACCACATGGCACGTTTTTTCCGTCGCCGTAAGTTCTGCAAATTCACGGCTGAAGGCGTCGAGCGGATCGATTATAAGGATCTCGCCACGCTGAAGGGCTACATCACCGAAACGGGCAAGATCGTCCCGAGCCGCATCACCGGCACGAAGTCGAACTACCAGCGTCAGCTGTCGCTCGCGGTGAAGCGGGCCCGTTTCCTCGCGCTGCTCCCGTACACGGACCAGCACTGAGCCAGCGTTTCGTGGGTGATCCGGGCGGCCCTGCGGGGCCGTCGCCGGAGAACGCACAACGATGAACCGATCGCTGGCACAGTGGCTTGCCGGTAATCCGGTCGGGGCCGTCCTGATGACGGGCCTGCTGGGTTTGCTGCCGCTGCTAGGCGTCGGAGTCGCGTTTTTCCTGCCGGGTGCCGTGCCTGCACTGATTGTGCTGGTGCGCGGCGAGCGACAGGGAATGATCGTCGCAGCCGGCGCAAGTTTGCTGCTGGCGGCGGCGATGCTGATGTTCGGGCGGCCGGTGCCGGTGGGCTTCATCTACTCCGCGTGGGTACTGGGTCCGCCGCTGCTGCTCGCGGTCCTGCTGCGGCGCACCGACTCCTTGTCGTTGTGCCTGCAGGTCGCGACGCTGGTCGGCGCGGTCTTGCTGATTGCGTTGCATGTGTCGTTCGGCGATCCGCACCAGTTCTGGGCTCCGTTCGTGCGCGACCTGGCGCAGGAAATGAAGACCCGCGGGCTGCCGATGGACCTGGAGAAGGACGGGCTTGCCGACACGCTGGCCCGCACGCTCTGGGGCTGGGTTGCGGTGCTGACGATGACGCTCGCGATGTGCGCGTTGTTCCTGGCTCGCTGGTGGCAGTCGTTGCCCGAGCACGCCGGGAGCTTCGGCGCCGAGTTCCGGCAGGTCCGGCTCGGCCGGGTGCTGGGAATCGTGGGCGCGCTGATCATCGGCGCCTCGCTGTTCTCGCAGCAGGCACTGGTCGACGACATCGGCCGGCTGTTCCTGGGCTCGCTGGTGCTCGTGGGCCTCGCGGCCGCGCACCGGGCGGTGGCGCAGGGCAAGCTGGCGGTGGCGTGGCTGTGGGTTACGTACGCGCTGCTGGTGCTCGTTGCACCCTTCGCGGTGATCGGGCTCGCGGCATTGGGTTTCGTGGACAACTGGCTGCGCTCGCAGCCGCCTGCGCCAGGCGCGGCGACGTGAGCGGGCCGGTGATTGAGTTGAGCCGATTGTTTTCGGACGTACAGTCAAACTTTTGAAGATCGATCGATCGAGGACACTACGATGGAAGTCATCCTGATGCAGAAGGTTGCCAACCTCGGCAACATCGGCGACAAGGTCAACGTGAAGCCGGGCTACGGCCGCAATTTCCTGCTGCCTTCGGGCAAGGCTGCGGTGGCCACTCCCGCCAACCTGAAGAAGTTCGAAGCGCGTCGCGCCGAGTTCGAAAAGCTCGCCGCCGACTCGCTTTCGAGCGCCCGGTCGCGCGCGAAGCAGCTCGAAGGCTTCAAGCTCAACCTGCAGGCGAAGGCCGGCACGGAAGGCAAGCTGTTCGGCTCGGTCGGCACGTCCGACATCGCCGAAGCGCTGACGAAGGGCGGTATCGCCATCGAGCGCGCTGAAGTGCGCCTGCCGGGCGGCCCGATCCGCCTGATCGGCGAGCACCACGTGAAGCTGCACCTGCACTCCGACGTCGAGATCGACCTGCCGGTCGTGATCACCGCCGAAGACTGATCTTCCTCGCGTCCGCGGGGAGCATCCTTCAACGATGGACCAGGAAGACAGCGGCAGCGGCGCAGGCTCCGGCGGCAGGTACCGCCGGAAGCCACGGCCGTACGTCAGTGACGAGGCGGCGGCATTGCGCGTGCCGCCGAATTCGCTCGAAGCCGAGCAGGCGGTGCTAGGTGGGCTGTTGCTCGACAACAGCACCTGGGACTCCATCGCCGACCGCCTGCGTGCCGAGGACTTCTACCGGCGCGACCATCAGCTGATCTTCGAGGCGATCCTCGACCTTTCGCAGAAAGGCGAGCCGAGCGACGCCGTCACGCTCGCGGAGCGTCTCGCGAGCACGGGGCTGGCCGACGAGACCGGCGGCCTCGCTTACCTCGCGGGCCTCGCGCGCGACACTCCCACCGCCGAGAACATCCGCGCCTATGCGGACATCGTCCGCGAGCGTTCGCTGCTGCGGCAATTGATCCGCGTCAGCGGTGAAATCGCGGGCAGTGCCTACGAGAACGAAGGCAAGCCGGCCGCCGAGCTGGTCGACGAGGCCGAGCGCCGTATCTTCCAGATCGCGGAGAAAGGCCGGAAGCTGGGCTCCGGCTTCGTGCCGGTGCGTGACGTGCTCGGGGCTACGATCGATCGCCTCGACCTGCTGCACGCGTCGCAGGGCCAGCTCACGGGCCTGAGCTCGGGCTATGCCGAACTCGACAAGATGACCGCGGGCCTGCAACCGGGCGACCTCGTCATCATCGCGGGCCGCCCGTCGATGGGCAAGACGACGCTAGCGCTCAACATCGCCGAGAACGCGGCGATCGCCCACAACAAGGCGGTTGCGATCTTCTCGATGGAAATGTCGCGCGAGCAGCTCGCGTTCCGCATGATCTCGTCGCTCGGTCGCGTCGACCAGGGCCACATGCGCACGGGCAACTTCGGTGACGAAGACTGGGCCCGCATCAACAGCGCGATTGCGCAGATGAAGTCGGCACCGATCTACATCGACGACAGCGGCTCGCTCACGCCGACGGAAGTGCGCGCGCGCGCGCGCCGTCTCGCCCGTGACTGCGAAAAGCAGGGCGGCCTCGGCCTGATCGTCATCGACTACCTGCAGCTGATGCAGGTGGCGGGCAACAAGGAAAACCGCGCGACCGAGATCTCGGAGATCTCGCGTTCGATCAAGGCGCTGGCGAAGGAATTGCGCGTGCCCGTGATCGCGCTGTCGCAGCTCAATCGCGGCGTCGAACAGCGCCAGGACAAGAAGCCGGTCATGTCGGACCTGCGTGAATCGGGGGCAATTGAGCAGGATGCAGACCTGATCATGATGATCTACCGCGAGGAAGTGTACGAACCCGACACGCCGCGCAAGGGTATCGCCGACATCATCATCACCAAGCAGCGCAACGGCCCCACGGGCGAAGTGCACCTGACCTTCCTCGGCAAGTACACCCGCTTCGAGAACCTCGCGCACGGCGACTACGGCGACTACGGCGGCTGAGGCCGGGACTCGCCGTGCAGAGCCAGAGCCTGATCCGCGCGGTCGTCGATGCCGCCGCCCTGCGCCACAACCTCCGCCAGGCCCGGCGTGTCGCACCCGACAGCCGCGTCATGGCGGTGATCAAGGCCAACGCCTACGGTCACGGGCTGGTGCCGGCGGCCAAGGCGCTCGCGGAAGCCGATGGCTTCGCGGTCGCACGGTTCGGCGAAGGGCTCGCGCTGCGCGCAGCCGGTCTCACCAATCGCATCCTCCTGCTCGAGGGCGTTTTCAGCGCCGAGCAACTCGCCGCCGCCGCGCAGGCGCGCTTCGAGCTCATGGTCCACAGCTTCCAACAACTAGAGTTGCTCGATGCCCTGACCGGCGACGCGCAGGTGACGGCCTGGATCAAGATAGATTCCGGCATGAATCGCCTGGGTTTCCGGCTCGATGAGTTCGGCGCAGCGTACGAGCGACTGCGCCGCAACGTGCACGTGCATGTGGATCCCACCCTGGTCACGCACCTTGCATCCGCGGACGATCGCCGCGATACCAAGACGCGGCAGCAGCTCGATGCATTTGCCGCGGCCACCGCCGGCCTCGCCGGGGCGCGCAGCATCGCGAACAGCGCCGGCGTACTTGCATGGCCGTCGGCGCGTGCCGACTGGGTGCGCCCCGGCCTGATGCTGTACGGCGTCTCGCCGTTTCCGAGCGGCACGGGCGCGGAGCTCGGCCTGCGGCCCGCGATGACGCTGCGCACGGAAGTGATCGCGGTCAAGGACGTGAAGGCCGGCGAGACCGTGGGCTATGGCGGTTCGTGGACGGCAGCACGGGACACGCGCATGGCGGTGGTCGCCGCGGGCTACGGCGACGGTTATCCGCGCGGCAGCAGTTCAGGCACGCCGGTGCAGGTCGGCGGCCGTCGTGCGCCACTGATCGGCCGCGTGTCCATGGACATGATCACCGTCGATGTGACGGACCTGCCGGTCGTGACGGTAGGCGACCCCGTGGTGCTGTGGGGCAGCGAGATTCCGGTGGAGGAGGTGGCGGCACACGCGGGGGCGATCGCGTGGGACCTGCTCTGTGGCGTGAGCCAGCGCGTGCCGCTGGAGATCGGCTGAGGCAGGCCAACCTCTCCCACTGGCGTGGGAGAGGTGGTGTCGGTCAGTTCTCGAAGAATCCCATCTTGACGCCCGCGAGCTGCACGACGTCGTTGTCGTGGAGCCTGCGCGCCTGCGGCCCGATGATGGCGCCGTTGACGAGCGGGTAGTCGCCTTCCTTGCCGCTCTCGACGTGCACGATGTAGAAACCATCGGAACGCCGCGTGATGGCGGCCACCTGCACGCCCGGACGGCCGAGCGTGGTGAGCGTCTTCACGAGTTCGAGCTCGCGGCCCGCGAACTGGCCCGACAGCACCTGCAGTTTCGCGCGCGGCAGCACGCCGTTCGGGAACGAGGGCGACGCGGCGCCACTCGCAGCGGCGGCGTGACCATTCTCAGGCGGGGGCTGCAAGGCCGCCGCCGCCTTGGACGAGCCGGCCATCAGCGCTGCGGCATCGCGCGGGCTGATCACCATCGTCTTCTCGAATTCGTCCTCGGGCTCCTCCACTTCGCTGTCGACGAAGCGCAGCGCGTGGTGGCCGACCGTGATCACGTCGCCGTGCTGCAGCGCGTGCTTCTTGATGATCTTGCCGTTGACGTACGTTCCGTTCGTGCTGTTCAGGTCTTCGAGGAACGAGTCGTTGAGGATGTTGATGACGAGCGCGTGATGACCCGACACCGCCGGGTTGTCGATGCGGATGTCATTGTCAGGAAGGCGCCCTACCGTGTAGCGCTCCTTGCTCATGTTGTACTCGGCGAGCACTTGCCCATCGAGATGCAATACCAGCCTGGCCATGCGTGAACCTGCGCTCCCTTATCCGAAAATCTTGCGTATTCGGTCGATGACCCCGCGCTGCGCCGGGAACGAATCGAGTACCCGGACGAGCACCACCGAGATGTTATCCCGGCCCCCGTTGTCGTTGCCCAGCAGCACCAGCTGCTTGGCGACGGTCTCAAGATTAGCACCAAAGGTGTTGATCGTTAACTGAATGTCGTCGTCCTCGACCATATCGGACAGGCCGTCCGAACAGAGCAGGTAGACGTCGTCCTTCAGGGCCGGTACTTCCGTGATCTCGACGTCGACGGTCGGCTCGACGCCGAGGGCGCGTGTCACGTAGTTCTTGGCGGCGGCGCGCTGGGCCTCTTCGGGCGTGTAGAAGCCCCTGCTGACGAGCTCCTGCAGCAACGAGTGGTCCTGCGTGACCTGCTCGAGCTTGCCGTCGCGGCAGCGGTACAGCCGTGAATCGCCGACGTGCGCGATGGTCAGCTTGTCGTCGAACAGCAGGCCGGCAACGACGGTCGTGCCCATGCCTTCGCAGTTCGACTGCGTCTTCGCCGTCTGGTAGATGACCTTGTTCGCGCGCGTAATCGCGTCGCGCAACAGGATGCCGGGACGGCTGAGCCCGGTGGCTTCGTCGTGCCGCGTGAGGTCCTCACGATCGACGGCGTCCTTGACCAGCGTCAGGACGGTGCGCACGGCGATGCCGCTCGCGACTTCACCGGCCTTGTAGCCACCCATGCCGTCGGCCAGCACGACCAGGCCGATGTCGCCGTCGGTGCCGATCGTGTCCTCGTTGTGCTCGCGCACCCGACCGGTGTCGGACGCCCCGACGCAGCGGAATTTGCCTTTCAGGCGCATTGCCGGTCAGCGCTTTTCCGGCACGTTCAGGTCGCGCAGCGCCTGCGCGAAACTCGCGCCGCTGGCGTAGCGCTCCGCCGGTTCCTTGGCGAGCGCGCGATCGAAGAACGGGTCGAGTCCTGACGGCAGTGCGGGGTTGATGGCGCAGATGCGCGGGTGAGGCTCCTGCGCGATTTTCATCATCAGGCCGGGCATCGTGTCGCCGCGGAACGGCAACTGGCCGGTCAGCAACTGGTAGAGCGACACCGCCAGCGAAAACAGGTCGGAGCGGCCCGTGACGGGGCGACCCTGCAGCTGCTCGGGCGACATGAACGACGGCGTGCCGAGCACGACGCCTGTGCGAGTGCGACCCGAATCGGTGAGGCGGGCAATGCCGAAGTCAGTGATCTTGAGCTCCCCACTCGGCGCGTCGAACATGATGTTCGCCGGCTTGATGTCCCGGTGGACGACCTGATTCTGGTGCGCATAGTGCAGCGCGTCGGCGAGTCGCGCCACGATTTCGATCGCAACGGCCGGCGGCAGCAGCCGGGCCGCGGTCGTGTATTCGACGAGGTGCTGGCCGCGCAGCAGTTCCATGGCGATGTATGCGGTGCCGCGGTCCTCGCCCGCATCGTAAATCGTCACGATGTGCGGATGCGACAGGCGCCCTGCCATTTCGGCTTCCCGGAAGAAGCGCGCGCGTGCCTGCTCGAGGTCGTCCGGGTCGAACTCGTCGGCGAGCGGGATCGCCTTGACCGCCACCTCCCGGTTGAGGCGCGGATCCCGGCCCCGGTAGACGACGCCCATCGCGCCCCTGCCGATCTCGTGGAGCAGTTCGTACCGGCCCAGGCGCGCCGGGACCGCGGCCTGCGCCTGGGCCTTGTGGACTCGGCCGCCGGTGGCGTCGAGGATCAGCGTGTGTTCGGCTTGGCTGCGCATGCGTAGGCGCAAGTATAGGACGCGCCCCCGGGACGGAATTGCCGCCGGCGTCACACTCCGGCAGCGTCGGGCGACCATGCTAGCATCCCGGGCCTTCCCGGTTCCCCAGTACAGCGCCCACGGCAGCCCGCAATGGCACGTCCAAAAACCAGTTACGTCTGCGGCAATTGTGGCGCCCATACCGCCCAGTGGGCCGGCCAGTGTCCGGCCTGCGAGGCCTGGAACACCCTCGAGATCGCGGTGTCCTCGATTGCCCCCTCGGGCGCGAGCCGCAACGCCCGCACGGCGGCGGCCGGGCCGTCCACGAGCCGGACGGTGACGGACATCGCGCAGGAAAGCGACGTCCGCGCCGTGACCGGCATCGGCGAGTTGGACCGCGTCCTCGGCGGCGGCCTCGTGGCCGGCTCCGTGGTGTTGCTGGGCGGCGATCCGGGCATCGGCAAGTCGACGCTGCTGTTGCAGGCGGCGGACGCCCTCAGTCGCGAGCGGCCGGTGTTGTACGTCTCGGGCGAAGAATCGGTGCGACAGGTCGCCTCACGCGCCCAGCGCCTCGGGCTCGAAGCCACCACGCTGCGGCTGGCGGCCGAGACTCGGGTCGAAACGATCATCCAGGAAGCAGTGGCCGCGAAGGCCCAGGTGCTCGTGATCGACTCCATCCAGACGATGCAGACCGAACTCAGCGAATCGTCGGCGGGTTCGGCCGTGCAGGTGCGCGAGTCGGCCGCGCGGCTCGTGCGTTACGCGAAGCAGACGGGCACGGCCGTGCTGCTGATCGGGCACGTGACGAAGGAGGGCCTGATCGCAGGGCCGCGCATCCTCGAGCACATGGTCGACACGGTGCTGTATTTCGAAAGCGATCCCGCGAGCCGCTTCCGCGTGGTGCGCGCGGTGAAGAACCGCTTCGGTGCGGCGAACGAACTCGGCGTGTTCGCGATGGTGGAGCAGGGACTGCGCGAAGTGCGCAACCCGTCGGCGATCTTCCTGTCGCGACACCCGCAACCCGTGTCCGGCAGTGTCGTGACCGTGGTGCGCGAAGGCAGCCGGCCGCTGCTGGTCGAAGTGCAGGCGCTGGTGGACGAGACGCAGGGCATGAATCCGCGCCGCGTCGCCGTCGGCTTCGAATCGAGCCGCCTGGCATTGCTGCTCGCGGTGCTGCACCGTCACGGCGGCGTATCGACTGCTGGACGCGACGTGTTCATCAACGTGGTTGGCGGTGTGCGCATCGGTGAGACGTCCGCAGACTTGCCGGCCGTGCTCGCCGTGCTCTCGAGCCTGCGCGATCGTCCCGTTGTCACGGACACGGTGTGCTTCGGCGAGCTGGGTCTCACCGGCGAGATCCGCCCGGTGCCGTTCGGCGAGGAACGCCTGCGCGAAGCGCAGAAGCAGGGTTTCAAGCGCGCGCTGGTGCCGTCGGCGAACGTGCCGCGCAAGGGCGTGATCGATGGCATCGAGATTGTGGGCGTGAGTCGGCTATCGGAAGCGCTCGACAAGGCGTTCTGACAATCACCGGCGCTACAGGCGGTCGATCCGTAGCCTTTCCCCGAGCTTGGAAAGACAGACACGCATTGGCGCCACCAGCGATTGATCCGGGGCCTTTCCCCGAGCTTGGAAAGGCAGACACGCGCTCGGGGAAAGGCCCCGGATCAACCGCTGGTGCGACGGCGACTGAGCGAGTTGCCGGCCCGGGCGCCGTCAACTCGCACGTCGCACGCAGTCGGTGATTGTCGCACGGCGCCCGGGACCGGCGCTCCGAAGCTCTCGACGCTGCGTACGCCGTGTCGTAAGCGGCCGACCCGGGACCTGCCCCCGAGCGCGTGTCTGCCTTTCCAAGCTCGGGGGCAGGTCCCGGATCGGTCGCATGCAACTAGGGTGTGTCGGCCTTTCCAAGCTCGGGGGCAGGTCCCGGATCGGCCGCCTGCAACCGAGCGCCGGCACGCGACGCTGACGCGTCAGGACAGTTTGTCGAGCTTCGCGACCGCCGACTGCGTGAGCCGCACGGTTTTCACGGCATTGTCCGTCACCTGCAGCACTTCGAGCGAATAGTCGCCGATGCGCAACCGCTGCCCCGGCGCCGGGATCGTCTCCATCTGCTCGACGATCAGGCCGTTGAGCGTGCGCGGGCCGGTCGCCGGCAGCGTCCACCCCATCTTGCGATTCAGCGTCCGCACGCTCGCCGACGCATTCACCACGAAGCTGTCGTTGCGCTCGCGGTGGACGTCCTTGTGCAGGATGCTGGTGCCGGACGTGAACTCGCCGACGATTTCCTCGAGCAGGTCCTCGAGCGTCACCAGTCCCTGCACGTCACCGTATTCGTCGACGATGAACGCGACGCGCCGGCGCTGGCGCTGGAACTGCAGCAGCTGCTGGTTGAGCGACGTGCCTTCCGGCACGTAATACGGCTCGCGCGTCCTGGCCAGCGCGACCAGTTGTTCGCGCTCGAACTCGTTGCGCACCAGCATCTTGGCTACTTTTTTCATGTGCAGGATGCCGACGAGCGATTCGAGTTCGCCGTCGTACACGGGGATGCGCGTGTGGCGGCACTCGCGGATCTGCTCGACGATGTCGTCCCAGTCGTCCTTGAGGTTGATGCCGTAGATGTCGTTGCGCGGCACCATGATGTCGTCGACCGTGATTTTCTCCAGGTCGAGGATGCTCATCAGCATGCGCTGGTGGCGGTGCGGGATGACCGTGCTGGCCTCGGCGAGTACCGTGCGCAGCTCGTCGCTGCTGAGCGAGGTGCGGCTCGCCTGCTCGGGCGAGACGCCCGTCAGGCGCAGCACGCCGTTGGCCACCAGGTTGGTGAGCCAGACGACCGGGTACAGCACCTTGAGCATGCCGTTGTAGATGATGGCGGCGGGCAATGCGATCCGTTCGGGATACAGCGCGCCGAACGTCTTCGGTGCGACCTCGCCGAAGATGATCAGCACGACCGTGAAGGCGCCGACGCTGATCGCCGCGAGCGATTCACCGCCGATCGAGAGTGCGATCACGGTGACGATCGCAGCGGCCGCCGAGTTCACGAAGTTGTTGCATATCAGGATCATCCCGATCAGGCGATCGGGGCGCTCGAGCAGCTTTTCGGCGACCTTGGCGGACTTGCTGCCTTCGCGCGCGCGGTGGCGCAAACGGTAGCGGTTGACGCTCATCAGCGCCGTTTCGGTGCCCGAGAAGAACGCAGAGAGCAGGACGGCAACGACGAGAAGGAGTGCGAGCCAGCCGAGGGGCAAGTCGGACATGCCGGCTCAGCCCCAGTGCTTGCCGAGGATGTTCTCGAGGATCAGCTTGCTGCCGAAATAGGAGAGGCCGAGCAGCATGTAGCCCGCGAAGGTCCAGCGCAGTGCCTGGCGGCCGCGCCAGCCGAACTTGAAGCGGCCGAGCAGCAGCACGCCGAAGACGACCCAGGCGATGATCGCGAGCACCGCCTTGTGGATCAGGTGCTGCGCAAAGAGGTCCTGCACGAAGAACCCGCCGCTCACGAGTGCGAGCGTAAGCACCGTGAAGCCCGCGAGGATGCTCTGGAAGCAACCGG
>Ga0315287_10003238_pt1 | contig 15686 bp, 13 predicted proteins | sample YL17G11_0_MG_FD_205037 | JGI IMG/M metagenome (GOLD analysis project Ga0315287, IMG submission 205037) | Sediment microbial communities from Yellowstone Lake, YNP, Wyoming, USA - YL17G11_0 | ecosystem: Environmental > Aquatic > Freshwater > Lake > Sediment | place: USA: Wyoming | collected... | reverse complement strand
CGGCCCTTCTTCAGGAACTTGCCGACGTTCTCGCCCTGCTTGCCCCAGACGACGATGTTATGCCACTCGGTTTTGTCCTGGCGATTACCGGCGTTGTCCGTGTACGTCTCGCCGGTGGCCAGGGAGAACCGGCACCGCGCGGTCCCGCCCTGTGTGTAGCTCACCTCCGGATCCTTGCCGAGGTTGCCCAGGAGGATCACCTTGTTGACGCCGTCAGCCATGCCGTTTCTCCTCTCTCCCGCGCCGCGAAACCGCCGCGCGTCTGGTAAAATAATGGATCAATGAAGAAAAGGACAGGCTCTAGGAGTCCTATTTCATAGGTCCTATATGTCCTATAGGATCTATCAACAGAAGGACTCCGATGAAACTGGCCTTTCTTCTCCTCCTCACCGCCCTCTCGACCGCGTGCGCGGATCGGGGCGCCGAGCCCGAGGCGAGCGGCGATCCGGCCGCGCCGTTCTTCGGCCCGGCGACGCGACACGACGGGCGAGCCGAGCTCGCTCCGCCCGGGCCGCCGCAACCGATCGCGGCGATCCCCCCGCTGCCCGCGCTCCCGGAGGCCGCTCCCTTGACCGACGACGCCGCGCGCCGGCGCGAGATCTGGGCTTCGAGCCGGTTTCGCTGCCGCGCCATCTCCACGACCCGGCTGCGCACGTGCCGCTTCGAGCGGACGCCGACCGGCCTCTCCATCACCTTCCCGATCGCCGATCTCACCTGCGACGAGGTCCTGTTCGACGAGGCCGGCGACCCATGGGAGCTGCGCGGCTGCCGGAGCACGTGGCTGCGCGTCCCGAAGACCGCGGAGCTCAAGAGGAGCCGCGCGGGCGACGTCTGGTCCGGGAGCCACTCGGGCTGGCGCTGGCCGAGCGACGGCGAGGCGTACTGCTGCCCCGGCCTCTGGATCGAGGCGCCCGCCGCCTTGCGCTAGGTGCCGACTCGTCATCTCTAACATCGCTTCGAGGAGCGCGGCTCTCTCGCCTCCGGTCAGGGCCTCCGGTCCCCCTCCTGTATCGGTCGTTTCATTCTCCGGTTGCCAACAAAGCGACGACCTGGAAGATTTGTCCGGATGAGCGCCAAAAACCGAATACGAATTCCGCCGTCCCAGCTGACCGCCACGATCCCCCCGGGCTGGCTCAACTTCGCGACCACCGCCGGCCTCGACCGCCACCTCGGGATGATCGGCCAGGAGCGGGCGATGCGCGCCGTGGAGGTGGGCCTCGAGGTCCGCACGCGCGGCTACAACATCTTCGCGGTCGGCGAGCCCGGCTCCGGGAAGACCTCGACGCTCGAACGGATCCTGAAGCGGCGCGCCGGCGACGAGCCGCTGCCCGGCGACGTGTGCTACGTCTACAACTTCGCCGTGCCGGATCGCCCGCGGCCGATCATCCTCCCCGCCGGCCAGGGCCGCGCTCTCGCCAAGGACATGGATCGCGTCTTCGTCGAGCTCGGCCGCCTGATCCCGCGCGTGCTCTCCGAGGGCGCGTTCGGCCACATCCGCGCCGGCATCATCGCCGAAACAAGAAGGAAGATGGACGACGTGACGCGGCGCACCTCCGAGATCGCGGAGCGGCTCGACCTCAAGCTCGAGGAGGCCGAGAACCAGCTCCGCGTGGTGCCGCTCGTTGGCGGCGAGCCGGTCGACGAGTCCCAGATCCTCGCCCTGCCGGCGCGGGTGCGCCGCAAGATCGAGCAGCGGATGCTCGAGTTCCACAAGCACATCGACGCGTTCACCTACGCCCGGCGGCAGCTCGAGCGCGGCCACGACACGCGGCTGCTCGCCGCGGAGATGCGCGCCGTCGGGCCGCTCGTCGAGGAGCTGTTCCACGAGATCTCGTGGCGGTACCGCAAGCAGGGCGACGATCTGGCGACGTTCCTCGAGCAGGCCAAGGAGTTCGTGCTCGCGAACCACCGCCTGTTCACGCCGGAGGAGGAGAAGGACGACAAGTCGGCGAACGGCGCGGAGGTGGAGTGCGAGATGCCGAGCCCGCCCTCGCAGCCCGATCCGCGCCTTCTCCTGCACGTGAACGTCGTCGTGGACAGGAGCACGGAGATCGGAGCTCCCGTGGTGGTCGAGCGCGTGCCGGCGGCCGGCAACCTGTGCGGCGTGTTCGAGTACCGCGAGACGCCGGGCGGCCTGGTCACGGACCACACGATGATCCGCGCCGGCGCGCTGCACCAGGCGAACGGCGGGTACCTCCTCATCCAGGCGATCGATCTCCTGACGCAGGAGAACGCCTGGCAGAGCCTGAAGCGCGCGCTGCGGCACAAGGAGATCCGCATCGAGGAGGGGATGGGGCCGGCCGAGTCGAGGCCGCGGCTCGCGGGCGCGCTCAAGCCCGGCGCCGTGCCGCTCAACGTCAAGGTGATCCTGGTCGGCGGGTACGACGTGTACTTCACGCTCAAGACCGAGGACGAGGAGTTCCAGAGGCTCTTCAAGATCCTCGCCGACTTCGAGCCGTCGATGCCGCGCACCCGGGAGAACGTCGTCAAGCTCGCGAAGTTCTGCGGCCAGGTTTGCCGCGAGGAGGCGTACCTGCCCCTGCACCGCTCCGGCATGGAGCGGATCATCGAGTTCGCGTCGCGCAGGGCCGAGAGCAAGGAGCGGCTGATCACGCGGTGGGCGGAGGTGCTCGATCTGCTCGCCGAGTCGAACATGTTCGCGCGCGCCGCGAAGGCGCGCACGATCCGCGCCGCCGACGTCGAGACCGCGCTCGCCGAGGCCGATCGGCGCAACGGCTCGCTCGTCGACGCCGTGGTGCGGGAGATCCAGGCCGAAACGATCATCATCCGCACCGACGGCGCGGCGGTCGGCCAGATCAACGGGATCGCGCTGTACGACGTGGCCGGGACGACGTTCGGCGTGCCGGTCCGGATCACGGCGCGCACCTACGCCGGAAGGGGCGGCGTCGTGAACATCGACCGCGAGGTGAACCTGTCCGGCGCCGTGCACGACAAGGGCGCGCTGATCCTGATCGGCTACTTAGGCGGGAGGTACGCGCAGCGCCACCCGCTCGGGTTCTCGGCGTCGATCACCTTCGAGCAGTCGTACGACGAGATCGACGGCGACTCCGCGTCGTCCTCCGAGCTGTACGCGCTCCTGTCGGCGCTGTCCGACGTGCCGATCCGGCAGGGGATCTCCGTGACGGGCTCGGTGAACCAGCTCGGCGAGCTCCAACCGATAGGCGGCGTGAACGAAAAGATCGAGGGCGTGTTCCGCGTCGCGGCGAGCCGCGGCCTCACCGGGAACGAGGGCGTGCTGATCCCCGCCTCGAACGTCCGCAACCTGATGCTCAACCACGAGGTGATCGAGGCGGTGCGCGAAGGCGCGTTCCACGTCTACGCGGTGTCTACCATCGACGAGGGGATCGAGGTGCTCACCGGCGCCGAGGCGGGCCGCCTGCGCCTCGACGGCACCTGGACGCCGGGGAGCATCAACGATCGCGTGCAGCGGCGGCTCGGGGAGCTGCACTCCCTCGTCCGCGAGCGCGGCGACGTGATCGGCGCGAACAACCTCTAGCCGCGCGTCAAGAAGGTTGCTGCGGCAGATCGGGCGAGGCGGTCGGCGCGGGCGCGTCCGCCGGCGCTGCGCTCCGGATCGGCTGCGGCAGCGGGAGCTCCTTCATCACCCACGCGCCGTCTCCCTTCACCTTGAAGAACACCCGATCCCCCGACTCGCTGAGCTCGAGGCTGCCGAGATCGATCTCCGGGTGCGACGCCGCGATCTCGCCGTCGACGACGACGTGCATGAGGTGCTCCCCGGCCTTGGCGAGGTACACGAGGTGCGCGCCCTGCGGGCTGAACTTCGGCAGTGACACGTCGTCGAACGCCGGCCCGCGCTTGCCTCCCGAGACCACGGCCACCTGGTTGCCGATCCGCGCGATCCAGGCGAACCTCTCCTCGGCGTCGTCGAAGATCACGACCGGCGGCGGCTCGGTGTCGCTCGGCACGGGGCTCATGCCCCCGTCGAAATAGAGCCGCCACGCGCCTTTCTCGATCGCGAAGAACATGAGCCTTCCTTTCTTCTCGCTGAAGGACGGCACGTACGCTTCCTGGTACGGCCCGAGCGAGCGACCGTCGATCGAGACGTACTCCCGCCCGTCCTCGGCCCGGGCGCGGTAGGCGAACCGTTTCCCGTCCGGGCTGAACGCGAACGCGCCGCCGTCGACCCGCAGGCCGTCGACGGTGACCGTGCGGCCGTCGAGGACGAGGATCGTCTCGCGATCGCGCACGCCGACGTAGGCGTAGCGGGAGCCGTCGGCGCTGAACTCGAGCGATCCGTTGAGCGCGTGGAAGCGCTCCTTCTCGGGCACGCCGTCGACGACCCACTGGTGATCGCCGCGGCCGTGGTAGACGAAGAATGCGACGTGCCGCCTGTCCTCGCTGTACACCGGCACCTGCCCGGGCACGAGGAACGACTCGTAGCTGCGGCGCTCGCCGCCCGTCTCGACGGTGAAGCAGAAGTTGTCGGTGGTGTCGTTCTCGTCGGATCCCGGCGCCCGGTCGAGGAACACGCGCCGGCCGGTCCCCGGGATCTCCACCGACATCGGGAACGGGCCGTCGAGGTACTGGCCGACGCGATCCCCGGAGACGACGGTGCCGACGGCGTAGAGCGCGCCCGGCTCGGCGACGACCTCGAAGCGGCTCGGCCCCGAGGTCCGCGTGAGCGTGTACCCGTAGCCGGCGGTGACCGTGCGGTAGATCACCGCCACGCGGTGCCCCCCGGGAGCGAGCTCGACGACCGTGTACCTGGAGCCCTGCACCCGGTTCGGCACGCCGTCGAGCTCCTGGAGGAACGCGGGCCACGGGACGATGAGCCTCGCGATCCTCGCGTCGTCGCGCGCCGGCCCGTCGTACGCGCGGATCGTCCGCAGGTACGCCCCGCACCCTGTCGCCGCAACGACGGCGAAGATCATGCCCGCTGAAAGCGCCGCGCCTCTCCACCGCATGGGATGCCCGCTCCTCTCGACGAATCGCTCGGACGACGGCCACACATACCACGCCCGGATTTCGCCGATAAGAGGATGGCGCTCGTCCGCGAGAATGGGGTCCCCTCCTCGAGCCGGAGCCCGTGAAGCCGTCGTGGCTGGCGCCGCCCTGCGTTTGCCGCTACATTGGACACCCGTGGGCCTTCCATCGAAAGAGTCGCTCGCCCAACTCGCGAGACGCTGGCCCGTCTCCGAAGGGATCTTCGCGGCGCGGCGCGCGTTCGCGCGGCTGTCGGGGCGCTCCCGAGGCGTCATCATCGAGCACGGCGTCCGGCTCGACGGCCGCACCGAGATCGAGGGCCGGTGCCGCCTCCTGCGGAACGCGTCGGTCCAGGGCGCGCAGATCGGCTTCGGATCCTACGTGGGCACGGATTCGATCCTCGACGGCGCGCGGATCGGCAGGTTCTGCTCCATCGGGCCCTACGTCCGGATCGTGACCGGGCGCCACCCGACGAAGAAGCTCGTCTCCACGCATCCGGCGTTCTACTCGACCCGGCGCCAGGCCGGCTTCGGGTACGCGGAGACACAGCTCGTCGACGAGCTCGCCTACGCCGACGAGGCGACGCGGGCGACCGTGATCGTCGGGAACGACGTCTGGATAGGGCACGGCGCGTCGCTGATCGCAGGCATCCGAATCGGAGACGGCGCCGTGATCGGCGCGAGCAGCCTGGTGACCAAAGACGTGGCGCCGTTCACGATCAACCTCGGCGTGCCGTCGAAGACGGTCTCCCATCGATTCGACGCGGACGAGATCGCGCTGCTGCTCGAGTCCCGTTGGTGGGACCGCTCGGAAGAGTGGCTCCGCGAGAACGCGCACCTCTTCGGCGACATCGCCGCGTACGCGGCGGCGCTCTCTCCTCGGGGCGACGGGCGATGACGCGGGCCGGAGACGCGCGCGAGAGCCCCGCGATCGTGGTGCTCGGCCACGGCCGCCCTTCGGCGCTCGCGCGGCTCCTCGGCTCGCTCGAGCGCGCCGCAATACCCGACGGCACGGCGCTCGTCGTCAGCATCGACGGCGGCGGGGATCCGCAGGTGGCGCAGGTGGCGCGCGCCGCGCGGTGGCCGTTCGGCCCGCTGGAGATCGTCGTCCGCGAGCGAAACCTCGGGTTGCGTGCGCACGTGCTCGCCTGCGGCGATCTCGTGGAGCGGTTCGGCTCGATCGTGATGCTCGAGGATGATCTGTTCGTCTCGCGCCGGTTCTACGCGTTCGCCGCGCAGGCACTCGCCCGTTACGCCGGCGATCCGGCGATCGCGGGCGTCTCCCTGTACGCCCACAGGATCAACGTCGGGGCGCGGCTCCCGTTCTGGCCGATCGAGGACGGGAGCGACGTCTTCTTCCTGCAGCTGCCGTCCTCGTGGGGGCAGGCGTGGACGCGCGATCAGTGGGGACGCTTCAGGAGGTGGCTCGACGGCGATCGGCGGGGCCTCGACTTCGCCCGGCTCCCGCCTCACATCGCAGCGTGGCCCGAGTCGTCGTGGCTCAAGTACTTCGCGGCGTTCACCGTCGCGACGGGCTCGTTCGTGGTGTACCCCCGGGTGTCGCTGACGACCAACTTCAACGATCGCGGGACGCACGTCCGCCACGCCGACCAGCGGTTCCAGGTGCCGCTCCGGTTGGACGGGGAGGAGTATCGCTTCCGCGCGCTCGAAGAGTCTGCCGCGGCGTACGACGCCTTCTTCGAGCTGCTCCCGGCGCGCCTGCGCGCCCTGTGCCCCGCGCTCGGGGACAGCGCGCTCGACGTGGATCTGTACGGCACCAAGCGCGCCGACCACGTGTCTGCGCCGTGGGTGCTGACGACCCGGCGCTGCGCGAGGATCGAGCACGGCTACGGCAGGGAGCTCAAGCCCCACGAGCTGAACGTGATCCACGGGGTTCCCGGCGACGCGATCCGCTTCGCCCGCGCCGGGGACGTCGTCCGGGAAGCCCCGGCGTTCTCCCGCGACGTGGCGCGGCGCCGCAGCGACCACGCCTATTTCTTCAGGACCGCGCCCGGCCCGGACGCCGCCGCGATCGCCGCGGACGCCCTCGACCTCTTCCGGAACACCTTCCGCGCGCTCAGAGCTTCTCGGCGACCGTGACGATGCAGTCGCCGCCGCCGTAGACGAGATCGCCGATCCGGGTGATCGCGCCGCCGAGCCCCACGGCCGAGAGGGGGACGCGCCTGCCGTACCAGGAGCCGGGAGCCCCTTCGCGCGGGGCCTCGTAGCGGCGCTGGTGGACGCTCCAGGTGGCCGGCGTCACCTCCCGATAGCGCACGACCCCGAAGCCGTGATCCCGGCACGCGATCTCGATCGCCCGCCGCGTGTAGTGGATCTGGTGGTACGGCGCGTGGTTGTTTATCCACCGCTCGCCGTGGCGCGCCCGGTGACGGGATGCGAAGTTGGGAGTGGACAGCGCGATCCGCCCCCCCTGCCGCAGGAGCCGCCGGCACGGCTCGAGCAGCTCCCCCGGGACGCCGAGGTGCTCGAGGAGCTGGCTCGCGAGGACGCCGTCGAACTCACCGGCGTGCGCCCGGGAGAACTCGTCGAGGGGGATCGCGTGGGCCTCGAGCCCGGCGCTCCGCATCGCCTCGACCTTGCGTATGTCGAGCTCCAGCCCGACCCATGTCCCGCCCCGCAGGCGGACGATCGCCTCGCTCCTGCCCGTGCCGCAGCCGACGTCGAGCACGCGCCCGATCCCCAGCTCGAGCGCCAGCTCCGGGGTTCTGTTGACTCCGTCGATCATCGCGCCGATCGCCGCCGAGATCGAGCCCCGCCGTCGCACGGCCCGCTCTCGCCCCGGGTAGTGGCGGCCGTACAGCTCGGACATCCGCCCCTCCGGGAGCGGGTCCCGGAGGAATCCCGCGCCGCAGCCGCGGCATCTCGCGAGCGTGAACCTGCCGGCGAAGGCGTACCGGTCATCGTACACCTCGTACTGCGTGTCGACGTCTCGGCCGCCGCAGACCGGGCAGCATTCCCGCATCGCCGTGCCTTTCTCCTCGGCCGCCGCCGAGGCGGCGGCCCTCGATCGCTTCGCATGATAGCACGGTCGACGCGCGCGCGGCGGCGGCGCTTGGATCAGCCGGTGGCCACCTCGATCTTGCGGGGCTTGAGGCGCTCCGCCTTGGGCAGCGTCACGGTGAGCACGCCGTTCTCGAGCTCGGCGCTGATCCGCGCCTGGTCGATCTTGTCGCTCAGGCTGAAGCGGCGCAGGTACCCGCCCACGCCGTACTCCCTGTACAGCGGCTTGTGCCGCGCCTCGACGTCCGCCACGGGCGCCGCGATCGCGAGCACGCCGTCCTCGATCCCGATCTCCAGGTCGGCCTTCTTCACGCCCGGCAGATCCGCGACGAGCGTGAGCGCGTCGTCGGTCCGCAGGATGTCCACCGCCGGCGAGTACACGAGCCCGGCGCGCGTAGGCTCGCCGTCGTGCTTCGCGATCGGCTCCTTGTCCCTCAGGGACAGCTCCTTCTTCTCCTTGTCCGTCATGACACACCTCCCGTTTCGATCAACCGACCTTGATCTGTCGCGGCCGCGCATCCGCCGACTTGGGCGCGACGACCACGAGCACGCCGTCCTCGAGCTTCGCCGAGATCTTGTCCGGGTCGATCTGGGTCGCGAGCTCCACCGTCCGGTTGAAGACGCCGTAGTCCCGCTCCCGCCGCTCGACGCTGGCCTTCTCGTCGCGCGCGTCCTCGCGGCGCTCGCCCTTGATCGTCACGGTGGTCGCCGTCGCCTGGACGTCGAGGTCCGCGGGCTTCACGCCCGGCAGCTCGGCGCGGATGCTGTACGACTCGCCGTCGTCGTAGATGTTGAGCGGCGGGTAGACGCAGCAGGAGCCGTACGCGTCCGAGGCCCTGCCGAGCATGCGATCCACCTCGCGCTGCAGCCTCGTGAGTTCGTCGGCGATGCCCGGCCCGCGTTGATTGAAGAAACTCCACATGGCTTCCTCCTCTCTTCTCGGGCGCCCCGTTCGGCGCCCGTCGTCCTCTCGCGGGGTGCAACGTAGGCACGCGCCGTGGCCGGTAAAGCCCCGTCGCGACGGACCGATCGAAGAAGGGTGTCGGACCGGCGTCACCACTCCCCGTGCCGCTCCAGGCTCCCCTCGGGGATCTTTCCCGGCGGGCACTGTGGCCGAGGCGGCCAGATCAGCGGCTCCGCCGGGATCTCCCAGACGTCGCGCGCCGGCCTATCGCTCAGGAGCCACGTCTCGCCGCCGCCGGGCGCGTCGACCTCCAGCCAGATGCGATCTCCCTGCCGCCACTGCTCGCGGATGTCGAGCGCCCCGGTCCCGGCGAGCACCGGATCCCGGCACTCGGACGGATCGCCGCTCTCGTCCTCCGGCTCGGACACGCGCCGCTCCGCGAGCACCCATCTCCCGTCGAAGCCCCAGACGGCGTCCTCTGCGACGCCGTCCCGCACGACGTGCACGGTCACCGTCTTCTCCTCCAACGAGACCCAGAGAATCTGATCGCCGTCCCGGACGTCCAGCACCTGCGTCTTCGGCGCGGATCTCTGCGAGACCCACCGGGAGACCCTGACTCTCTCGACGTCGGCGGCGCCGCGTTCGATCGACGCTCCCACGAGGGCGCCGCCCACGAGACCGACGCGCATCTCGCCCGTCAGGCGGGGCACCAGCACCCGATCTCTATCGCCGAGGTAGACGAGCTTCCACTTCGGCTCGACCGCCGCATCCTCGACCGCCACGACGGCCAGCCCGCCGTGCCAGGGCACCATCGCCTCCACGTAGGTCCCGAAACGCTTGGGGGAATAGCGGAGCGCCCACCGCGCGCCGTCCCATCGATACAGGTCGTGGTAAGGGACGCCGCTGTGATCCTCGGCGAAAGTCACCTTGGCCCAGGCGTTGTCCGGCCATTCGCCGTGGAGCCCGTCGAGGGAAACGGTTCCCTCCATCATGTTGTAGTAGTCGCAGACGTCTTGCCGTTCTCCTTCGAAGGGCGGGCCCGCCTCGTGGAACGCCTCCCGGAACGGCGTGCCCGGGGCGGCGAGCAGGTTGACGACCGCGAGCGGCGGCAGGCCGGTCGTCGGCACGGCCGCTTCGACCCATCTCTCGTCCACGAGCTCCGCCAGGTGCGTCTGCACGCACCCCTGCGGCAGCGGCTCGAGGCAGGCGGTCACCACCGTGCGCGCCGCGATCTCCTCTAGGCGGAAGCGCCACTGAAGCGCGCCGTCGGCGGCGAGCCCCTGGTGCTCGGGGTCCGAAACGCTCTTGGCGCGCGCCACGACGTGAAAGCTCCTCGGGCCGCCGCAGCTCGCGCCGATCTCGGCGGGCGCCGCCTGCGCGGGCTCGGGCGCCTTCGCCGGCGGGAGCGTCGGCTGCGCGCCGGTCGTGGCGGTGGCGGCGGCGGCGGCGGCGGGTCGAGGCGCGATCCGGGCCGTCTCAGGGGTGGGGTGACAGGCCGCGCACGCGGCCGCAGAGATCCAGACGACCGCGCACCACGGTCTTGGCCGATGGAAGATCGATTCCGGCATGGGCCTGCATTCTAGCACGGGCGCGTTCGGTTTCTCGTCGCGGCGTCGGCCTGCGGCGCCGCGGTCCCGGATCTCGGCCTCGCCATCGGCGCCGGTTGGCGTTATGATCGAGGCGTCATTTTCACTGGAGGATGGGAGATGCCGGTGTGCAAGGAGTGCGGCGACGAAGCGGACGCCCTCGTGACGGTTCTCGTCGGGCGAAAGCGCGTCAAGCTGTGCGAGGACTGCGCGGATCGCCTCCGCGAGGCGAACGAGATCGCCGAGGAGAGCGAGGGCGTGGTCCGCAACATGATGGGGTACACGGGGCAGCGGTGATCCCGCGTTGCGCGGATCAGGCGTCGACGAGTCCCGCGCAGTAGTAGTCCAGCAACATCTGGAGATCCGCGAGCTCCGGGTCGCCGAGGGCGTCATACGCGTCCTCGAGCACCTGCGCGCCCCACGCGCACTCCACGGCCACGGCGTCCAGGTCCGGGCTCCCGGACAGGGCCTCGGCGATCCGGCCGAGGGCCTGCACGAACACGACGATCGCGTCGCCCTTGCGCAGCTCGTCGGCCCCCGCGTCGACCAGCTCCTGCAGGGTCCAGACCCCCTCGGTCTCGCCGTCGAGCCCCGTGAACGCGTCGGTCCACGTGACCCGGACCCCGATTTCGTCGAGCGCGCCGACCTCGTCCGGCTCCTCTGCCCGGATGAGCTGCTGGACGACCATAGCGTCGTTCGGGCCGAGGTTCTGCGGCTCCACCTCGTCCGGATCGTCCGAGTACTCCTCGCCGAGGAACTCGTACATCTCGAAGCCGGGCGGGAGGGTGAGCCGGATCTGCACGTCGTGGGCGACCATCTCCATGTTCGCGAGGAAGTGCTCCTCGAACGCCCGGTGCGCCTCGGCCACGGAGTCGACGAACACCGACGCGCCCTTGCCCAGATCCGTGACGGTGTCCATGAGCACGTCATTGTAGGTGTCCGAGCTGCCGACGCCCACGCCCACGATGTAGATCGCCTCGTCCTCGCCGCCCGCCGCCGCCTCGGCGATGAGGTCCGCGTCGGTGACGCCGACGTTCGCCCCGCCGTCGCTCAGGAGCACCACCCGGTTCATGGCGTTCTCCATGAAGCTCGCGTTCGCGAGGTCGTACGCGGCGACGAGCCCGGAGTGGAGATCGGTCGAGCCGTTGGCGGTGAGCGCGTCGATCGCGGCCAGCACCACGGGATCGTCGGGCCCGCTGACGACCACGCCCTCGAGGGAGACGTCCTGCACCGTGGACCAACTCACCATGGAGACCCGATCCCCGGAGCGGAAGTGCGCGGACATGGCCCGCATCGCCTCCTGGGCGAGCCCAAGCGACTGCCCGGTCATGGAGCCCGAGGTGTCCACACAGAAGGTGACGTTCAACGCCCGCCGCACCGCGTCGACATGCTTGCCCTGGATCCCGAGCTGCAGCGCGAAGATCCCCTCTTCCGCGTCGTACGGCCTAAGCTGGGGTTCGATGCGGATCGCCTGGCCCCAGAGCGGTTCTTCGTACCCGAATTCGTAGTAGTTGAGGAACTCCCAGACGCGCAAGAGATCCGACGTGACGATCTCGTCGTTCAGGATCCGCTGGCGCGCGATGACCGGAGACGATTGGGAATTGGAGTCGTCCGCCGATACGTAGAGCACCTCGGGGGCCGGATCCGTGAGCGGTACGGGATCCTGGCGGCCCTGATCCTCCATGGCTAGCCGCTCGGCGAGAAGGGCCACGGCGACGGCCTCCTGAACCGGGGGCGGCGCCGACTCCGATCCGTCGCAGATCATGCAATCCCAGCCCATCGCCTTGTACCCGCCGCCGCCCATGTCCCCGTCCGCGCCCCACTTGCCCGATGGCGTCCAGCCGTCGCCGGGGTCGAGGGGCGGGTCGTGCTCCAAGTCGACATCGGTCGAGGGCTCCTGGACGGTCGTGTCGCCGCCGTCGGCGTCCGCGCCCGATTCCCCGCCGTCACAGGCGATCCAGGTGGCCGCCGCCGCCAGGAGCGCACCCCGACGCGCGTATTTCCGCAACGATGGCGCCATGGTCTCTTCTCCTCGTTCCTCCGCTCGCGCGGCCTACGGTGCCTTCTCCACGATCACTTCCGTCGGATCGCCCTCGCCGAACACGGCCGGGTAGCGGAACCAGCCCGCCGCGAGCACCCCGTCGTCCGGCAGCGCCGCAGCGGAGGTCCCGCGCTCTCCCGCGCCGAAGCCGCCCGCCTGGCGTGCCCAAGCGAGGGTCCCGTCCGCGCCGTAGGCGGCGACGAAAATGTCCACGTCCGCGTCCGTGCCCTCGGTCGACAGCGCGATCTCGTCCGGGCCCTCGCCGAAGACGGACCAGCCGTTGAACGCGCCGACGATCGCGATCCCGCCCCCGCCGAGCGCCGCGCCGCAGTGGCTCGTTTCGTAGCGGGTGCCCCCGTCGCGGACCGCCCACGCGAGCGTCCCATCCGCGCCGTAGAGCGCGGTGAACACGTCGCTGCGCACGCCCGACCAGATCTCGTCCGAACCGTCGCACTCGAGCGACGTCTCGTGCTCCTGCCCGGCCCCGAACAGCTGTGTGCCGTCGAGCCGTCCGGTCAGGAAGAACCCGTCGCCCGCTGCGGCGACGTTGACCTCGTCCGCGAGCCGGTAGGCGTCAGTGACGTCGGACGGAGCCGTGATCAGCCCGGCGAGCGCTCCGTCCGCGGCGTACGAAGCCACGAAAATCCACACCTCTTCTCCGGTGTCGATCGCCGTCTCCCCGGCGGATCCCGCGCCGAACACCACCGCGCCGAGGGTCCTTCCTGCGGCGATCACGCCGCCGCCGGACGCCGCGGAAACATCCCGGAACACCGCCGAGCCCGCGCCCGCCGTCGTCTCGCACCAGGAGAGCTCCCCGCCGTCCTCCCAGGCGCACAGGAGCCCCGCTTGGGCCGATTCCGGAGAGACGAGCGCGCTCGTGGCGCCCGCGCCGGTCACGAGCGCCTCGCCGTCCGCCGTGCCGGCCGCGTACACCGCGCCGTCCGGGGTCGCGGCCGCCGCGACGAAAATCTCGTCGCCGATCCCGTTCGCAGAATAGGCCCATTCGAGGGCGCCCGCGGCATCGTAACGCGCGACGAACGCGTCGCTTTCCCCGGCGAGCGCCAGCGCCGTCTCGCCCGGGTCGCCGTCTCCGAACACCGCCGTCTCTCCGTACGCCCCCGCGACCGCGAGCCCTTCGTCGGCCGTCCCGGCGAGCGCCCACGCGGCAAGCGCGCCCCCTCCGTCGCGGCGTGCCCATTCGAGCGCCCCGCTCTCGGTGAACGCCGCGAGGAACATGTCCCTCTCTCCGTCGGCGTAGAGCATGAGCTTCTCATCGCCCTCGCCGATCCCGATGGCCACGGAGAACCGGCCGACCACCGTCGCGCGGCCGCCCGGAAGCGCCGCGATGGACATCGCCTCGGTGTTGTCGCCATAGCTCGTGGTGTGAGCGACCCAGGAAAATGTGCCGTCGGGTTCGTACCTCGCGAGGAACGCCTCCTGATCCGCGATCTCGCCGAGCGCACCGCCGTCGGGCCAGGTGTCCTCGCCGGTGCTGGTGTCCGTGTCCGGACCGGCGTCCGTGTCTGAATCGGTGTCCGAATCCGTGTCCGTGTCCGAATCCGTGTCCGTGTCCGTGTCCGCGTCGGTGTCTGCGTCCGCCGCGTCCGGTGCGCCCCCGTCCTCGCCTCCCGATCCACCCGGCGCGCACCGCAGCGAAGCCGCGCACGCGATCACGACGATCATCCGCAGAAAAAAGCGCTGCATCCCCGCGACGCCTCCTGCCTGCTGCCATTCGTGAAGAAATGAAGGCCGCCTGTTCCGATCGTGCATCGACCCCCGAAAACAGACGGGCTCCGCTTTTCCCCCCGGCCCCCCTGGCGCGCGCCGGACGGCGGCGTTACGTTGGTCCGCGATCAGGCGCAGTGCGCGCAGGAGAAAAGGGAAGGTGCCGTCATGGCGGGTTGGGCTTCAAGGGTGGCGGGCGTCGTCGCAGGGCTCTTCGCCGCGATCGGCGCGGGCGCGTGCGGTGCATCATCGGAGATACAGGAGATCCCGGCCGGCGCGCTGATCGTGGACGTGCGCTCCGCGGGAGAGTATCAAGACGGACACTTTCCCGGCGCGCGCAACATCCCGGTCGACGAGATCGGGGCGCGCACCGCGGAGCTCGGGGACAAGGGCAAACCGATCGTCGTCTACTGCAGGGCGGGCCATCGCGCGTCGGTCGCCAAGGCGCAGCTCGAGAAGGCGGGTTTCATGAACGTCGTGAACGGCGGCTCTCTCGAGGCGATGCTGAAGCTCTCGCCGGGGTCGTCAGCCGAAAAGTGAGCGCAGCGCCTTCGCGGACCGGGCGTCGAGCCGGCGGGCCTTCTCCTCACCGTCGATCCACCCCGAGGCCGCTTTCCGCACGAGGCCACGGGCGTCCTTGCCGAGCGGGGTGAGCTGTTCGTCGAGCCATGCGCCGAGCGCGGCGGCGTCCTCCCCTCCGGCCGCGCGGCGGCGCAGCTCGGGCAGCACCTCTGCCGCGACGCGGATCTTGTGGTCGACCGGGACGAGGTCCGAGACCGCGAGCGCCGCGTCCGGGATCGCGGGGTACACGTCGCCGAGCACCTCTGGCCCGAGGCAGAAGCGGATGAACATGTCGCCGATGCGCGCCGCCTCCGCGTCCGCCTCCTGCATCTCGAGGTCGAGCGCGGCGTCGGAGATCTCCGCGAGCCGCTCGGGCGCCGCGTCCGCGAGCACGCCGCCGAGGCACCGTCTCGACGGCACCTCCACGTAGATCTTCGTCTTCGGCTCGGTGCCGGACGGCCGCACCACGAGCCGGATCGCGCGCCCCCCCTCTCCTTCGAGCTCGAACAGGAGCACGTTGCGGTTCGACGCGTCAGTGACGCTCACGAGCGGGCCGCCGACGACTTGGTTGTCGACGAACCGTTTCACGGGGAGCCCGGCGATCGCCTTGGGCGGCGCGGCGCGCAGCACCTCCTGGATGCGGCGCATCCGCTCGAGCCCGACGATCCCCTCCATCACGAGCGACCGCAGCGCGTTCCGCTGGTAGCCGTACACGCGGTAGATGTCGCGCAGGTAGCCGCGGAACGTGCGCCCGGTGTCGAGGAGCTCCGACGCGACGCCCGCGAGGTGCACGGCCGCGCCGCACGCGTCCTTGTCGCGGATCCTGGGCGTGAGCAGGTACCCGTGGCTCTCCTCGGTCGTGAAGACGAAGTCGTCGAGCGTCC